>OGHJ01001021.1_pt1 | contig 33807 bp, 28 predicted proteins | sample 1571351 | NCBI WGS metagenome assembly OGHJ01 (sample SAMEA2582037, study PRJEB24529) | metagenome | biome: Human gut stool | place: China | collected 2011 | reverse complement strand
GCAGGGGGTCGTGGGTTCGAATCCCGCTACCCCGACAAAAGAAAAAGACTTTGATAAGCAGTGATATTAAAGCTGTTTTCAAAGTTTTTTTTATTATAAAATCTTCATTTTATTGATTGAAAAAAGGAGTTTTTGCTCATCAATGGATACAAAACTTATCCTTTAATTTTAATCAGTATGGCAATTCTCAAACTAACAATTTTCATGAAGCCGAACAGGCGCAGCCGCGCCGCATCGGTGTAATGTACTTCCATGCAAAAGTTTTAAAGGATGGCAGACATAAAATTAGAGTGGCCGTTTACCATAAGCAGGAAACTTGCTATATTATCATTCGGTTTATCATAGATAATCTCTTCCAGTTCAAGAACGGAGAGGTGGTAAAACGCTCGGATGCCGCAATGATAAATACAAAATTGCGTAATCTTCTCAATAAGTAATCAGGAAAGACTAGACAAAATAGATAATTCTGGTATCTATTCATGCACACAGTTGAAGGATTTTATCTTAAGGGAATCTGTGGGGATGTTCCAGAAATATTTTGAATGTTGTAACGGACTATCTGAACGGAAAACTTACAGATTCGGGAATCGGTTGTCTATCTCATGAGCACCATCAATGCCATGACCATAAATGAATAAAAGGTGATATTCAATAAGAAATTTTGCATAGCCTTAGCAAATTACGGACTCATTTCAAATTATGATAAAGAAGACTTAGAATTCACCTCCTTTGTCTCAAACCCTAGTCCGGCTAATCAGAGCTTGTCTTTACTTCTGAATCTTTGTATACCAAAGCTGGACTTATCAAAAATATCCATTAACAATCAATCTAGTCTATAAAACTATAGCTCCAACCCAAGGATTAGCATTCCAGAACATTATTTTTATCCCAAATTAATTTTTTTAAGCAAAATGTTTTTTTATTATATAAATTTGATTAGCTTTGAGAAGCAAAAACAAACCGTTTTAAATATTCAAAAATTAAACGACCATGAAAAAACATTTGTTGTTCTTGTTGGCATGCCTGTTCCTTATGACAGGAACGGTAATGGCAAAAATTGTAAAGGGGCGGGTTATAGACTCGTCTGACAAGGAACCCATCGTGGGAGCGTCCATTTTTGTCAAAAGTACAAAACAGGGGACAATCACTGACATTGAAGGTCATTTTTCCTTGGAAATCCCCGACAATGTCAAAACAATCACTGTTTCTTTTGTCGGTATGACAACTCGCGAAGTTGCTATCACTCCCGGAGAAATGACAATCGAGCTTACGGCAGAGAGCCAGGCACTTGACGAAGTTGTTGTTGTCGCTTACGGCACGCAAAAAAAGTCTTCGATTACCGGTGCCATCACCCAGGTCAGAAATGAGGAACTCCTGAAACGTCCTGTGACATCCGTCACTTCAGCCCTTGAAGGCTCCACACCGGGTATTACGGTCACAGGCAACTACGGCTCGCCTGGAAGTGACCCCACAGTGCTTATCCGAGGTATCGGCACAGTAAATGGTAGTACCTCTCCCCTCTATGTGATAGACGGCGTTCCGTACGGAGGAAACATCTCCGACCTTAATATGGAGGATATTGAAACAATGTCCATTCTGAAGGATGCCGCTTCGGCCGCACTCTATGGCAACCGGGCTTCAAACGGAGTGATTCTGATCACAACCAAAAAGTCAAAGAGTGAACGTATCCAGTTCAATTTCAAGACCAACCAGGGCTGGTACGAACGTGCTCTGCCGGAATATGAGCGTACCAATCCCTTCCAGTTCATGGAGGTTGAATACCAGAACGCAGCCAACGCATTCGTACACGGCGGAGGTGACCGTACGGACAAACAGGCAATTTTAAATGCCGTGAACAGCACACTTATTCCCGACAGACTTTATGTCAACATCTTCAACAAACCAGACGACCAGCTTTTCACCCTCGATGGGAAAATGGCTGCCGACGCCTCTATCATTGACGGGTATGCCGGCGATTTGGACTGGTTTGACCAGGCCACACGCAAAGGATATCGTTCGGAATACCAGTTCTCGGGATCGGGTGCTACAAGCAAGAGCGACTATTACTTCTCACTCTCCTATCTTGATGAGAACGGATATATGAAAGATTCCGGGTTTGACCGTCTGACAGGACGCATGGCTGTCAACATCAAACCTGTGAAATGGTTACGGGCCGGCATGAGCATCAACGCCTCACATCAGAAGTTCCAGAACACGTCAAACGGTGTCGGGGACGGCTCGTCATCATACAGCAATCCTTTCTATTTCTGCCGCTATATGGCTCCCATTTACCCGGTACACTCGCACTATACGGAAACTGGAACGGTATATGACAATGCCGGAACCCCCATACAGGTGAATAAGGGGGATTATGTGCTTGACGGTGCCGGAAACCCGCAATGGGACGGCGGAAGCTATATCATCTACGACCAGAACGGAAACCCTCAGGAGGTCATAACCCGCAATCAGAACCGTGACCGCCACGTGATATGGGAGTCGGAATTGAATGATAGTCGGACAATACGCAATACACTCAACGGGATAGGTTATCTTGATCTCGTGCTGCCCTACGGCTTTACCGCAACCCTTAAAGCAAATGTGAACACACGTAATAGCGATTATTACAAATACGAGAATGCGGTCATCGGTGATGCACGTGGTACTGTTTCCGAGGACGGTTCCATCTCGGGTCGCAACGGGGCTCTTGCCAAAACCCTCTATACCTACAAGAACTGGACTCTACAGGAGCAGCTGCGCTGGAACATGACCTATAATGACAGACATAACATCGAAGTCCTTCTTGGGCACGAGAACTACAGCTATCGTTATGACTATACCTATACAAGCAAGACCAACGAGGCTTTTCCAAACAGGTATGCGCTTTCCAACTTCTCTGAAATGGCAAGTATCTCGGGATACAAAACCCGCTACCGCACTGAATCCTATCTGGCGCGCGTACAGTATGGATATGACAACCGGTACAATATCGAAGCCTCATTCCGCCGTGACGGTTCCAGCCGTTTCGCAAAGGAATCACGGTGGGGAAACTTCGGTTCGCTGGGTGCCAACTGGGTCTTCAGCAACGAGGAGTTTATGAAAAAATATAGATGGCTCAATCAGGGCAAGTTGCGGGCAAGCTGGGGACAGGTAGGTAATGATTCCGGCTCCGGTTACTACGCATATTATGGCCTTTACGGATCATGGACCCAGAATTCCAAGCCGGCATACGTTGTAAGTCAGAATCCGGCAAGAGACCTGCATTGGGAAACCGGAGAATCATGGGGCGCAGCTGTTGAAGGACGTCTGTTCAACCGGCTGAATCTCTCCGTTGAATATTTTGACAAAAGGAATAAGGACCTTATTTTCAGCGTATATGCCCCCAGTTCAGCAGGAGGTACCAGCACAGGTTCCTCCACATCAACCACAGACAGGAACATAGGTACAATCTCCAACCGCGGCTGGGAGATCTCCGCTGATTTCGATATCGTGAAGAGCAAGGATTGGACTGTCAGCGTATCCGCAAACCTTACCACCACCAAGAACAAGATCGTCAAACTTCCCGAACAGAATAAAAAGAAAACCGTATATCCCATTGATCCATCAGGAAAGCTTGGACAAAGGGAGGACCTGCCTGTCGGCATAACTTCCGGCAGCTATCTCATCTCCGAAGGCAAGTCACGATATGACTACTATACATACCATTGGGCAGGAGTGGACGAGATGGATGGACAGTCGCTTTACGAGGCAAATCTTAATGATTATTATATTGTACTTCCTGACGGGTCACAGCTTGGTGGCAAGCAGAAACTCAACGATGAAGGAGAACTGATGTGGGACGCCAACGGCAATCCCGTCCAGGGAGCCACCGAGCTTGCTCCCGAGAACTACAGGCTGATCAACGGGAAATATTATGTGCTCAAGACCACCTATGCCCAAAAGAAATGGGCAGGCAGCGCGCTTCCTACCACATACGGTTCCTTCTCGGCAAACATACGCTGGAAGAACATCAACATATCTGCAATGTTCACCTATTCGCTTGGTGGAAAGATATACGACAGCCCTTATTCCAGCCTGATGACACCCGGACAAAGTGCCGGAAATTACCATGTGGACCTGTACAACAACGCCTGGCGGATCAACGACAGGTCCAATGCCATGATAACCACTTACAAGAATGCCTATGATGACGCCTACAATGCTGCTATTGCAGCAGGCCAGACTACATCAGAGGCGAACTATGCCGGATATTATGCGGCAAACAAGGCTGTGGACGGCAATGGACGTATCAATCCCAACACCAATCCCGAGATCAATAATCTGACCAGTACCGACAATAATGCTGGAAGTGACCGCTGGTTGGTCAGCCGTAACTATCTTTGCTTTAAGAATCTAAATATAAGTTACACTCTTCCGAAAAGATGGACAGCAAAGGTCAACCTTTCCACTGTCCGTTTCTTATTCTCGGCCGAGAACATACACCTCTGGTCGGCCCGTAAAGGTATGAACCCCATGATGGGAATAGGTGGCGGCCAGAGCAATTATCTGGTTCCGGCCCGTGTCTTCACATTCGGTATTAATGCAACCATTTAACATTTGGAAAGATGAAAAAGATATATAATATAGTTTCAATGGCAATTCTGCTTTTCTGTACAGCAGCCTGTTCAGATTCGTATCTTGAACTCAGTCCGGAATCAAGCGTTTCAGACGAGGTGATTTTTGAGAATGCCGATGCCGCACAATACGCCGTGAACGGACTGGGTCGGATCATGAGCACACAGTACCTGGACACACAGGGGTACAACGGAGAAGGTACCGTTTATGCGTATCAGGGCGAATATCCTGGAGATGTGATACAGAAAGGCAGCTACACCGGCTGGCAGAATCTCGCGAAAGGCAACTATTTTACCAGCAGTACGAACAGCAACATCCATGTAACATGGTACTACTATTACAAACTCATCAGAAATGCTAACCAGATTCTAGACAACTGCAAGACGGGGCTTGCCAACGTGGCGGAGCAACGTAAATGGGACTATATAAAGGCACAGGCGCTGGTCTACCGTGCCTACTCCTACACCATGCTCTCACAGCTGTACAGTCGAAGATGGACAGATGCAGACGGCTTGCAGCGCGGTCTTGTACTGCGTACCACAGTAAACAATGACGAAATGCCATGCTCCACTATGGCGGAGACATTCGAACTGATCTACCATGACCTTGATGAGGCCATCAGCCTTTTCACATCATGCGGATACGATCGGCCTGTCGATGTGGACAAGAGGTGGATGGCGAACCTTGATGTGGCCCATGCCGTCTATTCACGGGCAGCTCTTATACGTAATGACTGGCAGACGGTCATCACCCATTCACAGGAAGCTCGCAGGAACTACTCCATCATGACTCCCGATGAGTATAAGGCAGGATTCAACACAGCCAATCAAGAATGGATATGGGAGGTGTTCGAGGATGACACACAGCCTGTTCATTACTATTCATTCTATAACTATATGAGCGCCAGCTGTCTCGGTTCTGCATCCCGCACTTATCCACCATGTATAAGCAAACAGATAGTAGATCCGATTGATCCCGCAGACAAGCGGCTCGCCATTTATGCCATTCCGACTCCGGAAGAAGTGGGCGATGTTTCCAAAGTCAGCGGCTCGGGTAAGGTGACCAAAGGTGATTTCTACAACCGTGTGAAGAAGGAGTTCGCCGGACGCATATACAGCACCACGACAATCTTCTATTATCTCTCCACCAAGTTCATTGTAAAATCCGGGACAGGAGACGGATGTATTCCTATTTTCCGTGCCGCTGAAATGATGTATAACGAGGCGGAGGCACAGTACCGTTTAGGTAACGAACAGGCCGTACGCGCACTTCTTGAGCAGACCGTCAAGCCTTATAATGCGGATTATACCTGCACAAAAAGTGGTGACAGTCTTTGGGAGGAGCTTAAAGCATACCGTAAATTTGATCTCTGCAACGAAGGCCACAGCTGGTTCGACCTAAAACGCTGGGGAGACCCGATGGTCCGCAAAACCTGGGCAGAAGGCGGAAGCTGGGCCACTTATTTTGCCGAGAAGAACACCACAACCGGAGGAAACTACGGTCCTGCCGATAAAAATGCATGGACTGCGGTTATTCCAACCATGGAAACCAATTACAATTCCCTTGTTTCCAATGTTGAAAAAATCAAGTCTGACGGTACTTGGGATCGGAATTGAGATTTCTATTTAATTTAAATATATAAAGGACGCGGATATTCTTTGCGTCCTTTATACTGTAACAACCATATACTATTCTTCACACAACATTGTTTGATCATGTAATGTTCTTATAGAAAGTCGGTAATTTGCACTCCATTTTTTTGTCGTTTGTGCATTAAATAGCACCTTTGCAGAAAAATGGATAAAATCAGATACCGTCTTGTATATAACCGCCAGAACACACTAAACAGGCAAGGCACGACCCTTGTACAGGTTGAAGCCTATTTAAACCAAAGAAAAATCTACCTGAAGACAAACGTGTACCTCAAACCAGAGTGCTGGAGCCGTGAAGGGGCACAAGTCATTAACCATCCCCAGTCAAATGAGTTGAACGCAATGCTCTATGAATACATCCTGTATCTGCAAGGCATAGAGTTGGGGTATTGGAAGCGCGGAATACCTGCCACACTCTCTTTGCTGAAAGATGCCGTCAAAAAGAAAAGTGCCGTGAATGTCAGCTTCTTCACTTTCGCTAAGTCAGCCATTGACAATTCGGACAAGAAACAGTCCACCAAGGACAACCTGCACTCTACACTGGCGGTCCTGCATGATTTCCGTTCCGGATTGGACTTCAAGGATATTACCTATACATTCCTTCGTGATTTTGAGCAATACTTAAGGGAAAAGGGCAATGCGGTCAATACGATAGCCAAGCACATGAGACAGCTCCGTACCTTGGTCAATGAGGCAATCAACCAGGGATATATGCACGCGGACGCTTATCCGTTCAGAAAGTACAAAATCAAACAGGAGAAAGGCAGACATGAGTTTCTTACCCCGGACGAGCTGAAGAAGCTGGAAACGGTCGAAGTGGAAGAGAAGTCCATGCGCCATGTGCTCGATGCCTTCCTGTTCTGCTGTTATACCGGATTGCGCTATTCTGACTTCTGCCAGCTCACACCTGAGAATTTCATTAGAGTAAACGGCAAACGGTGGCTGTACTTCAAATCCGTCAAGACAGGGGTGGAAATCCGTCTGCCGTTACATCTGCTGTTTGAAAGCAGGGCATTGGGCATTCTTGACCGTTATCCGGATATCGGAAGTTTTGCCGCTTTGCCTTGTAACTCGGAAGTGAATAAGCAGCTTCGAAAGCTGGCCGGATTGTGTGGTATCAAAAAACGGATAACCTACCATGTGAGCCGTCATACCTGTGCCACCCTGCTGGTTCATCAGGGGGTGGCTATTACCACTGTGCAGAAACTGCTCGGACATACTTCCGTAAAGACCACACAGATTTATTCGGAGGTACTTTCCAGCACCATTGTGCGTGACTTGAAAAATGTTCAAAGGAAAAGGAAAAAAGTAAAGATGTTTCCCGATAAAGGCTTAAGAACATCTGATTTTATAGACAACCGATAGATTCCATGAATCCTATTTGTTTTCTATTAATATTGTGACTCTTTAAATTCTTCGGATAATCGAAATATTGCTCCTGATTATTTTTTTCAATATGGATTGAATATGGAATAGTTTTCACTATCTTTGCAGTGTAACCAGGAGCTTGATGGCAATAAATATTGTCATCGGGCTCTTTTTTTATTGTCATATCGTGGCAATGGATTTAAGTAATTCTGCAACAATGACGCAAGTAAATAGACATATCTTTGAAGTAGTATTATAATCAGATAAACAATAGACAGAATGGAATTAAACGACTGGTTGACTATAATCGGGGCTTTCGGAGGATTGGAGGCTGTCCGTTGGGGTGTCACGTTCTGGGTGAACCGCAAGACTAACGCACGGAAAGAGGATGCGTCCGCCGATTCAATGGAGGATGAGAACGAGCGCAAGCAGGTTGACTGGCTGGAAGAACGCATCGCCCAGCGTGACGCCAAGATTGATGCGTTATACGTTGAGCTTCGTAATGAACAGTCTGATAAGCTGGCATGGATTCATAAGTGCCACGAGCTGGAACTGCAATTGAAAGATGCCGAACATAACCGTTGTGACAGGCCCGACAGCGAATGCGGCCGTCGTATTCCACCACGCAGGGCTACATTAATTAAAGATAAGGAGGAAAAGAAATGAAGTTTTTTACGATTGCGGAACTCTGCAAGTCAACGACTGCTGACCGCTTGGGTATCAACAACAGATGCAGACAGGAGCATGTGACTGCTCTGACTGCCTTGGTAGATAATGTGCTTGATCCGTTACGCACATGGTGGGGAAAGCCAATAACAGTAAACAGTGGCTATCGCTGTCCGGAACTTAATGCAGCTGTCAAGGGAAGCAAGACCTCGCAGCACATGAAGGGGGAAGCTGCTGATATTGACACTGGGGACAGACAGCAAAACAAGTTGTTGTTTGAGTATATCCGAAAGAACCTACCCTATGACCAGTTGATTGACGAGTCTAACTTCGCTTGGGTGCACGTCAGTTATCGAGCTGATGGAAATAACAGGATGCAAGTTCTTAAGTTGTAGACTATGTTGGTTAGAGTTATGAACTGGGTAAGCCGGCATATATTGCTGGCTCCTTTCATGTGTCTGTTCCTGTTGTTCGGATCATGTGGCAGCTCGCATAAATCTGTCAAGTCAGACACTAAGATTATACAGAAGGATAGTACACGTGAATCTGTCAACATCGTACACGGATCAAGTACCTCTTTGAATGAACTGATTGCAACCAATGGCAACTATGTGATTGATTTCTGTATCTATGATACCCGAAAACCGCCCGACAGTCTGACTGAGAAACCTCCGTTACTGGCAGATGGGCATATAGAAGGTGATTTCAGCAAAAATAGAAAGAAGGAAACTGCAACCGAAGACAGTACGGAGGTGAAAGCTGACAAGGAAACCACTTCCACCAAACATGAGGAAACCAAGACTGAAGGGGTAAAGGAGAAAAAAGAATCCACGTTGCTTAAACAAATAGGTTTTGCCTGTGTTTGTGTAACCGTTTTGATTGTCGTTATACTGATAGTAAAGCATTGGCGCAACAGATAAGCTTCATCATAAGACTTTAAATTCATAAGTTGAATGCCCTGGCTCGTGATGAGTCGGGGAAATTTCTCGAAATACAATTTTTATCGAAATTTATATAGCAAAAAATACAATTTCCTAATTAAATTATATACCTAATTGGAAAATGGATTTTTTCAGAAGTACATATTGTACCTTCATACAATAACGACATTAGCTGCAACTAGAAAAAAATGCAGCTAGTGTCGTTATTATTTTTACTACTATTATTGTTTTTTCCTTGTACCATCACAATAACTACAAATACCATCAGTACAATTAGGACACTTCATGTATTCATTTGTAAGGGGGTTTAAAACAAGCTTCCTACCATTGCATGTCCAACATTTACCAAATCCATGACAATGCGGACAATCAGGTTGATATGTGTTTACCTTATTATCATATGAGTCATTCTGATTCTTATCTGATGTAACATAAGGTACGTTATTTGAAAAATTATTTTGATTTTGGTTATTAGAACTTACAGAAGCTGATTGTTCCAAAGATTGATTGGATGAAACTTGCATCCTTTCAATAAATTCATATATAGAATTTTCTGTTTCAAAAATCAGATTATCATTTTCTTTAATGTAAAAATATCCATCATCATTTTTTCGTTCATAGCAAGAATAACCATTTCTTTTCGAATTACAATCGTATCTAAATAATCCTATAATTAAATGATTGTCATATTTTGATACATCGTAACTTATTTCATCTGAATTAATCCATCGATTTTCACTCTTGCTATAATATTTTTTACAGATATATTTTTTTCTCCATATAGGAGTAGGAAAACGGACAACTTTATTAATTTCATTCATATACATATAAAGAAGTTTTTCTTCTTTTTCATCTTTTACGCCAAAGGAGCTATAATCAATATCATTTTCATCGTTTCCCTTATCTGTATATGTTATATAGGAGTATAGAGGTTCTATAAATTCATTCCCATCTTCATCGCAAGCACCGTAATATTCTCCTTTTGCTACACAATAATAAAACCTTTCATTTGAAAGTTCTTCTCTTATCATACCAGTATATCCCCTTGATGTTGGTATTAATTCCATACCTTCTTTTGTATAAGCCCCCCATATTTTTTTATCAGTGACAACCGTGAATAAGTTGGGGAATATACCATAACATATACTTTCATAAAGTGCAGGAATAATAATCTCCTTGTCTTCATTTAATGCTCCACATTTTCCATTAATTTTATATCTATACCAAAACCATGAAGACGAAGCGTTTTGTTCTTCCACTTTTTGAATCATGTCATAAACAACAGTATCTACTTTCTCAGCCATTGAAATAACTTCATTTGAATTTATATAGTTTGATTTGTTGTTGCATGAAGTTAATAACAAAGATCCCCAACAAATTCCTAACTTTATATATATATTTATACTTCGATATATATGTAAGCATTTTTTTTGCTTCTGATATAGTTCCATAAAATGAGATAAAATTTTCATTGAGCTTATATAATTAATAAGTTGCCAAACCACAATCTATATAGCAAGTATGATATACCACGAATTATTCACAGATCAATTGTATTATTAAGTCATTCCTTCAATGACCAAATATAATCACTAAGTTGTCTTTCTGTTCCTGTGAAAGAAGAAATATGCATCGACTTTTCCATATCCCATGCATCATAGATTATTATACAATCTTTTATGTGATATATATTATCTGCCGTGTCCACTCCGTTATATATGTTACCAGCAGATATATACATTTTACTGTTACTTATATTTATGGGAGTTACATTCGGAGTCCAAGCACTAAAATGCTTAACGCTAACATTTGAAACATTAACTTCTTTCACTCCCTTCTCAAAAATAAGATTCAAGCTATAATCATATTGCTCCGAGAAACCATCAACATTAGTAAGATCAAGAATATTAACCCTATGGCGAAAGGAAAGACGACCTAAAGGCTTTCCACACTGATCAACATGTACAGTTTCTATATATCCACCATCACGATAGTCATATACTCCAACATCAATACCACTAATATCATTGCCTGAAGGACGACTGATATTTTTAATCTTTATTTTTTTTATCTTTGGAATGTAGACACTGATCCCTGGACAATCACTAATATTAATTTCATTCACTATAGTATTTACTCCATGTATAATATTATGGCTCCATTCAGGATCATATGAATTAGAATAATTTATATAACCAATTTCTACGTTTCTTTCATCCTGCCCACTTATGTCTCTTTGAATAGTTAAGCCACCACGCAAAAAAGATACATCCAAATTCCCAATTTTCCCGTTTTTGGCATAAAGATAAGTACCACCTTTACAAGAAACCATATTTATGTTTTCTCCATTCCCGGGTAGCCCTACTTGAAGTCCGCCATATGATGAGCTAATAGGATTATCCCCGTTCTGTGGTAGTCTTACCTTCCAATAACAATTTTCTAATGTTAATGAGCTAATAGGATTATCCCCTAAAAATAAGGAAGTAACATAATCACAATTCCTAAGTATAGCATCACCACTTAAATTATTTGCTTCTAAGGATAATCTTACAGACCCTTGTTCATTTTCAATTCCGTACCAATCTAATAAATCAGCCTCTTTAAGCCATCCTTTATTATTAATCCAGTTATCTCCATTAGTGCTGTTATAAAACTCCTCCAAACTTAAGTATTGATTTTTTTCTATTGTAAATGTCTTAATATCTCCATAATATATTTCTGTTCCAATCTTTGCATAAGCACAATAATTGTATTTACCTTCGGAAAGATCTGATAATTCTACAGAATATATCGAATTATTGATATTATGAGATGTTACATGGTTTTCATTTATTTTAATACCGTATTCCACTTCTGAAAAATCGTCCATGCCCTCCAATTTGCCAAAACATATAACATCAGTCTTTTCAATAGAAGCATTTCCTGTCATAACATTGATTTGTGTATCTCCATAAAATTTCGCTTCTTTCATTATTTTACCATCTACATTATAAAGTCTTGCATATAATGTATCTTTAAAAGAAGTGGGAATCCATTCCACAGATACCTGCCCATGATCAACTATGCCATATTTTGAAGAAAGTTCCCCTTTTCCTTCAAATTTAACAATCTGACGAAGGATAGTAGGAATACTTTTATTGAGAATTGAATCCATATCATAAACTTCAAACTTTACGGTATTAGGAACATTTTTTTGCACAGATTTTGACGTAGAAGACACGTAACGAATATCATAAGGAGAATGATAAATACATTTATCAAATACGTTCATATCACCTGTTGAAATATTCTTGACTTCGTGTCCTACAAACATTAAGCTTAATCCAGCCCTAGCATCTAATCCTACATAATTAGAAAGATCCCATGCACAAAAATCTTTTGAAGAAGACAATAATTCTTCATAAAACCCTCCATGGATACTCGTCCGCATATAGGGTCTGATATCAAAGGACGGCCCTAATAATTCATATAAGATAACTCTTATACGTGGGTATAGCCATACCTTCCCATTCATATCCCCTTTCCCTTTCATTGTCGGATAAGTTACACTAAGTTCATTTTTAAAGTCTTTAACAGGGCCAAGTCTATCATCAGATTGATTCCACTTAAAGCCTAGTGTACCACTGGCTTTGTCAGTGAATCCCATATAAGCACTGATTTCACCATCTAAACTAAACGAAACCGCACGATATACATCTGCATTTAATGATACTTCAACAGGTACTCCAAATACAGAAAAAACAACTCTAATTTTAGGTAGATATTTACTCAATTCTTTTATACGTTCATCATTATCACATGTATATTGATGCCATGCATCAAGTCTGAGCTGCTGGTTTGTTTCAAAACGCCCTTCTATATTTGCAGCAATAGACAAGGCTTTGCTCCTGTATTGTTTTTCTATATCATCTTTCACTTCTTGAAGTGTTCGCCCACTAAAACTTAAGGTCATGTTTAAATCAATATCAATATGAAAATCAGATTTTTCCAGATAAATTTTAAACTTTGGATGATCATATAAAACACGACCTTCAAGTTCATCATTGTTCCATTTCCACAAATTACCCGTCAAATGCGAAGGAGAGCTTGAATTCATAAAATCATATTCCTTCCATTCTCCATCTATGTCCAAGAAAGATATTTTTTGAGGAAGCATTACATTTTTGCTTGAATTCCTTGCAGATTCTCCTCCGGTTGATAACGTAAATTCTGTGTTGGCGAATATATCGCATAAATCACCCTTTCTAGCTTCTATACTTATTTTACCATTATCACGTTTTAACTTCTTTACAATAACAATATAACTTGCCGTATCAGCATCAATTGTAAGTATCGAGCCCGGTTTTAAGTTTTCAGTTTCAGACGAAGCATCAAATGAATATCTTCCATTCTCTTCATCTATCTCATGTAAATTTGTTTTCTCCCAATCTATAGGTACATAATCAGGATTAACAACATCATCTTCATATTTTTCGGGAGGAACTTCCGGTTCTTCTTTTTCAGGAAGAACTTCTTCCGGTGAATCGGAAGAACAGGAATTAAAAGTAAACGACAGCAATAATGCCATCAAAACGAAATACATTTTTTTCTTCATATTGCACTTTTTAATAATTATTTTAATAAGTGCGAATATATTAAAATAATTGAATAAATCAAAACTGCTCTATGTAGTATATACACTATAATACATTATTAAGGAGTTAAAAGTGAAAAAACAGGGATTATTCAGTTTAAACTGAACTAGAATATTTTTATCCTCTCATAAAATCATAATATGTATTTTGGGCAGTTTAGGATATAATGAGTTCCAAAAGAAAAAAACTAAGGCAGCCTAATAAGCTGCCTTCCCTACCCTTTTATAATCTCTCATCCATATTGCTTACTTGAATTTTCCCATTTTGTTTTTTGTAAAGTCATATAAAATACCCATCTTTGCATTGCGTTACATTTTGAAGTAGTCGAGGCGTGTTGTCTCGCATTTAAGCAACAGACGATACTATTGCCTGTTGCTTCTTCATATACGGTTCTGACCCCCGTGTGGAATATTAATGTATCCACTGTTTCGACTACGGAATGTAACGCAACGGGAAAGCGGAACCGTTTTCTTTTTCTGCTGCTAACGCAATTCTCATATGTCAAAATTCCCCCCCCCAACCACTTATCAGCTATCCAAAAAGTTTATAGGATATGGACACTATGAACTTACAATTTCTTCCTCTGAGGGCACAAAAACGATTGTCACAGGGAGTATGGACTTGATAGAACGGCTAAACTCAGAGATAGACAAAGAAAAAGAGGAAGCGACTGCCGAAGCAATCGCTCTAGTTCTTAAATCCTCACTTTAGATTATCTAAAATCTTTCTTATGGCTTCATCAGCATGTTTTCTCATAATTCTGACATAATTAAAGATCGGTCTGTTGGATTTCATGCTTTGGCCTATACAATACTCCAAAGTTTCCAATGGTATGCCCAGCTCAAAACCATGTTGGACAAAGGATTTACGAGCTGAATAATATACGACATGCGATTCTATCTCCAGCCTCTCCCCTAGCCTTATAATTTCTTTTGTTACATAGTTACGAAAATTAGGATAAGAGTATTTATAACCAAAATCAAGCTTTCCATTACGCCCCATCCATCTTTTGATAATCGGTTTTGCTTCCTCAGGAATAGTGAAGCTGATCTTCATATCACCTTTCTTTGTGTTTTTTGATTTCTCACGTACATATTCCATAATTTTCGCATCTTTGAAATTGTATTGCATCAAGTCCATCAGATTGATACCTCCTAGATAATACGAAAGCATAAACACATCCCTGGCAACACGCTGAGACTTCTCTTTTATCTCCGCATCCCTTATCTTCTTTACGTCAGCTACCGAGATATCACGCTCTTTGGGCATTCCTGTCGGTCTTTCATAATATTCAAAAGGATGCGTGTCATATGATACTTTTTTATCCCTTATTGCTTGATTGATTATTGCCTTCAAATGTGCCATGTGCATACCACAAGTAACAGGAGCCAGCCTTCGGACATTCTTTAGATAAATGTCAAAGTCCTTTACGGTCCGGGGAGTAATTCCATCAAGCATTATATCATATTTGACAAACTCAATGAAGTAATCACTCGCCCTTTGATATAAGGAAGCAGTGGTCCTTCTCCCCTCTTTAATCAAATTCTGCATATAGTCAGCCGAAGCAACACTATAAGAGATAGCTCCCTGCTTTACCGAGGACAAGTATTCGACAAGTTGGGTACAAGTATAGGATGATGTGTTTATTTTATCCAAGGCATCCTGATATGAATTAAGTATTCCACGTAATTTAGCATTGACATGTGCAGCATCAGGAACACCTACCACCTGCCCTCCCTTAAAATTAGCAGTATTATCTATTTCAAATCGGGTAACGATGTATCTTGTTTCCTGTTTATGACCAATTGCTATACGAATTCTGTGTTTGCCGTTTTTCAGCACCTTGGCCGGAACAACGGCAGCTTTAAGAGTTGTCATAATTGTTCTGGATTCGTTTTAGACAAGTTCTTTTTGCCAAAAGTGGCACAAACTGTCTTTTTTTTATCCAAAAACGAAAACTGGAGAAGCTTAAGAAAGCACAAACCCCTCTGAAACAGAGAGGTTTGTAAAGTGGAGCATGCGAGACTCGAACTCGCCACCTTTAGACTGCCAGTCTAACGCTCTAGCCAGATGAGCTAATGCCCCGGTTTTGTGTTGCAAAGATACACATAAAATTGAAATTGCAAAATAGAAACCTTATTTTTCTTCCAATTATTTTAATATAATATTATTTCTCCTCTATGAATGAACAAAGAATCATCCATTCTGTTTATGAGGTTCATCAGGTGAAGCAACTATCGAGTTGCATATCTGATTAATTTAATTTTTTGTTCATAATAGATGCCCCGGCTTGCGAGAAGTCGGGGTATTTTTATTACATTTGCAAAAACGTATCTGTTTAATGTAAACAAATAAAATGAATATGCTGATATATAATACCACTTATCAAGTAGCAATTGATGATGCACGTAACTTTGTCATCTGGCTTAATGAATGCTATATTCCCGAAGTAGAAAAACAAGGATTGCTTCAAAGTCCGCGCCTTACTCACATCCTCAGTCATAAAGAAGAAGACAGTGAATGTTTTTCACTGCAATGGGAAGTAGAAGACAGTGCAGCCTTACATCACTGGCATACCCGGCAAGGTATGAAGCTTAACGAAGAAATGATGAAAGTCTTCAAAGACAAAGTGGTAGGATTTCCCACCTTAATGGAGGTTATCAAGTGATTCAGCCGGTTAAAGAGAAAATAATTCTGGGTATTGACCCCGGAACTACCATCATGGGTTACGGATTGCTGAAAATAGCAGGTACCAAACCGCAAGTCATCACCATGGGAGTGATAGATTTACGTAAATACGATAATCATTATCTTAAGCTTCGTCGAATCTTTGAACGTGTTATCGGCATTATTGAAGCGTATCTGCCCGATGAACTGGCCATTGAAGCTCCCTTTTTTGGAAAGAATGTACAGTCCATGCTAAAATTAGGGCGTGCGCAAGGGGTAGCAATGGCTGCCGCACTAAGCCGTGATATCCCCATCACCGAATATGCTCCATTAAAAATAAAAATGGCTATCACCGGCAACGGACAAGCCAGTAAAGAACAGGTGGCGGATATGCTGAAGCGTATGCTCCATATTCCCGATAACGAAATGCTACCTTTTATGGATGCTACCGATGGACTTGCCGCAGCCTATTGCCATTATTTGCAAGCCGGAAGACCCACTCTTGCCAAAGAGTATTCAGGATGGAAAGATTTTATCAATAAAAATCCTGATAAAATAAGGAGATAAACAAAAAAAGTATTGGTAAGTAACAAAATATAAATTTATGAATGTCAAACACGTTATTTGGGCATCGATTATGTCAACCACCATCAGTTGTCAGTCTGTAAAGAAAGAATATACATCTTTTGAAGAATATCCTATCCCCGAAGGGAAGTTAGTGGAAATGGAGTACTCGCCAATTGAAACCAAGTTTACACTTTGGGCACCTACAGCTGAAGAAGTGCGTGTATTGTTATATGATTCGGGCAACGAAGGTTCTGCTTATCAAACTCTGTCGCTTGAAATGGGAGAAGATGGTATTTGGAATACTTCTATTAAAGAAGACTTAAAAGGAAAGTTCTATACTTTTAATGTAAAAGTAAATGGTAAGTGGCTGGGAGATACCCCGGGCATTATGGCTAAAGCAGTGGGAGTAAACGGAAAGCGTGCTGCTGTCATTGACTTGCGCTCCACCGATCCTGAAGGCTGGGCGAACGATGTACGTCCGCTTTTAAAGGACTATGCCGACATCATAGTATATGAAATGCATCATCGCGATTTTTCTTTGGATTCAGTTTCGGGAATTCGTAATAAAGGAAAATTTCTTGCATTAACCGAATTAGGAACTACTACTTCGCAGGGTGAAAAAACCGGCATCGACCACCTGAAAGAACTGGGTGTCACGCACGTGCATATTCTTCCTTCATACGATTATGCATCTGTGGACGAAAGTAAACCGGACAAGGCACAATACAATTGGGGCTATGATCCTCAGAACTATAATGTACCTGACGGTTCTTATTCCACCGATCCTTATAAGCCCGATGTGAGAATCAAGGAATTCAAGCAGATGGTGCAGGCCCTTCACAAAGCAGGTATCCGTGTGGTACTCGACGTGGTTTATAATCATACTTTTAACACTGAGGAAAGCAACTTCGAGCGTACGGTACCCGGCTACTTCTATCGCCAAACAAAGGATGGTAAACCGGCCAACGGCTCCGGCTGCGGAAACGAGACTGCCAGCGACCGTGCCATGATGCGTAAATACATGGTGGAGTCTGTACTCTACTGGATAAACGAATATCACATTGACGGCTTCCGATTTGACCTGATGGGTATTCACGATATTGAGACAATGAACGAAATCCGTGCTGCCGTAGACAAGATAGATCCATCCATCTTTATTTATGGTGAAGGATGGGCCGCCAGCGCTCCCCAGCTTGATCAAGAAGAACTTGCCATGAAAGCCAATATATACAAGATGCCACGTATTGCCGCTTTCTCCGATGAAATGCGCGACGGTTTGCGCGGTGGTTGGGATGATGACCGGAAAGGTGCTTTCTTGATTGGCCAACCGGGGCATGAGATGAGTATAAAGTTTGGGTTGGTGGGAGCAGTCAAACATCCACAAGTAATAAATGATTCGGTGAATTACAGCAAAGAACCGTGGGCATTACAACCGACCCAAATGATAAGTTATGTCAGCTGCCATGATGATATGTGTCTGGCAGACAGACTAAAAGCTACGATGCCGGATGCAACGGACGAAGAACGTGCCTCTCTGCACAAATTGGCCGAAACTTTTGTCTTCACCTCACAAGGTGTACCTTTTATTTTTGCCGGAGACGAAATGATGCGAGACAAGAAAGGAATACATAATTCTTACAATAGTCCTGATAGTATCAACACAATTGATTGGAGGAACAAGACGATACATCATGATGTTTTTGATTATGTGAGAGAGCTGATAACATTGCGAAAAAATCACCCGGCTTTTCGAATGGGAGATGCCGATAAAGTACGCCAATACATGGAATTCCTGCCTGTAGAAGGCAGCAATCTGGTGGCCTTTATCCTGAAAGATAATGCTAACGGCGACTCATGGAAAAATATTATCGTGGCGTTCAACAGCCGTAAAGAGCCTGCCAAATTATCTATTCCGGCCGGTCGCTATACAATCGTTTGCAAAGATGGAAAAATCAAGCAGTCGGGAATGGGGCAAGTATCAGGTAATGAAATCATTGTACCGGCACGCTCTGCAATGATTATTCATCAATAAAGTATATTCTTGATTACCTAAGATAAAATCAAAACGACAATAAAGATGGAAAAGACATGGAGATGGTTTGGAAAGAATGATAAAATTACTCTTCCCATGTTGAGACAAATCGGAGTAGAAGGTATTGTGACTGCTCTTCACGAAATTCCCAATGGTGAGGTGTGGCCTTTGGAGGCTATCCTAAACCAAAAGACATATATTGAGACTTATGGTCTGCGCTGGTCGGTAGTAGAAAGTTTGCCGGTGAGTGAAGCCATAAAATATGGCGGTGCCGAGCGTGATAACCTGATAGAGAATTACAAGAAAAGTCTTATTAATTTAGGCAAGGCGGGAGTAAAAACAGTCTGTTATAACTTCATGCCTGTTATCGACTGGATTCGTACAGATTTAGAGCATCTTTGGGAAGATGGAACATCATCACTCTATTTTGATAAAATACGTTTTGCATATTTCGACTGCCTGATTCTACAACGCGCAGAAGCTGAAAAAGACTACACGGTAAATGAATTGAAACAAATGTACGAATTAGATAAAGTCATTACCGATGCTGAAAAAGAAGAACTTGTAGATACCATCATTATTAAAACCCAAGGCTTTGTAAATGGAAATATCAAGAATGGGGACAAGAACCCTGTTGACACATTCCATCATCTGTTGGCACCCTACAAAGGAATAGACCGTGACGCCCTGCGCGAAAATTTACGTTATTTCCTTCAAGCTATTATGCCCGTATGTGATGAATATGGCATCAATATGTGTATTCATCCCGACGATCCTCCTTTTCCTGTTCTTGGTTTGCCACGCATTGTAACCAGCGAAGAGGATATTGCCTGGATACTGCATGCTGTAAACAATCCGCATAACGGGCTCACTTTCTGTGCCGGTTCGCTCAGTGCAGGACTGCACAACAATGTACCTGCTTTGGCGCGAATGTTTGCCCACCGCACTCATTTTGTACACTTGCGCAGTACGAACGCTTTTCCCAACGGAAATTTCATTGAAGCCTCCCATTTGGGAGGCCGTGCTCATATCATCGAACTTATCCGTATCTTTGAGAAAGAGCGTCCGGGCGTTCCCATGCGTGTAGACCACGGGCGTATGATGCTCGGTGACACCGACAAGGGATACAATCCCGGATATTCGTTTCACGGTCGCATGATGGCATTGGCCCAGATAGAAGGGATGATGGCCGTTGTCAATGACGAATCAAAACTTGAATCCTAAATTGACATACATGCTCACTTTATCGGCATGGTTTGCGTAGTTGATGGATGCTTCCAGCGGACCAAATATACTATCCAATCCATAGCCGACTCCACAGCCGAACATAGTTTTCTCTTTCAGTAACCCACTCACTTTATGACTGCTCAGCGCATAATTGCCGGTCAAAGTGACATAATGCACACTTCCCATTCGCTGCCGGAACTTTATCGTGCCTATCAATAACGAATTATCCATAAGTTCTACATTATTTATTCCCACAAAAGGCAACTGCTGTTGCAGGAAGCGTGACGGAACATCTCCACCCATGGCATTCAATTTGGAGTAGGGGATTTCCTTTCCAATGAGAAAGCGTCCGTATACGGAAGGAAGAATCGAGAAACGATTGGTCAGCCGCATTACCCCTTCGCAATAACCTTTGATAGCAGAGAAAGGAGCATGGTCATTATATTGTGTAAAATTATCTGTATAGAGTGAATAGGAAGCACGCGCCGAGATACCTCGTGAAGGGAAATAAGCCTTATCAAATGTTTCGTATTCCATTTGAGCAAAATAACTAAAAAAATGCTCATTGTCTGTCGAGTATTGCTGAGTGGTGCTTCCTTCCTGATAAAGAAACTTATCATAATCATAATACTCATAACGGAGACCAATACCGAAACGCACATTTTTATACCACACATCCGAGAAAGCAAACTCTGCCTGATGATAACGGAAAGTAGAATTGTGTGTGCGGTCGCCATAATGATAAAAATTGACGTCATTGTATTGGAACAGGTAGGACAGCCCGACACGTTTCAGCGGAGCCGGTTCCCAAGCATAATTAATTCCGGCAGTATAACGTTTTCCTAAACGTCCCGTAAGTGATAGCGTACTGGGCAATTTCCCTTTGAAATTACTGGTTACGTTTATTAATAAACTGGCTATTTCTTCCGAGTCGAAACGAATGCCGACATTTAGTTTGTTTTCATACTTCTTACTTAACGTGTAATTCAGGTTATAGCCACCTCCCGGGGCTTCAGGCAAATTATAAGTCGCCCCCGAATAGCCCAAATTGGCCGACAGAATAGCAGTAGCTTCCTCTATCCGGCGAATACTTATCTCGGAATTTTCTTTAAGATCGCAACGCTTCAACAACCATTTTTTGTCTTTCTCATCAAGACCGTCAAAAGTAATTTCTTTCACATATACCTTTCGCTCAGGCGAGTAGGGATAAGAAGGAATCGGTTGGGGTATATAAGTACTATCCAGCCCCAACTGGCTTTTCAGAGCCATTAATGCACTATCTTGTGCCATGGCAGCTTCTTCGCCACGCATTATCAGAGTATCGATGGCGGAGGGAGTAAAACTGGCGGCAGAATAACCCTCTACGTTTACCTTAATATAAGTAGTCGTTTCTTTCAGATTCTTCTTATATAAATCCTGCCCCATGAGATTCACCAATTGCCCTAATATGGCACCGGCACTATTTAATTCTCCGGCAGGCTTAAGTTCACTTTGAACATCCACCCCGATAATTAAGTCTGCTCCCATGGCACGCGCCACATTTACAGGATAATTATTTACTACACCACCGTCTACCAGTACCATACTGTCTAGCCTGACCGGAGTAAAGACTCCGGGGATGGCCATGCTGGCACGCATAGCAGTGGCCAATACACCTTCATGAAAATTAACCTCATTGCCATTTACTATATTCTCGGAAACACAGGCAAAAGGAATAGGCAACTTATTAAAATTGATGGAGTCGTGATAACCGATAGTAAGCTCACTGAACAAGTTGGCAAGATTTTGCCCTCTTATCAGTCCACCGAAAACTTCGGCTTTTACCCCTTTACCGAAAGGAATAGAAAACACATACTTTTGTGAGGCATCGCGTTCAGATAGATTTTGTTCACTTCTCGGTATCTTGTCGCTCAAAAGGAAAGTCCAGTCCTGACGGCGTACCATGCTGTCAAGTTGCTCGGGAGAATAACCGATAGAGTAAAGACCACCGATGATAGATCCCATGCTGGTACCTACCACATAGTCAATAGGAATACCGGCTTTTTCTATAACTTTCAGAACACCGATGTGCGCCATGCCTTTAGCGCCACCGCCACTTAGCACCACACCCACTTTCTTACGGTGGGCAGGCCGAGGCTGTGCCTTAAGAAGAGCAGGTATAAAAAGTAGACAAACTGCCATTGTTGTCAATGAAGAACGGCTGAATCGTTTCATGTTTATTTTTCTGTATTTAAAAATCTTTTATATAAAAAACAAAAACTGTGCAAAGATGGTTTAATCTTTCGGGGAATGCAAGTCTAATTGTTATAGTTATTGGTCGATTTCCTTTTTTCCTTCAATTTTTCAATCCTCCTAAATCGAACCGATAAATTAAACGAGCCAAACAAATGCTACATGAAGATTGCGTTTTTGCACTTTAAGAGAGCTGAATGAAATCACTTTCTTAAAAAAACAGGCTATAAAACTTTCTATCTAACTAATTTTCTTGTAAATTTGCAACTTAATTTTTGGGAGACTATGTCTTTGCCCGATTTACAATTTAGAGAATACAAGAAAAACGATATGATTATGAGTAAGAAATTTGCTGAACACTCGCAACTCAACCTATCACAGGTCAATAAAGATGTGCTGAAAAAGTGGGATGAAAACGATGTTTTCGCCAAGAGTATGACAGAACGTGAAGGATGTCCTTCTTTTGTCTTTTATGAAGGACCTCCCTCAGCCAACGGTATGCCGGGTATTCACCACGTAATGGCACGTACTATAAAAGATACTTTCTGCCGCTACAAAACCATGAAAGGTTTTCTTGTCAAACGTAAAGCCGGATGGGATACTCACGGACTACCGGTAGAACTGGGCGTGGAAAAAGCACTCGGAATTACCAAGGAGGATATCGGAAAAACGATTTCTGTGGCCGAATATAACGCAGCCTGTCGTAAGGATGTGATGAAATTTACAAAAGAATGGACAGACCTTACTCATAAAATGGGTTATTGGGTAGATTTGGATAATCCATACATCACTTATGACAACCGCTATATTGAAACTTTATGGTGGCTCTTAAAGCAACTATATAGCAAGAATTTACTGTATAAAGGATATACCATTCAGCCTTATTCTCCGGCAGCCGGAACAGGACTGAGCTCTCACGAATTAAATCAGCCTGGATGTTACCGGGATGTAAAAGATACTACTGTAGTGGGGCAATTCAAGATGAAGAACCCGAAACCCGAAATGACGGAGTGGGGTACTCCTTACTTCTTGGCATGGACTACTACACCATGGACTTTACCCTCAAACACCGCTTTGTGCGTCGGTCCCAAAATCGATTATGTAGCTGTACAAACATATAATGGCTACACAGGTGAGAAAATGACAGTAGTGCTGGCTAAACCATTGCTTTATGCTCATTTTAACCAAAAAGCAGAAGGACTGCCTTTAGAAGACTACAAACCGGGAGACAAGCTGATTCCTTTCAAGGTGGTAGGTGAATACAAAGGTACGGATTTGGTAGGTATGGAATATGAACAGCTTATTCCATGGGTGAAACCGGTAAACGTAGACGAAAACGGTAATTGGGAAGAAGCTGCCAATCAAGCATTCCGTGTTATCCTTGGTGACTATGTGACTACGGAAGACGGTACAGGTATCGTACATACCGCTCCAACATTCGGTGCAGACGATGCTTTTGTGGCACGTGCAGCAGGCATACCTTCATTGTTTATGATTAACAAAAAAGGTGAACCTCGTCCGATGGTAGACTTGACAGGTAAATTCTTCCTGCTGGATGAACTAGATGAAAAGTTCGTAAAAGAATGTGTGGATGTAGAACAATATCAAGAATATCAGGGGCGCTGGGTGAAAAATGCATACGACCCTCAATTTACTGTAAATGGTAAATACGATGAGAAAACTGCTGCCTCTGCCGAGACACTGGATATTTACATCTGTATGAAAATGAAGGCTTCCAACAAAGCATTCAAGATAGAAAAGCAGGTACACAATTATCCACATTGCTGGCGCACAGACAAACCGGTCCTTTATTATCCGCTGGATAGCTGGTTCATCCGTTCTACTGCTGCCAAGGAACGTATGATAGAACTCAATAAGACCATTAACTGGAAACCGGAATCTACCGGAACCGGACGTTTCGGCAAATGGCTGGAAAACCTGAACGACTGGAATTTAAGCCGTTCGCGCTATTGGGGTACTCCGCTTCCTATTTGGCGTAGCGAAGAAGGTGAGGAATTATGTATCGGTTCGGTAGAGGAACTCTATAACGAAATAGAAAAATCCATCGCTGCCGGTTTCATGACTGCTAATCCTTATAAAGAAAAAGGATTTATTCCGGGTGAATATACCGAAGACAATTATGATAAAATAGATCTTCACCGTCCTTACGTAGATGATATTATCCTCGTTTCTGAAAGCGGAAAACCGATGAAACGTGAAGCGGATTTGATTGACGTATGGTTTGATTCAGGCGCCATGCCATACGCACAGTTGCATTATCCGTTTGAGAATAAAGATATTGTAGATAATCGTTCTTATTATCCGGCTGACTTCATTGCAGAAGGGGTAGACCAAACTCGTGGCTGGTTCTTTACATTGCATGCTATCGCAACTATGGTATTCGATAGTGTAGCCTATAAAAATGTTATCTCTAACGGACTGGTGCTTGACAAGAATGGAAATAAAATGTCCAAGCGCCTGGGTAATGCTGTTGATCCGTTTGGTGCCATCGAACAATATGGTTCTGACCCTTTGCGTTGGTATATGATTACTAATTCTTCTCCGTGGGATAACTTGAAATTTGATACCGACGGTGTAATGGAAGTAACCCGCAAGTTTTTCGGAACATTGCACAACACATATAAATTCTTTGCTCCATACGCTAACCTTGACGGATTTACCTATCAGGAAGCCGATGTTCCTATGAGCAAACGTCCGGAAATTGACCGTTGGATTCTTTCGGAACTAAACTCATTGATAAAGAATGTGGATATGTGCTATGCTGACTATGAACCGACTAAAGCCGGACGATTAATCAATGATTTCGTAAATGATAATCTGTCCAACTGGTATGTACGTCTATGCAGAAAACGTTTTTGGGGTACAGGCTATACAGAGGATAAGCTGGCGGCATATCAAACATTATATGTATGTCTGGAAACTGTAGCTAAACTAATGGCACCGATTGCTCCTTTCTATGCAGACAAATTGTATATGGACTTGATTGCAACAACCGGACGCGACCATGTAGCTTCTGTCCACCTTGCAGATTTCCCGGTTTGCGATGAGACTGTTATTGACAAAGAATTGGAAACCCGCATGGAGTTAGCACAGAAAGTATCTTCTATGGGGTTGGCGCTGCGCAAGAAAATAAATATTATCGTTAAACAACCGTTACAGAAGTTGATGATTCCGGTGGATGCACTGATGAAAGAACGTTTAGAGTCTGTAAAATCATTGATAATGAACGAAGTGAATGTTAAAGAAATAGACTTCGTGGAAGGTACATCCAATTTGCTTGTGAAGAAAGTGAAGTGTAACTTCAAGATTCTAGGTAAGAAATTCGGTTCATTGATGAAACAGGTGGCCGCTGCTGTAACTGCCATGAATCAGGAACAAATCAGCGTTCTTGAAAACGAAGGGAAAATTGTTCTCGACCTAAATGGTACTCCGGCTGAAATAGAAACGTCTGAAGTGGAAATTTTCAGTGAAGATATCCCCGGATGGGTAGTTGCCAATGAAGGCGTATTGACAGTAGCTTTGGATACTGTCGTAACCGAAGAACTGCGCCGTGAAGGTATTGCTCGTGAACTTGTGAGTAAGATTCAGAATATTCGCAAGGGCAGTGGCTTTGAAATAACTGATAAAATAAAGGTATCTTTATCTAAAAATGAGCAAACCGATAGCGCAGTAAAAGAATATAATACTTATATTTGTAACCAAGTTCTTGCCAACTCCCTTAATTTGGTAGACGAAGTGAAGGATGGCATAGAATTAAGTTTCGATGATTTCTCGCTTTATGTGAGTGTCGTAAAGGAATAACATTAACCTTTTAAAACTAAATAATATGGCTGAAAAAACAAGATACTCTGATGCAGAACTCGAAGAGTTCCGTGCCATTATCATGGAAAAACTGGAATTGGCCGAGCGTGATTACGAACGCTTGAAAAGTAGTATCATGAATAAGGATGGTAATGATACGGACGATACTTCCCCTACTTACAAAGTATTGGAAGAAGGTGCCAATACGCTGTCCAAAGAAGAAACGACAAGATTAGCTGCACGTCAGTTGAAATTCATTCAGGGACTGCAAGCTGCTTTAATCCGTATTGAAAACAAAACATACGGTATTTGTCGTGAAACAGGTAAACTGATTCCAAAAGAAAGACTTCGCGCTGTTCCTCATGCCACTTTGAGTATCGAGGCTAAAAACGAAGGAAAGAAATAGCATTTTTATAGTTGACAGGAAAGCAGGTCAAAGAGGCTGCTACCTGTCGACTATTAATTATCACCTATTATAATGAATAAATTACTCACGAAAGGGCAACTTTCTGTTCTGATTGTTTTTGGAGTATTAATTATTGACCAGATAATAAAGATATTGGTAAAGACTAATATGTTCTGGCATGAAAGTATCCGCATTACAGATTGGTTTTATATCTATTTTACAGAAAATAACGGCATGGCTTTCGGCATGGAATTGTTTGGAAAGCTATTTCTTACAACATTCCGCATCGTTGCTGTGGGACTGATAATTTGGTATCTGGCTAAAATCATTAAAGAAAATTATAAGACAGGCTATATTGTCTGCCTTTCATTAATATTGGCCGGCGCCGTAGGAAATATCATTGATAGTGTATTTTATGGCGTAATCTTCAATGAAAGCACTTATAGCCAAATAGCACATTTTGTTCCTGTAGGCGAAGGCTATTCTGAATGGTTTCATGGTAAAGTAGTGGATATGTTTTATTTTCCAATCATTGAAACCAACTGGCCGGAATGGATACCGGGAATAGGTGGAGAACATTTTATCTTCTTCAGTCCGATATTTAATTTTGCTGACGCTGCTATCAGTTGTGGTATCATTGCATTGTTGTTATTTTATGGAAAATATCTGAACACAGGTATTCACCCGGAAGAAAAAGCTCAGAAAAAAGATGCACAATAAGAAGATTCGTTGGACGTTGTTGCTCAGTGCGGCTTTGCTGGCAGGATGCGGAAAACAAATACCAAAAGATGTCATCCACCCGGATAAGATGGAGGACATCTTGTATGACTATCATTTGACTACGGCTATGTCCGGCAATATCTCTTATGATGAGAACTACAAAAAAGAAGCTCTTCGCAATTACGTATATAGAAAACATCACGTAACCAAAGCAGAGTTTGATTCATCTATGGTGTGGTATACTCGTCATACAGAAAACCTTGCCAAAATTTATACCAATTTAGGAAAACGTTTCCGTGAGGAAAAGAAGGATGTGAAACGCTTGCTGGCAATGCGCGAAAACAAACCCTCAATGTCACAACCTGGAGATACAGTAGATGTGTGGTATAATAAAACACTATATTGGCTGACGGATGCACCACTATCCAACAAGATTACTTTTGAAATTCCCACTGACTCCAACTTCAAAGCAAAGGATGCTTTCTTGTGGTCGGCAAATTACATATTCCTCTCAAACCTGCAACAACAGGTGACGATGGGATTCAATATTCTGTTTGATAATGATTCAGTGTCGGGTAAAGTAGCCGAAGTAACAGCTTCAGGCATACAATCATTATATATCAAGCCGGATTCTGCTTATAAAATCAAGAGCATCAATGGTTTTATCTATCTTACGGGGGACTCTGTCAAAGCTCCGGGTATCATAGTGGATAAAATTTCATTGATTCGTTACCATGAACTAGCAGATACCATATCTATTGTCGCAAAAGATAGTGTACCCGAAAAATCAATGTCTGTCATAGATAAAGATACAGATTCATTAAAAATGGATTCAGTCCAGATGAAAGAAGCTGTTACCCCCGTACGCTTGAATCCACGCGATATGAAAGAAAAGGAGGGTATTCGCCCACAACGTACTCGCCTGCAAAAGAAATGAGACGATTTGCCTGTCAACGTTTATATCTTTCTCCCGACACATACTTCATCCGTTATGTGGTAGAATTGGGAAACAACGGAAAGATACAGAGCTATTACCCTTTGGAAGAAGAAATATATGCTACTCAATGGATAGGGGGAGTGATTGTGCTTTCTGCGAGAAGAAAACTCGAACCGATTATGCCGGAAAAGAATTTCAAAACCTTCCTTGCTCAAGCTACCCGGACAAATACCAAAATTCAGGAATGCTATGCATGGCATATTGCCAATTTTGATATTGTCCGAGAAGAATTTGTCCCTCAAAGCCATATTATCCGACTTTAGCGCAATCTTCTTCTGAACTCGGCACAAACCACAGCTGTGGCAATAGCTACATTCAAAGACTCCGAAGTCTCTCTTTCCTGTGGATAATTAGGAATATACAATCGCCTATTAATAAGTGCTTCCACCTCTCTACTTATTCCATTTCCTTCATTTCCCATTACAATCAATCCGTTAGCAGAAAGAGTCTCAGAATAGATTACATTTCCATCCAGGAATGTTCCATAAACCGGAATCCCTTTGAGTGAAGAAATTAATTTCGGTAAATCACAATAATGCACTTTCACTCGTGCTATTGCCCCCATGGTAGCCTGCACAGTTTTAGGATTAAAGACATCCACCGTTCCGGTAGAGCAAAAAATATCCTCTATACCGAACCAATCGGCTAAGCGGATAATAGTTCCTAAATTGCCCGGATCTTGTATATTGTCCAAAGCCAGGCATAAAGATTTTGAAATAACTTTGCTGTCCGGCTCATAAACAGGTTGTTCAAATATAGCCAATACCTCTTGCGGTGTCTTTTGCAAACTGACCCGTGAAAGCTCTTCCTGCCCAACCTCTATCACCTCGTCGGCATGACAACCAGGATGAGAAGAGAACCATTCAGCCGTCCCCGTCAACAACCGACAAGGAAAATGCCCCATCAAATCATTTACCAATTTATGTCCTTCAGCAACAAATACTTTTTCTTCCTTACGATTCTTCTTTAACTCTAACGAACGAATATATTTAATTTTATTCTTACTTAGCATGATTATTTCCATTAAATAACAAATATTAGAGGCAAAGCTAAGAAGATATTTTCAATTAATATCTATCTTTGCGAGTAAATTTGCGAAGGTTACGGATTTGTATGAAGAAAAGCGCACACCCATATATATACACACTCATTTTAGCACTATGCACTTCGTGTTCGGTCAATAAATTTATCCCTGAAAATCAATATTTATTGGATGAAGTAAAAATTGTATCAGACACAAAGGAGGTAAAACCATCGCTTTTTAACTCTTACCTCCGTCAAAATCCTAATGCCAAATGGTTTAACATGGTTAAAATCCCCATGTATATTTATGGTGCATCAGGTACGGACTCTACCAAACGTGTAAATCGCTTCTTCAGAAAAATTGGGGATGCCCCGGTCATTTACAATGCAGATGTTGCCATGAAATCTAAGGAGGAGATAGAAAAAGCCGTACGTAACATGGGGTATATTGGAGCTAAAGTGACTATTCATACCGAAGCAAAGAAGAATAAGTTAAAACTGTTCTACCATATAGAAGCTGGACGTCCCTATATGATACGTCATATAGCTTACAATATTGATGATTTAAATATTAGCGATTGTCTTCAACAGGATTCTGCCCAAAGTATGCTTTTCCCCGGTATGCCGTTTGATGTAAATGTACTTGACGCTGAGAGACAACGAATCACCAGATTGCTCCAGAACAAAGGGTACTATAAATTCAATAAGGATTTTCTGGTATATCAAGCAGATACCACCCGCAATACTTATTTGGTAGACCTCACTTTGAAATTACTTCCTTATCAACGTAAAAAGGAAGATCCACCACAAAAACACAGACAATATTTAGTGAATAGTGTCAACTTTATAGCTGATAGCGAAATGACCCCCATCCGTAAAGGTTCATTTACCGGTTTCGATTCATTGAGCTATAAAGGATACAACATGTACTATAAGGATAAAATGTTTTTGCGCCCGAAACTGTTAGTGGATTTCAACCGTATTCGTCCCGGAGAGTTTTATAGTGAACGTGATGTGCAGAATACTTATAGTGCATTGGGACGTCTGCGCATGCTGAAATATTCCAATATTCGTTTTAAGGAAGTAAATGTAAGCGACAGTACCAAATTGGATGCATATATAGTGATGTCAAAAGGACAAAATAAATCAGTTTCTTTTGAGATAGAAGGTACAAACTCTGCGGGAGATTTGGGTGCGGCTGCTTCCATTTCTTTCCAGCATAGAAACGTGTTCAAAGGGTCGGAAACGTTTACTATGAAAGTACGCGGTGCTTATGAGGCAATCACCGGATTGGGACAAGATTATGTCAATGACAACTATACGGAATATGGTGTGGAAAGCAGTCTTAACTTCCCTGAATTTATGTTTCCCTTTCTTTCTTCGGACTTTAAAAGGAAAATTAAAGCTACCTCTGAAGTGGGACTGAAATTTACATCACAGGTACGTCCTGAATTTTCTCGTATGCTTGCATCAGCGTCCTGGAGTTATCGATGGAGTGATAGAAAACATATACAGCACCGCCTTGATCTGGCGGATATTAATTATGTATATATGCCAAGCAAATCGCCCGATTTTCAAGAGTATTTAGATAAAATGACGGCTAACAACTCATTGTTACGTGCCAGTTATGAAAATGTACTGATAGTGCGTATGGGATACAACTTCACATATAACAGTGCCGGTAATACCATGATGCGCACACCGACAAAGAGTTCGTATTCCTTGCGTGTAAACGTGGAGGAAGCCGGTAATCTAATGTATGCCGCATCCAAACTGGCACACTCTACTCCGAAAGGGGACAAGGGATTTGTATTGGCTAATATTCCGTTTGCACAATATATAAAAGGAGATTTTGACTTTGCCAAGAATTTCATGATTGACCCACGCAACTCTTTCGTTTTTCATATAGGAGTAGGAGTGGCTTATCCTTATGGGAACTCACGGGCACTTCCTTTTGAAAAGCGTTATTTCTCCGGCGGTGCCAACAGTGTGCGCGGCTGGTCGGTACGTTCACTGGGCCCCGGAGGATATAAAGGTAGTTCAGACGGGCAGATGGACTTTATCAAACAGTCGGGGGACATCAAGTTAGACTTAAATGTGGAGTATCGTACCCATCTGTTTTGGAAGTTAAACGGAGCGGCTTTCATAGATGCCGGTAATATTTGGACAATACGCTCAGACTCAGAGCAGGAAGATGGTGTGTTCAAATTCAACAAATTCTACAAACAGATTGCTGTAGCATATGGTTTGGGCATCCGCTTTGATTTAGACTATCTCATTTTACGTTTTGATGGTGGAATGAAAGCTATCAACCCGATGGAAACGGGTAAAGGACGTTACCCGATAACGCGACCTCGATTCAGCCGAGATTTTGCTTTCCATTTTGCAGTAGGTTATCCGTTTTAATTAGATTATAATTTTATAGCTTATGAAAAAAATAGAGAAAAAGGTATATACAGTAGAGGAAGTGGATGAGTTGAAAAAATGGTTTGATAATCAAACACTTCCACAGTCCATGCAAATAAATTCATCCGCTTATTCACCTGATTTAAAAGATACAGTGGCGATGCTGTTTGAACAAGCATATATCTGCTGTAACAACCCGAAGATGCAAGGATGCCTTTTATTATTAGAAAATATTAAGAAAAATTTAGAGGAGAAAAAGGGAATCGAGTAAGCAAAACATTCTTCATATTTGTTTAATACATTAATAGTATTTAATGCAGACAGTATGAAAAAGAATTTATTATTGTATGGCGTCTTTTTGGGTGCCCTTTCATTATCTTTCTGTTCAGGCAATGCCAAAAACAAAGAAATGACTGACAATGGCATGAGTATGGAAAGTGCAAACGAAGTAATAAGGTATTGTGATACCTCGCTGAAAGTACTGAAAGATTTAATTAATGGAGATTCAATAAAAGCCATATTGGGTTATATAGATAAGACAGAGGGTACAGATATGCTCCCTATTGTTCCACAACCGGCTTTATATGAAGGATAGAGCCTATCTGAAAGATAATTATACAATAGCCAATAAAATAAGAAAAGAGGAACTCCTGTTAAGTATAGCCCTATCCGAATACAAACAAGTGATATTTGATATTCTAACCCCGACAGTAGAAAGTGCCAAAACCGTTTTACCTTCCGTTCAAAAGGATAAAAAATAAGAGATAATTCAAAATCCGATAGGCTTATTTTGAAAAAGGTGGGATATGTTTCCACCTTTTTATGTATATTTGCGACTCTTTTGACGCAGCAATTGCGACAATACTATAACTAGAAAACGAAACACAATGAAAATTAAATTTATAAGTCTGGCTAGTGGCAGTAGTGGCAACTGCTATTTCATTGGAACAGACGCATATGGCATATTAGTGGATGCCGGTATTGGAATCCGTACTATTAAAAAACATTTAAAAGACTTGGGTATTGGACTTGATAGGATTCGAGCTGTTCTTATTACCCATGATCATGCCGATCACATTAAAGCGGTAGGGCATTTGGGAGAGAAATTCGGTATTCCTATTTATTCCACTCCCGAAATCCATATAGGCATCAACAAAAGTTATTGTGTGACAGAAAAACTTTCGACCTCCGTCCGCTATTTAAGTAAAGGAACACAAATTCAGATTGAAGATTTCAGAATAACAGCTTTTGAAGTTCCCCATGATGGAACAGATAATGTGGGTTATTGTATAGAAGTAGATGGCAAAACTTTTTCTTTTTTAACAGACTTGGGACATATTACATCTACAGCAGCTGAATATATCTGCAAAGCCAATTATTTAATATTGGAGGCTAACTATGACGAAGAAATGTTGAAAATGGGATCATATCCTCAATATCTTAAGGAACGTATTGCCGGGTCTAATGGTCATATGAGTAATCGTGAAACAGCAGAGTTTTTGGCTGAGAATATCAATGAAGGATTAAAATATATTTGGCTTTGCCATCTGAGTAAAGATAATAATCATCCGGAACTCGCTTATAAAACAGTAGAACTTCTGTTAAGAAGCAAAGGGGTGCTTGTGGGTAAAGATGTACAACTCATTGCTTTAAAGCGAAGTACACCTTCCATGCTCTATGAGTTCGAATAAATTTCGATGAAAAAGTGAAAAAAATGGTGCAAAATATTTGGTAGTTTAAGATAAAACGCCTACCTTTGCAACCGCAAATCAGAAATGAACGCACTCTTAGCTCAGTTGGTAGAGCAACTGACTCTTAATCAGTGGGTCCAGGGTT
>OGHJ01001017.1_pt1 | contig 33843 bp, 29 predicted proteins | sample 1571351 | NCBI WGS metagenome assembly OGHJ01 (sample SAMEA2582037, study PRJEB24529) | metagenome | biome: Human gut stool | place: China | collected 2011 | reverse complement strand
AATGTCGCAGACAAAAATAATCACCGTGGCGTTCTGGATGGCGATCTCGGCCTGCTCCCGCATGAAGCTCAATATCTCGCTGTCGGTGCCGGGCTCAATGCCGCCGGTGTCCACCAGGTCGAACTTCCGGCTGCGCCACTCCGCCTCGGCGTAGAGCCTGTCGCGGGTCACGCCGGGGGTGTCCTCCACGATGGAGAGCCGCGCTCCCACCAGCTTGTTGAAGAGCATGGACTTACCCACGTTGGGACGGCCCACAATTGCAACCAATGGCTTTGCCATAAAAACCTCCCTGAAAAGAAAAAAGGAAAGGGGAATTCGGGTGTATCTGATAAGTCGGGGTGGTGTGGATTTCGAGCGGGAAAGGCGTCATGCAAGCCGTTTTTCGCAGGAATCCTGGGTGGATTCCAAGGAAAAACGGCGCGGCAGGTCGCAGTTTCCGCCGAAAGGCGCGCCGCCTGGATGTTTCAGATACACTCTAGTTTTTAAAATGTCCTGGGGTAAAACGCCGCCATCACATTGGCGGTCTTGTCCCCCCGGAAAAGGCTCAGAATACGCTCAACCAGGCTCTGCTCCTCCAGCGCGTCGCTTTTCACGCTTCTGGAGTAGACCAGATAGGTGCTGCCGATGGGCTCGCCGTCCATATAAAAGGTCAGGCTTCCGGCAATCGCCCCCTCCTCGACGGGGGCCTTCACCGTCTCCGGCAGGTCTATCCTGGCGGTCACCCGTTCGCCCGCGCCCAGGGGATAGCTCACGCCGCTCTCGGTCCGTACGGGCACGAAGCGGACCAGCGACCCCGTCACCGGGAGGCTGCGCACATCCTTCCCGGCGGTGGCCAGCATGGCGCCGGGTTCGCCGTTCACCGGGGAGAGCTCGGCGCCGTACTTCATGGTATCGAAATAGACGGTGCCCAGGTCGGACATGTACGCCGAGTAGATATTTTTGATGTTGATCAGCTCACCCTGTTCGTTGTAGCACAGTTCAATGGTGGAGCCGGCAGCCACCGGATTGTCCGCCACCGTAATGAGCGCCACGTCGGTCTCGGTCATGCCGGTGGGGGTGACCCTCTCGCGCCGGACGCCCTCGCTGTCGGCGTAGGCCACGTCCAGCGTAATGGTACCGTCGTTGTTCCTGACCGGGTCGGAGACCGCAAAAGCAAGGCGAGTACTGGCAAACTCGGTGCTCACTGGCCCGTGCTCCATCTCCGTCCTGCCGGGGGCCTTGACCCGTCCGGGTTCTGCGGCCAGCGCGCCGGGCAGAGCCGACAGGCATATGCATGCGGCCAGCGCCGAGGCGACGGCTCTCATTTGAATGCGGTGCTTCATACAGAGATTCCTCTTTTTTTTGTGGATGGCGTTCGGTCGTGAAGCTAAAACAGCGGAAACACCAGCAGCATATTTGGATCTTACCACCAAACTATCCGGCACTCAAATTTGTTTTTTAATCACTTTAACAGAAAAAGCGGATAAGCGCGCCTGTGGTGGGGTTTGATGCCGCAGGGACAGCAGGATTAGAAACACTATGGCAAAATATCAAAATAAATTAGTTTTCCTAATTGAGCGATCAGTTTAATCCGTTTGCCTTCTTGGGAGGGCCGTGATAAAATGCAGCCACAGTGTCAGGAATGTATTCCGTCCTGAAGGGAGGGCCGGGCCGCTCACTACCGAGGCGTATCCGCCAACTCACCTGAATTGGAACAAAGGAGTGCATTGTAATGGCCAATACCCCCAAAGTGGCCGCCATGGAGGTCTATCCTGTGGCCGGCAAGGACTGTATGGAGCTCAACCTCTCCGGCGCCCACGCCCCCTACTTCACCCGCAACATTGTGGTGCTCACTGACGACCGGGGCAATACCGGCATTGGCGAGGTCCCCGGCGGCCAGAAAATCACCCGCGCCCTGGAGAACGTGAAGCACCTGGTGGAGGGCACCAGCGTGGCCGACTACAAGATGACCCTGCGGAGGCTCAACGAGTGGCTCACGGCCAATATTAAGGACGACGTGCGGGGCCAGCAGACCTTTGACCTGCGCACCGGCGTGCACGTGGTCACCGCGGTGGAGACTCCCCTGCTGGACCTGCTGGGCCAGTATCTGGAGGTACCCATGGCCGCCCTGCTGGGCGACGGCATCCAGAGGGACAGGGTCCGCTTTCTGAGCTATCTGTTCTACGTGGGCGACCGCAAAAAGACCGATCTGCCCTACCACTCCGAGCCCGACTCCGACTGCGACTGGTACCGCCTGCGCCATGAGGAGGCGCTGACCCCCGACGCCATCGTGGCGCTGGCCAGGGCCACCTACGAGAAGTACGGCTTTGAGGACTTCAAGCTCAAGGGCGGCGTGCTGGAGGGCAGGGAGGAGCTGAAGGCCGTCCAGGCTCTGAAGGAGGCCTTCCCCAAGGCCCGCATCACCCTGGACCCCAACGGCGGCTGGCTGCTGAAGGACGCGCTGGCCCTTGCCCCTGAGCTGAAGAAGGTTCTGGCCTACTGTGAGGACCCCTGCGGCGCCGAAGGCCGCTTCTCCGGCCGCGAAATTATGGCGGAGTTCCGCCAGGAGAGCGGCATGCCCACCGCCACCAACATGATTGACACCGACTGGCGGGAGATGCGCCACTGCATCGCCCTGCGCAGCGTGGATATCCCTCTGGCAGACCCCCATTTCTGGACCATGAACGGCTCGGTCCGGGTCGGCCAGATGTGCAATGATTTCGGCCTGATGTGGGGCTGCCACTCCAACAACCACTTCGACATCTCTCTGGCCATGGTCGTGCAGTGCGCTGCCGCCGTGCCCGGCAAGATGAACGGCATCGATACCCACTGGATCTGGCAGGAGGGCCGCGAGCGCCTGACCAAACAGCCCATGCAGATCGTGGACGGCTGCATCGACCTGCCCAAGGCTCCCGGCCTCGGCATTGAGATCGACCGCGAGCAGATTCTCAAGGCCAACAAGCTGTACGTAGAAAACTGCCTTGGTGCCCGCAACGACGCCATCGGCATGCAGTATCTGATCCCCGGCTGGAAGTTTGACAACAAGCGTCCCTGTCTGGTGCGCTGAGCTGCAAAAAGAACCGTTTTGATGCAGGAGCCGGCACCGCAGGGTGCCGGCTCTGTTTTTTAAGGAGGCCCTGAAATGGAACATCCCGTCATTACCAAGATGCAGGTCATCCCCGTGGCCGGTTACGACAGCATGCTGATGACCCTGTCGGGCGCGCACGCGCCCTGTTTTACCCGCAACCTCGTGATTCTGACCGACAGTCTGAACCACACCGGCATCGGCGAGATCCATGGCGGCGACTATACCTGCGACTGCCTGAACTTTGTCCGCCCGCTGGTGGAGGGGCAGCCCATTGCCGCCTACCGGCAGATCTTGCAGAAGATCCACAAACTGGCCCGGCACGAGCCGACCGACGACGGCGAGGGCATCCAGACGCTGGACATCTCCAAGCTGAAGTTCGTGGTCAAGAGCGAATGGGCCATCGAGTGCGCCATGCTGGACCTGATAGGCCAGTATCTGGGCGTTCCCATGTGCCAGCTTCTGGGTGAGGGGCAGCAGCGCAGGGAGGTGGAGATGCTGGGCTACCTCTTCTACGTCTCCGACAAGGCAAAGACCCTCGCCGGGGAGATGCAGTATCTGGACGAATCCGGCAACCCGGACCCGTGGTTCCGCCTGCGGCGGGAGGAGATCCTGACTCCGGAGCGGATCGTGGAGGAAGCACAGGCCGTGCAGGAAAAATACGGCTTCCGCAATTTCAAGCTCAAGGGCGGCGTCCTGACCGGGCAGGAGGAGATGGACGCGCTCCGGGCGCTGAAAAAGGCGTTCCCCGATGCACGGATCAACATCGACCCCAACGGGGCGTGGAGCCTTGCCGAGGCGGTGGAGCTGTGCAAAGGGATGCACGACGTCATCACCTATGTGGAGGATCCCTGCGGCCCGGAGGCCGGGTTCTCCGGCCGTGAGATCATGCGGGAATTCAAGAATGCCACCCAGTTCCAAGTTGCCACCAACATGATCGCGACCGACTGGCGGCAGTTCTACCACACCGTCAGCCTGAACGCCTGCGATATCATCCTTGCCGACCCGCATTTCTGGGGCTTTGACGGCACCATCCGGATGAGCCAGCTGTTGGATAGCTGGGGGCTGACGTGGGGCGTGCATTCCAACAACCACTTCGATATCACGCTGGCTGCCTTTGCGCAGGTGGGGGCCGCCGCCGTGGGCACCCCCGCCCCGCTGGACACCCACTGGATCTGGCAGGACGGCCAGAACCTGCTGGACGACACGCCGCAGATCCGGAACGGACGTCTTCAGGTGCCGGATGCTCCCGGTCTGGGCGTCCACCTGAACATGGACCGCGTTATGGCCGCCAACGCACTGTATCGGAAGCTGCCCTCCCATGACCGGGATGACGCAAAGGCCATGCAGTACCTGATCCCCGGCTGGAAATACGACCACAAGAAGCCCTGCCTCGTCCGCTGAAGCAGCACAAAAGAACCAGAACGCCCCCGGCAGCCGTGTCTGTCGGGGGCGTTCTGGTTTTAGAAGGATTGTCTGGTGAGAGAAAATAGCTAGATTTGATGAAATATAAGGAGAAATGGGTCAATACGATGAAATTTTTGTGGCAGGACCGTTTTTCGTCGGCCTCTGACAATAAGATACCGCAGGTGCGCTTTTTTTACAATTGACGAATTGCTACAAAAACACAGGCCGGAATCGGCATTCTGGCACTGCTTTCAGAAAGTGAAATCATTGTTTCATCCATGGGTTGCAAAGTGCTTCCGGGCCAGCTCGATCAGGGCCATGCAGGCGGGGGAAGGCTCAGCATAGCGCGGAACCGCGCAGACAAAATCGAACGAAGGGGCATTTTCCAGCGGGAGGACTTCGCAATGTTCCAGCCGGGCGGCGCTCCGTTCGGGCAGGATCGCTGCGCCGTAGCCCTCGTCTGCCAGCCGGACAAGGTCCTTCCAACCGGCGGCGGTGTATAGGGAAATGGGGTACAGGTGCTCCCGCCGGAACAGGCGGTCCACCAGTTCCCGCCCGAACTGCTGCTCGTCCGGCAGGACAAAGGGCAGACAGCCGCAGGCCGCCAGACCTCCGGCACGGATCTCCGTGCTGATCATGCTCTCCGGAACGGCAAGGCAGAGGGTGTCGTGGAGCAGGGGAACGTATTCCAACAGGCTGCTGGGCTTGACGGCACAGAGGAAGGAGAGGTCGGCCAGCCCGTTGGTCAGATACTGCTTGGCCGTGTGGGTCGTTGTGACCATCCGCTCCACCTTCAGCTGCGGGAACTGCAGATACAGCTTCGGCAGCAGTTTTTCCTCCAACAGGTGGCAGATATCCGCCGACCCGGTGACCCGGAGCTGTCCCTGCTGCCGCCGGAGCTGCTCGATGCTCTGATAGGTCTCCTCCTTGATCTGCACCATCTCGCGGGCACCCTTGAGGTAGATCTGCCCGGCCCGTGTGGGCACCAGCTTCCGGTTTACCCGGTTGAAGAGCGGCCACCCGGCTTCCCGTTCCAGCTTGGCCAAACACTGCGTCATGGCCGGCTGGCTCAGATGGGCCTTTTCGGCCGCTTCCGACAGGCTGCCCGTCTCGGCGATGAGCAGCAGATATTCCAATGCGTGAACGTCCATGATCTCTCCCTTTTCTCAGATCGAAAGCAATTCCAGAAGATAATTCCACGCGGCGGTCTTTTCCGCTCCGCTGCGGAAGACAAGGCAGGCGTAATTATAGAGCCTCGGCCGCAGCGAGAAGGGGGACACCGGATCCCGCGGCGAAAAGCATCTCCGCGGGACGATAGCGGCACCGTATCCGTTGCAGACCATCTGGTACAGGATGTTGGTGTTGGAGCTTTGGAAGATGACCTTCGGGTGGACGCCCGCGTGCTGGAACAGTTGTTGCAGCACCGGGTAATAGGACATCTCCTCGCTCGGCATCATGAAGGGCAGGTCGGCCAGCCGCCGCAGCGGCAGGCCGGGCAGCTCGGCTCCCGCCGTCAGGGCGGAGGCGTCGTACCCCAGCGGGTACTGGTCCGGCAGCACGACGATCAGCTCCGAGCTTCGCTTGACGATGTGCTCTGCCGGGCAGGCGTCCGGATCCGGCAGGCTGCAAAGGGCAAAATCCACGTTGCCTTCCTGCACGAGACGGAGCGCCTCCTGATTGTAGCTCTCCACGAACTGAAGCTGCACCGCCGGGAACCGGCCGGTGAAGGCACCGAAGATCCGGGCAAAGATCTGCGCGCCGCCGCCGGGCGTTCCCGCTACCCGCAGGCAGGGCACCTCGCCGCCGCCCAGATTCGCCAGCGCCGCTGCCGTGCGCTGCTGTACCGACAGCATCCGGCGGGAGCCGTTCAGATAGATCTGCCCTGCGGGGGTCAGGGTGATGCCTTTGCGGCTGCGGAGGACCAGCCGGGTGCCCAACTGCTCTTCCAGATTGTCCAGCCAGCCGCAAAGCCCCGGCTGCGACACCCCCAGCCGCCGGGCCGCCCCGGTAAAGGAACCCTCCTGCGCCAGCGCGATGATATACTGCTGTGATGTGAGGTTCAAGGCTACATTCCTCCTGTTATAATTTCTGCTTATAGTATACATCGCTTTTTCCGGATTGAAAAGAGTCGGAAGATAAAATATACTAATGTTACCAACAGTTGCATGCAAAAATGAGTCGAAAATCCCAATCAAACTCCGGAGAAGAATAACCAAAACCGATGAATGTCAAAGGAGTGAATCTGTTATGAGTATCCATCTGATCCTGACCCTTGTCACATTGCTTGTGGTCGTGATCATGTTCCTGAGCGGCAAGTTCAATTTCGGCTGGATCGGCATGTTCTGTGCCACGTTCCTGTGCGCCACCGGTGTGCTGAGCTTCAAGGACGCATACGCCAACTTCGCCAGCACCAACGTTGTCATGGTCGGTGCCATGTTCATTCTGGCCGGTGCGCTGGGCAAGACCACCTTGGTCGATCATGTCCGCAACTGGATCATGAGCAAGGGCACCAGCGGCCGTTCCATCGTCTTCCTGTACCTGCTGGGTTCCATCCTGCTGACCCAGCTCGTCAGCCCCTTGGGCGTCATCGCCATGCTGCTGCCCCTGACCGCAGCCTTGGACGAGAACTCCCCCGTGCAGCCTTCCCAGCTTCTGTACCCCGGCGCTGTCTGCTCCCACGCTTCTCAGGCGATGCTGCCGGTCGGCGCCGGCCTGACCTACTTCGTCACGGCCAACGCCCTGATGGAGGCCAACGGTGCCGAGCAGCGCTTTACCATGTTCGATAAGTCCGCCGTGGTCTTCGTTCCCGCTCTGGTGGCGTTCCTGTACATGGCTTTTATCGGCTGGAAGCACTTCCCCGTCATCAAGATCGACGCGGCCAAGATCGACGAGAGCCGCGCCGGTAAGGCGAAGAAGATCGACCCCAAGACGGAAAAGGTCATCTACATCGTCTTCATCCTGACCATGATCGCCATCTGCTTCAACAGCTATCTGCCCTTCCCTATGTACATCATTCCCATCATCGCGGACCTGATCCTCGGTGCGCTTGGCTGCATCAACATGAAGGAAGCCAAACAGTATGTCAACTTTGAAACCATCCTGATGCTGGCGGGCCTGCTCTGCTTGGCGACTGCGATGCAGCAGACCGGTGCAGCCGATCTGGTGGCAGAGTTCATCGTCAAGGCACTGGGCGGCAACCCCTCGCCGCTGGCCATCATGATCGCCTTCTATGTCGTCGGCGCGACCCTGACCCAGATCATGAGCAACACGGCGACCTACAACGTCCTGATCCCGCTGGCCATCATCACCTGTGTGAGCCGCGGTGTGGATCCCCGCGGTGTCGTCCTTGCCATCTCCTGCGGTACCACCGGCGCAATGCTGACCCCCATGTCTTCTCCCTCGATCGCCATCGCCTTCGGCGCGGGCGGTTACAAGATCAAGGACGTCTTCCTTGCCTGCCTGCCGCTGTGGTTCCTGTATGGCATCACCGTCATCATTATGGCAAATCTCCGCTTCCCCATGGTATAATCCCTGTATGACACTGTAGAAGAGGTACATCACATGAAGATCACTGAAGTCACGACGTATTCCGTTCATACCACCCAGTTCCGTAATTTCAACTTTGTCCGGATCGACACCGACGAGGGCGTCCACGGCGTGGGCGAGCTGTTCTGCATCGGTGCCGACAAGGCCACGGCCGAGATGGTCAAGTATGTCTCCGAGTGGGTCGTCGGCATGGACCCGCTGGACCGGGAGCGGATCCAGAAGCGGATCCTGAACTACTCTCGCTTTCCCGGCGGCAGCATCCTTTATACGGCGGCCAGCGCCATCGATCTGGCGCTGTGGGACATTGCCGGAAAGATCGCCAACCTGCCGGTGTACAAGATGGTGGGCGCTGTGCGGGACCGCGTGCCCGTTTACTGCCACACCATGGGCAAGGACAGCAAGGCCGCGCTGGAAATGTTGCAGCCCAAGATCGAGAAGTATGGCTACAAGGCCTGCAAGGTCGGCGTGAAGGGCCTCGGCTACTTCCCCAACGGTTCCGCCGAAGCACGCCTCGTGGAGATGTTTGAGGGGATGCGGAACGCCCTTGGTCCCGATTTTGAGATCGGCATCGACATGCAGAGCAAGATCTATGAGCCGCGGGAGGGCCGCCGAGTGGCGAACCTGATCGAACCCTACCGTCCCTTCTTTGTGGAGGAGCCGATCCGCCCGGACAATCTGGAAGCATGGACCGAAATGGCGCAGGGCCTGAACGTTCCGCTGGCCACCGGCGAGCAGATCTTCGACCCCTATACGTGGGAGCGCCTGCTGGCGCTGCACGCCGTGGATCTGCTGCAGCCGGACATCCTGCTCTGCGGCGGCTTCACCGGGATGCGGAAGATCGCCGCCATGGCAGAACCCAGTTTCCGCAAGCTCAGCCCCCACAACCCGCTCAGCACGCTGGCAAACTGCATCAACGTCCACTTCTGCATGTGCACCTACAACACCACCTTCCTTGAGAACGAGCCGCGGGAAGAGGGGCTGGACGCCGAGCTGGTCACCGATGTGCTGAAGGTGAAGGACGGTTTCATCACCCCCAACGACAAGCCGGGCTGGGGCATGGATCTGGACTACGACTTCATCGAAAAGCACGAGCCGATCGTCTGGAGCCGCGTCAAGCTGGATTCTCCCACGGCCTACACGCTGGGCGGCGCACCCCACATCATGTAACCATTTCCCCGCGATCGCTTTTCTGAAACGAACGGCAGATTGTCTCCAAACAACAAAATCCGGGAGGTCCTCTCGCACAGGATCCTCCCGGATTTTGTTGTTTTCAGGTTCAGCAGTTGTATTCCGGCTTGATGTCGAACTTCTTCAGATACCGCCAGAGGGTGGTCTTGCTGACCCCCAGCTCGTCGGCGATCTTCTGCCGGTTGCCGTGGTATTTTTTGAGCAGGGCGGCGATCTCCACCGCCTTCTGATCCTTGTAGAGGACGATCTGCTCGGTGCCCGGCAGCATCCGGGGCGTCACCTGCTCCAACTGCTGCCGGAGGAAGACCTCGTCGATGTTCCGCTTCCGGGTCAGGAGGACCAGACGCTCACAGACGCTGCACAACTGGTCCAAGTTGCCCGGCCACTCGTAGTCCAGCAGGTAGTCTCTGGCTCCCTGCGTCAGGTGGACGTAGCGCTTGTATTTTTCCTGCCAGTCGTCCAGATAAAGCTCGGTCCAGCCGAGGATATCGGCCCGGCGGCGGCGCAGCGGCAGCACCTCCAGACTCAGGACGCTGAGCGCATAGTAGAGGTCGCTGCGGAACTCCCCCTTCTCCACACGGGAGATCAGGTTCACGGCGCTGGATGCAATGACCCGGACGTTGGCCGCCACCGGCCGGGACGGGCCGTTGTGGAGGAAGCGGCCCCGGATCAGGCAGAGCAGCTTGTACTGGGTCTCCGGCGGCAGCATTTCCACATGGCTGAGATAAAGGGTGCCGTCCTGCGCCATTTCGGCGTAGCTGTCCACCGTGGAGTCCTTCCGGACGGTGTAGTTGCCGAACAGCATATTGTCCAGCGTTTCCGGCAGCCATGCGCTGCAGTCGATGGTCACGAAGGCGTTGTTGTGCACAAGGCTTTCGTTGTGGATGCACTGGGCAAGGATGTTCTTGCCGCTGCCGGTCTCGCCGGTCAGGAGGACGGGCGCGGAGAATTTGCTGATCCGCTTGGCCAGATCCAGCATGCTGCGGGTCTCCGGGGACTCACAGATCATATTCTCGAAGCTGTACCGGGCCACGAAGCCCCGCTGATACAGCTCCCGGCGCATCTCGCTGTCCATTTCGATCAAGCGCTGGCCTTTCTGAAACGTCAGGACGGCGCCCTCGATCTGGCTGTCCACCAGAATGGGGGCGATGTTGACCACCACCGCCTTGTGGTTGATGTCCAGCACGAAGGCGTAAGCCTCCTGCCCCCCGATTAGGGCGTTGTCCAGCACGTTCTGGTTCAGGTTGGGCAGGATCTCGGAGATCGGCCGGCCCAGCAGCGTGTCGGCGGGGTGTTCCAGCAGGTTGTAGCTGATCCGGTTCACCCGGCGGATGATTCCTTCCCGGTCCACCTGCACGATGCCGCTGAAGGTGTAGTTCAGCAGGGCGTTGATCTCGGCGCTGTTCCGCTTTTCCAAATCGATGGCGTAGGCCACGCGGGCCGCCACGGTCAGGGCGTTGCGCAGGCTTTCCACGCCGGAAGGAATGAACTTATAGGGCAGTTTTTCCCGCCGGGCATTCTCGCAGACGATATCGCCGCCGATGACGGCATTGCATCCGTCGGAAAAGGCACGCACGGCGGCAGCGGCCAGCTCATCGTTCTGCTCCACCATATACAGGTCCAGATCGATGCCGAACAGCCAGTCGAACTGGGAAGTGTCGCTGAACATATTGGAAAGCCCGATCAGCCCGATGCGGGGGCAGGGAAGCCCCAGCTCCTCCTTGAGTTCCAGTACCACACTGGCCAGCTCCTGCTGGGACACGCTGATCTCCACCAGCGGCAGCTTGACGCTCCGCTTGATGGCGCGGGCCTGCACACCGCGCGCCACGATCAGATCGCACCCCTGCTGTTCCAGCTCGCCGGCCCGCCGGACGGCCTGATCGGTCTGGATGGATTCGATCGCCATCAGGGAGATGGAGGGAAATTCACCGGTCAGGGATTTTGCAATGGTGCTCATCTCCTGATTCGGAACCAAAACTGCAACCTTTGCCATGAAGGCATCTCCTTCTTATCATGATGCTGTGAAAACAAAGATCGGCGGCCCGTAAGACCGGGCCGCCGACCGCGACTCTGCCGTTTTCCGGGATCGGTCCGATCCCAAAAATATCATAGCAGAAATTCATTCAAAAGAAAAGAGGGATCAACGGCCGATCTGGATGCCGGTCAGGGCCTCGTAATACTGTGCGATGGCGCTGTGGTCGGCCTGACCCTTGCCGTGGTTGTGCAGCCACTGCAGGATCTCCTGAACCTCAGCCGTCATGGGGACGGGTGCGCCCACGGAGTGTGCGCAGTCCAGAGCGTTGTTCAGATCCTTGATGTGCAGGTCGATTTTGAAGCCGGGCTTGTCGTTGCCTTCGATCATCATGGGAGCCTTTGCATTCATGACGGTGGAGCCTGCCAGACCGCCCTTGATGGCTTGGAACACCAGCTCAGGGTCCACACCGGCCTTGTGAGCCAGAGTCAGAGCCTCGGCCAGAGCCTGAATGTTGCAGGCCACGATGATCTGGTTGGCCAGCTTGGTGGTGTTGCCTGCGCCCACATCGCCGCAGCGGACGACCGATGCGCCCATGGTCTCCAGCAGAGGCTTGTATGCGTCAAAGACTTCCTGCTTGCCGCCGACCATGAAGCTCAGGGTGCCGTCGATGGCCTTGGGCTCGCCGCCGGAAACGGGAGCGTCCAGCATCTCAACGCCCTTCTCGGCCAGAGCGGCGGAGATCTCCTTGGAAGCAACGGGGTTGATGGAGCTCATATCGATAAAGACCTGACCCTTGTGCATGAAGTTTGCAACACCGGTCTCAGGAGTCAGCATGACGCTCTTGACATGGGGGGAGTTGGGCAGCATGGTCAGCACGACATCGCACTGCTCGCCGATCTCCTGATTGGTGGCAGCCTTTGCGCCGCAGGCCACAACCTCGTCCACAGCAGCCTTGTTGAGGTCGCTGACCAGCAGATCGGGGTAACCCTTCTTCAGAATGTTCTTTGCCATGGGCTTGCCCATGATACCCAGACCGATCAGACCGATTTTCATAAAACAGTACCTCCGTATTTGATAGTTGATCAATATTTTCAGAATCCGGCCTGTTGCGGATTCTATTCGACTGGGTACAGTATACCGGGAAATCCGTCCCGGAACAAGGAACAAAACGCCGAATCCGAGTGCTGCGCTTTGTGCGTTTTGCAAAAAGGTTCGTTTCTTGAAAAAGAATACGGAATTTTTTGAAATTCAAGTTTCAGATTCTTTCACCTGAGGCTTCGCGGCAATTTGCCCGCGCGGGTGCTTCGTGCTACAATAAGACCAACAGCCGGAACAGGAGGTTCGATGCAATGATTTTTACGACGCAAAGCGGCCAGTCGGTCGGCCCCATCGGTCAGGGAACATGGTATCTGGGGGAGGACCCTAGTCTGTTCCCGGAAGAATACAAGGCGCTGCGCACCGGTGTGGAGGCGGGGATGAACCTGATCGATACCGCCGAAATGTACGGTGACGGCGCAGCCGAGGAGCTGGTCGGCTTCTCCATTCAGGGAATGGACCGCAGCAAGCTCTTCCTTGTCAGCAAGGTGTACCCGTTCAATGCGGGGCAGCGGCATATCTTCACCAGTTGTGAGGACTCGCTGCGCCGGATGAAGACGGATTATCTGGATCTATATCTGCTGCACTGGCGCGGCAGCATCCCCCTGCGGGAGACCGTCGAATGCATGGAAGAGCTGAAAGCGAAAGGCCGCATCCGGGAATGGGGCGTTTCCAATCTGGACACGGCCGATATGCAGGAGCTGTTCGCTAAGCCGGACGGCACGCACTGTGCCGCCGAGCAGGTCCTTTATAATGTGAGCAGCCGGGGCATCGAGTACGATCTGCTGCCCCTGATGCAGCAGCATCAGATCCCTGTCATGGCCTACTGCCCGCTGGCGCAGGCCGGGCAGCTGCGCCGGGGCCTGATGCGTCACCCTACCCTGCAGGCCCTTGCCGGGCAGCACCATGCCACCGTGCCGCAGATCATGCTGGCCTTCCTGCTGGCCCGTCCGGGGGTGATCCCCATCCCCCGCACCGGCCGTGCCGAGCACACGCTGCAGAACGCCCGCGCCGCAGAGATCCGTCTGTCCACCGAAGAGCTTGCCCTGCTGGACAAGGCCTTTGCTCCGCCGCAGCGGAAGGTCCGTCTCGAAATCGTCTGATACAGGAGGTTTTATTATGGAGTATCGCAAATTCGGTTCCACTTACATTCTGCGCATCGACCGCGGCGAGGAGATCCTTGCCTCCATCACCACCCTGTGCAACGCCGAAAAGATCCGGCTGGGCAGCGTCAGCGGCATCGGTGCCGTCGGCGAGGTGACCCTCGGCGTCTTCAACCGGGAAAAGTTTGCTTACGAGTCCACCACCTATACCGGCGACTACGAGATCGCATCCTGCTCCGGCACCATCACCACCAAGGAGGGGGAGACGTACCTCCACATCCATATGGCGGTCGGAAATGCCGTGAAGGACGAGTGCCACGGCGGACACCTGAACCGCGCCGTTGTCAGCCTGACCGGTGAGTTCGTCATCCAGCAGCTGGACGGCACCGTCGAGCGGGAGTATTCCCCGGAAGTCGGGCTGAATCTGTTCAAGTTTTCGGAATGACCCGGCGAACGAATCGTTTCAGACATTTCAAACCAAAGATTTCATTTTTTGAAATTTTTATCTTTCTTCCAGATTCGCCCCGGTTGTTTTGGCTGAATGTCCATTGCAACTCGTTCCGATGCCCGGTAGAATAAAACTGATAAGACCCTCTTTTTTCTGAAACCCGTCAGCCGCGGGGTCGGCTGATAAAAATATGACCAAACAGGAGTGAATATTATGTACAAGCCTTACGGTATCATCCCTCCCATCATCACCCCCTTCGACGAGGAAGGAAAGGTGAACTATGATTCCCTTGCCAAAATGTCGGTCTATCTGGTCGAGAACGGCGTGCACGGCCTGTTCCCGTTCGGCACCACCGGCGAGTTCTATGCCGTCAGCGACGAAGAATACGTCAAGGCGCTGGAGACGGTCCGCGACGCAGTGAAGGGAATGACCAACTGCTACGGCAAGCCGATCCAGTTGATGGCCGGCTGCAGCCACATCACCACCCGCGGCGTCATCCGGCTGATCCATCTGGTGGAGCAGGTGGGCGGCTATGATGCCGTCAGCGTGCTGACCCCCATGTTCGTCAGCCAGACGCAGGATGAGCTGTACCAGTACTACAAGACCATCGCCGAAAGCACGAAGATGCCCGTGCTCATGTACAACAATAAGCCCAAGACCAACGTGACCATTGCCCCCGCAACCGTGGCACGTCTGGCAAAGGACTGCCCCAACATCATCGGTGTCAAGGATTCCACCGGCGATATGACCAACTGCGAGGAGTATCTTCGCCTGACCGCAGATCAGCGCGACCACTTCAACGTCATGATGGGCCGCGATACCATGATCCACGCCGCCCTTGCCTATGGCTGCTCCGGCGCTGTGGCAAGCTGCGCCAACGTGGCCCCCCGCGTGGTGGCCGATATCTACGACAAGTATGTGGCCGGTGATCTGGCCGGTTCTCTGGAAGCACAGTACCGGCTGGCTCCCCTGCGCATTGCCACCAATATGGGCACCTTCCCCGAAGTCATCAAGGAGAGCCTGAACCTTCTGGGCATCCCGGTGGGCAAGTGTCTGGACCCCATCCAAGAGCTGAAGCCTGAGGAAAAGGAAAAGCTGCGTCAGGTCCTTGTGGACATGAAGCTGATCTGATATCCTGAGACTGTATCCGGGCGGCGTACGGCGAAAAAGGTCGTCCGCCGCCTTTTGTTGTTTGTCTGGCCCGGAGCCGGGCCTGTAAAGGAGCCGCTATGAATACAACCCTGCGAAAAGATGCCGACCAGATCATCGCTGCAAGCCTGAAGGCCGTTCTGCCGGACGAGGCCGTTTTCCGCGCCCTGAAGAGCTTCCGCCCCGGAACGGGCCGGACCCTTCTGGTGGCTGCCGGAAAAGCTGCATGGCAGATGGCAAATGCCGCCGTAAAGGCACTGGGCCGGGTGGATGACGGTGTCGTCGTTACAAAATACGGTCACGTCAAAGGGGAGATCCCCGGCGTGACGTGCTATGAAGCCGGACATCCCGTCCCGGATGAAAACAGCTTTTCCGCCACCCGGAAGGCGGTGGAACTGGTACAGGGACTGACGGCAGAGGACCGGGTCCTGTTCCTGCTGTCGGGCGGAGGCAGCGCGCTGTTTGAGCTGCCGCTGGTGCCCGGCCCGGAGCTGCAGGACATCACCGGCCAACTGCTGGCCTGCGGCGCAGACATCGTGGAAATGAATACCCTGCGCAAGCGGCTGTCCGGCGTCAAGGGCGGCCGGTTCGCGCAGCTCTGTGCCCCGGCTCAGGTGTTCAGCATCGTCCTGAGCGATATTCTGGGCGACCCGCTGGATATGATCGCCAGCGGCCCGGCCGTTCCGGATACTTCCACCTGTGCCGAGGCGCTGGCCATCGCCGAAAAATATCAGCTGAAACTTTCGGCGAAAGCCCGGCATCTGCTGACGCAGGAGACCCCCAAAACGCTGGATAACGTGACCACACAGATCACCGGCAGCGTCCGGGAACTGTGCGCCGCCGCAGAGACCGAATGCCGCGCGTTGGGCTACGAGCCGATGATCCTGACCGACCAGCTCTGCTGCGAGGCACGGGAAGCCGGAAGCTTTCTGGCCAGTATCCTGCGGACCTACGCAGGCAGCAAGAAGCCGCTGGCCTTCCTTGCCGGAGGAGAGACGGTGGTCCACCTGACCGGCAAGGGTCTGGGCGGACGGAATCAGGAACTTGCGCTGGCTGCCGCCCCCGGCATTGCCGGGCTGGACGCCTGTGTCTTTTCCGTGGGCAGTGACGGCACCGACGGCCCCACGGATGCGGCCGGCGGTTATGTGGACGGTGCTTCCGCTGCTGCCCTGAAGGAGAAAGGGCTGGACGTGTTCGAGGTCCTGCAGAACAACGATGCCTACCATGCGCTTCAGGCGATCGATGCCCTTATCGTCACCGGCCCCACCGGCACCAACGTCAATGACGTCGCCGTGGCGCTGCTTATCCCGTCGGAGGTGCGCTGAGTCCCGGCAGGGGGCTTGTCATGCCGGGGCGTCTTCTGAGCGGTACGGAGGCCTGCGCCCTGTATCCGTTCCGTGAATAAATAACCAAGGCTCACCGCCAGATGGACGGTGAGCCTTTTTGGGGTGCGCTTCTTTGCTTGGCCTAGGATATTCAGCCGAAACGGAAGGTTTATTCCGTTTTGCGGCATCAAAACAAGACGCAAAAACTCCCGCCAGCTTCCGGTTGCGGAAGCTGGCGGGAGTTGATCGTTTATTGGTGCTTTCTCAAGCCCTCACGCAATTACTTGCGGGGGTTCTTGATCGCAGCCTGAATGGGTGCCAAAATCGCAGAGCGTTGGGAATCATTCTTCTCCCTCCGGGTGCTGCTCAACGCTTCCTTTTGAACTGAGCATCATCGGCTTGCGATGTCTTTTTACTTCTTCTATGGGAGCAGGAGGCCGCGAGCTTGAGTCTCGCCACTCTGACCGCAAGAAAAGCCACGATGAAACGTCACAATATGAACATTTGTCGTGGCTTTTCCTACTGCTTTTTCCTTAGAAGAAGGATTCATCCTCTGTCTCATTGGTTTCCAGATTTACCCTGCGCAGATAGCTGCGGCTTTCCTCCAGAATCTCCTCCAGTCGCTCATCGGACAATTCTTCCTCACACAAGACGTTCATCATGAATGTCATGTTGACGCCGCTGACCAGACGCGTGTTCGGCTTCTGGAGATATGGATACATTGACTGATTGACGCTGCCTCCATACAGATCGCTGCAAAGCAGGACTTGATCCTCAGCAGAAACGGTTTTGTAGAAATCATCCAGATGCTCCTGCACGGTATCGTTGTCTACATAGGCATCAAAAACCGTCAGATTTTGTTGCGCTCCCAGAAGGATCTCGCAGGAACTCCTGATGCCGCTGGCAAAGCGGCCATGAGAGGACAGAAAAATCTTTAACATGAATCGGCATTCCTTTCTTCCGTACTGTCGGAGACGATCCGAAAGCATTTTTTACTTTTGAAACGGAACAGACACACAAAAACCTTGATGATCCAGTCCAGTTTCATGCAGACATATACGACAAATGCCGGCAACTTCAAGACAACACCGGTGAGCCATCCAAGTGGAATGGAAATCAGCCAAAGAAATGTGGCATCAATCATCATGCAGAACCGTGTGTCTCCACCGCCCCGCAGGATACCCTTTGTCAGCACGGACTGCAGTGCCTGAAATACAATGATAAAGCTGATCGCGTCCAGGAGCTGCATGGCAATGTCATGTGTTTCAACGGAAAGGTTGTAGGCATTGACCACAAACGGCCCGATGATCATTAAAATGAGGCTGGTTCCCAGGCTAAACAACACGGTCAAGATGATCATGGTTGTGCTTTCCCGGTAAGCCTTGTCCAATTTGCCGCTTCCCACATTGTTTCCGGTGATCACGGCCGCGGCCTGTCCGATGCCTTGTGTCATGACTGTGCAAAGGCGCTGGATCATGGCAACGATGGAATTGGCCGCTACAAACGATGTTCCGATGTGGCCGATGATGACCGAGACCATGCTGTTGCCGATACCCAGAAGCATGTCAGAGCACAGAACCGGAATGCAGTATTTGCAGTATGTACCCAGCAGATCTCCGACCGGCATCCAAAGATCCCGGATGCGGAAGCGCAACTGCTTTTCCTGGAAGAAGAAGTGTCCGCCGATCACGATCAGCTCAAACAGACGGGCAAGAACGGTTCCGATTGCGGCACCGGCAATCTGCATCTGTGGCACACCAAAGTGACCAAAAATAAAGACCCAGTTAAAAAAGATGTTGACGAAGAAACTGCCAATCGATGTGTAGAGCGGGATCTTTACATCATGAATAGACCGCAGAATCAAGGTCAGGGTCATTGTGATGGCCATCATTACAAAAGAAGCTGTGCTGTACCGGAGATAAATTGCACCCTTTTCGATCACAGCAGTGTCGGCTGTATAGATCCGGAGAAGCTCCTCCGGGAAAAACAACGAGATCACCATGCAGACGACGGCCACAGAGAGAATTACACGCAGCATGATCGCAACCGTCTTTTTCACATTGTTGTAGTCGCCTTTGCCATAAAACTGCGCACTGAGAACGGATGCACCGCCACCGACGCCCATACAGGCGATCTGGAACAGGTTGATAAAATCATTTGCCAGCGAAGAACCGGAAAGCTGTATCTCACCAAAGCTGCCCAGCATCACAGTGTCCATAATGTTCACGCCCACCGTGATCATATTCTGGATGATCACAGGAAGTGCAAGCATCAGCATCAGCCTGTAAAAGCCTGGTTCCTTTACCAATAGTGTCTTTTTTTCCATTTTGTCATCATATGCTCCATTTTTTCCAGTGGCGCATATCCCTTTATGCGTTTTAAGCGCAGATGCGCGGTGGTTTATTTCGCGTGCTCTGCCAGATACTGATCAAAGCTGATCAGCTCAATGCCGTTTGCCTTGACCCATTCCTTGATCTTCGGCGAGCAGAGCGCTTCGAGTTCTCTGCCGCGGATGACGGAAAAAGTCGACATATTTTGCAATTCACCATCGCAGTAACCGCAGTGGGTTGCAAGCATCGCATACGGTGCATTGAAGTCGAACTCACAGCCGCCAGAAAGAATATGCCCGATGACATCCGTTGCACCCTGTTCAGCCAGACCGTAAGATGGCTTGCGGTCATTCGGGTCGACCTTCATGTTTTTATAGTACCAGCGTGTGCCGACCGGCAGATCCTTCAGACCAAAGCAGTTCAGCAGTACGCCATATTCCTCTGCAATATCCACCATGGCCTGCTCGACTTCCGGTGTGGAAAGCGAATGCCCTGCAAAGTAGCACGGCTTGCGGCCCACAATTTCGATGAAATTTTCGACCTGCTGTTTCATTTCACAGTAGATCTGGTCGTAAGGAATCTCATACAGATTTTCCAGTTTGCGGCGGGTCGAAGAAATAAAAATGCCGTTTTCATCCACCAGTGCAGGGATGTCCTTCGGGTCGCTGGCGGGCAGCCCGGACACAAGATTCAGGTCCTGACCAACCGAAACATGCGGATACTTTTTCAACTCGTTCACCGCATAGCGGGCCTGTGCAGCATTGTTTGTCATCAGGCCCACATCGGTCAGAATCCCGCAGCGGGCTGCGCGCAGGCAGCCGTCGGTGATGCTGTCGGTCATGGCATAATCGGCGCCTCGTACAATCAGTTTCATCTGTTTCTCCTTTCTTATTTCAGGTCACGGTATGTGATCAGCTCAACGTTGTTGCGGAGGATCCAGTTCTTCACAAAGTCCGAGGTGAATACTTCGTGATCTTTGCAGCGGATGACCGAATAGGTTGTGTAACGGAACAGATCTGCATCCACAAAGCCGACATGACCGCCCAAAAGGACGTATTCGTGCCCCATTGCCTCATCCAGATGTTCCCGGACATACGCCAGTGCATCGGTTTCCAGCTGCTTTTCCACCGTGAAAGGCTTGGTATTGTAACCGTTGGCAGCCCAGTACATATTCACCTTTTTGTGGCAGTCTGCGCTGTACGGAACGCCGCTTTCTTCCGACAGGGTCCGGATCGCCCGGATATAGGCCGGGCTGCTGCGGCTGATGGAGTGTCCGTGCAGATATTCCGGCGGCTGCCCTGCAAGACGGACAAAGTGCTTCAGCTGTGCCCGCAGTTCGGTCAGCACCTGTTCGTAGGGCCACAACTCTTCCTTACCAAAGCGCGGATCTGCCATTTTGACGGTGGAACGGATAAAATGTCCGTCCTGATCCACCAGGTCCGGGAGCAGTTCCGGGTCAGAGACCGGATCTCCGGAGACAATATTGAAGTCGATGCCAAAGCACACCTGCGGATAATCTTGGATAAAGGATGCGGCGTGCTCGCTTTCCGGCATATTTACAAACAACCCGGTATTCCGGACGACACCGTTTTCAATTGCATCCAGAATGCCACAGGTCACACCACGGGTAAATCCGTAGTCGTCCGATTGCGTCAGCAGTTTCATTTCGACCTCTCCCTTCTCAACATAAAAACCAGGGAAGGAAGGTGCTTTGCGAGCCTTCCTTCCCCGTCACAATTTTACAGAATACCAACCAGCGAGAGCAAAATGCATCCACCCATAATGATGAAGATCAGTTTGACTGGGGTCAGGCCCTTCTGCAGAGCCTTATAGCTACCCCACCAGAGAACAAGGCTGAGCAGACCAGGCATCACATTGTCCAGAATGCCCTGAATGTTGATTTCTGCGCCGTTGACCACCGGTGCCAGAGCAATGTTGATCTTGATATTGGAAGCAATCAGAACACCGACCATCATGGCACCCAGAATGCCGGCAACTTCCATCAGCATAGAAATAATGCCGGATTCCGAAGCCTGATCGATCAAAGAGGTGCCGGTGCGGTAACCGGTCATGAACAGCACATACTTGAGTGCAAGAAGACCGAAGCCGAACAGTGCTACAAACAGCAGTGGTCCAAGAAGATTGCCGTCGGCTGCAATTCCGATGGCGATGCCGGCTACGATAACACGGACACAGTTGAAGAAGAACGAGTCACCAATACCGGCCAGGGGGCCCATCAGGGATGCAATGACACTGGTGATCGTGCCGGGTTCCACGTTGCCCTTTTCTGCGCGTTCCTTTTCCATTGCACAGGCAATGCCTGCCAACAGACCATACATGGTCTGGTTTGTGTTGATGTACTCTGAAGCGTGGCGGGTAAGCGCTTCTTTTTTGGCTTCGTCATCCTGATAATATTTTTCAATAACCGGTGCCGTGGACAGCACCATGGCACGTCCCTGACCAACCACATTGCTGGTGGTGCGCATGCAGGACAGAGAGCCCCAATAGCATTTGTTCAGGATCTTTTTTTCTTCCGGCGAAATCGTATTCTGCTTATTAGGCATAGAAATCGTCACCTCCAACCGTATTTTCAACCTGCTTCAGAGCACGAGAACGATCAAAGACCATGTAGGCACAGACAAAGCCGAGGATTGCCACGGAGAGCACCGGCATTGCCAGATATTTGGTCAGAACAAAGCCAACCAGAACGAACGGTACGGTGTACTTCGAGAAAATGGCCTGGGTCGTCAGCGCCAGGCCGACGACCACCAGCATGCCGCCGGATGCCGACAGACCATTCATCAGCCAGGCGGGGATCGCATCGAATGTGGTCGTGATCACGGTGGATCCGAAGTAGCAGCACAGGAAGATGACGGCAGTATCCAGCAGGTGCTGGAGCACGATGGCCTGGAACCAGACCAGACGGTTGTACTTTTTGACATCGCCCTGCTTGGCGGCGTTCATCAGGGGCACTTCCATCAGGTTGCCAACCATTGTGGTGACCGGCATCAGGCCAAGGCACAGAGCACCGATCGGAACTGCGATTGCAATGCCCTCCTCCATGGAGATCCCGGACAGGATCGCGAGGCCCACGCCAACTGCCGTACCCGAACGATAATCGGCTGCGAGAGAGCCGCCGATGCCGGAAATGCCCATATAAACAGCTTCCAGCGAGGCACCCATTATAACGCCGGTCTTCAGATCACCGCAGAGCAAACCGATCACTGTGCCCAGCACGATCGGGCGGGTCATGGTCTGCCATCCCAAAATGCCGTCAATCAGCCATGTGATCCAGTAAGCAAACGCTACAAGCAATGCAGGAACTAACATACTGTGTTTCCTCCTTTTTTATTTCCAATCAGCCTTTTCCGCTGCTGCAACAAAGGCCTTCAGGGACGTTTTTTCAGTCGAGGGCAGGCTTTGGACATAAGCGTCCGCAACACGTTCGCTGATCTCCTTCAATGCACCAAGATCGTCCCGATCCAACTGCACATACATAGAAACGCTTGCGGTATGTTCTGCCTTGCGGTTGTGGTAATTACCCAAGTTGACATTTTTCAGTCCCAGCGCCGAAACCAGTTTCAGCGCATCCTTGGGGTTGTCCGTCAGCAAAAAAATCTTCATGCGTTCTGCGCGCGGATCCTGCAGAAGTCCGATCACCTCGTCCACGCTGCGAACATGGGTCTTTTTGCCCGGCGGCGCTGCAATCAGCAGCATTTTCTTTTTGAGCGGGTTCTGGGCCGCTTCGTCGCTTGCACATACGATGGTGTCGATGTCCAATGCCTTTGACCAGCTGGTTGCAACCTGACCATGGATCAGACGTTCATCAATTCTGAGCAAAGCAATCATTGTGTGTCCTCCTTTTTTGATGTGGATCACTTTCCGGAAAAGTTTCTGAGTGTATTATAACAAGTCTGCCACAGACTTTCCTTGTCTGATTTTTTCGAGCACTTTACATAAAAAATTGCATCATTGTACAAATTTGACAAGCTCATATGCTTGCTTTTGACAAAGTGCACAAAAAACACCACACAGGATCCCACGCTCCCTCAGAGAGCGCAGGAATTCTATGCGGTGTTGTCGTTTTTTCAAAAGGGCAGCATCATTTGAGCAGCCGGTTGATCTGATTGTTCAGCGTTTCCGGGCAGGGGCAGCTGGTAAGCGTAGCCCAGAACAGCGGGTCCTGTATCAGCTCGTAGAGCAGCAAATTGATGATCCGGATGTTTTGGGCATTTACACGTCCGGAAAGCAGCAGATAACGGGAGACTCGCTTGTCACCGACCCGGAGCCGACTTTTCAATTTCCCGAACTGCAGCAGACTGTGTGGCGCCGTCTGTTGCGTGAGAAGCAGAACCAGACAGTCATTCACACAGATCGTTTTCTTCTGGATTTCTTCCACCGTGAAAGCAGCAACGGGAAAGGCACAGCTCTCTGCCAGAAGCTCTTCGGCCCACCCATCACTCAGCTTCAGCTCCTGGGTGCGGATATCTTCTTTTTTCAGGTCATTTCCAAACAGGTCCCGCAGCATCTGAAGATAGGCATTGATGTTGTTGAGATCGTTCCGGATCTCTGCATATGAAAAAAACAGCGGATCGTTGGACAGGCGTTCATCGCACAGGATCAGATCATACTTTTTCCGAGCCTCCGGGATGTTTTCCAGCATGTCAACATAGGTACAGCATTCCACCGAGCTGTAATACCGCGGGTTCAGCTTTGCAAGGAGAAGGTTCCGGATCATTTCGGGAGCATAAATGTCGGAACGGGCGGTGATCCCGATGCGGAGCCGCGGCGCAGCATAATCCATCCCCTGAATATAAAAGGCAATCAGTTCACACAGCGGAGCACAGCAGATTCCGGCCGCCTCGTTTCCATAGCGTTCCGCAAGGAGCTGCTGGATGTTCTGGTAGAGAAGCATCACCAGCGGATAGTCTGAGATCATCTGTGCCCGGCTTTCAGAGTGCCCTGCATGTTCGGACAGCAAACCCATCTGATGGTGAATGATCAGGCGGTAGAGCGTTGTCCGGAGAATGGAACTGTACAGGCCGGTGATGGAGAAGCCGTAACTTCGCAGCAGATAGCCATCCACCATGCGGTACAGGTCGTTGGCTTCCTCGGGAAAGGTTGCTTCCACAAAGGCGCAGAACTCCTCCGGTTCGTCATACATTTCAAACAACATCATGGCAACCGATAAAATCTCCTGTTCGGAAAATGCTTCCCCGCCAAAACAGGACCGGGTAATGTCCGCACTGATCTTCATCAGCCGTTCGGAGCTGCGGACATAGCCGATGATGGCCGGATGGATGTTTTCAAAACCGGAAAATATCCTTCCCTGCCGGATGCGCAGGTGCTGGAAGAAGATATAATACGTCAGCCGCCGGACCTGTGCCTGGGAATAATTGCAGCTATTATGCAGCAGCGCTTCATACACTTTCTCCCGAAGCACGGGGTAGTGCGGATTGCTGAGCCCTTCCGCGATCTCAGGATAATCTTCTTCCGGAATAACGTTCACGTCCAGCAGACTATAGATCGCCATCAGACAGCGCCGGATGTTCCATTCGTTGCCCATAGGGTACACTCCGTAATGGGGCGCGTTTTCCAGCCGGATGTTATAACTTTGCAAAAAGGTGCGGCAAAGTTTGATTGCATTGCGCAGATTGCTGCGGGAAAATCCCATTGTTTCTGACACAGCATCCAAATCCGTATGGTCATTGGCAAGAAGAATCTTTCTGGCAATATAAAGCCCTCTGACCAGTTCGCTCCGGTTTGTAAGGTTTCTGCGGTGGCGATTGTAGAAGGACCACATCCCCTTATAGTGCTGCTGAAACTGTTTCTCATCGGTGACGGTCCAATGGATCCGGTTTTCTTCAAAATGATACTCGATCCCATAGAACTTTTGCAGTTCTTTCAGACGCTGCTGACAGATGCTGTACTCATAGCGGCTCATTCCAAAATGCCGGATAAAGTATTCCGGAGTTAGATCTGGCCGCAGGATGATATAACATGCCTTTTTGTAATCGTCAATCGAATAATCCTGAAACATATTGCGCATCCCCTTTTGCCCGAACACCGTAAAGATTCCCTGTGCCTGACACCCACTGAATTTCCGGTTCTGCTGTGTAGCTTGTCGGCAGTTGTCATAAGTGTACTACATCGTTTTGCACTTTACAAGAACTGCCCGGTGTGATTTTCTCAGATGCATGGATTCTGGAGCACTTACGCCGCCATGCTTTCAATAAAAAGTCAAGAAATATGAAATAACATTGGCTCGACAAATTATGAACAATCATCCGCGAAAGAAGCACTTGGGAAAAAGAAGGTCGACATACGACAAAAGCCGCCCGGAAGCGTCTGAGAACGTTTCCGGGCGGCTTTCTGTTTGTTTTAAAGGACGGAGTTACTTGGGCTGACGGCCGCTGTAAGCCAGGATGCCGCCATCGGCGTACAGGATCTGGCCGTTGACGAAGTCAGAAGCATAGCTGGCTAGGAACACGCAGGGGCCCACCATGTCCTCGGGGTCGCCCCAGCGGCCGGACGGGGTCTTAGCGCAGATGAAGGTGTCGAAGGGGTGACGGCTGCCGTCCGGCTGGGTCTCGCGCAGGGGAGCGGTCTGGAGCGCATGGCAAAGGTCGTTACTACCATTCATGACCTGGTGGGTGATTAAGGTCAACCGTACATACGTTATCAACGAGGAACAGGCTGCTACCATACGAATGGTTTTCACGCTCTATTCTCAGGGCTACGGGGAAAAGGCGATTGTCAATGAACTTTCCCGGCTGGGTCGTAAGGATGGGCACGGAAACGTCAGTTGGTCCTGTACAAAAATCAGCCGCATCCTTCGTAACGCAACGTATATGGGCTATGTCTGCTACAACAAGTCCAAGGTCAACAACTATCTTGAAAAGAAACGCATCAACAATCTGGACGAAACGTCCTTCGTCTATGTAAAAGGCAACTTTGAACCCATCATATCAGAAGCCCTCTGGCATGAATGTGAGCGCATCCGTAAAAGCCGTATTGTCAATCTGCGTCTTCCTGATGGAGAAACACGACGCAAGGGCATTGACAGCACCAAATATTTATGGGTCGCAAAACTTCGTTGCCGCTGCGGTTCTTCCTACCGCATTTTCAACTGGCGCAAACTGAAGGACGGAACGCCGGTCTTTGGCTACCAGTGCAATATGCGAACCGTCAACCCGACCCGTTCCTTCGTTCTGGAGCACAACATGACCCAACAGCTCAGTTGTGATGCCATTTCTATCCCGGAGTGGAAGCTGGAGCTGATGGCGAAGAAGATCTTTGAAAAGGTCTGGGGCAATCAGAATAAAGCCATCCTTCGTGCCTGCAAGATGATCGAAAGCTGCCAGAACGGAAAAGCCGCCACACGAATGTCCGCTGCACCGATTCAGGGCCAGATCGAAAAAATCAAAAAACGCAAGCTGAACTACGCTGCCATGCGCGCAGACGGCGAACTGCCACGAGAAGAATATCAAGCCCTCTGCAAACAGGCAGATGACGAGATTGCCCGCTTAGAGCAGGAGTTAAAAGCCCTCTCCCCTGCACCTGAACCGCAGACGGTTTCTTCGGACATGAAAGCGATCTACGATTTTCTCTCTCAGAAGATCGATGTGCACGGTGCCCGTCTTGCTCCCGAATTGATCGACCAGTTCGTTGAAGTGGTCACCCCCATTGCCGATTACTCCTACCGCTGGAAGCTGAACACCGGCTGCAAGAAGTCCAAAGAGGAGCGCGCCGATCTGATGGCTGTATCAGAAAAGCCCATCCTTACCTTCACCATCGACTTTGAAACTGCCAAGCGTTACCGGGAAGCCAACAAGATGCCCCACCAGTTCCGCCGTGCAGCGTGGACCGACCTGACCGTGGAGGTGTATCTGTGATGCTTCTGGGAAGCGTCCCTGTGTTAAACGCAATTCACCTCATACATGAGAAAACAAATAAGGCCCACCGCCAAAATTGACGGTGAGCCTTATTTTATGCCTGATTTTTAGCGATAATTCACCGCAAAAGTTTTTTAGGTCACCTCCTCCAAAACTCTTTTTGGCACCATTAATCCTTCTCCGCGCAAACGGATACTTGCTGTCCTCATCATATTGCAACTTTCAAAAACCGACAGCGTCCATCAAAGCTACACGCCCTTTTCCGTAATCAAGCTTGCTTAGATACTTGCTTAGCACTTGCTTAGATACTTGCTTAGCACTTGCTTAGATACTTGCTTAGCGCTTGCTTAGCGCTTGCTTAGCGCTTGCTTAGATACTTGCTTAGCGCTTGCTTAGATACTTGCTTAAACTCTATTTTTTGTCAACACCCAGTTAGAGCGCTGATGGTTTTCCGAATCCGTTTCAATAACACCATGTATTCTAAGAGATGATAGCAAATTTCTGATTTTAGTGTTTTTTTGTTCAGCCGTTAGGGAATCCGGCAGTTTATCAAACAGCAATTTTTCAAAGTCGTTCTTTCGCCCCTTACCCCATTTGTTCAGATAATCAACAATCAGTTGTTTATAATATTGATCGTCAAATCCCTTATTTTTTATATATTGAGCTTTTTGATCTAGAGCTTCTGCTACTGTTGCGGAAACAAATAGCTTTGGAATTTTGCCCTCAACCAATCCAAGTTTTCTCAATGTAGCAGCTTCCAATCTGCTAATACTTTCTCCTTTCTGAACTCTATCAAGCAAATATACTGTATCTAAATCCATATCGGGATTCTCAAAAAGAATTTTTGTATAATTATCGTTCAAAACTTTTCCATAAACCGTAACACGAACCTGCTGGTATCTTGACAAGTCATAGTCTGGCATAGGGAACAGCTTTTCTTTTTGGATAGAATAAACTCGACGAATTCCCATTGATGCAGTATCAATCATCTTAAAATTGACCATTGCTTGCGCGAGAAGTGGATTTCGATAATAAGGTGGTGCATATGCTGGCTCTAATACTGGCTTAATATTTCCCGGCAGAAATTGGCCTGCGTTTGATATCACAATACGATCCTCAAATTCATCTACATATATCCTCCGATCCGCAGTATAATCCTGATGTGCAATACAATTATTGAGCAACTCTCGTAGCAGCCAAGAATCATATTGCTGCGTTTCCGTCGGAAACAAACTTAGCTGATTAGGCATATAGCGGTATGTCAGATTACGAATTTTTTTGTAAACTGAATCTATTGCACACAAAAATGGAATATCAAATATTTCATGATCTATTGTATTTCCTTTATGATCATAAAGTCTCCACATAATCTGCGGTGGAACCTCAAAGAAATCCGAGTAATCGCTGTTTCCAAGCAAAATAAATGCAGCCTTTGTTATTTTTCCATTCCTAATGAGTTTAATTTTGGATAAAAATTGATAGTCATCCATTTTGTCAAGTTCTTCCACTGCATTAGAATTGGCCGCATTAGAGAGGCGTTCTCTATAATTAGCTCTGGCAATCGAAATGGCCTTTGTATCCAGATGTGACAATGAAGCTCCGTCTACAATCTCTCTGGTCCAATCTGTTCTACGTTCGCCTCGAATTCTATCAATTTTCTCCTGCGATAAATCAACAAGAGATTCTCCTTCACGTCCATAAAAACGATTTTTCCATCCCGTAGGAATCGCTGTCACTGCAGCCGGAATTTGAAACATAACAATGCGAACAGGCCTACCCTCAGAAGAAAATGGATGCACTACAAAAATATCCATAAAGGAAATAGCTCCGGTCGTCTCTTTTGCGATATCAAGTTTTAATTTTTCCATAGATACTGGATTGTTTTTATAATTTGTGCCACGAAATTCATGAGTAGCATCATCTACACCAAAAATGAGCCACCCATATTTTTTATTTCGAAGATTTGCTTCGTTACTAATGGCAGAGAAGTATTGACCGAGTTTATGCAAATCAAAATTGTTGCTCGCAAGTTTAAATTCCACAACTTCGTTTTCTACATGCTGAACAAGATCATTCAGTGTCTCGACCAAAGCTTTTTCGTTGTAATTGGATACACCATATTCAAATGTTTCGCTCATCCGTCGTGCCTCCTCGGTTTTAATACTTCCATTATACCACAAGAAAGCGGTGTAATGATATAAAAGATTTTTGAAAAGGTCTGGGGCAATCAGAATAAAGCCATCCTTCGTGCCTGCAAGATGATCGAAAGCTGCCAGAACGGAAAAGCCGCCACACGAATGTCCGCTGCACCGATTCAGGGCCAGATCGAAAAAATCAAAAAACGCAAGCTGAACTACGCTGCCATGCGCGCAGACGGCGAACTGCCACGAGAAGAATATCAAGCCCTCTGCAAACAGGCAGATGACGAGATTGCCCGCTTAGAGCAGGAGTTAAAAGCCCTCTCCCCTGCACCTGAACCGCAGACGGTTTCTTCGGACATGAAAGCGATCTACGATTTTCTCTCTCAGAAGATCGATGTGCACGGTGCCCGTCTTGCTCCCGAATTGATCGACCAGTTCGTTGAAGTGGTCACCCCCATTGCCGATTACTCCTACCGCTGGAAGCTGAACACCGGCTGCAAGAAGTCCAAAGAGGAACGCACCAATCTGATGGCTGTATCGGAAAAGCCCCTCCTCACCTTCACCATCGACTTTGAAACCGCCAAGCGTTACCGAGAAGCCAACAAGATGCCCCACCAGTTCCGCCGTGCAGCGTGGATCGACCTGACTGTGGAGGTGTATCTGTGATGCTTCTGGGAAGCGCCCCCGTGTTAAACGCAATTCACCTCATACATGAGCAAACAAATAAGGCCCACCGCTAAAATTGGCGGTGAGCATTATTTTATTCTTGATTTTTAACGATAATTCGTCATAAAATCCTTATGCTCTCGGTTTTTTAATAGCAGCCTGAGCGGGTGCCAAAATTACAGAGTTCTCCTTTCCAGAAACATCATTTCATTTTCAGTTTAGCCTGTGGCTCTTTTTTCGTAAGCCCCGCGTATGCGGGGAAAAGGGGATGATGTAGTCTACGGGCTTGGCCGCGTACGGATCACCCCCGCGTATGCGGGGAAAAGATGGTGTACTTCAGGTCGCCGATCAGCTGCTTGGGATCACCCCCGCGTATGCGGGGAAAAGGGCGGTCAGTTTATTGACTGGCTCACGAATCTGGGATCATCCCCGCGTATGCGGGGAAAAGGTTCCTCCGTTTATTTTGTGTTCCTTACCGTGAGGATCACCCCCGCGTATGCGGGGAAAAGTAAGCTGGTCGAAGCCATCTCCTACATCGGTATGGGATCACCCCCGCGTATGCGGGGAAAAGTCTGTAACGGTGATCGCGCCATCCTGTCGGCCAAGGGTGCAGTGTTCCAGATACAGAAAAGTCATCCGGTCTTTCACCTGCGGCAGCGCCTGCAGGTCCGGCCGAATCATGCCCGGCATCTCGTCCATCTCAGTTTCCTCCGCGCATAATGGTCATCAGCCCAAGGCCATAGGCCTTGCCGCGCCCCATGCCCTGACACAGCAGTGCCCGGAACTGTTCTGCATCGGTCACCTGTAAAATGCCCTCATAGGTCACTGCCAGCAGGGTCACCGGCCGGGTGCCGTGCTTGGCAAAATGCTGCCACTGCACCCTGGTCACGGTAAATTCCTCGTCCCGCAGAGCAAAGCCGTGCTTTGCAGCGCGCTCCAACAGCCACTGCTTCTGGTACTGTGTCGTGCAATGTGCGGTCACGGTTCCCCGCGCTGCGGGGTTTTTGGTGTCTTTGCAGCTTTTGGTGGGGTTTGCAGTCAGCCGGAACTGCCAGCAACTGCCCAGCTCCACCCGCTGCAAAAGCGGGTCGTAGCTGCGGGTCTCCGCAGCCGCTCCGGTGCCAAACTGCTCCACCATGCCGGATAGCTCCGGTGCATCCTCGCTGAGCAGCAGCAGATACAGCTGCTCTCCCAGACGATCCAACCGCCACAGCCTGCGACGGCGCTCCCCTCCAAAAGCGCTTTCCACTGCACCATGCAATTTTTGCGGTGCCGCCAGCGCAGCCATGGTGCTGCGGCGAGTGGGATCGAGTTCTACCCGTGATAAATACATTCTCTCGCCCCCCTTTTTACAATTCCCGGAACAGGTCGTGCTCCGTAGTCTCCGGCCTGTCCGGCACTTTCTGCCAAAGCTCCCGTACCGAGCGGTAGCCGTACTGCCGGTGATGTGGGTCAAAGCTCACCGGCACATCCCGCTGCGGAGCTGTGCCAGGCTCCAGCGGGTCGGCGTCCAACAGGATCCGGCTCTGTCGTCCCGGACACAGAGGCGGTTCCGCTTGCAGCACCTCCTGCAAGCTGTCCGGGCGTACTCCCAGACAGAGCGGCAGAGTGGGCGGACAGGAGCGGCGGCCGAGATACAGCGGGAATGCCGGGTGCAGCAGCGCCTGCTGCAGCTGCTGCAAAAGGGCGGCATCCTCGCTTTCAATACCGGCCAGAAACACAGCGTCCTGCAAATAATGGCGGTAGGTCACATAAGAGGTCTTTTCATCTTGCGTCTTTGCCGTGTGGTAGTCCACCAGCAGCTGCCCTTCCCGCTCCACGCGGACGCCGAACCGCAGCCCGGTCAGCCGGGCCAGTGCTTCGCGCTCGTCACGCCGCAGCCCCAGAGCTGCCGCCAGCAGGCCGATCACGCCGCTCTTGGTGGGTTCCCGGTTGGTCTTGCGGGTCTCAAATTTAGAGTCCGCGCCCCACGCCTGCAAAGGCGCTGCCAGCCGAAGCAACAGCGTTGCCATTACCCCACCTCATTTCCGGCAAGCGCATCCCGGACAGCCTTTTCCAGTGCGTCCAGCATAGCCTTTGCCGTCTGCGCCGGAGCCAGAACCTCCAGTCCGCTGCCCACAGTAAAGCTTTGCGCCGGGGTCTCGGCAAAGCTGCCGTATATCTGCTGCGCATACTGCGCCAGTGCCGCCTTGGAAGGCGCGGCGTAACCCTGCGCACTGCGGGGCACGGCCTGCTCAAATGCGCCGCACAGGTTCACCGGCTGATCTTCCCGCAGGGTCACATATACCGCGTCCGGCAGAGTGCGGTTTGCAAAGGTGTTCTGCTTGCCGGTGGGCATGGAGAAGAGGAACGCCTCACCAAAGGCCCGCACCGTTTCCGCGGCCTGCGCTGCACCCAGCTGCCTGGCCAGCTCCATCACGTTCACCGTGGCATAGCGGTACAGGGTGGAGGAGTTGTACTCCACCGTGCCCAGATGGCCTGCACCGGCGTTGTCCTCTGCCTGACAGTCATCCACGGCAGTAAAGTAATCGTACTCGTTCTGCACAGCATGGGTGGAGATGCTGTGCGCCACCTGCGCAGCAGCGTCATAGTTCAGAGAAGGGTCATCTGCTACCATGCGGCCAAACAGTACCATGTCCATCGAGGGGGCTGCTTTCAGAGCATCCCGATACTGCTTTTTATCCGCAGAGCCCTCCACAGCCAGTTCTGCCAATGCCTTTGCCTGTGCAGTGCTCATGAAGAACAGAGCCTTGGTGCCCTTGTCGTCGCTCTTGATGCCCGCATTCTCCAGCGCTTTCTTTGCCAGCTTGTCTGCATCCAGTTCCGGGGCCAGTGCAAGGATCTGCTCCTTCACCAGTTCTGCTGCCTTTTTGGTGCGCTTGCCCACATCCAGCTGAGCATTCTCCGCAAAGGCTGCGCGCATGGCGTGCTTCCATGCCTGCGAGGAAACTCTGGCGCGGAGCACACCGCCGTACACAGCCGTTTTGGGGCTGCCGGTATCGTCCCGGTTGATGCAGCTGGGCAGGACGGTCTGCAAAATGTGGAAATCAACATACAGGCGCTTATTCATAATCCGTTCTCCTTTTCTTTCTCTTCCGGTGCAGGCTTCGGGTCGCGGTACAGGTCCTGTCCCCACCGCAGACGGACATTGGCGGGGGTCTGCGCATACCGCGGGTCGATGCATTGCAATTCATACAGATCTGCCGCAAGCTGCGGGTAATCCAGCGGGATGCCGCCATCCTTTGCCGCGCTCAGCAGCTGGATCATGCCCCGCAGATGGTGGCTGATCTCGGTGATTTCTTCTGCGGTGGCCAGTGCATTGAAGCGCCGGAGCACACTGGCCTCGGTCCAGTCCTGTCCGGCACTGTTCCGCTCTGCCAGCTGCCGCACCGCACGCCCCAGCGTGTTGCCGGGGCAGTTCATGGGGCGGTCGTTCCCCTGCTGATGCACAGCATACAGGGTCAGGGCAAGGTAGACCGCCCACTCTGCCGCCGAGGGCGCACTGCGGCTCTGAAAGCTTTCCGGCATTTCCAGCAAAAAACTTCCCCACAGCTCCGGCAGCTCGCCGGGCGCATGGCCGATGCCGCGCCGCAGCTTTGCCAGTTCTGCCCGCCGCTGGTTGTCCGGCAGAGCCTGAAGCCTGTGCAGCTGCTGCGCCGCATACATTTTGACGTCCTGTGTTTTCATACAATTCCCCCTTTATGGTTCTGTTTTGGGATAGATCTCCCAAAGTCTTGCGCGGAAATAATGATAGGCCTTTGGCGAGGTATACAGGATGGTGCGCTCGGTCTTTTTGTCCTTATCCACCACAATGCGGTGTCCCTTCAGGGCGGTATTTCCGGCCTCCATCACCATCTGTTTCCCCAGTTTTTCCGCGATGCTGCGTGCCCGTGCCTGCCAGCGCAGCGCTGCCTCATCCGGGTCGTCCTGCTCCGGGTCGATCGCCTGCAGCCACTGCCGGAAAGGCTGGTCTACCGCAAAGTAGAATTGTGCACGAACCGCGCCGCCTGCGTTTTCATTCCGGTCGCCGGCGGCAATTGCCAGCTCCTGTGCAAAACGCCCGATCAGCGCCGCTGTCTGTTCACAGCGCTCGATTTCTCTGACGATCCGGCTCTGCCATGGGCGCCCTATCTCATCCAGAATCCCTGCCTGAAAGGTCAGGCTGTCGCTGAAAGAATCATTTACAAAGAAATCCTTATCGCCATATTGGACACCGGAGATGCGGAAATGTACCTTTCTGCGAGGATCCAGAAGTTTCAATCTCTTTTCCTGCAACTTTTCGATCCAGCATACAACGCCCGGTCGATGCCCACTGTCCTGACAAAAGACCGCCGGGAACTCCCGCCAGAATTGTTTGGCCGGATCATGACGACAGGGCACAAACACCACCGGTTCATTTTTCTTGATTGGCATCATGCGCCAGATGGTCATCTGTTCGGCAAAGACGTTTTCTCTGGGGAAGAAATCTCCTCCCAGCAGACAGAACCCATCCACATTCTCCCCTGTCCTGT
>OGHJ01001013.1_pt1 | contig 33998 bp, 32 predicted proteins | sample 1571351 | NCBI WGS metagenome assembly OGHJ01 (sample SAMEA2582037, study PRJEB24529) | metagenome | biome: Human gut stool | place: China | collected 2011 | reverse complement strand
GAGGATTTGTCAAGGGAAAGACCGAAAAAGGGTAATAAAAAAATGCGTCTGAGAGGAATCGAACCTCCGCACGCGGCTCCGGAGGCCACTGCTCTATCCACTGAGCTACAAACGCATCTCTTGTATAATACTATATTTTCACTAAAACTTCAAGTATCAATTTGAAAAAGAAGTTCATTCAAAATTTATTACAATTTAGAGGAGAAAGATGAAAAAGAAAAGAATTATGGCAGCAGGACTTGCTGTTATCATGGCGTTTACAGGAACTGGATGTCAGAAAATTTTAAAGGGAGAACCAGCAGAGACAACGTCAAAGGAAAGCCAGGAAGCGGATGCAGCAACAAAAGAAAGTGTAAATGAAAGTGAAAGTGGTGCAGAAGAGTCAGAAAGCGGACCAGAGACGGAAGAAAATGCAGAGTCAAAAAAAACGAATGACGGTATGCCACAGATGTTACATCCCTATATCCATACAGACAGTGCAAATGGATATGCAGACAGTGCAGATGGCAGCGTTCAGGTAAGTTACAGTCTGAAAACAGGGGGACTTGTGTTAAGCGATGAGGAAGCGGCTGCTTATCCGAAGCTGAATCAGGCGCTGGCTTTGGAGTATGACACATTAAAAAAGAGTGCAGAAGAAGATCTGGAAAACCTGAAAACATCGGCAGAGGAGATGGTTGAATATGTACAGGAGGATAGTAATATGCAGCTGTCAGCTGTGTATACACCCGATATCCTTCGCGCAGATGAAAATGTGGTAAGCTACGAGCTGTTTTATTATGACTATTACGGCGGAGCCCATGGATACAATTCCTATACAGGTCTTACTTTTGATACAAAAACCGGGAAAAAGCTGGGTTTTTATGATGTGATCACAGATGAAGATAAGGTGAAATCCGGGATCGTACACGAACTAAAAGACAAGTATGCCAGCGAAGAAGGTCTGGTAGAGAACAGTACTCCTGAGGAAGATGCAGATGTATTTTTTGAATGTATCAATACACCACAGGACAATGGTGCTGTTGCCTGGAGTCTGGGGACAGACCGTCTGAATATTTATTATAATCCTTATACGATTGGTTCCTGGGCTTTAGGTCTTATCAGTATCAGTCTTCCTTTTGAAAAGTATCCGGACCTGGTAAAAGAAGAATACCAGGCGGCACCTGCAGATTATGCTGTAAAGATCGCAGCTTATGCAGATTACAGTGCTGATATTTATAATGACGGTACATTTGTTGATGTAAGTGTTTATCCCTACGGAGCAGATGGGTTTGCAAACAATGCCCTTCGTATCCAGATCCAAAATAAAGAGGAAGAAGTCGCAAGCCAGGATTTCAACGATATGTACTATTTCAATCTGGACGCATATTTTGTAAGATCAGGAGACATTTTCTCCATGTTCTGACCCATGCAGAAAATGACTGGACTACGGATAATGTATATGAGATCACAAATGGGCAGATCCATGATCTGGGATATGTAGAGGGAACTCCGGCACTGATACGATATGAGTATAATTATAATGAGGACAGTCTTTTTACCAACAGCGAGGATGTGGCTGCATACAATGATCCAGGTGCTCTTTACCTTGAAAAGACTATGAACGCATTCAGTACCTATTCCGGCAGCAGACATTATCATGTAGGAAGCTCTGGACTTTTAGAAAGCAGAGATCCTTATGTGGTAGGCCCGGCAGAAATAGTGGTTACAGTAAAAAAGGCACTGACTGTAAAAAAGACAGATGCCTCTGGAAGAGAAAATGGAAAAACAGAAGTGATCCTTGTGGGAACAAAACTGTATTTTTACATGACAGATAATGAAAGTTACGTGATCTTTCGTTATGATGGGGATCAGTACGGAAAGGTATCTATGTATAACAGTGACTGGCCCCAGAAAATAAATGGGGAGGAACTTGAAAGCGTACTGGATGGAGTCATGTTTGCAGGGTGAAATTTTACATAAAAGTTACAAAAATTTTCAATACAGACCGGTTTTATTAAATATGAGTTGCATTTATGTGAAATATATGCTAGAATCTATACAAGCTGTCCGGGAGGCTTTCCGGCAGACAAACAATGAAATCCTATTCGCATTACACCAGAGAGCCAGGAGATTATCTCCTGGCTTTTTGGTGCCAATAACTGTCTTGTCACATGACAAAAGTGATTGACAAGACATAAAAACGGAGTTAGAATTGCCAGGACGTGAAATAAATGTTTGAAAAAAAGATAAAAGCGATGGAGGCACTATGGAAAAGTTAAAAGATTTTCTGCACCGGAAAGACATTGAGATCAGTGTAAAACGGTATGGCATTGATGCTCTTGGTGCAATGGCGCAGGGACTGTTTGCATCGCTTCTGATCGGTACGATCATCAGCACACTCGGAGAACAGCTTGGTATAGGAATCCTTGTAACAGTAGGCGGTTATGCGAAAGGAGCAACCGGAGCTGCGATGGCAATCTCGATCGGAGTAGCACTTCAGTGTCCGCCGCTTGTATTGTTTTCACTGGCGGCAGTCGGAATGGCAGCGAATGAACTTGGAGGTGCCGGAGGACCTCTTGCGGTTTTGGTCGTTACGATTTTTGCAGCAGAATTTGGAAAACTGGTTTCAAAAGAAACAAAAATAGATTTAACAAATGATGAAAGATTAAAAAAATTAGATACACAATTAGACAATATAAAAGAATTAGAAACAAGTTATGATTTACAAAGAAATAATGTTGAAAATTATGTTACAGATTTAGAGCAATTTTATTTAAAAGACAAAGAATATGTTTTACAGCCTTTCTTTGATGAATTTAATAAATTTATGAATAAAATATCTGAAGTTTTAAAGAAAGATTTTAAATATCCTATAGAAGTAAAAGATAGAACGGATGCTTTTTCTTATTATAAAATTGGTTTATTAGACAACAAAGCTTTCTTTGAATATTTTGAAAAAGATATGCCTGATTTTGTTATTCGCCCAAATAATTCATTTAAGCTTTTTAGTCTTGATGTAGCTGCAAGTAATAATCTTTTTCATATTATAGAAAATTGGGGTATTATTAAAAACGATATATTAACAGCATTAGAAAAAGAAGCAGAGGAAAAACAGCAAAGTTTAATAGAAGCAAATGATAAGTTAAATTGTAAGTCAGAAAATTTACAAGAGCTTATTGATAAATGCAATAATTTAGAAAACAATAAAGATTATTTTCATATTTATGAAAAGGATATAACTATGAATAAGCATAATCATATGAATATTGAGACAAAAATTATAGCAGCTATAGAAAGTGTTAAAAACTCACAAGAAGATGAAATTAAATTTACTTTAATGAGTGATTACTTAAATGGTGAACCTGTTTGTGATTATGTTTTTAAAGATTTTGCAATAGATTATTCTAATAATCATTATCTTCCTGTTAATGTAAATACAGTTGAAAAACATATATTAGATGAAAGCTATACAGATATTATTAATAAAATGGATAAAAACTTAGACATATTATTAAGTCCTGAAAATTTTATAGAAATTGATGAAAAACAAGAAGATTATGAACGATAAAATGTAATATTTTTTCACTTAACTCCATTATTATTTTATAACTTATATTATATAAATAATATATGGAGTTCTATTAATACAGATAGGAGCGATTTTATTATGAGATTAGATGACACATTATATAAATATAATCAAAGGCAAGAAATGTATAAAAAATGTGAGCTATGGAGAAATGATGCTTATTCAGCTTGTATTAACAATTTGTCTTATGATGAAATTAAAGTAGGGCTTATAAATGAATTTTCAAAGACTTTAAAAAAATATGAGCAGATGTTAAAAAATGTTGAACTTATAGAAGACATTTTTATATATATAGAGTCAAGTGGTTATCAGTTTCAAGTTGATTTTTATAAACATAAAGAATGTAGTTTGTCAGTAATTGATTTAGCAAATTCAAAGTACTGTTCAGTAAAAAATAATGGGGAAGTAGATGATGTCTTATTAGATAAAAAATATAATCCTAAAGCATCTATTAATGATATTGAAAATATAATATCAAATTATAGTAGGGTAAAATATTATATAAATGATAGCCTTAATGAAGAATTAACAAAACAATTAGCAACAATAGAGAATAATATTTCGCAATATTCAGTTGAACAGAATATATACAATTCTATGATAGAAAATTATGAGGAAATAAGAACATCAATTAAAGATAATGAATTTAAAAATAATAGTAATGAAAATTATGATAGATAGAAAGGATTATTATGGGTAGCTTTAGTTGGCTAAGAGCAGATGCAAGTACAAATACAAAAACAATAAATATATCTTTTGGAGATAAATTTACCTGTCTTATTCCAAAAGAATTTGGCGGTGGTAAAATAACTGGATTTTATCAGGATTACGGTCATATAGGTTTTTATAAGGATGATTATGAAAATGTTAAATATGATATGTATGAGTTATTAGCCTTTTGGAATAAAGATATGCCATATCCTTATGAAGAAGGGAAAACAGTAGGTGATTTCTTAGAATATGATGGTGATTTTCCTAATTTAAAAGAAATAGATAAATATACAGATAATAATAGAGATATAGGGATTGATATAGGATGTTATAACAAAGACATTGAAAAATTAAAATATCCATTAAAGTTAGTAAGTGTTAACTATGGAAAAACACATACTTATGAGGAATGTTCAAATAAAAGTTTTACTGACCCTAATCAGGGATGTCCTTGTACCTGGAATGAATTTATTGATGAATTCAGACCTCAATACTTACATATAGGTATTTATAAATTATTAAAAGAAAAAGCTCTTACTACTAATAATTATACGTTAAGAACAGAAATTTTAGATTATTTACATTTATAAAAAAGACGCTGCTTTTAATGATGATTGTTTATTTAATCTTAGAGAGAAAATAAGAAATTGTTTTAAGAATATAGAAATAGCACAATATTGTATCAAAAAAGAAAAAGAAAAGAAAGAGCTTAATAAAGATAAGATAAGTATTTATGAAGATTATGAAAGTTTAATAAAACAAAATAAGATAGAAATTGCTTCATTAAAAAAACAGATAACAAAGCATACTAATGAATTATTAGCTGATTTAGAAAATAATAATGATTGCGAACAAAGTAATGCTGAAATAGATAAAGATATATAAACAAAAACAAGAAAGGAATAGAAAAATTATGAGAGTTAATTTTACGGCAAGTTGTGTTGCTACATATCGAACACATTTAGATATACCAGATGAAGTATATAACAATATGAATAAAGAAGAAATAATTAATTATCTTAATGAGCATATTGGAGATGTAAATGTTGAAAGTGATTTAGAGTGGGTTAATGATATTGAAGATGGTATAACAGATTTAGATATTATATCAGAAGAAAAAGAAGATGAACTTGAAAGATAAATAGTATTTGAAAAGGAGTATTATATACATAATATTTATAAAGATAAAAAGGGAAATTAATATGTATCTCCTAAAGAAGATAAAGACGATTAATACGAAAGGATTTACTATGAGTAATTTAACCAGAAAAGAACAATGTAAAATTATATGTAAGCATTTAAAACACGATGGATATGATTTAGATGAAACAGTAATGATAAGTTCTGTATGGGATGCTTTAAAAGAGATAGAAAGTAAAACAAATAAAATTTCTATTGATAGTAAAAAAGTAGATGCTAATAATAAGAATATTGAATTGATTAATGACTACTTGGATTTATTAAATGGAAAAGATGCATATGTCATAGATACAATTAAGACTAATATTTTTAGAGTAATTGATAAGAAATATGGTGATAAATATTATTTTAAAACTGATGAGAATAACCATATTCTTGAAGGAAAAAATTCTTATGATTTTAATAGTAACTGTATCAATAATTTAAAAGGTTATTATAAAATGTATGAAAAAATGGGGATGAATAACACGATTGTAAAAGATAAATTGTTAAAAATAAGTTGTTTTGAAAAGAAATGGTTTTATCGTAGAACAGATAAAATTATTGAAGACTATTTAGATATTATTCCTGGGAACTATACTTATAACCTTAAGACTAGATTTGATGATATGTTTATATATAATATAACAGATAATATCAATAATACTAATTTTTCTTTATATTTAGATGCCGAAACAAATCATATTTATGCTGAAGGTCTAAAGGATTGTATTGAAAATATTAAATCAGCTTATGATAATGATATTGAAATATTAGATAAAGTGGCTAAATTTGAGGAAAAATATTATATAAATAAAGTTGAAGAATTAAAAGAAATTGATGATAATATTGAGTTAGATTAATTAAAATGATATAATCATATAAAATATAAATTTTTGAAAAGAGAAAAATATGATTTTTTTATATAAGAACGATAATAAAGTAACAGCAAAAATAATAGTAGATTATACAAAAAACAAAGTAACTGTTAAAAATTATAGTGATTTTCCATTAGAGTTACCTTTTGGGATAAATACAAATCCTACTATTAAAGATTTTGAAGATTTATTAGAAGAACGATGTTTTCCTAGAACTAAAGATAAACTTAAATTACATTTAGAAGCATTAGGAATAGATTATTATGACCCATTAACAATTGTTTTAAAAACAAAAGGAAGATTAGAGGGTGATTTTTATTCTTTAGAATGTATAGATAAAGATTAGGAGAAAATTATGGAAATATATAATGGATTTGATGACTCAACTGGAAATATTTCTCTTTCAAAAGGAAATCAGTTAAAAATTCATTTAAATGATAATTATTAACACAAATGTTAGAGTGGGACAGTTTTGTTTTAAATGAAGATAGGCATTTTAATAATATTGCAGTAATATATAATAAAAATACAAAACAATATAAAAAATGTCCTTTATTTGATAATGGAGCAGCTTTTCTTTCTGATATTAGAGAAGGATACCCTTTAGAAAAAAATATTTACGGATTAATTTCAAAAGTAAAATCAAAACCTTTTTGTGAAGACTTTGAAAAACAAGTGCAGGCTTGTGAAGATATTTATGGAATCCAGTTAAAAATAGATAAAAACATACATTTATCAGATGATTTAATAAATGAAATTAAAATTAATTATGGTGAGAAAGTTTTAGATAGAATTGTAAAAACATTAGATAATCAGATTTATTTAAGTGATTATATTTGTTCATATTTTAAGGAGTCTATAAATTTTAATGTAGATGAAACTGATATTGAGCTAGGCTAATTATTAAAAATATTTGTTATAGCTTTAAGGAGAGTATTATATCGGTTTATAACTTACAGTAATAGTTAATTATTACACACAAAATTAAAAAATATTATATTTTGTAATACATAAACATCTTTTAGTATCAATTTGATATTATAAGATGTTTTTTTTATTTATAAGATGAGATATGTTTTGAAATAATACTATTATAAATATACATTATTATATTATATAAATATTTTTTTATAGAGGAAATTATTATGGAAAGAACAATAAAAATAGGAAAAATTAATTTTTATGATAATGAAAAAAGAGCAAATCACGATGTAGAAGTTACACTTCGATTAAATGATGATAATTGTTTTTCAGCAGTAGCTAATGTATGGAACTTTCATCATAGTGATATTTTAATGGGTGGTCAATGTTTTGATACAATATTAAATGATTTTCCAAAAGTGAAGAAAAATCCTATATTTATGGAAGTTTACGATTTATGGGAAAATTATCATTTGAATGACCTTCACGCAGGAACAAAAGCACAGGAAGATTTATTAAAAGAAGCTGTTAAAAATGGAGAGCTTAATACTTATGGAGCTAATAATTATAAAGAAACTTGTGCATATTTAGAGAGTAAAGATATGCTTTATGATAAAAATTATTTGGTTTCTAAAAAACAAAAAGATGGAAGCATAATAAAAGTTCCTTATCAATATGGAACAAGCTGGTTAAAAGAAGAAATCCCAGAACAAGATTTATTAAGAATAAAATCATTAATAACAGACGGAATAGTTTATAAATCAATATTAGAAAATAATAAAAATGATGAACTTGAAAAAGGAGATTACGAATATGAAAGATAGTGTTTATAGTAATGAAGATATTATTAATAATGTTTTAGGCAGTAAAAAAATATTAAAAAATGAAATAATTTTTAAAGATTCTGAAAATAAAGAAAATACTTCTTTAATTATGAAAGGTTATTATACTGAATCAGAAATGTATGATTTTTGTAACAAGCTAGGTTTTTCATATTTTAATAAATATTGTACAGAGTTTTTCCATGATGAAAATGTTGTTTTTGTAAACGAGAAGAAGCATACTATTTTAAGGTTTGAAAAAAATAAGGATAATTATTACGATGGTGATTACACATTAGAAACGATAATTACTTTTGAAAATGGAGAAGAACAGGTAAACTTGAGACCTGGTGGTTCGAATTTTGAATTAATAATGTCTAATTTTATGTCAATAAAAGAAAACAACTTAAATCTATTAGAAACTCCTATTTCTACATTAGAAGTATTATATAATCAAGAAGAATTCTCAACATATTTTACGTTATGTAGTAAAAATATTATAAATGAAAAACTTTTACAGGATATAAAAAAAGTAAGTAAAAATACATCTCTTGAAAAAGAGATATTTCAAACAATAAAAAACAATTATGAAAAAGATAAAGAAAATAGTAAAGATTTCGATAAAAAATATTCAGAAATAGATATATTTAGTAAAAAATATCATAGATATAAAATATCAAAATCAACGGATTATTCATATTCAACAGAGTCTCTTTCTGTTAAATCAATCGGACAAACTTATGTACAGCTACAAACAGATAAAGATGATATTTTTAGTTCAAATATCTATTCAAATATCTATGTCTCTAAAGTTGATTTTGATAGTTTTTTTAAAGACAATAATTTGCTTTTTGAGGAATATAAAAACATTATTATGAATTTATTCAAAAATATAACTAATGACAAATTAATAGATTCTATTTTAGAAGATAAGCCTTATATTAAAGATACTTTTACAGATTATACAGAGCTATATGCAACAAATGATGATGTTTTTGGAACAGATTATCACATAGTATCTAAAAATTTTAATATTAGGTTAAATGAAGGGACATCTCCTTGTTATACAGATATGTCTATTAATTTTGAATTTAATGAATTACATAATCCATGTAAACAAAAGGATTTTAAGACTAAAATAAAAGGAACTCCTTTCGATATATTATTAGCGTATGCAGAAACAAAAGATAAAGAACAATATGTTGATAATATAAAATATTATGAAAATATACAGTTAAAACTTAACAACTTAAATAATATAATAACAAAATTTTCTGATATTACTTCTGAAAAATTTACAATGAAAGATTATGAACTTGAAAATACTTTTAAAAAGTGTATAGAGAATATATGTAAAGTTCAAGATGTAATAGCGGATAAAATAAATTTTATGAGCCAACAAGCAAATGAATTAGATTATGAGCTATAAAATGAAAGGTAAGAGTTACGATGATTAGAGATTATAATATAAATAGCGATGTTTTTTTCTTAGAAGATATAGGACACATATTACATATTAAATTAAATAGTACCAATATAGCAAATATAGAGTCTGATATAAAAGATTACGATAAAGCTTTAAAAGAGATAAAAGATTATTGTAAAAAAATTGGTGAAAAGAAAATTATAATTGCAACAGCAGATATAAAAACAGAGGATTATCCAGAAGATAAATATGTTTTGAATGAAGATGAATTAAAAATGTTTCCTAATAAAAAACTTATTCCAGTAGACAAAGTTCTGAAAGAACAAAGTAAGATTTATGAAGAAGCTGGATTTGTGAATGTAAATGATTATGTGGATTATGAATATAAGGTAGCTTTTATATATCCTAATGAGTATGGAAAAGAAGATACATTATAGCGACAGTTTCTATATGCAAGAGGAATTTGCTCTTAAATACAGATAAACTAATCCATAATAAAGATGAAACACTTAATGATTTTGATTTAGACTTATAAAGGAGATACTATTAATGGATTTATATGATTGCTTAAATAATGAATTTTATGATAATATAGATAAGACTAATAAAGAAAGTAGAGATTTATCATTGGCTATGGATAAACAGAAGAATATTTTGCTAGCAAAAAAATATATGGTTGAAAGTATCTATCGTTCAGCTAATATAGAAGGTATCGGAATGACTTTTCCAGAAACCCAAACTATATGTGATGGAATGAGTGTTTCAGGGCATACAATAGATGAAATTAATGCAATAAATGATTTAAAAAATGCTTGGAAGTGGCTATTTCAAAATATTGATAATAATATAAATGTAGATTGCTTATGTGCTTTAAATAGAAATGCTGGAAAATTTACAGTTATAAATGCTGGGTGTTTAAGGGATAAATATGACGAACCAATAAGAGTACCTTTATTTAATGGAGAAAATTATTATCCACCATTACCTAAATCTAAAGAAGATATTAATAAAGATATTACGAATATTATAAAGAATAAAAATATAAATGCTGCATTTGAGTTATTTTGCTATATATGTAAAGGACAATTTTTTAATGATGGAAATAAACGAACAGCAACATTAATAACTAATATGTATATGATACAAAATGGTTTTGGTATTTTTTCCATTCCTGTTGATAAAAAATTAGAATTTTATAACAACCTTACATTGTTTTATTCCGATAATAATAATAAAGAAAGTTTAATAAATTTTTTAAAAACTAATTGTATTACGGGAAATAATAATCAAAAATAATATTTTTAGGAGACCAATTTTAAAAGGGTCTCCTATTTTTATACATTTTAAAATATATTATGTTTCATATTCATCAATAGTTATATAAGAGTACATAGAAAGGTCAATATAACCTTTTAATAATAATTCCTTACATATATTTTCCGACGTATATTCACTTACATTTAAAATAAAAACATCATAATAATCTGTTCTTAATGGAACAAAGTGAATTCCTTCTATATTATTTCTAATTTCATAATAAACATCAACTGCTTCAAATATATCACAAAATTTTGTGTCTTTTATTAAAACTCTCATAACCTAATCCCCTTATTTTTTGTTTTTTATAATAATGCAAGAAGATTTTTTTGTGTAATAAATTTTTAAAATTACTTAACACTTATAGATATTCTTAAAAAAGCTAAAAACAGGAAACACATTATTTTTTTTATATAAATAAAAAAGAAAGGTGTGATTATTATTACACAAGAAGAAATATTGAAGTTAGCGATACAAAATGGTATAGTAGATATTGATACTATATCAAAAGAAATAATAATGAAAAGAAAAAATGAATTATTATCATTACATCCTTATGAAGTAACTCAATTATCTGATGGTCGATGGCAGACTTATTTACCAGATGAAAAAAAAGGCAGAATTTTAAAACGAAGAAAAACATTAACAGCTATAAATAATGTTATTATTGATTATTGGGAAACTCACGAACAAAAAGATAAAAAAATAGATAATATTACATTTCAGGAAGCTTATAATATATATATCTCTTTTCAGTATGAGAGAGTAAATGTAAGTCCAAACACATATAAAAAATATTTAGCAGATTATAAACGCTTTTTCAAAGATACAGAATTAGACCAAAGTTTAATTAATAGTATAGACTCTGAAGACATTAGAGCTTTTATAATATCTACAACAAAACAAAAAAATCTTAGGATAAAAGCCTTAAAGGAATTAATAAGTTTACTAAAAGGAACATTTAAACATATGTTTTCAAAAAAATACATAAAAAACAATCCTATGATAGAAATAGAAACAAAAGAGTTTAGTAAATACTGTATAAAACCTGTTGTAAAAAATGAAGATAGAATATTAGTAAATGATGAGCCTATAAAATTATATGAAGAAATAAATAGACGTATTAAAAAAAATAAATTTTATATGGGTAATTATGCTATACTAATGTCTTTATATACAGGAATGAGAGTAGGAGAAATAGCAGCATTATCTTGGAATGATATATATACAGATTATATAATTATAAGAAATGAAGAAGTTTATAATCCATTAACAAAAGAAAATACGATACAAGATTTTACAAAAAACAGGTCTGAAAGAGTATTACCAATTACACCACAAATAATGGAGCTATTAGAAACTATAAAGACTGTTCAAAAATTTTATAATTATACGCCGTATTATTTATTTTCAAAAAGAGATGGTTCTAAAATGAGTGCAAGGCAAATATCAAATATAATGAACCATAGGACAAAACAAGCTGGATTTATTAAAAGTAAAAGCATACATTCTGTTAGAAGGACAATAAATTCGACATTAATACAAAACGGAGTACCAATAACAACAAGAACATCATTAATGGGTCACACATCAGAAGTAAATGAAAATAATTATAGTTATGATTTAGCAACAATAAAAACACAAAAAGAGTTATTATCAAAAGGGACAATATATGAAAAAAGCATTCAAAAGCATTCAAGAAGTTAAAATAGGCAAAGCGAACAAACACAGTAAATAAGCTAAATTTAAGGAATTATCGTGTGGGTTCAAGTCCCATCTTCCGCATTAATAGATTAAGGAAGTCTTTGTATAAAGGCTTCCTTTTTGTGATTTTTGGTGTAAGATATGGCTAGAATCGTTCTGTATCAATTTCCAGACAGCGTTTTAGCCTTTTATACATTCCCTGCTTGGTCATTCCAAGCTTGGCGGCTGCCGGCTCTGCACCAAGTGTATCAATCATTTCCCTGACCTCTTTAACGGAAAGATTATAATAATTGCTTGTGCGGCCTGCATTTCTTGTCTTCCATCTTTTGAGCTTTTCTTCATCATAGGATAATACAAGCTGGTTTCTATCGAATGTATTTTTTATTTCTGCTTTGCCACCAAAGAGGCTTAACAGGTTGTTTAATGCCTTTACCTGTTCCTCATCTTCGGCAGTTTTATTTATATCAAATATCAATACATTTAAGTCGTACATAATAACCTCCATAAGTAAACTAATTAATTATTTGTCTAAAGTATAACATATAGACTATGTAATAGAAATGACTTATATATGATTTGGCATTTGCTTGTGTATTTCTTATTATGTATTTATATATAGTTTGCTGAGTTTTTATATATTAATGCTGTGTAAAAAGTAAAAAGTGGTTTGTTGTTTTTAAATAAAAACTTAATAATGCTTTTATTTTTTTAATAAATGGACTATAATTCTTTAGCAATAAACATTGAGGTTATGTTTATCTAATAAATAATCATTATTATGAACAGGAGGAATTTATTATGTTGCCATTATGGCTTTGTATCCCTTTCGCAGGATTACTTTTATGTATTGCAATTATGCCACTTGTGAAAGCTGAATGGTGGGAAAGTCATCAGATACACGCAGTTATATTCTGGTCACTTTTATTTATCATTCCATATGCGGTAACAAAAGGTGTATCAACAGCAGCGGAAACGGTGCTTGAATGTATAATTAACGATTATCTTAGTTTTATTATTTTATTATTTGGTTTATTCTGTGTTACAGGTAATATATCTGTTGATGGTGATTTGGTTGGTTCACCAAGAGTAAATACAATTACATTATTAATAGGAACATTTCTTTCCAGCCTAATAGGAACAACTGGTGCAAGTATGTTATTGGTTCGTCCGCTTATTAAGATGAACTCCTGGAGACATAGAAGAAGTCATATTATGATATTCTTTATATTCCTTATCTCTAATATGGGTGGCTGTCTTACACCAATTGGTGATCCACCACTTCTTATGGGATTTATGAGAGGAGTTCCGTTTACATGGAGTTTACATCTTCTTCCAGTATTATGCTTTAATCTTGTAATTCTGCTTCCAATATTCTATATGATTGACAGACATAATTACAGACTTGATATTGCTGAGGGTAGTGTGCCTGATATAAGTAAGGAGTCAACAGAATTAAAGCTTCAGGGTGCTCACAATATTATATTTATAGTAACAATCGTAATTGCTGTTGTACTCAGTGGTACACTTACTAATGTTCCAGCATTTATTGGAGCCAACGGAGAGCTTAAGGGCTTACATATTGGAGAAGTAACATTCTCATTTGTTACAATGATAGAGATTGCAATAATTCTTTTATCAGCGTTATTGTCATTTAAGACAACACAATCTGAGATTAGAACCAAGAACCATTTCAACTGGGGTGCAATTCAGGAAGTAGCTGTACTTTTTATAGGTATATTTATTACAATGCAGCCAGCTCTGATGATTCTTAAGGCTGTTGGTCCAACACTTGGAATTAACAAGGCATGGCAGATGTTCTGGACAACAGGTGCACTTTCAAGTTTCCTTGATAATACACCAACATACCTTGTATTCTTTACAACTGCTGGTACATTAGGATTTACAAATGGTATTACAACAAGTGCAGGTATTATAACGGTGAAGCTTCTTACTGCTATATCTTGTGGTGCGGTATTTATGGGAGCTGGTACATATATCGGTAATGCACCTAATTTTATGGTTAAATCCATTGCAGACGAGAATGGTGTCAGAATGCCTGGTTTCTTCGGATATATGCTTTGGTCTATAGGTATTTTAGTTCCTGTGTTTATACTTGACACATTAATATTCTTTTTATAGGAGGAAGGCAATATGAGCGATAATAATATTAATAATATTGATAATAGTATCAATAATGAGAATAAGTCATCAAATTATGATGCTAAGACAATTGCCTACAATCTTGCTAAGAAGATATATGAACTTGATAGCAATGTATATGAGAGTGTAGGTTCAGAACTTGGACGAGTATTTATAGGTGATGCGGACAAATGTCTTGATAAGCTTAGTGCACTTATATATACTAACCCACACGGATATCTGTTAAGAAGTGAAGTTGCTCTTGTAGGAAATATGGCAAGAACAATTAAGGATAAGGAAGCTAAGTCTAAGTTTATGCGTCAGTATAATGACATATTAAACGAGATAGCAGAACTTCCTCACGGATTTGGTTCAGTTGATATACTTGATACATCAATCAGTGAGTTAAATGTATCTAACTTCCATAGAAATAACAACGATAATAGAATGATAATATGTATAAGCCGTACAGAGGGAAGTGCTGGTACTGATATCGGATTTGCACTTGCTGATAAATTAAGACTTAACTATTATGATGCTGAGATTTTCAAGGATCTTGTTATCCGTAAAGATGCAGAAAAAGATGCAAGATGGAAGAGCAAGAAGATTGACTTAAGCCACGAAATGATTAATCCAGAAAAGGCAAGACGTTTCAGCCGTAACCATGGACTTCCAGCTAATGATGCGGCATTCTTTAATGAATCAGAAATTCTTAGGGAACTTGCTGAGAAAGAGGACTTTATTGTTATCGGACGTTGTGCTGACGTTATTCTTAAGAATAACAATATACCTCACGTCAGTGTATTTATTACTGCACCTGTACAGCAGAGAGCAAGACGTATTATGGAACTTGAGAAAATTCCATATTCTAAGGCATTAAAGAGGTTGGTTAAATTGGATAAAAAGCGAGAACGTTACTATAAATTCTACACCAATAATATATGGGGGCAGGCATACAACTATGATTTATGTATTAACAGTGCAAGCTATGGTATAGATGAAGCTGTCAACCTCATATTAAGAGTTATTAACAGGGATAAATAAATATCCGTTAAATGTAACAACCTGAAATTAGTAATGTATTTTTTAATAATGCACAGACTTTTAATGGAAAGTCTGTGCATTTTCTGTTATAATGTGCGTAAGCAATGAGCCGTGCCAGTCTAAAGCCTGAGGAAGAACTGTGCTTGCACAAAGTTCTTCTTTGGGCTTTAGACTGATAGGGCGAATGCCCGACAGTTCTGGAAAGCAAAGCTTTCCAGAACCTGCACGGCGTACTAAAATACCACAATGGTTTTTAGTCTGAATTAAGAAAACTAAATTCGGATACCACACCAGAAGAGCGCTTACAGCGCGATTTCGTCCGTTGGTAAAATCATTGGTTCAGTGAGGCATATTATGGATAATTGCAAGCAAATTCAGAAAATGATTAAAGATTACGACAAAGGTAATCTTTCATTAAAGCAGGAAGAACAATTCATACAGCATATCCTTAATTGTGAGGACTGCAAAGAAGAACTGGAGATATATTATATTGTGTCATACGGACTTGATGAAGACAATATATCAAAAAATACCCCTCCAGCTATCAAAGCCTGCATAGACAGCTATGATTTTAAGACATTAGTTGACTTGAAATTATCTCTAAGCATAGATAAATGCAATGCAATAAGAGAATGGAATCATAATATAACAATATTGAATATTATGATAGAAGTAATTATGCTTCTGACTTTTATTATTTGTATAATAATCAGATATTATTAAAAGCTGGAATGTTGTAATACGGCATTTTGTATCCTGCTATTTACAGGATTTCCAGCTGGAATGGAGATTTAGAATGAGTAAATTGCTGCTTATAGATGGGCACAGTATATTAAACAGGGCATTCTACGGAGTGCCTGATTTAACTAACAGCGAAGGAATACATACTAATGCAATGTATGGATTCCTTAATATTATGTTTAAATTTATAGATGAGGAAAAGCCTGATTATGTTACAGTTGCATTTGATCTTAGTGCACCAACTTTCAGACATAAAGTATATGATGTTTATAAAGGCACAAGAAAGCCGATGCTTCCTGAGTTAAGACAGCAGGTTCCGCTTATGAAGGAACTACTTACAGCTATGAATATAACTATAGTAGAAAAAGAAGGCTTTGAGGCAGATGATATTCTAGGAACAATAGCCAAGAACTCGCAGAAGCAGGGAATTGACGTGTCTATTGTATCTGGTGACAGGGATTTGTTGCAGCTTGCAGATACTAATATCAAAATCCGTATACCAAAGACTAAAAAGGGAGTTACAGAGGTTGAAGATTATTATCCAGAAGATGTAAAAGAACTTTATGGCGTAACACCTGCGGAATTCATAGAGATGAAGGCACTTATGGGTGACAGCTCTGATAATATACCTGGTGCACCGGGAATAGGCCCTAAGACAGCCTCAGCTTTAATAATAAAGTATCATAATATAGATAATATTATTGATAATATATCAGAATTAAAGCCGCCAAAGGCTAAGAAATCAATAGAAGAAAATATTGAGCAGATTAAATTAAGCCGTTATTTATCAGAGATTAAGATAGATGTTGATGTCGATTATGACATTAATAATGCGGATATTAATGATATGTTTAATCAGGAGTCATATAAGCTTTTTAAGCGTTACGATTTCAAGAATATGCTTAAAAGATGTGATAATGGTACACAGTCAGAACCTGAATGTTGTAAACATTTTTATAAGGTGGAGGATTTTGCCAAAGCCGAGGAAGTGTTTGAAACAGCAGCTTCATATATTAAAGAAAATAAAAAAATCGGACTTGGAATAATTGCAGAAGACGAGCTCCTTGGAGTTTCGATATCATATTCTGATGAGGATATATATTATATTCCAGCTGGAGGCTTTATTACATCTGATTATTTAAAAGATAAGCTTATGATATTAATAAAGTGTTCAGATAACAGGAATATTGTAATAGATAATCTTAAAGACTATCTTTACATTTTTGATAACTATACAGATGGGAATAACGATGACAGCCTTGAAGTATCAGAACAGGCATTTATGGATATAGCAATTGCGGCATATCTTATTCATCCTAATAATGAAAGATATGATTATGAAGCACTGGCAAGAGAATACCTTTCAATGCTTGTTATGTCAAAGACAGAGCTTCTTGGAAAGAGAAGCATAAAGGAAAGCTTTGATATTGATGATGCGAACTTGTTTAAACTTGCCTGCTTTAAGGCATATGTAAATTATAGATGTGCACAGCCTGTTATAGATGTCCTTATATCAGAGGATATGTATTCATTATACAATGATATAGAAATGCCTCTTGTATTCGTGCTTTACGATATGCAAAGATTCGGTATAAGGGTTGACAAGAATGAGCTTGATGATTACTCAAAGGTACTTACAGAGAAGATAAATGTCCTTGAGAAAGAGATATATGAGCTTGCAGGCGAAGAATTTAATATTAATTCGCCTAAACAGCTTGGTGTTATTCTGTTTGAGAAAATGGGTATGCCTAACGGAAAGAAGACAAAAAGTGGTTACTCTACAGCCGCAGATATTTTAGATAAGCTTGCACCAGATTATCCAATTGTTAAGAAGATACTTGAATATAGACAGTTAGCAAAGCTTAATTCAACATATGCTGTCGGACTTACAGCATATATTAAAGAAGATGGCCGGATTCACGGAACATTTAACCAGACAATTACTGCGACGGGAAGAATAAGCAGTACAGACCCTAATCTTCAGAATATACCAATACGAATGGAGATGGGAAAGAAGATACGAAAGGTATTCATTCCAAAAGACGGCTATGTGTTTATTGATGCTGATTATTCACAGATTGAGTTAAGAATACTTGCCCATATGTCAGGTGATGAGAAGCTTATAGCTGCATATAATTCATCAGAAGATATTCACAGGGCAACAGCAGCAGAGGTATTTAATACTCCTATAGATGAGGTTACACCATTGCAGAGAAGCAATGCCAAGGCAGTTAATTTTGGAATAATATACGGAATGAGTTCGTTTGGACTTAGTCAGGATTTAAGTATTACACCAAAAGAAGCTAAGGCTTATATTGACAAATATTTTGCGACATATCCATCAATTAAAGAATTTATTGACGGACTAGTAAGCTCTGCCAAAGAAAAAGGATATTCTCTTACAATGTTTAACAGAAGAAGAGAGATACCTGAACTTTCATCTGGTAACTTTATGCAGCGTTCATTTGGGGAACGAGTTGCTATGAATGCACCAATACAGGGAACAGCGGCTGATATTATTAAGCTTGCTATGATTAGGGTCAGCAGGGCATTAAAGGAAAAAGGTCTTAAATCACACCTTATATTACAGGTTCACGATGAACTTTTAGTTGAAACAGCTATAGATGAAATTGATGAAGTACGACAGATATTAACAGAGGGTATGAAAGAGGCAGTAAGTCTTAAAGTTCCACTTGAAATAGATATAAAGCAGGGTAAAAACTGGCTTGAGGCACATTAATACTATGGATATAGAAAAGTATATTATAACTATAAATGAGGACTACTTATGAAGACAATTGGAATAACAGGTGGAGTTGGTGCTGGTAAATCAGCGGTTCTTGAATATTTAGCTGATAATTACAACTGTGATATTATTATGACAGATGATGTAGCCAAAGGATTGTATACAAAAGGTTCTAAGACATATGAAATGATGATAGCATTGATTGGCGAAGATATTGTCGATGAAACTGGAGAGATTGATAAAAAGAAGCTGGCAGATATAATATTTTCTAATGCCAATAAACGTATGGCAGTAAATAGTATAGTACACCCGGCAGTAAAGCAGAAGGTTATCACACGCATAACGAATAATAAAATAGCTGGAAGATTAGATTATACATTTGTTGAGTCAGCACTGCTGCTTACAGAACATTATGATGTATTCTGCGATGAGGTATGGTATATAGACACATCAGAGGATATAAGAAGACAGCGCTTAAAAGAAAGCCGTGGCTATAGTGATGAAAAGATTGATAATATATTAAAGAGCCAGCAGGCATTAGAGAATATTAAAGATAAATGCAGCTATTGTATTGATAATAATAAGGATTTAGAATATACTTTCAGACAGATACAAAACATTTTATTGAGCTAAAGTGGCTCTTGTGTTAAAATGTGGGCAGAAATGAGGATATGATATGGATAAAGAAAGGAATTCCAACAATAGTTATGTGTTTGGTCTTGATATAGGAACAAGGAGCGTTGTTGGCGTTGTAGGTTATCTTGAATATGGCAGATTTAAAATAGCAGCAATGGCACAGCAGCTCCATACAACGCGTGCTATGCTTGATGGGCAGATACACGATATATATAAAGTAGGTGATACAATACGTCAGGTTAAGCTTGCACTTGAAAGGCAGCTTAATATGGAACTTAAAGATGTATGTATAGCTGCTGCGGGCAGGGTTTTAAGAACAGTTAATGCGACTGCCGAGTATGAATTTGAAGAAGAGACAAGAGTTACAGCGGAGGATATATATTCGCTTAATCTTCTTGCGGTAGAGAATGCACATCATTCAATCAATGATGCCACACAGAAAGACAGATTTTACTGTGTAGGCAATACACCTATAAGATATCAGCTTAATGGTTATGATATAGGTAACCTTGAGGGGCATAAGGCTAGAAAAATATTTGTTGAGCTTATTGCTACATTTCTTCCGGAAGAAGTTGTAGACGGACTATACGAGGCAGTAGAGTATGCTGGACTTAATGTTGCTTCACTTACATTAGAGCCAATAGCTTCAATGAATATTGCGATTCCAGAACAGTACAGACTTCTTAACATATGTCTTGTCGATGTCGGAGCGGGTACATCGGATATATGTATTACTAAAGATGGAAGCATTGTGGCTTATGGTATGATTCCATTAGCAGGTGATGAGATAACAGAAAAAATTGCAAAGAATTATCTTGTTGACTTCAACACAGCGGAGACTATTAAGATATCCGCAAGCAATCCGGACAATAAAGAGGTTGTGTTCAATGATATTATGGGACTTGAACAGAGGGTTGCTTCAAGCGAGATACAGGCAATAGCAGAAGAATCAATTGATAATATGGCAAAGTCGACATCAGATAAGATTATCGAGCTTAATGGCGGTAAGCCGGTAAATGCTGTATTCGTTGTAGGTGGTGGCGGTAAAATGCCAAGTTACACCAAGGTACTTGCTAAGAATCTTGGCATAGCACCTGAAAGAGTTGCAATAAGAGGAAAGGAAGTCCTTACAACAGTGGATTTTAATGTTGAAGGCTTTGAGAAAGATTCTTTATATGTAACACCAGTAGGTATATGTACGAATTATTATACACAGAAGAATAAGTTTATATTTGTTAATGTCAATAATGAGCGTATTAAGTTATATGATAATAATAAGCTCACAGTATTTGATGCGATTATGCAGATAGGTTATCCTAATGAGAAGCTTTTCCCAAGACGGGGTGCTCAGATTGAATTTATGGTTAATGGCAAAGTAAGGCTTGTAAGAGGTCTTGCCGGGGAAGGTGCAGTTATTACACTTAATAATAAGCCTGCCAGCCTTAATACAGCAATTGAGCAGAATGATGTCATATTTGTTGAGGAGTCAACGATTGGTGAGCCGGCTTCAATTACTTTAGGACAGATAGAAGAATTTGGTTCAGATATAACATTTGTTGTCAATGGAAAGAATATCGTCTGCCCAAGATTTGCATATGTTAATGGTGAATTAAAGTCAGAATTCTATGATATCAGAAATGAAGACTCAATAAGAATAGAGAACTTCTATACAGTAGAACAGTTATTTACATTCCTTGACCTGGACTATAAAGATTATGATGTATTAGTTAATAATATGCCAGCTAATAAACATACTAAGGTTTATGAGAATTTTATGGTTTCATTCAGCAATGTGCCTAAGCAGACAAGCTATGCTGATTTAGAAGATGATACAGAAAATGAAGATGCTGACGGAGGTTATTATTCAGATAACAATACTGAGCAGAATAATGAAGCTGGAAATGGACCGGCAGTCCAGAATGATAGTGATGATAATAATTCGTCTGATATGTCTGATGCGACTAAAGGTAATAATAATGCTGGTGATACACAAGAATCAGCCGATGGAGCTTCATTTAATACAGCACCTGATATTCAAAGGCCAATCAGGGATGTGTCAATAATCGTTAATGGGACACCTGTTGTATTAAAGGGAAAGAGTGATTATGTGCTTGTTGATTTATTCCAGTTTTATGACTTTGACCTTTCAAAACCCAAAGGAAATATTGTAATATTACATAATGGTGTCAGAAGTGAATATACAGCACCGCTAAATGATGGTGATGATATAAAGATATTCTGGGAATAACAAGCTTTAAGTAATGTGAAGAATTTATAATTCATAATAATAGAAATGAGGATTGACTTATGAGAATGATGCCGATTGCAAGCGGCAGTAGTGGCAACTGTATATATATTGGTTCAGATGATACACATATATTAATAGATGCTGGAATAAGCCGTAAGAAGATAGAAGAAGGGCTTAACAGCATAGATGTATCATTAAAGGATATAGATGCAGTATTTGTTACACACGAACATATTGACCATATAAAAGGACTTGGCGTAATGTCAAGAAAAGATGGAATACCAATATATTCAACAGACGGAACAATTAATGGAATTAAGGCAGCTACGAGTCTTGGAAATATAGACTCAGATTATTACCATATAATTGAAGCTGATACAGATATTCATCTTAAAGATATGACAATACATAGTTTCAGTGTATCGCACGATGCCAATGAACCAGTTGCCTACAGTGTATATTGCGATAATAACAAAGCTTCGGTCATAACAGATCTTGGATATTATGATGACTATATTATTGATAATCTTGAGAATTCGGATATGATGCTTGTTGAAGCCAACCACGATATTAATATGCTTCAGATAGGAAGTTATCCTTATTATCTTAAACAGCGCATACTTGGCAATAAAGGACATTTGTCGAATGATTCATCAGCAAGGCTTATCAATTCTCTTCTTAATGATAACATTAAAGGGATATACCTTGGACATTTAAGCAAAGAGAATAATTATGATAAGCTTGCATATGAAACAGTTAAGTTAGAGATAGACTTAAGTGATAATGAATACAAGTCTAAAGATTTTCATATAGAGGTAGCAAAGAGAAGTGAGCCATCAACACTTCTTGAAATATAGCACTACAGTGGTATAAATATGCGAGAGCATATTTACATAAATACATATGCACAAATGCAAAGAATGGAGGACTATTATGAAAAAATGTGTAATTACAGTCGTAGGAAAGGATACTGTTGGTATCATAGCAAAGGTGTGTACATATCTTGCTAAGACAGAAATTAATATTCTTGATATTTCACAGACTATCGTATCAGGTTATTTTAATATGATGATGATAGTTGATTTATCTAATTCCAATACAGGCTTTGATGAAGTTGTAACAGCACTTGAGAATCTTGGCAAGGAAATTGGTGTTGTAATTAAATGTCAGAGAGAAGAAATCTTTGATATGATGCACAGAATCTAATTAACTATTATTAAGTATACGCCATTGGCGATGCGGAAATGAGGAGAAAAATGATTAACATATATGAAGTTACTGAAACCAACAAAATGGTTGAGAAGGAAAATCTTGATGTAAGAACAATTACACTTGGTATCAATCTTCTTGACTGTGCAAGCGAGAATCTTGATGAAGTAAATGAAAAAATATATAAAAAAATCACAACTCTTGCTAAAGACCTTGTAAAGACAGGAGAGGATATTTCAAGGGAAATAGGTATTCCAATAGTTAATAAAAGAATTTCTATAACACCTATTTCATTAGTTGGTGCCTCATGCTGTAAAACACCTGACGATTATGTAACTATTGCAAAGACACTTGATAAGGCTGCCCATGAAGTCGGAGTTAATTTCATAGGTGGTTATTCTGCTGTTGTATCAAAGGGTATGACAAAGAGCGACGAACTGCTTATCCGTTCAATTCCTAAAGCACTTGCATCTACAGAACTTATATGCAGCTCAGTAAATGTTGGCTCTACAAAGACGGGTATTAATATGGACGCTGTAAGACTTATGGGTGAAATAGTTAAAGAGACTGCCGCATTAACTAAAGATGCAGACTCTCTTGGCTGTGCAAAGCTTGTTGTATTATGTAATGCTCCAGATGATAATCCATTTATGGCAGGAGCTTTCCACGGAGTTACAGAAGATGATGCTATTATCAATGTAGGTGTCAGTGGTCCGGGTGTTGTTAAGTATGCACTTGAAAGTGTAAGAGGAGAAAGTTTTGAAGTACTCTGCGAAACTATCAAGAAGACAGCATTTAAGATAACAAGAGTAGGACAGCTTGTTGCTCAGGAAGCTTCTAGACGACTTGGTATACCATTTGGTATAATCGATCTTTCGCTTGCCCCAACACCGGCAATTGGTGATTCTGTTGCAGAAATTCTTGAAGAAATCGGACTTGAGAGAGCCGGTGCTCCGGGAACAACAGCAGCACTTGCGCTTCTTAACGATCAGGTTAAGAAAGGCGGCGTAATGGCTTCATCATATGTAGGCGGACTTAGTGGTGCATTTATTCCGGTCAGTGAAGATCAGGGAATGATCGATGCAGTTAATGCAGGTTCACTTACTATTGAAAAGCTTGAAGCTATGACATGTGTATGTTCTGTAGGTCTTGATATGATTGCTATACCAGGAGATACAAAGGCATCTACAATATCTGGTATCATTGCAGATGAAGCAGCTATCGGTATGGTAAACCAGAAGACAACAGCTGTAAGAGTAATACCTGTTGTTGGAAAAGGTGTTGGCGAAACTGTAGAATTCGGCGGACTTTTAGGCTATGCTCCTATTATGCCGGTTAATACATTTGACTGCTCAGCATTTGTAAACAGACCAGGAAGAATACCAGCGCCTATACATAGTTTTAAGAATTAATTACACATTTTAGAGTTAATATATTATGTAGGTTATATGACAGATTAATTTATATGGCAAATTAGTTTATATAATGAATGATTTATATAGTCAAATAACTTACATAGGAAAAATAAAACCCCCGGAGCAAATGCTGAGGTTTTATAAGGCAGTATGATAAAACTTAATAAAACTAAGACATTGCGATGACAGACGAGGCTTTGACCGTAAAAGGTCAGAGCCTTTTCTATATCCGAAATCCGCACAGTCGTCTTTTTGTTTTGTATTCAGTATAATGAAGTTACCAAATACAAGGAGGCTTCGATATGAAAACAATTTTTGAAAATTCTTACATCGGGTGGGTTTCACAATTACCTTGCCGATGCTGAAGAGAGAGCACAAACTTTTTTGAACAGACAATAAAATCACGCACCTAGCAGGAGCAAGTTACAGAGAAACTCAAAGCAAAAAATATGATGTTGTGGATACAAAAGATGAATAATATTCGCAGCCAAGCAACAGAAATTGTTAATGAACAAGTGATTTATAGATGAGAAAAAAGGCACAACTTACGGAGAAAATTCCGTAGGCTGTGTCTTAATTTTATTTATTGAATTACGATACATAATCTTAGCAAGCAAACCATTTGGTTATCCAAACGGTAAAATGTTCATTAGGGACACCTTAAGACATATATTTTTTATGTAAAAATAGTAAGTCTCAAGTAATAAAATGCACTGAATCCTATGTTGTTTTTCGTATCAATATTTAGCATTCAACATACTTGATATATCTCTGAATTTTTTCACATAATAAATTTTTACTATACTTCCCCATATAATCATAATCAGGAGTTCCGTTTTCATTCACAGGTAGCAAAATTTTTTGTCGTTCCATGCGTTTCCCATTGAATTTGTACCCATATGTATATTTTGTTTTTTGCAGTAGAATAACCGTTTTGAAAAATAGCAGAATATATTTATTATCAGTATGATTTTTCAGATGAAGTCTTTTAACATCATCAGAAAAAACACAACCGTAAACATGGTAGAAATTCTCAACAACACTACCATTATAATTTACACCCAAAACATTTTTATCAAAAGAAGTATTAGGCGTTGCTACCCAACTTGTGATACCATTATTGGAATCCGTTGCTCCGATAAATGGAATATCACCACTGTCCATATCTGCTTTTGTCAATCTTTTTCCTGCACTTATTGTAAAAATTTTTCCAATAAAAAATGCTTTCCATTGCTTATCAGCAAGAGGTATTAGGTTGTACCCCTCCCCGAAGATTTTAAGTTGTTCCTTACAATAGTCAAGGTATTGTTTGCGTTTTATCACTTCACGTTCCTTGATAAATTCTTCCATAAACATATAATCAGGTTGTCCATAATCCGAAATTGGTAGCAGCAGTTGCATACGCTTTAATCGCCCTAATGTTGCACCATTTCCACCCCAAGACAGTTTAGAAACCTGCATTTTAAGTAACGGAATGATAAATTCTGCAACATATTTGTTCAGATGTTCATTGTAAAGCACCTGAATATTTTGCCCAGTATAGAAAGAATGTGGTTGATAAAAAATGGTCTGCGTATCTAGCCCAATGGTTATAACATTGCCATCATCAATTTTGTATTTCGCTTTTTGTTCCTTACCAACAAACATCGCAACACCATTATTGAAATCGGAACGTGTAATATATGGAATATCAGACTCTTTACAATCAACTAATTTGTTCTTATCTATTCCCGACAACGAAGCTCTCAATTTGAATATACCATTGTCCTTCTCGTCAGAGATATAGAACGCTTTCCATTCTCTATCCATCAATTTCTTCATCTGTATTCACCTCCTCAAAGAGATATTGTTTTCCTTTCATAATCATTGAGAACTCAAAACTCAGATAATCACTAATCGTTTTATCAAAGTCAGCTTCTGTCGGAATTTCATCATTGAAATAGTAGAAACTATGTAGCCATTCATCATCGGCCTCAACAGTTGTTTTTACACAAAATTTTGTTTCGCTATCTATTCTGTCGAACCATACATCAAGCAAATGCTGTTTCTTATCCTTTGCTGATTCAGTTTCTAACAATCCGATATGGGGAGCAACTTTATAACCATCATCTTCAAAGTTTATAAACTTACATATTTTATCGGACGGATGTGGTTCTCCTGCTGTAAACAGGGCGATACAAGGCATTGTTCCCACTCCATAAAAAGTATCCTTGTTCAAAGTAATGACTCCCTCTAAGGTATGATTTTTTAGAATATTCTCTTTGATAGACGCTTCTTCCTTTGATTTTCCTGTCATCGTCGATTGTGGAACGATAACCGCACATCTTGCACCCACCGACATTGAGTTTAACAAATGTTCTGTAAAAGCAATTTCATATAAGTCAGGGTTTTGTTTTGAGCCTTGTGAATATGGAGGGTTCATCATTCCAACAGTTGCTTGCTTCAACTGTAATTTATTAGGGTCTTGCTTCAAAAAATCATCATTTATTAAATTGCTTTTTCCATCACCACGTAAAATCATATTCGTTGTGGCAATTGTAAACATATTCGGACGCAATTCAATTCCGTGTAACTGATTTTGTCGGATACTCTTTTTCTGAACATCATTATCAGCTTTTTTTAACATATTATGCATAGCCGCAATTAAAAAACCGGCCGTTCCACAGCAAGGGTCAAACACGACATCGTTAGGCTTTAAGTCAAGCAAATCACAAAACAACTGCGTTATATGTTTCGGCGTAAGAATAATTCCAAGTGTTTGTCCGTCTCCACCAGAATAACTCATAAATTCGCCATAAAATCGACCAATATAATCTTCTGCGGATTTGGAGAATCGAATAGAACGATATATTTTACTATATAAAAATTCTGCAAAATGCTTCAACGGTGTTTTATTCAGTTTCTCATCAATCTCATTTAATTTTACTGTATCTTTAATAAAAGCAAATTGTCCTAAAATTTTATCTTTTTTTACAGCCGGAGACACGTTTGCTCTTTTTAAATTAGCATCTATGGCATCATATATCTTCTGACCATCCATTTTTATCGTATCACCAGTCAAATCGTTAATAGAAAAATTCTTAAATTCTGCTTCACGAAGTGCAAGCATTATTCCCGATACAATCAATGGTTTTTCCGTATCAAGAAGATTTCCATAATTTCTTAAATCTTCGTGTAATACAGCGGCATCTTTTAAAATTTCTGCTGTTTCTTTTTCTGTATCAGTATCTTCTTTTAGAACTTCTCTTGTGTAATATTCATCAATATTATCTTCATTAAAGGAAATAAATGACTGAACTTCTGGAAGTTCTCTGTAAAATTCTGTTTCATCAACATATAACGGAGAAATTTTATGTTTTCTTTCATCTCCAGATACACCAAAGGCAAGAATTTTCTTATACGTAGTATTTTTCGCAAGATGCTTAGCATAAAACAATGCACCGTTAACTGCATAGTCACGCACTGCATTAATTTCAATACTAATACAGTTTTTATCGTCCAGTTTGATATGTTTACTTATAGAAGCTTTATCCTCTATAACCAAAAGATAATCTTTAACAACACCAACATATTCCGGAAAACCAACTTTTCCAGTGCCTTTCTTTGAAGCAGTTTTCAACGCTTCATTTATTTCCATTATGTCGCTGCCTTGTGCATCTAATTGTATATCAGCCTGCTTTAAAAGGTCATATACCCACAAATCAGTTTTTACTTCTTTTTTTGCCATTGTGATTCATCGCCTTTCTGAATTTCAACTATATCATCAAGCCCGCAGCCTAAGTAGGTGGATACCTTTGCTAATGTTTCCATTGAAACTGGTTCATCTTTTCCCATTTTTGCAAGCATATTTGTAGAAATTCCTGTTTGTAACCGGAGTTCAGTTTTCGTGACTTTTCTATCTATTAATAACTTCCATAATTTATTATAACTGTAAATCATATGTCCCTCCTGCTCTAAATTTATTAAAGTTTAAAACCATATACAGTATAATATGTCCGTTTGCGAAAAGCAATATATTATTGCATTTCGTGATATTGTGCTTTGAAAAATTTGGTGATAATCACAATCCAATAATCCATTGAATACTTGCTGAAAAATAATCACTTGTCAGCAAATTAAAATATAAAATTTTTGATTATTCTCTAACTGTTTATCGTTCTTGATAGACGGTTATTTTTTCTATAAGTTATCCGATTTAGGTGTGCATTTTGACACCCTTTGTCCAAATGAGTGAAAGGAGTTTTCACAATGTCAAGATTATCAAAGAAAATAAAACAAAAATGGAATTTTTTCATAAATCCCAATACAGGTAGAAGAACATACAACAAGTTTTGCTTTAAATGCAAAAAAACAAATGCTAGCAAAATACGGAGAAATCCGCTTAAATAAAGAAAAAGGTGTAACCCCTTTATCGGGATTACACCATAATTCCTTAAATACTGCCTTATTAGCCTGCGGCTAATGCTTCGGGGGGGTTATGTGTTGGATATTTTCGTTGATTTATCAATATAGAGATAACATTTATTATAATTTATGTTATGATACAATAAGTACATAATATTTATAGAATTTATTTACAGAATTAAAATGCAAGGGGATTTATATATGAAAGCAGTAGGACTTGTAACAGAATACAACCCATTTCATAATGGACATTTATATCATCTTAATAAGGCAATGGAGCTTACAGGGGCGGATATAAGTGTTGCTGTTATGAGCGGGGATTTTGTACAGCGTGGAGAACCAGCTGTTCTTGATAAATATGTGCGTGCTTCTATGGCACTTAACAGCGGAGTTAATCTTGTCGTTGAACTGCCTGTTAATTATGCTGTGTCTAGTGCTGAGAGCTTTGCCGCTGGTGCTTTAAAAGTGCTTAATTATATAAAAGTTGACAGTATTGCTTTTGGAAGTGAGAGTGGAGATATAGAAAAGCTTTCTAGGCTTGCCCACATTTTGTGTGATAACGAAGATACCTTATATAATGAAATATCAAAATACACTGCCAATGGAATATCCTATGCCGCCGCAAGACAAAAAACAGTGGAGAATCTGACAGATAAAAACACTGCGGCAATGCTTACAAGTTCTAATAACATACTTGCGGTTGAATATCTGAAAGCTATCATAAAAAATAATTATGCTATCAAGCCTTATACCGTGCAAAGACAGGGCGATGCTTATAACGATATAGATATAAGAAGTGATTATGCCAGTGCAACGGCGTTAAGAGGAAATCTTAAAGCGGATAATATTTCTAAATATATACCTGTAAAAGCAGGTTTAATATTATCTTCAAATACGAATTATATATATTCTGATGACATAACGGAAGCGTTATTTACAAGACTTTTAGATATACTTTTTGCGAGTAGTTATGATAAAAATGTATTTATAGAAAATGTTATGAAGTATCCAGATGTAAACAAGGAGATTGCTGGCAGATTATATAAGTCGGCTATGGATATGATAACAAGGACAGTACCACATAGGGCAGGAAGTAAAGATAATGAGGCGTTTTCATTTGGAAGCCTGTGCGAACATATAAAGACAAAAGAAGTACCGCTTTCCAGAATAAAAAGAGCACTTGTAAGGATAACGCTAGGGCTTGATAAAAAACATATGGAAAAATATTCTAATGCACCATATATAAGAGTGCTTGGATTTGATAAAAAGGGGCAGGAGTATCTTTCATATATAAGAAAAACTGTGGAAGTCCCACTTATAACAAAGACCGCTGACTATAAGGAAATGTTGCTTGATGATATACACGCGGCTAATATTTATAATATGATTGTTGCCGGAAAATATGGAGTTAAAGAACAGGGCGATTATGTTAAAAGCCCAATTAGGGTTGGGTAACATCGTAATAAATTTAGGTTTTAACTATACATAATAGTATATAATAATGTGTTTAAAATACAATAAAAATATATTTGATTATATTGAGATTGGAAAAATTAAATTCTAAATACAATATGTTATATACGACTATGCGTGTTTTTATAAGATATTAAATATAAAATTAATTGAAGGAGGTAGTATATGGATAAATCATTATTATTAGGCAATGGCATTAATATACGGTTAGGGATTGATAGTTTAAAAGCAAGTGAAATACGAAAAAGATTTAGTGATAATTTAAAGATATATAAACCTTTACATAGAAAAAATGTTTGATGTTAATATGAACAAAATTATAGAAGAATATAGTAATGTTGCAGAAGATGAATCAATAGAAAAACTGGTTACTATATTAGAAGAAAGTATTATTAAAAATCATAAAGGATATTTTACTAAAAATGATGAAATAAGGCTAGAAGATATTATTGTTGATATAGGATTAACTTCAATTTTTTTTAATGTTAAAACTGGAATAAATTTAAAAAGACAGGATGTTGCATTAAAATTAGCAGATTATAAAAATATATTTACATTAAATTATTATGAATTTTGGGATGAAAATCATATATGTAAATATTTACATGGAAAATTTGATTTATCAATGTATGATAATATAAAGAAAAAAATATTAATATCTGAAAAATGGAAGAACATTCCAGAATATAAAAAAATAATAGACGAATTACATAAAGAAAATGATATAGATATATTATATAGAAACAATACAGATGTGATACTTTCAAGTACAAATAAGCATAAGGATAAATTGCATTATGTAGCAGGACTTTATCCATCTAATGATATCTATCCATCTGATGATTTACTACTAATTAATTGTAAACAATTATATAAAGAATTGGATGGGATAGAACACTTGGATATATATGGAATGTCTCCATATGGAGATGTTGCGATAATTAATAAAATTAAAAATGTAAAAAATGTAAAGGTATATGTTTATGATAAAGAGCACAATGCTCAACTTAAAGAATGGGAAAAAATATTATCAACTACTAATTGTGAAATTTTGGATTCTGGTGAGTTTGTAATTTAATATTACTTAATATGTAATTAGTAAAATGATTATAAATTATGGTTTTATATGTGAAAATTTGTCAATTTTAAAGAAGCTAGGCTAACTAAAATGGTTAAAAAGGACTTATTATGTATTTAATATCAGCGTATTTTGATGAAAATACTAATAAAATATTGAAACATCTGCAACAAAGAATTGCCGATAAAACAGGCAATGATTTTATGATAAGGAATAATGTTATGCCTCATCTTACATTCAGCTCAATTGAGGCAAGAAATGTAGATGTGTTAATTCCAGCATTTGAAAAGGTATGCAGGGAAAAGTTACAGCCTTTAGATGAAAAAGGCGTTGTAAATATAAATAATACGATAAATATAGTATCGGTCGGACAGCTTTTTCCACGCGTGATATATGCCGCACCTGTGCTTAACGAGTATATGATGGATCTTTCAATATCCATATATAATGAATTTGCAACAATTCCAGAAACTAATATAAGCAAATTTTATCAGCCATATTCGTGGATGCCGCATATTACACTTGGCAAATGTCTTGATAAGGAGCAGATGAGACAGGCATTTGCTGTATTACAGGATTTATTTATGCCTATAGATGGTCGGATTACTAAAATAGGATTGTCTACGGTCAATCCATATAGAGAAGTGATGAGTGTAGCATTATAAATATCCACAGATTTAACTGTGTGGTTTGGAATTAAAAAGGTTATAGATACCATAAATGATAATGCAGCAGCTTAAATAACATTGGATTATAGACATAATTCAGTAAAATTGCTTAACATTTAGAACAATCCTCACCTTGTCTTACGCAAAAAAAAGGTATATAATGAGGGCAAAAGTAGCGGTAACATAATGGTAAACATAATGTGCCGAAATTCATATTTTAAGGAGGAGTCAGTAATCATGGCATTTATTGACACAATTTACGCTAGAGCAAAAGCAGATAAGAAGACTATCGTTTTACCAGAATCTATGGATAAGAGAACATTCGCAGCTGCTGAGAAGATTTTAAAGGAAGGTATCGCTAATCTTATAATCATCGGTACACCAGAAGAAATCGCTGAGAACAGCAAGGGATATGATATTACAGGTGCTACAATCGTAGATCCATACAATGATCCTAATAAGCAGAAATATATCGACAAGTTCGTTGAATTAAGAGCTAAGAAGGGTGTTACACCTGAGATGGCTAAGGAACAGATGGAGAAGGATTACATGTACTATGCATGCCTTATGTGTAAATGTGGAGATGCTGATGGAGCAGTATCTGGTGCATGCCACTCAACAGGTAACACAATCCGTCCAGCTCTTCAGTTATTAAAGACTAAGCCAGGTATCAGCAGTGTATCAGGTTTCTTCCTTATGGAGGTTCCTAACTGTGAATTAGGCGAGAATGGATTATTCGTATTCGCTGACTGTGCTGTTAACCCAGATCTTGATTCAGAGAAGCTTGCAGAAGTTGCAGCATTATCTGCAGATTCATTCAAGAGCTTTGTTGGTGCAGAACCTAAGGTTGCTATGCTTTCGTTCTCTTCATACGGAAGTGCTAAGCACGAGAGAGTAACTATGGTAGCTGATGCAGTTAAGATTGCTAACGAAAAGTACCCAGACATTGCTGTTGATGGTGAACTTCAGTTAGATGCTGCTTTAGTTCCAGAAGTTGCAGCACTTAAGGCTCCTAACAGCAAGGTTGCTGGTAAGGCTAATACATTAGTATTCCCTTCACTTGAAGCTGGTAACATTGGTTACAAGTTAGTTCAGAGACTTGCTAAGGCTGGCGCTTATGGTCCAGTTCTTCAGGGTCTTTCAATGCCAGTTAACGATCTTTCAAGAGGATGCTTCGCAGAAGATATCGTTGGTGTTGTAGCTATGACAGCAGTTCAGGCTCAGGATGCTGCTAAATAATTGTGTACATACATTTTGATGATATGATTGCTATGCGGCAGTCAGGTACATCATTTATAATAATATGAGGGACGAATTATTTGCCCCTCATATTGTTTGTATAACTAACATAGACTGATTATTTAATATGATATTTTTATTTTGAATATAGTGCTATCGGTGAACCGATAAAGAAAGTATTGTTAAATGATTTATATTATATTAAATGATTATATAACTTATATTTAATTTTATAGGAGATTAATAAGAATGAATATTTTAGTATTAAACTGCGGAAGCTCATCACTTAAGTATCAGTTAATCAATATGGAAGATGAGAGCGTTATCGCAAAGGGTCTTGTAGAAAGAATCGGTATTGATGGTTCTATCCTTACACATAAGCCAACAGGAAAGGATAAGTATGTTGTTGAAACACCTATGAAGGATCACAACA
>OGHJ01000994.1_pt1 | contig 34733 bp, 30 predicted proteins | sample 1571351 | NCBI WGS metagenome assembly OGHJ01 (sample SAMEA2582037, study PRJEB24529) | metagenome | biome: Human gut stool | place: China | collected 2011 | reverse complement strand
AAGTGTGGTGTTCGGAGTTTATCGACCGATCATGGAGCTGCTGTCGGATCCGGTACATAAGTGGCGGACCCATCTGCCGGAATTATTCCCTTATATGATCGGTTCTGCGGCGGGATTTTTAGGTGTGGCGAATCTGCTTTCTTATGTGTTGGAGACCTATCCGGAGCAATCGGTCTGTGTATTTGTGGGGCTGATCGGCGGAATGCTGCCGTCCCTGTGGCGGGAAGCGGGAGAGCAGGGCAGGACCGGAGGAAACAGGATCGTCACCGGAGTGACGTTTGCGGCAATGATTTTTTTGCTGTTTTCGTTGCAGACTTCCAAGACTGCAGTGGAGCCGGGACTCGGAGCGTATCTGTTCTGTGGATTTGCCCTTGCTCTGTCGGTGATCGCTCCGGGGATGAGTTTTTCTACACTACTGATGCCCTTAGGGCTGTATACACCGTTCGTAGAGGGGATCGGTCATCTTCGGCCAGGGGTGTTGATTCCCGGAATGACCGGCTGCGTGGTGACTTTTGTGTGCCTGGCCAGGCTGGTAAACCGCCTGCTTGAAAAACAGTATGCGGGGATGTCCCACGGGATCTTCGGGATCATCAGTGCAGCTACAGTGATGACGGTTCCATGGAACAGTTTTGCCACATCTCCGGAGACCGCATCCCGGAATCTGTTCTGCATGGCGGCAGGAATCGTGGCGGCACTTCTTTTGGAAGTTATGAATGAAAAAATGGCATGTTTTCCCGAAAATGAGACAGAATAAGGAGCGGGAACCTTATCATGGAAAAAGGAAGGTAGAAACATGCAGATGTATGGCATCGTGGCAACGGGAGTGCTGGGACTGTTGGTCGGCTTCTGGTCTGGCAGGAGTATCCGGTGGAAAATGGAAGAAACAGAAGAGACAGGGGAAGACAGGGAAGAGAGAAAAAATACAGCAGCCAGGCAACTGGTGAGGGAAGGTGTCACTATAGGCAGCCCGGTGAACGGAGAGATCCGTAAGAGCATGGAAGAGACCGCTGAAGAGACCGCTGATGCCGGAACTGGCTGTATCAGCATCGTGCCAGAGGATGGAAAGGTCTATGCGCCCACGGCAGGAAAGGTATTGAAACTCTATCCCATGGGAAACCGGATCCGATTCCGCACGGACAGCGGACTGGAACTGCTGTTGAATATCTGCAGAGACAGGGAAGAACTGCACAGCGCCTATTATCATTGCAATGTCCTGCAAAACGAGATCGTGCGCAAAGGAAAACTGCTGATGGAATTTGATCAGGAGGGCCTGGCAAGGGAAGGCGTGGATACGGCGGTGACGGTGGAAATGTGCCAGATCCCGGAGCGGGGACAGATCGTCGGTACCTGGAAAGATTATATCCGGGCGGGAGAGGAACTTCTGTGGATACAGCGTAAGGGAAGGGATCAGGAAGATTCTTTCTGCCTGCGGTAAGCTCCGGGAGTGGTGTGATAAGCGGAATGAAAGGCCCGGAAAAAGGTGCGGGAGCTTCCGAATCCCACATCCAGCGCAATCTGCGTCACGGAGAGCTCCGTGGACAATAGAAGATCTCTGGCATAGTCCAGCCTTCGGGAGTTCACGTAATCAGGAAAAGTGGTGTGGAGTTTCTCAGTGAAGATCCGGGACAGGACAAAGCGGCTGACACCGAATTCTTTCGAGAGACTTTCCAGGGACAATTCTTCGGTATAGTGGGCATCCAGATAGAGAAGCAGTCTTTGCTCCAATTCCAGGTCATCTGTGTTTTTACGCACTTGCAGAGGCAACGATGGCAGCAGGTCTGCCAGCAGGAGTGTGAGATACCCTTCCGCATAGACTTGTACATCGGAAGGTGTGGGACGATCCTTTTCCATGGCAGCGGCCAGTGTTTTAAGTCCCTGCAGGGCAATACGGCTGTGCTCTGACAGGGAGGAGACGGTAAAGTCATTGCGGGCAGGCTTTTTGTTCTGGAAAAAATGGCGGAAAGAGTGGCAGAAATCCGGCTCGAAGATACAGAGCAGATTCTGACCGGGTTCCACATGCTTCAGGCCATGCATCTGGTTCGGAAAAACCAGAACACCCTGACCGGGGGTAAGTAAAAAATCCTGCTGTTCCACGGTGACGGTGGTGGAACCGCTCAATACATAGATCAACTCCAACTGTCTGTGAAGATGGACGGCATAGGGGTTGTTTTTGGATAAATATAAATAAAGCTGTTCCTGACGGTTCTGGTAAAAGAAACTCAATGGGATTCCCTCCTGCAACTTTTGTCACTATTATGACATTTATAGTCGCTAAATGCAAGATTTGACACAAACTAATGGGAAAATGGCACGCGATACAAGGGAACATCTGTTATACTGAAATTGTTCAGAAACAGGTAACTATTATCAAATGAGTGTTGAACACCTGCATTTGTAAATAAAAGGCGGCAAAGGCTGCGGAATGGAGAAATTATGGACAAGACCAAGATACATAAAATGTGGATCGCTGATCAGGGCGACGGCACCTATACCAACCCGATCCTGTATACGGATTACTCGGATCCGGATGCCATTCGTGTGGGAGAAGATTATTTTATGATCGCTTCCAGCTTCTGTAACACCCCCGCAGTGCCGCTGCTGCATTCGAAGGATCTGGTGAACTGGAAGGTCATCAATTACATCATGGATAAGCTTCCCTTTGATTATTATGACAAGCCGGTGCACGGCTGCGGTACCTGGGCTCCCGCCATCCGCTACCATGAGGGAACTTACTATGTATTCATTCCCATGCCGGATGAAGGGATTATGATGTGCAAGACCACAGACCCTTTCGGCAAATGGAGTGAGCCTGCCTACGTGCGCAAGGTAGTGGGCTGGATCGATCCCTGTCCTTTCTGGGATGAGGACGGCAAGGCTTACATGGTGACGGCTTTCGCCAGAAGCCGTATCGGCTTCAAGAGCATGTTGTATATGTCTCCCATCGAACCGGACTGCTCCGGAGTGCTGGATGACGGTCAGTTCATCTATGATGGTCATGCGACCCAACCTACCATCGAGGGTCCGAAGTTGTACAAGAGAAACGGCTATTATTATATTTTCGCTCCGGCAGGGGGCGTGAAGCCCGGCTGGCAGACCGTACTGCGGTCGAAAAATATTTATGGTCCCTGGGAAGAAAAAATTGTCCTGCACCAGGGCAATTCCCCCGTCAACGGACCTCACCAGGGTGCCTGGGTGGATACCCCGGACGGACAGGACTGGTTCTTACATTTTCAGGATGTGGGCAATGCGGGACGTATCGTACATTTACAGCCCATGCACTGGGAAAACGACTGGCCGGTGATTGGAGTAAATGCCGTGGACGGCTGCGGTGAGCCGGTACTGCGTTATAAGAAGCCGGAAGTGGGAGCGACATACCCCATTGATACCCCGGAGGACAGCGATTTCTTCGAAGGAGATCGTTTAGGACTGCAATGGCAGTGGAATGCCAATTATAAAAAGGAATGGTACGAGCTGAAAGACGGTCAGCTCCTTCTCCATGCACAGGCGGCGGATCCGAAGACACAGCTGTGCGACATCAGCAATCTGTTATTACAGAAGTGGCCGGCACCGGAATTTGCTATTACCACCTGTCTGCATCTGGAGCAGATGAAGGACGGCGATGTGGCAGGACTGGTATCGCTGGGCGGATGTTATACAGCACTTGCAGTTCAGAAAATACACGGTAAAATGAGCTTGCAGCAGCGCACCGGCAACTGGACGAAGGACGATGAAGTACGCACTGATCTGGGCGAATGGAACAGCGATGTGATCTATATGCAGATGAAGGTGGAGAAGGAGACTTACCGTACGTTCTACGTGGGAACCACGGAAGACAATTTACAGCCTGTGGGGCAGATGGTGGAAGCAACTCCGGGCCGCTGGGTCGGTGTCAAGGACGGACTGTTTGCCATCAACGAACAGGGTGAGGCTGGCGGTTCGGTGGCTGCGGATTATTTCGTATATCAGGAACTGTAACTATTCAGAGCCATGTAAATAGTATTGAATGTGCGTCGAATGCTTGCATTCGTAAGAGCATTTGATACTATTTATAGGGCGAATGGGGTGCTGAATAGTTACTGAATCATAAAATTACATTTCTATTTACAATGCAATGACAATATGCTATTTTGGCAGATGTCAATGTAAGGATAAAGGAATGATGTAAATTATGACGGAAGAGAAAAAAATGTTATTTTCACAGGATGCATTGAAAAAATTATTGTGGCCGCTGATCATAGAGCAGTTTTTGGCAATCGCAATGGGAATGGCGGACACGGTGATGGCTGCCAGCTGTGGAGAAGCCGTGGTATCCGGAATCTCCCTGGTGGACAGTATCTGTGTGTTATTGATCGGTCTGTTCACGGCCATGGCCAGCGGCGGTGCGGTCGTGGCGGCACAATATATGGGACACGGAGATAGGGAAATGGTAGGCCGGGCCTCCAATCAGCTGTTTATAGCGGTTGGGGGTGTGGCCCTTCTGTTTATGACGATAGCGCTGATCTGGAACAAGGGACTGCTGGCATTGCTTTACGGCAATGTGGAAGCGGATGTCATGAGTGCTGCAAGAATTTATTTTTATATTGTGGCGGTGTCCTTTCCTTTTCTGGGAATTTATAACGGTGGTGCAGCTCTGTTCCGTGCGGTAGGAGATTCCAAAGTGTCCATGAAGGTATCTCTGGTGGCAAATCTGGTGAACGTAGCAGGTAACGCAATATTGATCTACGGTGCAGGGATCGGTGTCACTGGTGCTGCCCTGTCTACACTTTTTTCCAGAATCCTGTCAGCGGTGCTGATCGTAATGCTTCTTAAAAAAAGTGACAAGATCATCATGAGCAATCAGTGGCGTCTGGATACCAAAATCCTTGGGAAAATCCTGTATATCGGCGTACCGAACGGATTGGAGAATAGCATTTTCCAGATAGGTAAGCTTCTGACCACCAGCCTGATCGCCGGTTTTGGAATGGCGGCTACGACAGCGAATGCTGTAACGGGCAGCATTGCCAGCTTTCAGCAGATTCCTGCCAATGCCATCGGTGTGGCAATGATCACTGTGATCGGACAGTGCATCGGCGCAGGAGAGTCAGAGCAGGCATTATATTATCTGAAAAAAATGATGAAAGTAGCATATGTCTGTATGATCCTGCTGGGCATTCCCATGATTATTTTTGCCGGGCCGATCTGCGGAATCTATCATCTGAGTCCGGAGACAATGAAAATAACTGTTTTTTTATTATGTTACAGTTGTGTATGTTGTATGCTGGTGCATCCGTTGTCTTTTGCGCAGTCCAATGCACTTCGCGCTGCGGGAGATGTGAGGTTCACCATGATCGTGGCGATCGCTTCCATGTGGCTCTGTCGTGTGGGCATGGCATATATTTTGGGACAGGGTCTGGGACTTGGCGTCATCGGCGTCTGGATCGCTATGACCATGGACTGGGTCGTACGGGCATTTTTGTTTACTAACAGGATACGGACGGGAAAATGGCTGAAATATAAGGATCGGCTGGTGAAGTAAATCATGGTACTGTGCTAAAGTTTTACATTGACAGAATTTGTAATGTGTTTTAGCATGTTTTTATAGAAATAAAGTCGGGGTCAAGCATGTGGGCTTAGACCTTTTGATCCTGGCATCATAGAAAAATACATAAGCACATAAAGTGCAGAAATGAGGCAGAACATGAGTAAAAAGCCCTATGCAGAGCGTAATTTAAAATTCGAGACATTACAGTTACATGTGGGACAGGAGCAGCCCGATCCCGTGACCGGTGCGAGAGCCGTTCCCATTTATCAGACATCTTCTTATGTATTCCGCAACTGCGACCATGCAGCAGCACGCTTCGGACTGGAAGATCCCGGTGAGATCTACGGTCGTCTCGGCAACCCTACCCAGGGTGTCTTCGAGCAGCGTATTGCAGCATTAGAGGGCGGTACCGCAGCTCTGGCAGTAGCCAGCGGAGCGGCAGCTATCTGCTATACGATCCAGAACCTGGCAAAACAGGGAGATCACATTGTTTCTGCAAATAATATTTACGGCGGAACCTACAATCTGCTGGCGCATACCCTGGTGGACTACGGTGTGACCACTACTTTCGTGGCTCCTTCCGATTATGACAGGATCGAAGCAAGCTTCCGGGAGAACACCAAGGCGCTCTACATCGAGACCCTGGGCAATCCCAATTCTGATGTGGTAGACATCGAGCGTCTGGCACAGATCGCCCATGCACACAAGGTGCCTCTGGTAGTGGACAATACTTTTGCTACCCCTTATCTGGTACGTCCTTTTGAGTATGGCGCAGATATCGTGGTACATTCCGCAACCAAATTCATCGGCGGACACGGCACCAGCTTAGGTGGTGTGATCGTAGAGAATGGTAAATTTGACTGGGAGGGCAGCGGCAAGTTCCCTCATCTGTGCACTCCGAACCCCAGCTATCATGGTGTGACTTTCACCAAGGCAGCACCGGGCGCGGCTTTTGTGACCGCTATCCGAGCAATGCTCCTTCGTGATATGGGCGGCTGCATTTCCCCTGTTCATGCTTTTATTTTCTTACAGGGACTGGAGACACTGTCTCTGCGCGTAGAGCGTCATGTGGAGAATGCACTGAAGGTTGTACAGTATCTGAACAATCATCCGCAGGTAGAGCGCGTGCATCATCCTTCCGTATCCACCGATCCGGAGCAGCAGGCATTGTATCAGAAATATTTCCCGAACGGAGGAGGTTCCATCTTCACCTTCGAGATTAAGGGCGGCAAGGAGACAGCCAAGAAGTTCTGTGATAATCTGGAGCTGTTCTCGCTTCTGGCAAACGTGGCAGATGTGAAGTCTCTGGTCATCCATCCGGCTTCCACCACCCATGCACAGCTGTCTGAGGAAGAACTGAATGAGCAGGGAATCTACAGCAATACGATTCGTCTGTCTATCGGTACGGAGAATATTGATGATATCATCGAGGATCTGGAAGGCGGTTTCCAGTCTGTTTAAGGAGAGACCATGCTTTCATTAGCAGTTTTCTATTTTGTATTTTTAGGAACGGAGTATCTGTTTGATAACCGGGTGGCGTTATATACGGATCCCACAGGAGTAGTGCTGGCGCAGAGCTATATTCTGGGAGTCAGTGCACTGGGTTTTCTGGCATATTCTCTGATAGAAAAATGGAAAAGCAAATCTGGGAATCCCACTGCGTTCAAGGCAGCGGGATTCTTCTTGCCGGTGCCGGTGATCGCAGGATATATACTGCTGTTTGCCGGGGCTGGGTACCGGGTACTATTGGGCAGCGGGTGTTTTCTGTTCCTGATACTGGGATATCTGGGCAGCAGGACACATTACCTGGCGGCACAGCTGCTTAGGGGAAGCAGGCATCCGGCGAAGATCGTGAGTGTGGCCTATGCTGTGGGGCTGCTCCTTCAGTTCCTGAACCACAATCTGTTGTGGGGCGAGACAGTGGAAGGTATCTTCCTGGCGGTAAGTTTTGTGGTGCTGTGGATACTGACTGTTGGAATGGAACAGAGTGTACTGCCTGGATATCACAGGAGACAGAAGGCAGAGGACGGAGAAACGGTGCCGGTGAAAAACGCGCAGGAAGGTGTTGCTGCGGAGCGGATTTCATGGAAAAATCCCCGGCTGGCAGGTGTGGCATTACTGGTGACGGTTGTTCTGATGACATGTATCTTCGCTACACTGGACAATGTGGTGACCCTGGCGCATGCAGCGGGTACCATGGATATCGGTCAGTGGCCGAGACTGTTCTTGGCGCTCAGTGGATTACTGGCAGGAGTACTGTTTGATCTGAATAACGGAAGGTATCGTGGACTGATCATGTATGCGGTGACGATTCTATCCACCATATGTGTGCTGATCATCGAAAGCGGCGGACCGTTTCTGCCGGGACTGTTGATCTTCTATGTGTCTGCGGGATTTTTCGTGGTGTTTTTCACAAACGGATTTCTCCAGCTGTCCTATCGCATGCAGGATGGCAGGCTATGGGCAGGTATGGGAAGAGCGGCGAACAATCTGGGCGCTGTGATCACAGGAGTAGCTTCCGTAAGCCTGCTGAATGGAGAAAATCATATCCTGACGGCAGTACTGGCACTGGTATTGTTTGTACTGATCAGTGTGACACTGTTGTGGTATTATAGTTGTACGCAGATCGTAAAGACTCCCGAAGCAATGGAAAGTCGTGAAATGTCCGACAGACAGAGTCGGCTGGAGAGATTTGCGGAATCTTATGAACTCACGGAACGGGAGCAGGAAGTGTTGCAGCTCCTGTTGTTGTCCGATGACGGCATGCAGAAGATCGCCGACAGCCTATTTGTATCCCGCGCGATGTTGTATCGGCATATCGCTGCATTAAATGAGAAGACCGGTACCAGGAGCCGCATCGGACTGATCCAGTTCTACTACAACTGGGAAGAAGACAAGAAATATCTATCTATTGGTGGAAATCTACCTTGCAAAACGGAAAGAAGTTCAGTATAATAGGAACGAAAACCAAAAACAGTCAGCTGAAAGGCCGCAGTAATGCGGCTTTTCTAAGACATGTAAGTTAGCACAGACTAACCACATAACTCTATACAGTGGTTAGACAAAACTAACAAAAAAGAAATGGCAAAAATGCAGGAAAGTGAGAGATGTCAATGAAATACAAGATTGAGAAGAACACCGTACAGGAGACACTGATCATCCCGCTTTATTCCCGAAAGCTATGCTCGGAGTTGTATCCAAACCTTTATCGGGACGAGATGGCGGTACACCTGATTGACCAGATCGACTATGACTTTTCACAGGTGGAGAAAAAATCTCACAGCCTGATGCAGCGTTTCGGTTCGCTGGAGGTTGCCATGCGGCAGAATGACCTTGCATGGGAGGTACATAATTACCTGGCAGATCATCCTGATGCGGCGGTGGTCAATTTGGGTTGTGGACTTGACAGTACCGGCAGAGCCTGTGACAATGGCAGCTGTAAAATTTACAATCTGGATTTTCCGGATGTTATCGCCGTACGCAATCAATTACTGCCTGCCGGAGACCGTGAGGAAAATATTCCCTGCAATTTGAATGATACGGAATGGTTTACCAAAATCGACGCGTCCGAAGGGGCGATATTTTTTGCCTCCGGAGTATTCTATTATTTTCTGACGGAGCAAGTCAGGACGCTGGTACAGGCAATGGCTGACAGTTTTCCCGGTGGTGTGCTGGTATTTGACGCGGCGAACCGGACAGCGGTTAAGATGATAGCAAAGACATGGCTAAGGAGCGCTAAAATTCAGGATGTGGGCGCGTATTTTGCGGTTTCGGATGCGAAAAGTGAGATTTCCCCGTGGGACAGCAGATTACAGGTCACAAGCCGTGGCTATATGCTGGGCTACAATGATCTTCGAGACCCTTCCGTCAGCGGATTGTTCCGCTTCCTTGCAAGGACCGGTGACAGAATCATGAAGATGCAGATTGTAAGGCTTGGTTTTGGAAAGGAGCAATTATAATGAAACACATTCATTTTGATACTGAAAGTGACGGATTTTACGGCGCATATTGGGAGTGCAGGGGCGGCTCGGACTGCACTGTCATCGCTATGCTCGGCGACGATCCCGAGGATTATATGGCGCGCTCTGCGGTAAAATGGCTGCTTCGCCTCGGCGTAAACGTATTGACCATGTCACCCGCGAAGAAGGACTATAGTCATCACAACTACCCACTTGAGTGCATCGAAAAAGCAATAGCATGGCTCAAATCGCACGGCAGCGCAAAGATAGGCATTGCGGGGGCCTCAACTACGGGAACTCTTGCTCTGACGGCGGCTTCCATATTCGATGATATTTCTCTGACCGTCGCAATGACACCAAGCGATTTCGTATGGCAGGGGTTCATGCAGGGCAAAAAGGACGGCTGCAAGGAATGGCCCATAGAGGGTGAATCGCTCTTCTCCTACAAGGGCAGACCGCTGCCTTACATGCCGTTTTGCTATAAACACCCCGACTATTGGCACATGATCTCGGAGGAGTCCAGACGCACCGGAAATATGGTAGCCTCGCGCAAGCTGTTTGACGACTCCGAAGCGGCGAGCCCGATAACGGAAGAGGAATTCATAAAGGTCGAGAATATCCGTGGCAAGTTGTTTCTTGTCGGTGCAGAGGATGACGCTCTATGGGACACTGCAAAATACATCCGCCGCATGGAGAAACGTCTTGCGGTACAACCGCACACCTGTGAAGTAGAGGCGGTCATATATGAACACGGCACACACTTTGTTTTTCCGGAGGGGATGCTCAGGACCATGCTGCCCATCGGTTCTGCACTCTTTGTCACACTGGCATTCAGTGCAGCAAAAAAATATCCCGGAGAGTGCAAAACGGCGCGCATTGACATTGACCGTCGTATGACACGCATTATATGTGAGTGGCGTGACAAAAAGTGACCTGTTTTGAAATAACGCTTGACAAATACCCTATGGGGGTATATCTTGTAGATAAGATACCCCTGTGGGGTATTTTGTATGGTTGCAACAATTAGTCCTTCTACATACATTGAACGCTGTTATGTGATCGGAGGACAATAAAGAATATGTGGGCATTTAGAAAAAATAGCAGGAACCGGCTTCAGAATGGGAGAAAGTATGGCAGAACAATTAAAAGAAAAATTAGAAGAGAAGGGCATGGAATGTTGTCATTGTCATCAGAAAGCAACACCCCGCTCTGAAAAAGAAAAAAAACAATTACAGAACCGTTTGAGCCGCATGGCCGGACAACTGAACGGTATCAGTCGGATGTTGGAAGAGAACCGCTACTGCGGAGATATCCTGACGCAGGTAGCTGCGGTGGAGAGCGCCCTGCAGGCTTTTGGCTATGCGATCCTGAAGGAACATATGGAGACCTGCGTGGTGGAAGAGATCCGGAAGGGGAATACTGCTATCGTAGAGGAAGCAGTGGATCTGGTAAAAAAATTGAAATAAGAGAGGCATGACTGCAGATAAAACTGTAAATTTGTGCTGTAAGGCACTGAAAATAACAGAAACTTTGCAGGTTATGGAAAGGCAAGGTTATTTTTTATGAAGGAAAGATATCATGTAACGGGAATGTCCTGCTCTGCATGCTCTTCGCATGTGGAAAAGGCAGTCAATAAACTGGAAAATGTGGAAAAAGCATCCGTGAATCTACTGACAGAGACCATGGATGTGACCTATGACGAGACGAAGATCACTTCGACGGAAATTATTGATGCTGTGGTGAAAGCAGGCTACGGTGCTTCGGTAATGACCGAAGGCAGTGCGGCAGGTGCAGGCGGACAGAGCACTTCCGCAAATTCGGGAAGTACAGGAAGGTCCGCAGCCGATGGCAAGCAGGAATTGCAGCAGAAGCTGGATGCGGACGCAAGAGCCATGAAATGGAGGCTTGGAATCTCCATCGGCTTCCTGGTCCCGTTAATGTATGTGTCTATGCACCACATGCTTAAAGAATGGTTTGGAATTCCTGTCCCTGCATTTATAGTGAATACCATGCACGGTAATGCCAACGCTATGAATTTTGCACTGACACAGTTTTTACTGTTGTTGCCGATTCTGTATGTGAACCGGAAGTTTTTCTCCGTAGGATTTAAAACCCTGGCGCACCGCAGCCCGAACATGGACAGCCTGATCGCCTTAGGATCCGGCGCGGCGCTTGTGTACGGCATTTTCGCCATGTACCGGATCAGTTATGGCTTAGGCTACGGTGACATGGCAGTAGTAGAACATTATTCGCACGATCTGTATTTTGAATCCTCCGGTACGATCCTGACCCTGATCACGGTCGGAAAATATCTGGAGAGCCGTTCCAAGGGCAAGACCAGTGAGGCTATTACCAAGCTTATGAATCTGGCTCCCAAAGTGGCAGTCCTCGTGACCGGGGACGGGCAGGAGAAGGAGGTGCCTACGGAAAGTCTGCAAAAGGGTGATATATTTCTGGTAAAGCCCGGAAGTCTGGTACCGGTGGATGGTATCGTGCTGGAGGGTAATTCCAGTGTGGATGAAGCAGCCATCACAGGTGAGAGTGTCCCTGTGGAGAAGCAGGCGGGCGACCATGTGGTCTCCGCTACCGTGAACAAGGCGGGCTTCTTAAAATGTCGTGCGGATCGTGTCGGTGATGACACCACGCTGGCACAGATCATCCGCCTGGTGGAGGAAGCCAGCGCCAGCAAGGCTCCGATCGCACAGCTGGCAGATAAGGTGGCAGGGGTCTTCGTGCCTACGGTCATGACCATTTCTCTGATCACTCTGATCGTATGGCTGCTAAACGGCGCCACCGCAGAATTCGCTATTTCCACAGCCATTGCCGTACTGGTGATTTCCTGTCCCTGCGCGCTGGGACTGGCAACCCCGGTGGCTATCATGGTGGGAACCGGCGTAGGAGCAGGTAACGGCATCCTGATCAAGACCGGGGAAGCCTTACAGCAGGCTAAGGGGATCGACACCGTGGTACTGGACAAGACCGGAACCATCACAAGCGGCAAGTTAAAGGTAGAAGAAGTAGGCGGTTATCAGAGTGATTTCCCTGCGGATGCCATGATGCAGATCGCGGCGGCACTGGAGAAAAAAAGTGAGCATCCGCTGGCAGAGGCGGTAGTGGAATATGCGGAAAGCTTCCGGCTGACAATTCCGGAGATCGTGGATTTCAAGGCAACCTTCGGGCGTGGTGTGGAAGGTACACTGGCAGCAGAATTCCGTGCGGAAGAATCAGTAAAAAATGACGGCCCTACGGCGGTATTTTATGCCGGAAAACAGAACGATACCACAGATGGCTCCGGCAAGACAACGGAACAGAACCAGATGGCGAGAAATACAGTATCGGGTGCCAGTAGCGTGATAATTCCTGCCGGTACAAAATTCTATGTAGGCAATCTTGCATTTTTACAGGAGAAGAATATCGCACTGCCGCAGGGAGCCGCAGAAGGTCTGAACCGGATGGCAGACGAAGGCATGACACCGCTTCTGGTGGCGCAGGAAGGAAGAGTCTTAGGTATCATCGGTGTATCAGATACTGTCAAAGCCACCTCCTATGAAGCAATCAACGCATGGGAGAAAATGGGTGTCAGAGTCATCATGCTGACCGGAGACAACCGCCACACCGCGGAAGCCGTACGGCAGAAGCTTGGCATCTCCGAAGTCGTGGCAGAGGTACTGCCGCAGGATAAGGAGAAAAAGGTCAGTGAACTGAAAGCACAGGGACACAAGGTAGCCATGATCGGCGACGGTATCAACGATGCTCCCGCACTGGCGGCAGCAGATGTGGGTATGGCAATCGGCGCAGGTACAGATGTCGCCATGGAGAGTGCTGACATTATCCTGATGAAAAATGATCTGCGGGATGCGGTGACCGCCATGAAGCTGAGCCGTGCAGTGATCCGCAATATTAAGGAAAACCTGTTCTGGGCATTTTTCTACAACTGCATCGGCATCCCTCTGGCAGCCGGTGTGTTGTATCCGGCATTCCAGATCCGGCTGAATCCCATGTTCGGTGCGGCAGCCATGAGCTTAAGCAGTATCTTCGTTGTGGGAAATGCCCTGCGGCTGAGAGGCTTTAAGAGCGGATTTACTCCACTGAAAAAAGGAACACCGGAAGCAGCCCGTAAGGAAATAGAGATAACGCATGCAGCTGCGGAGGAAGAACATTGCATACTGAAAGCCGCCGCAGAGCAAAATAACAGACAAGATGTAAAGCAGGAGAAAGAGAGGACGAACACAATGACAAAAGTAATCAGCATCGAAGGAATGATGTGCAATCACTGCACCGGAACCGTACAGAAGGCACTGGAGGCAGTAGAAGGCGTGAAGGTCGTAACCATGAGCCTTGAGCAGAAAAACGCTACCGTGGAACTGGCATCCGATGTGGCTGATGATGTACTGACCAAGGCTGTGGTGGACGCAGGATATGAGGTGAAGGGAATTACCACAAAATAAGGTTTTACCGTCAGCTTTTGCCAACGTAAAAGGAGAAATGGCGCTGACCAGATGTTATGTTTACAGACAGGACACTGGGCAGCGCCGTTTTGGGTCTATAGAGGAAAAAGTGATCCACAGGTACTTTTCACTACTGTATTTCAGGAATTTTTGCGGCATATGGGTCTATACAGAAAAAAATGTCGTCTGGATACTTAAATCATGGGAAATGAGTATCTGGAAAGTAAATTTTTCTCTATAGACCCAAAGGGAAACATTTTGTATGATTTTATGACAGAAAAAGTATCTGAGCGTCATTTTTTTCTGTATAGACCCATGCAGAAGAAAAAAATAATTTTCCAAAGATTCTATATAAAGTTTATAATTTCTTAATTGATTTTCTTAGAATAAGTGTTATAGTGACAATAGAACAGATGAAACAGAAAGCCTGTGAGTCTGTTCCATGCCAAATAAATATTGTCAAAGCTTTTTATGAATGCAGGCATTCAACAAAGCGCAGGCAATGTTTAATGGTTTTGAACAGTTGCAAATTGTATAACCTTATGTGAGGAGGCGAACGATTATGAATATTGATAAATTTACACAGAAATCCATAGAAGCCGTCAACGGCTGTGAAAAGCTCGCCATGGAATATGGCAACCAGGAGATCGAGCAGGAGCATCTGCTGTACAGTCTGCTGACCCTGGATGACAGTCTGATCTTAAAGCTTGTGGAGAAGATGGAGATCCAGAAGGATCACTTTGTAAACCGTGCAAAACAGGCTCTGGAGAAAAGAGTAAAGGTGCAGGGCGGTCAGCCTTATGTCGGTCAGTATCTGAACAAGGTACTGGTCAGCGCATCGGACGAAGCAAAACAGATGGGTGACGAATATGTCTCCGTAGAGCATCTGTTCCTTGCCATGATCAAGAATCCCAACAAGGAGATCGCCGAGATCTGGAAGGAATACGGCATCACCAGAGAACGTTTCCTGCAGGCATTGTCTACCGTAAGAGGCAACCAGAGAGTTACCAGTGACAATCCGGAAGCAACCTATGATACATTGGAAAAATACGGGCAGGATCTGGTGGAGAAAGCAAGGAACCAGAAGCTGGATCCCGTCATCGGACGTGACAGCGAGATCCGTAACGTAGTCCGTATCCTTTCACGAAAGACCAAAAATAATCCGGTGCTGATCGGTGAACCTGGTGTTGGTAAAACAGCCGTTGTAGAAGGTCTGGCGCAGCGAATAGTCCGTGGTGATGTTCCTGACGGCCTGAAAGATAAGAAGCTGTTTGCCCTGGATATGGGTTCTCTGGTAGCCGGTGCTAAATATAGAGGTGAATTTGAGGAACGTCTGAAAGCTGTTCTGGAAGAAGTAAAGAAGAGCGAAGGACAGATCATCCTGTTCATCGATGAGCTGCACACCATTGTAGGCGCAGGTAAGACAGAAGGCTCTATGGACGCCGGAAACATGTTAAAGCCTATGCTTGCAAGAGGCGAACTTCACTGTATCGGTGCAACTACCTTAAATGAGTATCGTCAGTACATTGAAAAAGATGCTGCTCTGGAACGTCGTTTCCAGCCTGTTATGGTAGCAGAGCCTACAGTTGAAGATACTATTTCCATTCTTCGTGGTTTAAAAGAGCGCTACGAAGTTTACCACGGCGTAAAGATCGCAGACTCTGCGCTTGTAAGCGCGGCAGTGCTTTCCGACCGTTATATATCCGACCGTTTCCTTCCAGATAAGGCTATTGACCTGGTAGATGAGGCATGTGCCATGATCAAGACAGAGCTTGACAGTATGCCGGCAGAGCTGGATGAACTGTCACGTAAGATCATGCAGATGGAGATCGAGGAAGCGGCTCTTAAGAAAGAGACGGACAGACTGAGCAAAGAACGTCTGGAAGACTTACAGAAAGAACTGGCAGAACTTCATGATAAATTTGCTGCAGGCAAAGCCCAGTGGCAGAATGAAAAAGCCAGTGTAGATAAATTATCCAGTCTCCGTGAGGAGATTGAAGCTGTGAACCGCCAGATCCAGGATGCACAGCAGAAATACGACCTGAACAAGGCTGCAGAGCTGCAGTACGGTAAACTGCCTCAGTTACAGAAAGAACTGGAAGCTGAGGAAGAAAAGGTTAAAAATGAAGACCTCAGCCTGGTACATGAAAGTGTAACCGAAGATGAGATCGCCCGTATCGTATCCAAGTGGACCGGTATCCCGGTTGCGAAACTGACAGAAAGTGAGCGCAGCAAGACCTTACATCTGGATGAAGTCCTTCACAAACGTGTAGTAGGACAGGACGAGGCAGTAGAAAAGGTTACAGATGCCATTATACGTTCCAAGGCCGGTATCAAAGATCCTACAAAGCCAATTGGTTCTTTCCTGTTCTTAGGACCTACCGGTGTAGGTAAAACAGAACTTGCAAAGGCACTGGCGGAGTCACTGTTTGACGATGAGTCCAATATGGTGCGTATTGATATGAGTGAGTACATGGAGAAACATTCGGTGGCTCGTCTGATCGGAGCGCCTCCAGGCTATGTTGGCTATGATGAAGGTGGTCAGCTGACAGAAGCAGTACGCCGTAAACCATACAGTGTTGTCCTCTTTGATGAGGTAGAAAAGGCACATCCGGATGTATTTAATGTACTGTTACAGGTACTGGATGATGGCCGTATCACCGACTCCCAGGGCCGTACCGTGGACTTTAAGAACACCATTATCATCCTTACTTCCAACATTGGTTCCCAGTATCTGTTAGAGGGAATTGATGAAAACGGAAATATCCGTGAAGAAGCAAGAGATGCGGTTATGGGAGAGTTGAGAGCCCACTTCAGACCGGAGTTTTTAAACCGTCTGGATGAAATGATCCTGTTTAAGCCTCTGACCAAGGACAATATCAGCCGTATCGTAGACCTTTGCGTAGCAGATGTGAACAAACGTCTGGCTGACAGAGAGTTGAAGCTGCGTCTGACAGATGCTGCCAAGGTATTTATCACAGATCATGGCTATGATCCTGTATATGGTGCCCGTCCTCTGAAGCGTTACCTTCAGAAGAATGTGGAAACTCTGGCTGCACGTATCATCCTTGCAGATGGAGTAGGAGAAGGCTCCGTGATCGTGATCGATGTAGATCCACAGGGAGATCACCTGACTGCCAAGGCAGAATAATGGTTTCTTTATTCTGATCGATGACCCGGGTCTGCTGCAAACAGAAATGCTTGCAGCAGACCTGTTTTTTTGCTTTAATACACATTATTTTACCTATAATATAAGCATTATAAAGTGAATAAAGCAAGAAAACAGGCGGATTTTCAGGACCTAAATGCACAGATTACAGTTGAAATGGAAAGTAACAGATGTTATAATTTTTTGTAATAATTATGTTAACAAGAAAGGAAAAGATCCTATGAGTGCAATACCCAAAGATCCTATGATTTTGTTAAGCTATATAAATACCCAGTTAAGAGATAACTACAGTTCCTTAAAAGAATTGTGTCAGGCTATGGATCTGGATGAAGACCAGATCAAAAAGACTCTGTCTGACATAGGTTTTGAGTATGAGCCTGAACAAAATTGTTTTCGCTAAAAAGAGCCGGTTTTATCTGAGCAAGCATGATCAGGTAAAGCCGGTTTTTGCTTTTTAACTTCAGAAAGGAGGAAAAATGGCTCTTTACAGATACAATGCCAGAGACAGGGAAAACAGAAAGTATAAAGGCGTTAAAGAAGCTGGAAGTGAAGCAGAACTGGTAAAAGCTCTGTTAGAAGACGGCCTGTACTGCTGTTCTTTGAAAAATGAAGAAAGAACTGCCTCCATGAAGCATTTTACAGTTCCGTTAAAGCTGCTTCCTCCTTTGTGCAGCCAGGTCAGTTCCATGCTGGCGGCAGGTGTTCCTCAGGCGGAGATCTTAAAAACAGCCTGTAAAACAGCGGCAAACAGGGAAATGAAGGCGCTTCTTGGTGAACTGGAAGAAAAAGTCCACAAAGGACAGACTCTTTTTGAGGCAATGGAGTCCATGCATGGCTGTTTTCCAAAACTTCTTGTGTATATGGTCCAGACAGGAGAGACCAGTGGAACCCTGGATCATATTTTAGAGAAAATGTCCAGTTATTATGAAAAAGAAGTAGAAATGGCAGGAAAGGTACGGATAGCGATGATCTATCCCTGTATCCTTTTCTTTGCATCCATAGGAGCGTCCGCCTTTCTGCTTACATCGGTTCTTCCACAGTTCAGAGTTATGCTGGCAGAATATGAACTTCCGGCTATTACCCGTTTTATGATGAAAGCAGGGGCCTATCTTCAGGATAACTGGCTTTTGTATGTCTGTTTCCTACCTTTGTTGCTTTTGTTTATGATGGCTCTTTTTGCAGTTCCATGGCTGCGTCTGCGAAGAGACCAGATGATCCTTTACATCCCTGTGATCTCAGGGCTTATGAAGACCATTTATACATCCAGGTTTGCTTCGGCGTTCTCTGTTCTTTATGGAAGCGGAACGGGAATTTTAGAGTGTATGGATATAACGGGACATGTAATGGGAAATACATGGATCGAAAAGAAGCTGATAGAGGCTGCCGTAGGCTTGCAAAAAGGAGAGAGTCTTTCCCAGGCATTAAGCCGTCAGAGAATCTTTCATCCGGTATTTCTTTCCATGGTGGCTGCGGCAGAAGAGTCCGGACATCTGGAAGCTGTTTTAAAACAGGCCGGGATCTATTATGAAAAAGCAGCAGAACAGTCTGCAGTGAGAATGGTAACACTGCTGGAGCCATGTATGATCCTGATCATGGCAGCAGTGGTGGGAAGTATTGTTTTATCCATTATGCTGCCGGTATTCAGTATGTATACAGCAATGTTATAAAGGAGGATGCGATGAAACATTATATTTATCTTACAGAAGATAAACTTTATTACATCCGAAAAGAAAATAGAGCCAGAGGCTACAGTTTTATGGGTTCCCGCACCATAACCGGACCAGAAACTGTAACTGGTGCCATGGAATCACTGGCAGATATTTATAATCTGAAAGGAAGAGCGGTCGTCCTGGCTATAGAAGCCTCTGTAAAGATCCATTTTATGAGTCTTCCGGCTTCTTCTAAGAAAACGGCTTTGCAGATGGCGGAAAAACAGCTGCTGGTCCTGGGAGAGGAAGGAGAACGCCTTCTTGCAGCTGATTTTATGCCAAATAATGGTCAGGGCATGTTAAAAGGAACTGTGTACACAGTATCAGAAGCATGGATCCGGGCCATTGAAACGGGAGCCCTGATCACACGTTTCCGTATCCATTCCATTTTGCCGGGACCTGCGCTGTTGGCCTCTTTTCTGGAACCTTCCGATTATGGAATGAATAAGGGAACGGTGATCTTTGTCCATCTTGCAGACCAGTCCATTGTTTTTTACCAGATGGAAAATGGACACTGCCGTCATCTGGAACATTCCAGTTTAAAACCAGGGATGTTTGCCTATCTGGGAGAAGAAAAGGCGTTAATGGAAGAAGTGGCGGTTCTGATCCGTCGTTTTCAGACCAGGATGAAACAGGAAAGACGGGAATTTCAGATACAGGGAGTCCTGATCCAGTGTGAGTGTTTGAAAGCACCCAGATCAGACGCAGGAGTTCTTGCAAAAATGCTGGGGATCCCCTGTATGGCTCTGGGAAAAAATGGGATATGGAAACGGCAGGCATTAGCGGGAGAACTGAAAAATCTGCTTTACCGGAATACAGGTGAATTTATGGAAGGAGAAAGCTTCTATGAAAAGATAACAGAGGCAGGTTTTCCTTTAGGTCCGGTGTGCGCCAGTCTGGTAGCATTTGCAGTCATCGTTCTGAGTGCCCTGGGCGGTCAGTTTTATACAGCCGGAAAGCTGGAACGTCTGGACCGGATCAGTGCAGACCAACAGGGTAATGATGTTACACAGGAACGAAGGGATCTGGAAGGAAAGATCAGTGAACTGGCAAAACTGACAGCAGAAAAAAGAGAACTTGCCGGTCAGATCACACTGGATCCGGCGGTATTTTCCTGTCTGGAGCAGGCGCTTTTGCCGGAAATGGACTTGGAAACCATAGAATATCAGGCAGAGGATGCCAGCATACATCTAAAATTAAGCACCAGTAAGCCGGAGCAGGTTTCTCTGTTTTGCGAAAAAATAGAAGAAAATTCCGGATTTTCTTTACAGCAGAGTCACTGGCAGCAACAGGAAGATAAAGTAAGCGCTGCCCTGGTCTTTACAATAGGAAAGGGGGCCAAAGATGAGGCTCAGTAAGCGGGAACGTTTTTTACTGGCAGTTCTGACGCTGTTACTGTTGTGGACCGGTTTTTATAAATTCTGGATCGAGCCGGAAACAGATCTGTTGTTTGCCAACTTACAGGAGATCAACAGGCTGGAAGAACAGATCAAACGGGGCGGTCCCCAGGGAAAACAGAACCTGGAACAGACGGCAGAAAAACTGGAACAAGCCGGAAACGGACAGATCTATTTTGCAGATATGAGTCCGGAAAAAATGGACAGAAAGCTTTTGCAGCTTGCAGGAGAAACTGGGATACAACTTTCCGGAGTGGAAACAGGGGAAACAAAAGAGATGGATACAGCAGGTTATGTGTATACACCTCTTACACTGGAATTTGTGTGTACAGACAGGGAACAGGCAGCCGGATTTGTGGAAAAGATCAACCAGGAAGGCGCCGGTATGTGGATAAAGTCGTTGCAGTTAGAAAAAGATGAAACTGCGATGAAAGGGACCATGGAGGTGGTTTATTGTCATGACCAGTGAAAAACAGGCAGGCTTTTCTCTTTTAGAGGTGATCGTAAGCACAGCCATCCTCTTTTCTGTAGCAGGAGCCTTTCTTTCCATGACTGCTGCAAACGGAGTCCTTCTTACCAGGGAACATTCCCTGATGCAAAATGTATACGAACTGTCTGAACTGGCAGAAGAAGGACAGGGAGAATGGACCGGAGAAGAATTAGAGATCATCTTTGAAGGAGAAGAGGAAGACGCAAGCGAAATATTTGGAAAATACATTGTGACCAGTGAAGGAGGAGACTCTATGACTTATTACAAAAGGGGATTCCAATGAGAAACAGAGATGGATTTACATTGCTGGAACTTGTAGCTGCTCTTTCACTCAGTGCGGTCATAGGGATCTGGGCAGCCGGCTTTTTCGGCAGTCAGATGCATGAATACAAAAAGCAGACGCAGATCCTTAAGACAGAGGAATTAGCAGACCGTGTCTGTTTTCAGATCACTTCCAGACTGGATCATGCCTTCCTTTTCCGGGTGGACCCCAAAGAAAGTTCTGTTTTGTATTACTGCGAGGGATCCGGTGAATTAGGAGAACAATGGGAGCAGATATCAGAAGAAGACTTAGGATTGGGTGCTGAGAAAGAGTATGAGGTCCGGCTGGATTTTTCTGATACACAGTCTCAAAAGGCAGTTTCTGAGATAACAGTCCTTTATAAAGGAGAGAAAGTATACTCCCGGACGATCCGGCTTTCTTCTGTTTATGGATATTTGGAGGATGGAGAGGATGAGAAAGGTGAAAACGAGAATAAAGACGGATCGCTTTCATGGTGATGGCCGGGAAGGCGGAAGTCTGCTATATGTGATCTTTTTTATTACACTGCTTTCTGTATTTGCCTGTGGTTTTATGGCAGTGTCCAGATATCATATAAAAATGGCTCTGAAAAACCGGGCATACATGGAAGCGCGCCTGACCACCCATATGATCCATAATTCTTTCTGCGAAGCAGTTTCAAAGGGAGAAAGTGATGCCCTTAGGCTTTTGTGGAACCAGTATGAAGGAGATCTGGAGGATGAGGAAGCAGAAGAAAATGAAAACGAAGATATACCAGAAACAGAAGGTGCCGGGGCAGACGGGATAACGAAACTGGATGCAGATGAAATACAAGATACAAATGAAAGACAGGATGCAGACGAAAGACAGGATACAGACCTGGATTTAGAAGACCGGGAATACATAACAGAAGGAACCGGAAGTTATACCGATGAAAAAGGCGAACCCTGCGAAGTGCGGATCCGCCTGAAATTAGAACCTGTGGAAGAAAAAGCCTATGTGGATACATGGACGAAAATATCCGGTTTTTCCATGCATTTAGAAGGAGAAGTTCCTTTACAGGATACCCCATAGGCCCAGATACCAGGTAAAGATCTTTTCTTCAAAAAAGAGAAAGATCAAAATGGACACAGTAAAGAATGGTGCCATGGGAAGTCTTGTTTTCAGGGAGGCTTTCTTAAAAATGAGAAGGGGCAGACAGAACATACCTGCCAGTATATAGGCAAAAACAAGGGAGACCGCTCCGGTTGTGATCCCAAGAAAGAAGCCACAGGCAGTCATCAGTTTTACATCACCCATACCAATACCGCCGCGGCTGATAAGACGGATCCCTTCCAAAAGCCCGCCGCAGAGAACAGCGCCCTCTATACGCAATAGAAGTCCGGGACCTGACCGGATGAACAGAGAATAGAAAGACAGCAAAAAGATCAGGATGGAAACAGAGTCAGGGATATAACCTTCTTTCAGGTCTGTCCATGCAGCAATGATAAGAAGAAGGATAAACAGAAAGAAAATTCCTGCAGCCATATTGTCACCTCCTGAAAAATCATCTATAAAAAAGTATAACATCTGGAAAAGAAAGGAGCAACCAGACCATGAAGATCACCATTGAAGAAATGCTGGTGGAACGGGATATTATTTCCAGACAGCAGCTAGAACGGGTAAAAGAGATCCAGAAAAGTCATGAAGATAAAAGCCTGACAGATATGTTGCTTCTTTTGGGATATACAACAGAAGATGTGATCATGAACTGTTTCAGCGACCGGGATGACATGGAGATCATCCATTTAGAGGAACGGACCGCAGATCCGGCTGCCATAGAGATGCTTCCGGAGTCCTTTATTGTGAACAATGAGATCGTACCTGTATGTTTTGAAAAAGGGGATCTTTTAGTTGCCTGCGCCTTTCCTGTAGATCCGGATATTTTAGAGGAAGCGGCGACAATCTCCGGTATGACGATCCGGCCGGTGCTGACACCTGCAGACCAGATCCAGAAGATGCTGTCGGGGATGGAAACTATAACAGAAGAGAAGAAAAAAGCAGCTGAAACCGGAAAGACAGCAGAAAAAGTGGAAAGCGCTCCTGCAGTCCGCCTGGTCAATACGCTGATCGAATCTGCATATAAGAGAAATGCCAGTGATATCCACATAGAGCCGGGAAAAGAATTTCTGACCATCCGTTTTCGTATTGACGGAGATCTGTGTATGTATACAAAGATGGAAATGTCCTATCACCGGCCGGTGGTTACCAGGCTGAAACTTATGGGAGAAATGGACATTGCAGAAAAAAGACTTCCCCAGGATGGAAAGTACCGCTATGAAAAAGAAGAGATGGCAACAGATCTGCGAATTTCCACCCTTCCTTCCGTTTACGGGGAAAAAGTAGTACTGCGACTGCTGGGAAATGACAGGGACAGTTCCCTGATAGATGTGCGCCGTCTGGGAATGGATGAAAAGCAGGAAGAAATATTTGGCAGAATGTTAAAAGCGCCCTTTGGCATCATTCTTGTAACAGGACCTACAGGAAGCGGAAAATCTACCACCCTTTATGCAGCCTTAAGCCAGTTGGCAGAAAAGAAGATTAACTGTGTAACTGTTGAAGACCCGGTGGAAAAGCTGATAAATGGTGTTACCCAGGTTCAGGTAAATGCCAAGGCGGGACTTACTTTTGCAACGGCCCTCCGTTCTATTTTAAGACAGGATCCGGATGTGATCATGGTGGGAGAAATACGAGATGAAGAAACAGCAGATATTGGCGTAAGAGCCGCTGTTACAGGTCATCTGGTGCTGTCAACGCTGCATACAAACGACTGTGTCTCTGCTGTCTACCGTCTGCAAAATATGGGGATTCCCTTTTATATGATCGCTGCTGCCACCACAGGGGTAGTGGCGCAACGACTGGTAAAAGTGCTCTGTCCTCACTGCAGGCGGAAGATAAAAGCCGGACAGCAGACAAAACGGCTGTTGTATGAGGTTTCAGGAAAGGAAGCAGAGGAAGTCTGGGAGGCAGTTGGCTGTGAAGAGTGTCTGAATACAGGATACAGCCACAGGCGGGCGATCTATGAAATGTTTGAGCTGAACGAGACAACAAAAAATATGATCCGTGATGGAGAAACAGCAGAAAAGATCCGCCGCTACCAGAGGGAAAGAGGCTTCCTTTCTCTCCAGGAACAGGCAGCCCAGATGGTAATGAACGGTGAAATGGATATGGAAGAAGCAGAGAAAGTGATCTATTCTGCAGACTAAAATTCCAAGAGAATGTTAAGATACAAGGGAGGCAATGTATGAAGAACAGAAAGTGGAAAGAAAAAAGAGGATTTACCTTAGTGGAACTGATCTGCGTGATCGCGATCATGGGCATTTTAATGGCTGTGGCAGTACCTTCTTACAGCTGTATCCAGGAGAAATCTGCCAAACAGGTAGCTATTTCCAATGCAAGAGCCAACTATATGCAGGGAAAAGCGCAGCAGGAAATGGTAGATGCCGGTGTGCTTGCAGATTCAGAAACAGAAGCTTATAACTATGATGCCAGTGAAGACAAGGCAACCTGGGAAGGTGAGATCGGCAAGAAGAGTTACAAAGCAGAATACTCCGGAAAAACAGGTGAAGGCTACATTCTCTCAGATGATAACGGAACTGACCGGTAACAGCAGTCCAGGTTTTTGAGGAAAGCAGGAAAAAGAAAAATGTTGAAGAGAATAAAAAAGTCAGGGGGATTTTCCCTGATCGAATTGCTGGCTGTCCTTGCGATCCTTTCTATTCTTATGGCAGTAGCGGTCCCGGCCACTGCAGGTTATATCAAAAGTGCCAGAAGGGCGGCTGCCTATACAGAGTCCCAGATCGCGGCAGACGCAGTACAGCTGTATCTGTATGATGAAAAAGAAGCAGGGCGCTTAACAGTAGGCAAGCTTCACAAATTAATGAATTTAAACTTAAGTGACCCGGAAAATGTTCTGGCAGATTATATTTCCGGTGGTCAGAAAAACTCCAGGATCGTATCTGTGGACGCAGATCTGAAAACAGGACAGTTAAAGAAACTGATCTATGAAAATAAATTTGTAAAAGTCAGTCTTACAGTGGATGAAGATGGCACAAGAAATATGGAAGAAGATACCATGGATAAGGCAGACTGAAACACGGGCAGACTATTGCCATGAAAAGACAAGCTGCTTATTTATCTATTTTAAAAGATTTTTTCCGCTGCGGGATCGCCGGATGGTGCTTAGAGATCCTCTTTACATCTGTGGAAGCGTGGATGAGGGGAGATGTGAAAATGATGGGGACTACCTCTGTTATCATGTTTCCCATTTATGCGGCCGGTGCCATTCTTCCGGATATTGTAAAATGGTGCGACCGATGGTTAAGCGGACTTCCAGATTTTTTAAAAGCTGACAGGGAAGAAATATCCCCTGTGGCTTTAAAACTGCGCCATGGACTGATCTATATGGTGCTTATCTATACCGGAGAATATATAGCCGGTTCTTTTCTGATGGCCAAAGGACTCTGTCCCTGGGATTATTCCCAGTGGCCGGATCAGATCCACGGAGTCATTCGTCTTGCATTTATCCCCTTCTGGTTTGGGACCGGCCTGCTTTTTGAGTCACTCTGTACCCATTGATGACTTGTATTTAGGCAGGTCTTTTTATATAATAGTAACAGTTTAAACTGACAAAGGAGAAAAATATGATACGTTTGATTTTGGTGGTGTTAGCAGTGGTGCTGTATCTGATCTTTTCAATTCCGGTGCTGTCTTATTTAAAGAACCTGGAAAAAAAGGATCCAAAGGCAGCTGCAAAGAAAAGTCTTGACCTGGTGCGGTGGATTCTGGGGATCGTAAGGGACCTGGCAGGGATCACTTATGAGGTCCGGGGACTGGAACATATCCCTTCCGACCGTGCAGTACTTTATGTTGGAAACCACAGAAGCTATTTTGACATTGTAATGGGTTACACTACAGTTCCGGCGCCTACCGGTTTTATTGCCAAAAAAGAGATGATCGGTATTCCGCTGTTAAGCCAGTGGATGGTGCAGATGAACTGCCTGTTTTTGGACCGCAGCAATATAAAAGAAGGTCTAAAAACGATCCTTACAGGAATTGAGAAAGTAAAAGGCGGCATTTCCATGTGGATCTTCCCGGAAGGAACCAGAAATAAAAGCGAAGATCCTGCAGATCTGATGGAATTCCATGAGGGAAGTTTAAAGATCGCAGAAAAAAGCGGCTGCCCGGTTATCCCCGTAGCGATCACAGGTACAGATGATGTATTTGAACGTCATATCCCATGGATCCGGAAAAGCCATGTGATCATTGAATACGGAGAGCCTATTTATTTAAAGGAGCTTCCTTTGGATAAAAAGAAATTCCCCGGGGCCTATACCAGAGAGATCATCAGTGAGATGATAAAAAAACAGCAGCAGGAAAGAGCTGGAAAATAAAGAAGCAACATAAGCGGTAAAAGAAAAGACATAAGCGAGGATGGAAAATTATGGAAAATCTGGATCTTCAGGAAATACGGAAAAAACTGGATGGGATCGACAACCAGTTAGTAGAACTGTTTGAAAAAAGAATGGCGCTCTGTTCCGATGTAGCTGAATTTAAAATTCAGACAGGAAAGAAAGTCTACGATGGGGAGCGGGAACGGCAGAAATTAGACTCTGTGATGGCTATGGCAGACAGCGAGTTTAATAAAAAAGGCGTTTATGAACTGTTTTCACAGATTATGACCATCAGCCGCAAACTGCAGTATGGTCTTTTAGTACGTCATGGACAGGCCCTTGAGACCGGATTTACCATGGTAGATGACCTGAAAAAAGAAGGCGTGCGCATTGCCTATCAGGGAGTGGAAGGTTCCTATGGACATGGGGCGGCCCTTCAGTATTTTGGACAGGACGCAGATGTATATCATGTAAAATCCATGGAAGATGCTATGGTGGAAGTAGAAGAGGGAAGAGCGGACTATGCGGTACTCCCTATTGAAAATTCTTCCGCAGGGGCAGTCAGCGACAATTACGATCTTCTGGTAAAGCATAATGTATACATAGTAGGAGAGACAGAACTTGCCGTAAATCACGCCCTTTTAGGACTTCCGGGAGCAACTTTAGAGGACATCCGTCAGGTATATTCCCATCCTCAGGCACTGATGCAGTGTTCCCAGTATTTAAACAGCCACAGACAGTGGCGCCAGGTAAGTATGGAAAACACAGCTGTTTCCGCAAAGAAGGTATTAGAGGATGCAGATGTGACCCAGGCAGCTGTAGCCAGCGAGATCGCCGGAAAGCTGTATGGTCTGAAAGTGCTCCAGCCATCCATTAATTACAATAAAAATAATGTGACCCGCTTTATCATTCTGGCAAAAGATCCGGTATACTGTAAGGGAGCCAACAAGATCAGTATCTGTTTTGAATGTGCCCACAAGAGCGGTACTCTTTACAATATGTTAGGAAACCTGATCTACAATGGTGTTAATATGCTGATGATCGAATCCAGACCGATCCCGGGAAGAAGCTGGGAATACCGTTTCTTTGTAGATGTGGAAGGTACCTTAAGTGATCCTGCAGTCCAGAATGCTTTAAAAGGCATTTCCGAGGAAGCAGCTACTTTAAGGGTTCTGGGAAATTATGAGGCACAGACAGATAAATAGGATATGATCCAAAATACAGAAAGAGGACAGAAACATGAATATCAGTGAACTTGTGATCTATAGAAATTTAAAACATGAAGATCTTTTTGAGGATATGGCAGGCCTTATGGGACTGGGAAAAGAAGGACAGAAAGCAGACCCGTTTGCCTGTGCAGGAGAACTGGTGGAACTGGCAGTAGAATATGGTTTTGAGGGCAATTTATGGCACTGCTTCTTAGCGCTCTGCCTTGCAGACAATGAAAATGCCTACACTACCACCTGCGAGATCCGCGGAAATGCGGGAGGCACCCTGGATATGCTGGCAAAAAATGATTACCGCATTTTTAAGGCATTATTTGATTATGATCTGGAAACACTGGAACCGGCAGCTATGTGGAAAGAAATTGCCCACTATCGCCCATCCAGACAGGAGAGCCGTGTATTTAACAGACGGATCCGTGACCGCATCGTAGATCTGGCAGTCCTTTTAGAGCAGTCAGAAGATGAAAATGAATTCCAGAGCCATATGGCTGCATTTTACGGCGAATATGGTGTTGGAAAATTTGGTTTAAACAAGGCATTCCGCATTATCGAAAAAGAAGAAGAACACAAAGTGATCATTGATCCGATCATCAATGTAGAGCATATTTACTTTAAAGACATTGTAGGATATGAAATGCAGAAAAAGAAACTGATCGAGAATACAGAAGCCTTTATCAGCGGAAAAGAAGCAAATAATGTCCTGCTCTTTGGAGATGCGGGAACCGGAAAATCTTCCAGCGTAAAAGCCATCCTCAATGAATATTATGGTCAGGGACTGCGTATGATTGAAGTGTACAAGCATCAGTTTAAGGCACTTTCTGAAGTCTTAGAGCAGATCAAAGACCGTAACTACAAGTTTATTATCTATATGGATGACCTTTCTTTTGAAGAGTATGAGCTGGAATATAAATATCTGAAAGCGATCTTAGAGGGCGGACTTGGAAAACGTCCGAAGAATGTGCTTATTTATGCAACCTCCAACCGCCGTCATCTGATCCGTGAGAAATTCTCTGACAAGAGAGAATTAGATGATGATCTGCACAACAATGATACCGTTCAGGAGAAGCTGTCTTTAGCAGCCCGTTTCGGTGTGACCATCTACTATGGTTCTCCGGACAAGTTCCAGTTCCAGGGCATTGTAAAGGCTCTGGCAGAAAAATACCATCTGGATATGCCGGAAGAAGAACTGCTTTTAGAGGCAAACAAGTGGGAAATCAGCCACGGCGGACTGTCCGGACGTACTGCTTCCCAGTTTATTACTCATCTGTTAGGCAGAAAGTAAGAATGGGTGTAGTTATGCGATTTTACATAAAATTTACAAAGCCTTTACTCCCATATGAGGGTAAGGCAGGTTAAATTGAGGTAGAATACTGTATACAGATGTATAAAATAGAACTATTTTCAAATTCCCCGTTTTGGGGAATTTTTTAAAAGAACATTACAGTTCTCTCGTAAGGAGGAAAAAAGTGGCAGTTAGGATGTTTGCAGCGATCGATGTAGGTTCCTTTGCACTGGAGTTAGGGATCTATGAGATCTCAGATAAAACAGGGATAAGAAATGTTGAGCATATCCGTCATGTGATCGCTTTGGGAAGCGATACCTTCAGTGAAGGGAAAATAAGTTATGACCTGGTAGATGAAATGTGCCGGGTATTGGAAAAATTTACGGAAACCATGAAAATGTACCGGGTCAAGGACTATCGTGCCTATGCCACTACTGCCATGCGTGAAGCGAAAAACAGCCGGATCATCCTGGACCAGATCCGGGTGCGCACAGGGCTGGAAGTGCACATTATCAGCAACTCGGAACAGCGCTTTATCAGCTACAAGGCCGTTGCCTCCAAAGGCGGTGAGTTTAACCAGATCATCCAGAAGGGTACAGCCATCGTGGATGTAGGTTTTGGCAGTGCACAGATCTCCCTTTTCGATAAAGACTCTCTGGTGGCTACCCAGAACCTGCCTCTTGGCAGCCTGCGTCTGCGCAGCCAGTTAGCCAAAATACCTGCCAGTGTGGACGGCCACAGACTTCATATTGAAGAGATCGTGGATAACGAGCTGATCACATTCCGGAAAATGTACTTAAGAGACCGCCAGATCACCAATCTGATCGGTATCGGTGACAATATTTTATATCTTATGCGCCGTCTGGGTATAAAAGGCGGGGAAAACAGGGTAGACTCAGCTGCCATGCATGCTTTTTACGATAAACTCTCCCAGATGACCATTGACCAGATTGAGGAAAATTTCGGTGTAAACAGTGAATATGCAGCCCTTCTTCTTCCGGCAGCAACTGTGTATACAAGGATTTTAGATATAACAGGTGCGGAAATGTTCTGGATCCCGGCGATCGGCATATGTGATGGTATTGCAGCGGAATATGCCAGCGATAAAAAGCTGATCCGCTTTGACCATAACTTTGAAAATGATATTCTTGCGGCAGCCAGAAACATGGCGAAAAAATATAAGTGTCATGCCAGCCATAATCAGGTGTTGGAGCAGTATGCCATGAATATTTTTGACAGCACCAGGAGATTTCACGGATTAGGGGACAGAGAACGTCTGCTGCTTCAGATCGCAGTTACCCTTCATGCCTGCGGAAAGTTTATCAGCATGAAAAACTCCAATGAATGTGGCTATACTCTGATCATGTCTACAGAGATCATTGGTTTAAGCCATTTAGAGCGTGAGATCATTGCCAATGTAGTGCGTTATAACATCCGTGATTTCGATTATGATATGATGCAGCTGGAAACAGAAGCAGGACAGGATCTGGCAGGAGTATCTGACCGGACGGCCATTACCATTCTGATCGCAAAGCTGACAGCAATCCTGCGTCTTGCCAACTCTATGGACAAGACCCATAAGTCAAAGCTGATCGACTGCCGTATGGCAGTAAGAGAAGGCCAGCTGGTGATCACTACCGGTTATAAGGGTGATCTGGCCTTAGAGAGTGCCTCTTTTGAACAGAAGGCAGCTTTCTTTGAAGAAATATTTGGAATACGTCCTGTGCTGAAGCAGAAGAGGAGAGTGTAAAATGGCTGAGAAAAATGATTATGTAAACCGCGAACTAAGCTGGATCGAGTTTAACTACCGTGTGTTAAGCGAAGCAAGAGATAAAAGTACCCCTTTGTTTGACCGCCTGAAATTTTTAAGCATTACAGCTTCTAATCTGGATGAGTTTTACATGGTCCGTGTAGCTTCTTTAAAAGACATGGTCCATGCGAAATATGCCAAAAAAGATATTGCAGGACTTACTGCAAAAGAGCAGCTGGACAAGATCAGTGAAAAGACTCACCAGCTGGTAGATCTGCAGTATTCCACCTACAACCGCTCCCTGGTACCTGCTTTAAAGCAGAATGGTCTGCGCATTGTCATGGAACATGAAGACCTTACCGAAGATGAGGCTGCTTTTGCAGATGAATATTTCCACAAAAATGTATATCCGGTCCTTACACCAATGGCCTTTGACTCATCCAGACCGTTTCCTCTGATCCGCAATAAAACATTAAACATTGCCGCTCTTTTGAAAAAGAAGAATGAAAAAGAGGCAGAGCTGGAATTTGCCATGGTACAGGTTCCATCTGTTATCCCAAGGATTGTAGAGCTGCCGGAAGAAAAGGATGAGAACGGAGAAACCCAGAGAGTGGTCATCCTGTTAGAGGAGATCATTGAGCGGAACATGCAGTCATTATTCTTAAATTATGACATTGTGGCATCCCATCCTTTCCGTATCATGCGAAATGCAGATTTCTCATTAGATGAAGAAGAAGCAGTAGACCTTCTGGAAGAGATCCAGAAGCAGTTAAAGAAGCGTCAGTGGGGCGAAGCCATCCGCCTTGAGATCGAGTCCAATGTGGATAAACAGCTTTTAAAGATCTTAAAGAAGGAACTTTCCATCAGCTCCGAAGATATCTTCCAGATATCCGGACCACTGGATCTGACCTTTTTAATGAAAATGTATGGTCTTGATGGGTTTGACCATTTAAAGACTCCGAAATACACACCGCAGCCTGTTCCGGAACTGATGAATGAGGACAATATTTTCACCAATATCCGCAAAGGCGATATCCTGCTCCACCATCCATACCAGAGCTTTGACCCGGTCGTTAATTTTGTCCGCAGTGCAGCAAGAGATCCGGAAGTCCTTGCCATCAAGCAGACCTTATACCGTGTCAGCGGAAATTCACCGATCATTGCGGCACTGGCAGAGGCAGCAGACAACGGCAAGCAGGTTTCTGTTCTGGTAGAGCTGAAAGCCCGTTTTGATGAGGAAAATAATATCAACTGGGCAAAGATGTTAGAGAAAGCTGGCTGCCATGTTATCTATGGTCTGGTGGGCTTAAAGACCCACAGTAAGATCACTCTGGTTGTCCGTATGGAAGAAGACGGTATCCGCCGTTATGTCCACCTGGGAACCGGAAACTACAATGACTCCACTGCAAAACTGTATACAGACTGCGGTATCTTAACCTGCGATCCCCAGATCGGTGAAGACGCAACTGCTGTATTTAATATGCTTTCCGGCTATTCAGAGCCAAGAGCATGGAACAAGCTGTCAGTAGCTCCTTTATGGCTGCGCCATCGTTTCCTGCGCATGATCAACCGTGAGACAGAGCATGCAAGAGCAGGAAGAGAAGCTCACATTATGGCAAAAATGAACTCCCTTTGCGATAAGGAGATCATTTCCGCCCTTTATGACGCTTCCTGTGCAGGGGTAAAAATAGAGCTGATCGTCCGTGGTATCTGCTGCCTGAAAGCAGGAGTTCCCGGTCTTAGCGAAAATATTTCCGTGCGCTCCATCGTAGGAAATTTCCTGGAACACAGCCGTATTTTCTATTTCTTTAATGACGCAAGTCCGGAAGTTTATATGGGCAGTGCAGACTGGATGCCAAGAAACTTGGATCGCCGTGTGGAGATCCTGTTCCCGGTAGAAGATGAAAACCTGAAAGAAAAGGTGATCCATATCCTGAAACTGGAACTGGAAGACAATGTAAAAGCACATCTTCTCCAGCCGGATGGAAGCTACGAGAAAGTGGACAAGCGTGGAAAGGTCCTTGTAAATTCCCAGGATCAGTTCTGCGAAGAAGCCATCGAAATGGCAAAGGCCTGCCAGGAGTCAAAAGACCCGGCAGTGACCAGGATCTTCCAGCCGATCGAAAGCAGTAATGAATAAAATTTAATCTGAGAAGGGCTGTTTACGCAGTCCTTCTTTTTTTTGACTTTTTTAATTGCAATCTGCTGTTTAGGAAAGAATTTCTGCATTTTAGGAAAAAGTGGTTGCAAAGAAAAATAGTTATGGTACGATACCAGTATCTTTTATTTTAAATATTTCTTTTCTATCTGGAGTCTTTTTTGATCCCAACCAGTTTAAACAAAATAAAGCAAAGCTACAAAATGTAAAAGGAGAATCTGTGCCTATGTGGAAAATAGCAGTTGCTGACACGGCAGAGGACCATTTAACGCTTTTAAAAGATGCCCTAAAAGCGTATTTCCAGGAAACACACAGGGTATTTTCTGTGACTTCTTATACAGATCTTACATTTCTGGAAAAAGACATGGCTCAGGGGGAACATTTTGACCTTCTGATCCTGGATCTTGTGATGAACGGCCAAAGGAGCGTTGAAGCAGTCCGGCGGATCCGGGAAAAAGAGGATGGAACCCCTCTTATATTTCTCACTGCAAACAGGGAATACGCTGTGGAAAGTTATGAAATGAACGCACTGGATTACATGATAAAACCTTTGAAAAAGGAGCGCCTGGTGAAGCGGTTAGACCAGCTTTTCAAAAGAAAAAATCCCAGATTTTCAGTCCGTACACAGGGAGATTACAGCTATTACGGTTATGATGAACTGGTGTATTTTGAAGCCAGGGAGCACCGGGTATATGGCAGGCGAAAAGACGGAAGGGAGTTTAAATGTTCCCAAAATCTTGGCAGGATCGAAGAACAGCTGAGAGAAGATCCACGTTTTTACCGCTGCCACAGAGGCTATATCGTAAATCTGGATTACGTAGAACAGATCAGAGAAGTAATGTTGTTAAAAGGAGATCTCCGTGTTCCCTACAGGCTCAGAAACAAACGAAAAATAAAGGAAGATTACCAGCGGTATGTAACAGAAAATATCTGTTTTTTAAAGGAGGGAAAGGGCAGTGGAAAAAGAATGGGTTAGCAAGATGGGAACTTTTGTGGGGACGCTTTTGTGTATCCTGATCCTGCCGGTTGTAGTTATAAACTGCACACTGTTGTTTAAAAGCCATATAAACAGGGAGCGGGTGCCGAATATTGCAGGTACTTTCCCAATGGTGGTACTGACAGATTCCATGTATCCGGAATTTCAGGCAGGGGACCTGATTTTTTGCCATACAAAATCTGCCTCGGATGTAAGGCCAGGGGATGTGATCGCATTTTTTGATCCTGCAGGAAACGGAAAAAGCATTGTCACCCACAGAGTGGAGTCAATTACAACAGATGAAAATGGAAGTCTGGCATGGGTTACAAAAGGGGATGCCAATAATGTAAAGGACAATGCTGTAGTGCCGGCAAAAAATCTGGCCGGTGTATACCGCAGGCGGATCCAGGGACTGGGAAATGCAGTGGTCTTTATGCAGACGTCAAAAGGAATGATGGTCTGTGTTGTGTTCCCGATCCTTCTGTTTGTTATGTATGATGCAGTCCGCAGAAACCGATATGAAAAAAACAGAATATATGCCATGGAATGTGAAAGGAGAAATCAGGTATGAAGAAAAACAAAAGGATGCGTACAGCATCAGGACTTATGATCGCAGCTCTTTTAACCACCAGTATGATCAGCGGAACATTCGCAAAATACACCACAGCAGATGCAGCCCAGGACAGCGCAAGGGCAGCAAAATGGGGCGTAAATCTGGGGATCAGCGGAAGTCTTTATGGGGATGCTTACGCAGGAGCAGACTCCAACACCATTGTCTCCAATACGGACAGTTCCGTTACGGTTAAAAGTTCTGCTGCCGGAACCGATGTGATAGCCCCCGGAACCAGGAATTCTAACAGTGGACTTCACATTACACTGAACGGTAAACCGGAAGTCAGCACAAAAGTATATGGAACGGTTAAAACGCAGAATATT
>OGHJ01000983.1_pt1 | contig 35026 bp, 30 predicted proteins | sample 1571351 | NCBI WGS metagenome assembly OGHJ01 (sample SAMEA2582037, study PRJEB24529) | metagenome | biome: Human gut stool | place: China | collected 2011 | reverse complement strand
TTCGGCGTGTATCTGCATGGACTTGCGGGGGACCTGGCGGCGCAGGAGCTGGGAGAATACGGCGTGACCGCCAAAGATCTGGCGCAGTATACGGCATACGCGCTCAAGCGCATCTGCGGCGTGTAGCGCACCGCAGCAAGGCGCGGCGCAGCACAGGAGATTTTCTCCCGTCAATCCGGCGCGGCATACCATACGAAAAACGATGTAATTTCCACAAAAGTTTCAAACACGACAAAGCACCAAAGAGGATTTGAGAGAGGAGTGTTGGACTTGATCGTAAAGAAGGGGGATCTTTATTTTGCGGATCTGAGTCCTGTGGTAGGCTCTGAACAAGGGGGAGTAAGACCTGTACTGGTGGTACAGAACGATGTTGGAAACAAATACAGCCCGACAATTATCGTGGCAGCCGTTACTTCTCAGACAGGGAAGGCAAAATTGCCGACACATGTTGAACTACAGGCCACACAGGGCGGACTCAGCAAAAACTCGGTCGTTCTTTTGGAACAGCTCAGAACGATCGACAAGCAAAGGCTGAAAGAAAGGATCGGAAGCCTGAGCAGCGAAAAGCTGCCGGTCGTAGACGAGGCGCTCAGCGTCAGTCTCGGCATCGCCGATCTGATGCAGCATCGCTGATCGAGCGGCGTTTCGACGCAGGCATACAGCGAAACCTTTGATTCGTTCATGATTTTGGGGAGCTGCCAAACGGCAGTTTCCCCGTCACAATATATTTTACGGAGGAAAAACATGGATTTCAAACACTACGAGGAGATTGCTTCTCGGGTCCGCACGGACATTGTAAAAGCAGTACATAAGGCAGGCTCCGGACACCCGGGCGGGTCGCTTTCGGCGGCGGATATCGTGACCGCGCTGTATTTCAAGGAGATGCACATCGACCCGCAGCACCCGCAGATGGAGGGCAGAGATAAATTTATTCTGTCCAAGGGGCATGCCGGTCCGGTGCAGTACGCGGCATTGGCAGAGAGAGGCTATTTCCCGGTTGCGGATATGATGAGTCTGCGCAAGCTGGGCAGCCATTTCCAGGGACATCCGAACCGCGACAAGGTGGCGGGCATCGAGATGTCCACAGGCTCTTTAGGTCAGGGATTTTCGGTCGCTGTCGGCATGGCGATGGCAGGCAAGCTGGACGAAGCCGCCGGCAAAGCATCCGGCAGAGTGTATGCGCTGCTCGGTGACGGCGAACTGCAGGAGGGGCTGATCTGGGAGGCGGCGATGGCTGCCGCGCACTACAAGCTGGACAACCTCTGTGCAATCGTGGACTGGAACGGTCTGCAGATCGACGGTAAAAACGAGGATGTCATGACAGTTGCGCCGATCGATGAAAAATTCCAGGCGTTCGGCTTCCATACCATTTCGATTGACGGGCATGACTTCGGGCAGATTTTCGCTGCCTTTGACGCGGCGCGCGCCTGCAAGGGCAAGCCGACCGTTATCATTGCAAAGACCCACAAGGGTCGCGGCGTTTCTTTCATGGAGGACCAGGCAGGCTGGCATGGCAAGGCGCCGAATGAAGAAGAAGCAAAGCAGGCAGTAGCAGAACTCGGAGGTGAATGGTAATGGCAGAGATCAAAGCAGAAAAAATGGCAACGCGTCAGGCATATGGCAAGACGCTGGTAGAACTGGGCAAGATCACCCCGCATCTGGTCGTGATGGACGCAGATCTCTCCAAATCCACGATGACGGCGGAGTTCGGCAAGGCATATCCGGAACGTTTCTTTAATATGGGTATCGCAGAACAGAATCTGTACGGAACAGCATGCGGTCTGGCGCTCGCGGGAAAAGTTGTCTGTGCGAGTACGTTCGCGATGTTCGCGGCAGGCAGAGCGTTTGAGATCATCCGCAACTCCATCGGCTATACCCACGCAAATGTCAAAATCTGCGCGACCCACGCGGGCATTACGGTCGGCGAGGACGGCGCGAGCCACCAGACCTTTGAGGATCTGGCGCTGATGCGCACGATTCCGGGTATGACGGTGCTGAACCCGTCCGACGGTGTTTCTGCTGCCGCACTCATCAAACAGGCAGTGGCGTTTGACGGTCCGGCATATATTCGCCTTGGTCGTGCGGCTGTGCCTACTTTCTATACAGAGGAAATGGCAGCAAAGCTGGAAATCGGAAAAGCTGTCTGTCTGCGCACCGGTGACAAAAAAGACGGCAAGCCTGCTGACGCAACGATCATCGCTACCGGCATCATGGTCAACGAGGCGATGTTAGCCGCAGCGGAACTGGCAGCAGACGGTATCGAAGTCCGCGTGATCGATATGCATACCATCAAGCCGCTGGACGCGGACATCATCTACCGCGCAGCTCGTGAAACCGGCGCGATCGTGACCGCGGAGGAGCATTCTGTGATCGGCGGTCTTGGCTCCGCGGTTGCGGAAGTGACTGCGACCCACTGTCCGGTCAAGATGGCGATGGTTGGTCAGCAGGACACTTTCGGCGAATCCGGCAAGCCGGACGAACTCAAGGTCAAATACGGCATGACCGCCGCCGACATTGTACGCGCGGTGAAACAGCTGATCGAGGCGTAGGTGCACCTACGCCTCGGCGCGCTGCCGCCCGCCTTACTCCGCGTAGCGCACGACAAGTTCAATGGTATCGGGCAGTCCGGTGAGTTCGGTTTCGGCAACGACGTAAGGGTAGGTAATGATGCGTGAGACCGTTTCGCCCTCAGCGGGCTCTTTGAAAAGCGCGGTCACGACCATATTGGAGCCGCCGTCCTCTGTCTTTTGCAGACGGAGCTGCTCGATAGCAAGGTCGTATCCGGCAGTCGGTTTTTCGCCGCGTGTTACGACGACATAAACCTTGCCGTCGACCAGACAGCCGAGCGCACGTTCCAGCTCGCGATATTCCGGGATCACATCCTTTTCGATGGTCTGCGGGATATCGTCTTTTTTGAGCTGCGTGAACGAGATTTCTTTCCCGCCGCCCAGGATGCGGTCCGGCAGACCGATACTGACTGCCGCAAAGACTAAGGCGCCGAGCAGAAGTACAGCGGCGCCGCTGACAATTGTTTTTTTGGAAGGCTTGTGAAACAAACCGCTTTCCCCTCTGGTTCGCGTCTCCGGACGCGAATTTTTTTCTGCCATAGATCATTCCTCCGCACTTTGATAGGTTTACGATATCTTATGCAGGGCGGCAGCCGGATATGCCGCTAAGCTGCGCAGCTGTTTCCGGAGATCGATCATTTTTGGAAATGTAAAGTTTCTAAAAATTGTACAGCAAAAACAAAAATGAGCTGAAAAACTATGTGAATCAGTACAAAAAATACGTAAAAACAGTTGACAAAGCGCAAAAATCGGTGTAGAATCCGATGTGTTGAAATCATAAAAAAACTGTTAAGAAGCTGTGCCTGAATCACAGCCTACGAATGGGAAGCCATCAAACAGGAGGCGAAACAAATGCGTTTATACGAAGAGGCTTTGCAGCTGCAGGAGGAGATCACCCAGATCCGCCGCACCATCCATCGACACCCGGAGATCGGACGGAAGGAGTTCCGGACTTCAAAGCTGATCCGGGAAAAGCTCGCGGAGCTCGGTGTGGACGAGATCCAGTCCCCGGTACCGACGGCGGTCATCGGACTGATCCATGGCGGCAAGGGACCGGGCAGATGTGTGGCATTGCGTGCAGATATTGACGCGCTGCCGGTCACAGAGGAGACCGGACTGCCGTACAGCAGCGAGGAACCGGGCATGATGCACGCCTGCGGGCATGACATGCATGTAGCGATGCTGCTCGGTACTGCGAAGCTGCTTTGCAGACACAGAGAAGACTTCGCGGGCACCGTCAAGCTGATCTTCCAGCACAGCGAGGACACCCTGCCGGGCGGCGCAAAGGAGCTGGTAGAGGTCGGTGCTTTGGAAAATCCGCACGTCGATGCGATTTTCGGCATGCATGTGTTCCCGGACGAAGAAGTTGGAAAGATCGGTTTCCATTCCGGTCCACTGACAACCTCCGTAGACCTTTACGATGTGACAGTCAAGGGCAAGGGCGGACACGGTTCGACGCCGCATCTGACCAAAGACCCGATTCTGGCAGCCTGCCAGGCAGTCGTGCTGCTGCAGCAGATTCCAGCGCGCTATGTAGACCCGCTGGAAACGGTGATTTTCCCGGTCTGCAGTATTCACAGCGGCGACGCGCCGAATGTCATTCCGAACGAAGCGAAATTCAGCGGCATCGCGCGGTCCTACCTCGACAGCATCCGCGCGGATGTCAACAAACAGGTCTTTGACATCGCTGCCGGGCTCGAAAAGATTTCCGGCTGTGAATTTGACATCAACCATTACGAAGGCTATCCGGCATGCTATAACGATGAGGCACTGACTGCACTGGCAGAGGGCGCTGTCAGAGAAGCACTTGGCGAAGAACGAATCCTTCCGCTTGAAAAACCGCTTTCTTTCAGCGAGGACTTTAGTTATTATACGAAGATGACCGATACGCCGGGCTGCTACATGATGCTGCACGCGGGACACGAAGGACCGCTGGTGGCGCTGCACAATCCGCAATGCGCGGTCAGAGAGGAAGCCATGCCTTACGGCATGACCGCCATGACAGCGGCCGCACTGCAGTATCTGGGCAGCGCAGACGCGCGGTAGGCTGCGGCAAGCGCGCGCATGTGTGAAAACCCAGCCCTGTACAGGGGAATCCCCCTTGACCGCGCAAGCAGGCGCACATGCGCCGCGGTCACATCACTTTGCTGATCGGACAGAACCTTTTTCGCAATGATACCTGAAAAATCATCCACCAAAAACCAAAAGGTCTGTCTGTCACCGAAGGCGCGAAAGGATAGCGCTTTTGCGCCGGGCTATAGAAACATACTTATAGAAACGAAAGAGAGGAAAACGCTATGGTTATGTATAACTTTGCACTTGCATTTGTAATCTGCGCCGTTGTTTACATCATCGGCGAGGTGGTCGCGACTGTGACGAAAGCATGGATTCCGTCCGTATTTGTTACTGCAGTCGTACTGCTGATCGGATATTGGACCGTCATCCCCAAAACAGTCGTCAGCGACTCCGTCCTGATCCCGTTCGGTAGCAGCATCGGTATTTACCTGCTGATCACCCATATGGGTACCGTCATCAGTTTGAAACAGCTCAAGGAACAGTGGAGAACCATTGTCGTCTGTCTGGCAGGACTTGCCGGCATGATGGTACTCGGCTATTTCGTCGGCAGTCTGGTTATGGACAGAGACCTCATCATCGCAGGTCTGCCGCCGCTGACCGGTGGTATTATCGCGGCGACGATGATGCAGACCGCAGCGCAAAACGCGGGACTGGAGCTGGCAGCGGTATTCGCGATCGCGATGTACTGTATCCAGGGCTTTATCGGCTATCCGCTGACCGCCCTTTGCCTGCAGTCCTACGGTAAGAAGCTCGTCAAGGGTCTGCGTGACGGCTCCATCGTCATCACAGAACAGGATCGAATCGAAATGGCAAACGCGGGCATGACTGCGGTGCCGACCGATGACGGCAAGAAGAAACTGATCCCGGCACTTCCGGCAAAATACAATACCCCTGTGATGATGCTCTTAAAGCTTGGCATCGTCGCATGGTTTGCGAGCTTGATGGGTCAGATCCAGTTCCCGCTGATCGGCACCATCAGCGGCGCGATTTGGGCATTGATATTCGGTGTTATCTTCACCACTATCGGTTTCTTGGATACGAATCTGTTGAACAGAGCAAACTCCTTCCAGATCACGATGTTCGCGCTGATGATGTACGTATTCGATGGGCTCAAGGACTGCACACCGGAGATGCTGAAGCAAATCATCGGACCGATGATCATTCTCATCATCATTGGTGTTGCCGGTATGGCGCTGTTCTCGTTCATTATCGCGAAGATTCTGAAGATGTCCTTCCCGCTGGCGTTCGCGAACGGTCTGACCGCTTTGTACGGCTTCCCGTGTGACGCGATCATCACAGAGTCCACCTGCAACGGTGTCGGACAGACAGAAGACGAGAGAAAATACCTGCTGAGCAAGATGTTCCCGTCCATGGTTGTCGGCGGCTTCATCACAGTAACGATTACTTCTGTATTTATCGCAGGCGCATTCGCGAAATTACTCTAAGAAAACAACCTATGCCCGTCTGCACCTGCAGGCGGGTGCTTTTTCGCATCCGCGGGCGGATACTTTCCGATGCAGGCTACCTGCTTTCACAGGATACACACTTGCCCGCAGGACATCAATTTGATATCGTTGAGATAAAAGCAGGAAATCCGAACAAAATACATATAGAAAAGGAGATTCGACAATGAAAGATATTTGGGAACTGGCGAAAGCCAATGAAGCGTATATCATAGACAGAAGAAGATATTACCACGCGCATCCGGAGCCATCCATGCAGGAGGTAGAGACCACCAAGGCCATCGCGAAGGATTTGGAAGCGCTGGGAATCGAGTATAAGACGTTTCCGGATCATACGGGCGTGCTCGGCGTTATCCGTGGCGGCAAGCCGGGCAAGGGTATCATGCTGCGCGCAGATATCGACGGACTTTCGGGGGTACACGAAGCAACGGGGCTGCCGTTTGCCAGCCAGAATCCTGATTGCATGCATGCCTGCGGACACGACACGCACATCAGTGTCCTGCTCGGCGCGGCAAAGATCTTAAATGAAATCAAGGATGAGCTTTGCGGTACCATCAACCTCTGCTTTGAACCGGCCGAGGAAACCCTGCAGGGCGCGTCTCTGATGATCCAGGACGGCTGTCTGGATGGCATGGATGCCTGCTTCGGCATGCACACCTGGTCCGCGGGCACCAGCGGCAAGGCAAGCTTCATGAAAGGCAATATCATGGCCGCAGGCGGAAAGTTCACCGTAAGGGTCAAGGGCTATGCGTCACACGGCGCACGTCCGCAGGACGGACATGACGCTATTATCGCAGCCTGCAGCATCGCGATGAACCTGCAGACCTATGTATCCCGCAGAAACGACCCGCTGAATCCATTGGTTTTAACCATCGGCACCATCCATGGCGGTGCGCGCTGGAATGTCATCGCGAATGAGGTCGTGATGGAAGGCACGCTGCGCACCTTTGACGCGGAGGTTCGAAAAAATCTCAAAAGAGATCTCAGCCAGATCGTCGAGCATACCGGCAAGGCGCTCGGCGTAGAAGCGACGCTGGAATATGAAGAAATGTGGCCGCCGACAATCAATGCCGACGATGAGATGCTCTCCATCAGCCGCAACGCGGCCGTCAAGTTGTTCGGCGAGGATGCGCTGGAAGAACAGCCGCCGACGATGGGCGGAGAATCGTTCTCCCTGTATCTGGAACGCATTCCGGGCACATACGGCTTCATGGGCAGCCGCGACGAGGTACATTGTTATGGCAACCACAATGAAAAATTCGATATTGATGAGAGCATCTTAAAGCGCAGCGTAGCGCTGTTCGTACAGGTGACTGCCGATTTCCTGAACAAGGACGCAAAATAAACAGGCGCTATCGTATGCCGCACACGGCAGTGTGCGGCAGCGCATGGCGAAACGACAGAAGAAGATAGATCAGAGAGAGGGACAAGAAGATGAATATTGCAGAGGCAGCGCAGAAATACGCTGATTATACGATTGAAATGAGACGTTATTTCCATAAATATCCGGAGCTCGGCCTGCAGGAGGAGAATACCGCCAAAAAGATTCGCGAGGAACTGACCAAAATGGGCATTCCTTTTGTGACGATGGCGAACTACGGTACTGTTGCGACCATCGGCGGCAAGAAGCCGGGCAAGTGCGTGCTGCTCCGCGCGGACATGGACGCACTGGCTGTGCAGGAAGAAAACGATGTGGAATACGCATCCACGAAGCCGGGCATCATGCATGCCTGCGGACACGACAGTCACAGCGCGATGCTGCTCGGCTGCGCGAAAATCCTCAAGGACATGGAGGACGAGATCAATGGTACCGTACGCCTTTGCTTCCAGCTTTCGGAGGAAAACGGGCAGGGCGCGAAGCTGATGATAAAAGAAGGGCTACTCGATGGCGTCGATGCTTGCTTTGCACTGCATGTATGGGCGAATGTGGACAGCGGTTACGTTGCCGTTGCGCCGGGTCCGGTGATGGCGAGCGCCAATCTCTTTGAAGTGCAGATTAAGGGAAAAGGCAGCCATGGCTCTGCACCACATCAAGGCATCGATGCGCTGACAACCGGCTGTGCAGTCGTCGGGGAGCTGCAAAAAATCGTCAGTCGCGAGATTGACCCACAGGAAGCGGCAGTGCTCACCATCGGCTCATTCCAAAGCGGTACGGGTTGGAATATCATCGCAGATTCAGCCAAGCTGGTCGGCACGACGCGCTGCTTTTCCAAAGAAGTCAATGCCATGCTCCCGCAGGCAATGGAGCGCGTCATCAAAAATGTCTGCGAAGCGCACCGCTGCGAGGGTAAGCTGATTTATACCCCGATTGTCGATCCGACTATCAATGACGAAAAGCTGGCAATGCTCGCCCAAGGCTCGGTCGCAAAGATTTTCGGTGAAGGAAAAATCCAAGCCATGAAGCCGACGACAGGCGGCGAAGATTTCTCGGAAATGATGCGCGATATTCCGGGCGTGATTGGCATGGTCGGCGTGCGCAATCCGGAGATCGACGGCGTTTACGCCAACCACCATGGAAAATTCAAGGTGGATGAGGCGCAGATGGTCAAAGGCGCGGGGCTGTACGCGCAGATGGCTGTGGATTATCTGAATCAGTAAGATTTTCCAAAACCCTGCTTTGTGAAAAATGCCCGAAACGGGTAGAAATCAGACGAAAAAAATGTTATAATGGTACTTACTTATGGGTAAGTACCATTTTTCTTTGCCCAAAGCGCAGAGAGGAGAAAACATATATGACAACCGAAAAAAAACGATGGGGAGACCGTCGGGACGCGGTGTGGCTGCGGGATTTGGACGCGCTGCACGTGTTCATGCCGTATCTCTATCCGAACCGCGCCGATAACGAAGCGTTTATCAGCGAAGCCATCGATTTGGAGAATATCGATCGGTATCTGGCAGAGAAGAACGCTGCGCTGCCGGACGGCGAAGAGCCGTACAAGCTGTTTTATCTGCTGCTGGCGGCGCTGGTCAAGACGATCACGCTCAGACCGAAGATGAACCGCTTTATCAAGGGCGGCAGAGTGTACCAAAGGGACAAGCTTTCCCTTGCCTTTGTTGTCAAGAAACAGTTTCAGGATGACGCGCATGAAGCGCTCGCGTTTGTCGAATTTGACGAAACGACGACCATTGACGATGTGCGCAGAAAGCTGGCGGCAGAGATTCACGCATGCCGCAGCGATCAGATTGACAACTCGACGGCGGGCATGGAGATGCTCGGCAGGCTGCCGCGGCTGGTCCTGCGCTTCGTGATGTGGATCCTGCACAAGCTGGACTACTATGGCAGAGTGCCGTACAGTCTGGTCAAGGCAGATCCGAACTATGCGACCTGCTTTATTACCAACCTCGGTTCGATCGGTCTCAAAGCAGGCTATCACCATCTGTCAAACTGGGGCACCAATTCGATTTTTATCGTCATCGGCGAGAAAAGCCTGCAGCCGCACTGGGAAGCGGACGGTACGGTGACAATGCATGAGACGCTGCAGCTGGGGCTGACGCTCGACGAAAGGATCGCGGACGGTTACTACTATTCCAGGACCGTCAAGCTGTTAAAATATTTGCTGCATAACCCGCAGCTGCTGGAAACTCCGGCAAATGAGGAGGTGGATGATGGAAGCATTTGAGAATTTGCATGTCAATGCGCCCTGGCTGAAGAATCTCGGCGGGGTGCCGGCACATCTGGACTATTATCAGGGGAGCATGTACGATAAGGTCGCAGAGATCGCGGTCAACTATCCGCGCTACATCGCCTATGACTTCATGGGCGGCAAGGTGCGCTACAAGGATTTTATCCGTAAGGTCGACGAATGCGCCCGCGCACTGGCAGCCATCGGTGTCAAAGAGGGCGAAAGCGTCACGATCTGCATGCCGAACGCGCCGCAGGCCGTCATCATGTTCTATGCGGTCAATAAGGTCGGCGCGATCGCCAATATGGTGCATCCGCTGTCCAGTGAATCCGAAATTGAATTCTGCTTGCGCGAGTCGGCCAGTGTGGTCTGCCTCACACTCGATCAGTTCTACGGCAAGTTTGCGAATATCCGCGGCAGGGTGCAGCTGCGAAGTCTGATTCTGACGAGCATCAAGGACGCGCTCAGCCCGATTAAGCGCAAGGGCTACTATCTGGCGGAGGGCCGCAAGATCAAACGCGTACCGGCGAACGCCGAAATCGTCTGGTGGGAAAAATTCCTGCGGGACGGCGCGGACTATCACGGTCCGTATCATGTCGTGCGTGAGGCTGGCGATCCGGCAGCCATTCTGTACAGCGGCGGCACGACGGGCACGATGAAGGGTATCCTGCTTTCAAATCTGAATTTCAACGCGCTCGGACAGCAGATCATCGCGACGAATCCGATGTTTAAGCCGGGCGATAAGATGCTAGCTGTCATGCCGATCTTCCATGGCTTCGGACTGGGTGTATGCATCCACTCCATGCTTTCACAAGGGGGTCGCTGCCTGCTGATCCCGCGCTTCAATCCGGAAAGCTACGCGAAACTCTTAAAAAAGCACAAGCCGAATTTCATCGCGGGTGTACCGACGCTCTACGAGGCGCTGCTGCGTCTCAAAACGCTCAAGCACGTGGACCTTTCCTGCTTAAAAGGCGTTTTCAGCGGCGGAGATTCTTTGTCGATCGAGTTAAAAAAACGTTTCGACCAATTTCTCGCGGCGCACAACGCGACGATTCCGGTCAGAGAGGGTTACGGTACGACGGAGTGCGTGACCGCGAGCTGTCTGACACCGTCGCACTGGGCGAAAGAGGGTAGCATCGGACTGCCGTTCCCGGATACCTTCTATAAGATCGTCAAACCGGACAGCGAGGAGGAAGTGCCTTACGGCGCGGAGGGCGAGATCTGCCTGACCGGTCCGACGATGATGATGGAATACATCAACAACCCGGAGGAAACGGCGAACACCCTGCGCAGGCATCCGGATGGGCTGACCTGGCTGCATACCGGAGACCTCGGCATGATGGACGCGGACGGATTTATCTATTTCCGCCAGAGGATCAAGCGCATGATCGTCACCAGCGGCTACAATGTCTATCCGTCTCAGATCGAAAACGTACTCGATGCGCACGAGCTGGTGCACATGAGCTGCGTCATCGGCGTGCCGGATCCATACAAGATGCAGCGGGTCGTGGCTTTTATCGTACTGAAGCCGGACGTCAAGGTCTCAGAGGACGCGGCGCGCGAAATCCTGCTTGCCTATTGTGAGAAGCATGTCGCGAAATACGCGATGCCGAAGGAGCTCCACTTCCGCGACAGTCTGCCCAAGACGCTGGTCGGCAAGGTGGCCTATCGGGTTTTGGAAGAGGAAGAAGCAAAAAATTACGCATAAATAAAAAGATACATAAAGAAAAGGGGAATATGATGAGGAAACAGAGAAAACGTAAACTTTTGGCCTGCGTGCTGGCAGCGGCGATGGCCTTTGGCAGCACCTTCGCGTCGGCAGCGACGACGGTATCCAGGTACACGGGGAGTACTTATACGCACAATGCGCAGTTCGATAACTGCATCATCGTCGACGGTGTCGATGTATCGGCTTATCAGGAGACCATCGACTGGCAGGCGGCGAAGCGAAACGGCGTGGATTTTGCCATCATTCGTGTGGCTTATCGTGGCTACGGTGCGGCTGGAAACATGAACGAGGACAACTGCTTTGTGAAGCACATCGAAGGCGCCAAAGCAGCGGGTGTGATGGTCGGTATCTATTTCTTTTCGCAGGCGCTGAACACGCTGGAGGCAAGAGCCGAGGCACGTTACACCCTAGAGCTTTTGGGAAACTATGACCTTGACCTGCCGATTTTCATGGACTATGAGTTTTCGACCTCCTCCAAAGGCAGATTTCTCAGTGGTACGATCTCTAAGATCGAGGCGACCGAGAACGCGCGGGCGTTTTGCGATTATATTGAGGAAAACAGCCGCTTCGAGGCAGGCGTGTACGCAAATCTGAATTTCCTGAACAAAACCGTTGACGGCAGACAGCTCAGCCAGCGCTACCCGATCTGGGTCGCGCAGTACAACAAGCGCTGCGACTATGGCAACGCTTACGCATTCTGGCAGTATTCGTCCGGCGGTAAGGTGGACGGCATGAACGGCCGGATCGACTCGAATGTATGGTATGTGCAGCAAAGTCCTGTGTCAACTTCTCTAAATTCAATGGTGGACGCACAGGCTGTCATTGCCGGAAATACAGAATATACCTACCGTAACGGACAGCCGGTCACGCCGCAGGTGCAGGTTTCACACAGCGGCCGCAGCTTGACGGAGGGCGTGGACTACAAGGTGCGCTATATCGGCAATACCGAGGGCGGCACCGCCTATGCGATGGTGATGGGCATGGGGCAGTATACGGACTACACGTTAGTACCGTTCACGATTGCGCCATCGCGCGATTTGAGTGGTTTTTCTGTCAAACAGCCGGCGAATCGCGTCTATACGGGTAAGGAAAACAAACCAAGCTCGATTACGGTGAAGGATGCTTCCGGCAAGACGCTGAAAAACGGCTTGGATTATACCTGGACGGTCAGCAACGCGGTAGAGGTCGGAACAGCGACGGTACATGTACAGATGATGGGAAACTATGCCGGAACCTTAGAGACGACCTATCAGATCACGAAGAGTGCACAGAGCATTACCATCGGCAACCGCAAGACGGAAGTGCTGCTGGGGGATGCGCCATTTAATCTGAACGCGGCCAGTCCGGCGGGCAGCGCGCTCACCTATAAATCAAGCAATCCGGAGGTTGCGTCGATTTCCGCGGATGGAACCGTTACGCCGCAGGCAATCGGTGAGACCACGATTACGGTCAAAGCAGCGGGTAGTGCGGACTATACGGCAGATTCCGAAACCTTTATCTTGAAGGTCAGAAGCAGCGGGCAGACGGTCACAACGGCGTATACGCGCTACAAGCGTGATGTAGATGCCTCCGGCTTTAATCTGAAAGCCAAGACGGATGGAGACGGCAAGCTGAGCTATGTCTCCGATGACCCGTCGATCGCGACGATCGACGAGAACGGACAGGTCACACTGACCGGCGGGGCAGGCGTGGTACATTTTACTGTCACTGCAGCCGCGACCGCATTGTACGGCGAAGGACAGAAGATCGTAACGCTGACGGTCAACGATATTTCCGATGAGCGGCGGGAGGAAGAACTCGCTGACCTTGTCGCGGGTCTGAAGCTCAAGGCAAGCTCGACCAAGACCGCGGCAGGCAGCGTCAAGGTGACCCTGCAGATCACAGAGGGCGACATCGATGCCATCAAGGAGCTGGGCTATACGGTCAAGTACAAATTTTTCCGTTCGACCTATTACAACAAGGGATACCAAGGCAAGATCAACGGCAGCGGTCTGACCTATGTCAATACTGCCGGTACGAAAGGTACGCGCTACTACTATAAGGCGCGCGTGATGGTCTATGACGAGGACGGCAGTCTGGCAGCTTACAGCAAACTGCCGCAGTGCCGCTATGCGGCCAGAATCTGGAGCAAGACAAAATAAAAAACAAAAGGCGCCATAGAGGGTACTCCCCGCGCTGTGAAGCGGAGAGAGCTGAGCTTATGCGCGCGAAGGGAAAAGCCTGCGCAGCCTGCAGGCTTTTCGCTTATCCGAGGCAAGGAAAGGAAAATGTACGGATGAAAAGAGAATTTACAGGGTTTACAAAAAAATTATATGCATTGCAGTCATCCTGGCTGTTGGCTGCATTTCTTTCTTCGCGGTCGCGCCATGGGCAGAAAATCCTGCAAACTATCCCAAAACGATGGAAACGCTGGATTCGATAGAGAATAAGGCCATCGTCATGACCGGAACCTCTATCGCGCTGGCAACCGCGGCGGCACTCGTGCCGGGAGACGCAACAACACCGATCGCGAACAAATTGGCAGATGTGGCAGGATACATGGTGATTGTATATGCGGCGATCGTCATAGAAAAATACCTGCTCGCCCTAACGGGTTCCCTCACCTTTAAGCTGCTGATTCCGTTTGCGCTTCTGCTGCTGCTTCTGCGTATCGCTGTGCCGGCGCTTGGAGAGAGAATCAATCTGAAGAGAATCGCGGCGAAATTCGCGATGATCGGCGTACTGTTGTGGGTGTTGGTGCCGACAAGCGCTACGGTGACGGACCTCATAAACAATACCTACGAGTTCCAATACGGTGAGGAAACCGCGGTAGAGGCAAGCGCGGCGGAAGCTGACAGCGAAACCAAAGACAGCGGCTTAGCTGAACAACAGGCAAAGAATCAAAACCAAAAGGAAGAGATCGCGGGGAGCGAGGAAGAAAACTTTTCCTTCCATAAAATGTGGAATTCCATCGCGGAAAAAACAAGCGAAGCTGCCGATTCTGTCAAGACGAAAGCCTCCACGACCGTCGCGGGGTTTCAAGCTTCACTGAGTCACATGCTGGAGGGCGTGGCGGTCATGATTGTTACCACCTGTGGCATTCCGCTTGGCGTGCTCTTTCTCTTTCTGTGGATCATCAAAGCGCTGACAGGGATGAACGTGCCGATAAAAATGCCAAAAGCATCGAAGCTGCTCCCTACGCGCGGCGCGGAAGGCAGCAGCGGAGAAACAGAAGGTTGAGAAGCAGGCATTGAAGCGGAGGGCTGTGAAGAAACCGACAGCGGAGAATCAGGCATTCGAGCGGACGTCATTGGTAAAGCAGACAGTGAAGAAGCAGGCAGCGGCAGAGAAGTGCAGAAGCGCACATAACGAAAGCGCACATGACGAAAAAGATATCTGAGATCACAGCTTCACACAGCTGTTTTCCACATTGAGCCTGAACCCGATGTTTGTGCTCATGAATCACCTTTTGCGCTCATGAATCACCTTTTTACGCTCATGAATCACCATGCCGACATCTTCCACCGCGTTTGCGCCGCTTTTTGGATAAAAAAACGCCCAAAGATGTAACGTGGCAGACTTTGTCACAGAAGACGCCGGGGAAAGAGAAGACAGTATGCCTAAAATGTGTTATAAACGACAAAGGAAATAAAAATATATTGTTGTATAAAACGAACTAGAAGGATAGGGGTGGAAGAATTCTCCACTTTGACCCGAAAAGCAGGGGGAGAGGCATTGAAGAAGGCGAAGGATTACATCTTTTTGCTCCTAAGTTAAGGAAATGGGAACTTTGACTTGTTCATGGCATAAGAAAAAAGAGCAAAAGTCTGCAAAACGGAACCTGCGATTCCTTTGCACACTTGCCTGCCATTCATGGCAGGCGCTCCGCAAAAAGTGTCACACCTAGAGTCACACCAAATACCCCTAAATAGTACCTTTTTTGCCTTAAAATTTGAAAGTATTTACAAAAATAAGACAAGCAAAAACCCTTGGAACTGTGCAATTCCAAGGGTTTTATTCTGGTCGGGATGACTGGATTCGAACCAGCGGCCTTTGCGTCCCGAACGCAACGCTCTACCAAGCTGAGCCACATCCCGGCGTCTGCAATCAAATTTGTGTTTCGATTGCCGACTTGTATATTGTAGCACTAATTGCAGACTTTTTCAAGAACTTTATTCGGGAAAATGAAAATATTTTTGTTTTAGCTGCCGCAGCGCGCTGAATTGCCGCAGTACCTCTCGCCGCGCGGTGTGGCAGCAAAGCTCCCTTAACGTAGACACTTGCCGCAGTACCCCCTGGCAAAGCCGCGCGATACTGCGGTAAGCGCAAAGGCAGTACCGCGTCCCGCAGCACTTCGCACACCGATTTGCCGCGCGGCGCGGTGCTAAGCGCTGAAATACGGCAGGATAAGCTGCATGAAGCTCCACGCGAGCTTTAGCCCGTAGAAGATGATGACACAGCCGCAGATAACATTGATGATGCGCAGGGCCTTGTCGGTGAATTTGGCGCTGAACAGGGAGATAATGGTCGAAATGCTCAGGAACCACAGGACAGAGGCGCTGGCAAAGCCGCCGACGAAGAAGAAGTCTGTGCCCGCGGGCAGGGTTGCCTTGAACGCGCCGAGCATCATCGAGCCGTCGATCAGCGCCTGTGGGTTAAACCAGGTCACGACGCAGGCGGTCGTAATGACCTTGACGATCGGGATATCGACCTTGGTGCTGGTGTCCATGGTGTCATGCGCCCGCACCAGTCCGATACCGATCCAGATAACGATCAGCGAACCGATACCAAGAATGATCATTTCCAGGATCGGAGAAGCGCTCATAATTGCGCCGATGCCAAAGAAACACGCCAGTCCCAGCGTCACATCGAAGAAAATGACGATCAACGCGGTCGCGTAGACGCGGCTCTTGCGCTGTGTCAGCGCGGTATTGATGACAAACAGATTCTGCAGACCGATGGGCGCGACATAAGCCAGTCCCATCGTCAGACCCTGTAAATAGATTTCCATAAATTTTGCTCCGTTCTGCAAGTTTTGTCCGGCACACAAAAAATGTTCCGAAAATAAACTTGCTCTTTTTTTCTTACTTGGTATAATTATAGTAGCAAGCGAAACAAATTGCAAGCACGCAAAAAAACTGAGCAGGTAAGGAAAAACTGACCTGCTTGCTGCAGAATCGCAAAAGACGATTTGATGCAGAAAGATTTTTAGAAGCAGCCCTTGAAAAGAAAATATCGCAAATAGGCGATGATGGAGGAGACGCTATGTTAGAGACGCATTATGAATGTCCCTGTCTGGACAAATGCCCGCTGAATTACGCGATGTCGATCATCGGCGGGAAGTGGAAGATGCAGATCATCTGTGCGCTGAACAACCGCGGCACGCTGCGCTACAACGAGCTGCGCCGCAAAATGGACGGGATATCCAACACCGTATTGGCAAGTTCGCTGCGCGAGCTGGAGGAAGAGGGACTGGTGATCCGCAAGGAATATATGGAAGTGCCGATCCGCGTGGAGTATTCCACGACGACGCTCTGCGACAGGCTGATGCCGATACTCGAAAGTCTCAGCGACTGGGGTGAGGCGCTGATGCAGGCGCGCGGTCTGCCGACCGTCAGCGATGCGGTACAAGCCGGTCAAGAGGCATGAAAGACTGCAAGGCGGCAGCGAATCGAGTGCAATAAGGAGACAGACACAAGCATGCATACCACCGCGAAAGCGGACGCGTGGCGGAAAGGATAGAAAAAATGAAACTGATTTCATGGAATGTCAATGGTCTGCGAGCGATCATGGGCAAAAACTTTATGGAGTTTTTTACGGCGGCCGACGCCGATATCTTTTGTCTGCAGGAGACCAAGCTGCAGGCGGGGCAGATTGAGATGGAGCTGCCGGGCTATCATCAGTACTGGAACTACGCCGAGAAAAAAGGTTATTCCGGCACAGCCATCTTTACCAAAGAGGAACCGTGCAGCGTACATTACGGCATCGATGTCGAGGAACACGATAAGGAAGGTCGCGTGATCACGCTGGAGTTCACAGATTTTTATATGGTGGACGTCTATACGCCGAATTCACAGAATGAGCTGGCGCGACTGGATTACCGCATGACCTGGGAGGATGCGTTCCGGGATTATCTCTGTGAACTGCGAAAGACCAAGCCGGTCATCGTGACAGGCGATATGAACGTCGCACACAAAGAAATCGACCTCAAGAATCCAAAGACAAATCGTAGAAATGCCGGATTCACCGACGAGGAGCGCGGCAAGATGACGGCGCTTTTGGATAGCGGCTTCATCGACACGTTCCGCTATTTTTATCCGGACATGACCGAGATCTATTCTTGGTGGTCGTATCGCTTCAAGGCAAGAGAGCGAAACTCCGGGTGGAGAATTGACTACTTCCTGGTTTCGGAGGAACTCAAGGACAGACTCGAGGACGCAAAAATCCATACAGAGGTGACAGGCTCCGACCACTGTCCGGTGGAGCTGGATCTAAAATAAGAATAAGTACGAAGAAAAGAGGAAACGAAGATGAAAAAAATCGGTTTTATCGGTATGGGGAATATGGCACAGGCAATGGCTGTCGGCTTGCTGCGCGCAGGTAAGGTCAAGCGCGAGAACATGTACGCCTATGCACCAAATCAGGAAAAATTACGGGACAATGCCGCGCGCATCGGGTTTATCCCCTGTGCGTCGCCGGAGGAGGCAGCGGCAAACGCTGAAATCGTGATCATGGCGTGCAAGCCGTATCAGATTGAAGCTGTTTACAGGCAGCTCGGCGGCGCATTGGCAGGAAAACTTATCGTCAGCGTCGCGTTCGGATGGAACTTTGCACGTGCAAAACCCCTCCTACCGACGGACACGCGTTATCAGTACATCGTTCCCAACACGCCGGTCTCCATCTGCAGCGGCGTATTGCTGGTGGAGGATCAAAATAATCTGACAGGAGAAGATGACGCGCTGCTGGAGGAGCTGCTCGGCGGTCTCGGTCTCTATATGAAGCTGCCGTTTGCACAGATGGGCGCCGCAAATGCCATGTCAGGCTGCGGTCCGGCTTTCATGTCGATGGTGCTGGAAGCGCTTGGAGACGGCGGCGTCAAGCATGGATTAACGAGAACGCAGGCTTACACGCTGGCAGCCTGCGGTATGGAGGGTACCGCGAAGCTACAGCTGGAAACCGGACTGCATCCGGGCGTGCTCAAGGATCAGGTCTGCTCGCCGGGCGGTGTGACGATTCGCGGTGTTGCCGCGTTGGAGGAAAACGGGCTGCGCAATGCGCTGCTCAAGGCTATTGACGCGACCTTCGACCTATAGAGGCAGTGACAACGAAAAAAAGATGCGCAAAACGGATACTAGACAAGGATAAAGCAGGTGAGGATAATGCAAGTACAGACACAGCATCAGGCACAGGCGGTGGCAGAGCTCCGGGCGGCGCTTTTCGCCATGCAGGATGAGAACTACCGGGATTTTCACGCGAAATTGATTCCCAATGTTGATAAGGAAACGATTATCGGCGTGCGCGTGCCGCGTATGCGCGCCTACGCCAAGGCGTTATGGAAGCAGGCGCCGGAAACGGCACGTGCGTTTTTGGAGGCGCTTCCGCATGGGTATTACGAAGAAAACTGCCTGCATGGGCTGCTGATCGGTGTGCTGTCAGAGACGGCGGATGAGGCTTTGCGGCTGATAGATCGTTTCCTTCCATACATTGACAACTGGGCGACCTGTGATATGCTACCGCCGAAGATTTTCGCAAGTGACCTTGCGCGTGTGCGGGAGAACGTGCTGCCGTGGCTGGCGAGCGAAGAGACTTACCGCGTGCGATTCGCAATCGTGACGCTGCTGACGTTTTTCCTGGAGGAGGAAACCTTTGCGCAGACGGACCTTGCGCGGCTGGCGGCGATCCACAGCGAGGAATACTATGTCAACATGGCGATCGCATGGTATTACAGCTTTGCGCTGATCAAGCAGTATGAGCGGACGATCGGGCTGTTTGAAGCGCGGACGCTGACACCTTGGGTGCAGAACAAGTCAATCCAGAAGGCCATCGAGAGCTATCGGATCGCGCCGGAGACGAAGGCGTATCTGCGTACACTGAAGATCAAGTAAGGGAAAGGGGAAAGTGAGATGGAAAAAACACAATATCGGGAAAGCTGCAGGCTGGACACCTACCGAGTCGATCGCAATGAGATCGGCAAACCGTCCGGGCTCTGGCAGCTGATGCAGGAGGCGGCGTCGAATCAGATGGAGGCGCAGAAACCGTCCTATACGGATTTGGTGGATGCGGGGCAGGCGCTGATGCTGGCACGCGTGGATCTTGCGATTCCGGAGCAGATTGGGCTGAAAGAGGCGTTGGTATCCAGCTCCTGGCCCTGCCCGAGCACGCGGGCGACCTTCTTGCGCAATTACTCGCTGATGCGCGGGTCGGAGACGGTTGCGTTTGCGGCGACGCAGTGGACCCTGGTGGATCTCGCGAGCCGTAAGATCCTCAAGATTGATGCGGTGGATTTTGGAAACTACTGGATGGGCGATTATCAGGAGCTGATCCCCGAAAAATTCCGCATCGACAAGGAGACACTGACCGCCATGCAGACGGTCGGGCAAAAAGAAGTCCGCTACAGTGATCTGGACTATAACGGACATATGAACAATACGTACTATTTAGATGTGCTCTGCGACTATGTGCCGGAGCTGGCGGCGGGCACGCATCGCGTCAGTTTCGTGCGCGTGCATTACAGCAAAGAGGCGCCGCTGGGTGATGTGCTGACGATCCTGCGCAGCGATGCGATCCTGCTGCGCGAGGCAGATGCGGCGCAGTACGGCGTTCCGGCAGACCGTAAATATATCTTCCGCACCATCAAGGCGGATGGGGAAATGAACATTCAGGGCGAACTGGTGCTTTGCTCACTCCATCAGTGATACGCCTTCGGCGCCGTCGATCTCCATGACATTGACGGCGATCAGCTCGGATTTCGCCGTCGGCACATTCTTGCCGACGTAGTCGGCGCGGATCGGGAGCTCGCGGTGCCCGCGGTCGATCAGCACCGCGAGCTGGATGGTAGCCGCGCGACCATGCTTGGCAGCTGCGTCCATGGCCGCGCGGGTCGTCCTGCCGGTATAGAGGACGTCATCGACGAGGATGACGTCCTTGCCGTTGATGTCAAAGGCGATATGACTCGGATGAATGACCGGATCCGGCTGGAGCTCGGTCAGATCATCGCGATAGAGCGTGATGTCCAGTTCGCCGACCGGAACGGCAATGCCCTCGATGGCGAGGATATTTTTGGCCAGACGCTGTGCGAGCGGCAGACCGCGGCGTTTCACGCCGAGCAGGACGATGTTTTGCGCGCCGTGATTATGTTCAATGATCTGATGGGAGATGCGTTTGAGGGCGCGGCTCATATCCTCCGCTGTCATGAGTTCTGCTTTTATGATCATCGTGATTCCTCCATGTTTCTCCATGATTCTGATATAAGGGCTGCGCCGCATATGCGCAGCGCTTTTTGTTTTGTTTGAAAAAGCCGCCGGGGTATCCAGCGGCTTTTTACGTGATTGTATTTTTTCAAGGAAAGTCTTGTTGTAAGCCTTTTCGTAGTTTTCATATTTCCTGTTTTTAGTATTTACCGAGGGAGGATGCCAACGTTTCGTCCGGTTCCTCTGCGAAGTGATAATCCTTGCCCGGCAGTACAGCATTGAGCACGATGCCGACGATGGATGCAACAGCAAGACCGGTCATGTTGATGGTGATGCTGCCGATGACGATCGGAATCGCACCTGCTTCGGAGAAGTTGATACCAACCGCCAGACCGAGGATCAGCGCTGCAACGATAACGTTTCTGGACTCCTGGAAGTTGGTCTTGTTCTCTACGACGTTTCTGACGCCGATCGCGGAGATCATACCGTACAGGATCAGAGATACACCGCCGATGGTCGCAGTCGGCATGACTTCGATGATAGACGCGAATTTCGGTGAGAAAGAAAGCGCGATTGCGTAGATGGCTGCCAGTTTGATAACGAACGGGTCGTAGACCTTGGTCAGCGCCAGTACGCCGGTGTTTTCACCGTAGGTGGTGTTTGCCGGTGCACCGAAGAGCGCTGCGACTGTGGTGCCGATACCGTCACCGATGAGTGTTCTGTGCAGGCCCGGGTCCTTGATGAAGTTCTTGCCGACCGTACCGCCGATGGCGGAGATGTCGCCGACGTGTTCCATCATGGTCGCGAATGCGATCGGCACGATGGTGATCACAGAGGTCAGAACCATGCCCCAGTCAGTATCGCCGTTTGTGAATACAGATAATCCGGTGTTCTGCCAGATGATCGGCAGACCGAACCAGTCAGCTTCCTTGACCAGTGTGAAGTCTACGTTGTTGCTGACTGCCGCAACCGCATAGGAAGCGATGACACCGAGCAGGATCGGAATGATCTTGACCATCCCTTTACCCCAGATATTACAGATGATGACGACGACGATAGCGACCAGCGCGATCCACCAGTTGGCGCTGCAGTTGTTGATTGCAGACGGCGCCAGGTTTAATCCGATTGCGATGATGATCGGACCGGTTACGACCGGCGGGAAGTATTTCATGACGTTGGAAGAGCCCCACGCCTTACAGATCGCAGAGAGCACCAGATACAGCAGTCCTGCACAGGCTACGCCGATGCAGGCATAGGTCAGCGCCTTGGCTTCGGTCATGCCGGCTGCCACGCCCGCTTCCTTGACTGCTGCATAGCCGCCGAGGAAAGCAAAGGAAGAGCCGAGGAATACCGGCACTTTATTTTTGGTCACAAAGTGCATGAACAGGGTCGCAAGACCCGCGAACAGCAGAGTCGTGGAAATGCTCAGTCCTGTGATGATCGGCACCAGAACGGTCGCACCGAACATGGCGAACATGTGCTGCAGACCGAGCACCAGCGTTTTGCCGGTTCCCAGCTCACGCGCGTTGTAGATAGCTTCGTGTTGTGTTTTCATGATTGTCCTCCTGAATATGTATGCATTTGGAAGGAACATCTCGTTTTGGTTGTTTTACGTTTTCCGCGGCAGGCACTTTCGGTAAAAAAAACAGCCCTGCATTTGCAAGACCATACCGAAAACCCCCGCAAAACCGCTGCGGAGTCATAATGTCAATCTTGCCGGTCTCTCTGTACCGATTTAAAGATGTTCTTTTCAATTTTCTATCATAAGGGAAAAGGGGCTGCTTGTCAATATTTTTTTGGAAAAACATTGGCAAAATCACTGCGAAAATCCCCGGCACTCCGTGCAGAGCGCCGGGGGAAACCGATATGAGACTTGCTGCAGATGCGCCCTAGTCGATCAGACCCTCCGTCAGTACTTCGTCCATGAATTCGATGATGCCGTCCGCGACGTCGTCTTTGATCTCCGCATAGTTGTGGAGCTCATGACGGAAGCCGGTATAAAGCTCGGTCGTTACATCTTCATGCCCGGTCTCAGCCAGCCAGTTGGATACCTGATAAACCCCCTCGCCGTACATGCCGACCGGGTCCTGATCGCCGGCGATGTTGTAGATCGGAAGCTCCGTCGGCACCTTGGCGGCCCATTCCTTTCCTTCGATGGACTTGATCATTTCCACGAAATATTTCATCGAACGGTTGGTGGTCGGTTTGGTGAACGCATCAAACGGGTCCGCCGCATGATCCTGCTGGACATAAGGGTCGTGGCAGATCCACTCGTTGCCAATCTTGATCTCGCCGCAGCGTCCGCACATCCAGCCGAGCAGCTCGCCGCCCAGCTCCGGGTCGGCTGCATCGCCCTGCCCCGCATCGATCAGCCTGTCAATCTTGGCGATGGTTTCCTCCGCGATCGGAAATACACCACAGGTGCCGCAGAGGGTGACGCCGCTCAGCTCTTCACCGTATTTGGTCATAAAGTCGCGTGCGATCATCGAACCCATGCTGTGACCGTAGAGAAAGTACGGCAGGTTCGGATAAAGCTCGCAGACAAGTGCTTTGAGCTGATGTTCGTCCTCCATCATCGTATGGAAGCCCTGATGTCCCCAGTCGCCCCAGGTGTTGTTTTCGAGCGCGGTCTTGCCGTGTCCGACGTGGTCATCGGCGGCAACGATATAACCGGCCTCCATGAAGCTTACGATCATATGAAAATAGCGGCGGGAATGTTCGCCGAAGCCGTGGATCAGCTGTACGATGCCCTTCGGCGCACATGCCGGCACGTAGATCCAGCCGTAAACCGTATCACGTTCGTTAAAAGATTTGAAACTAACTTCATGCAGCATAGTAGAGTACCTCCTTTTTCATCCATGAGCGGAAATCCCGGAATTGATTGATAGCTTTATTGTATCATGCTTCCGCAGTCTGCACAAGCGGCATGCGTGTAAAAAATAAGCGCAGATTCTGTGAAAATATGCGTGATATTTGGTCGGAAATAGAGTGACATTCCGACTGAAATAGAGTAAAATAAAAGGAACGGGCAGCATCAGACCATCGGCTGGCAATATGGGTCTGAGCGGTTTTAGCGGAGTTAGTTGAAAAAAGTTGGAGGAGAAGAAAAGATACTATGTCAGACATTATTTTGTATATCGGCATTATCGTCGTCAGCGGGATCGTCGGCAGCAGGGTGCGGGCGTACCGGGATAAGCTCGGCTGGACAAGCACGATCCAGACGATGGCTATCGTGCTGCTGGTGCTGCTGATGGGCGCACGTATGGGTGCGAACGAGGAGATCATTGCAAATCTGGGGACCATCGGACTCGCGTCTTTTGTTATGACCATCGCGATGATGCTCGGTTCACTGATTTTCCTGTTTCTGGCGAGAAAAGCGCTCGGATTTACCAAGAATGCGCAGATTGCGGCGCTGCACAGCGAGGAGCTTGCGGAAACCGCCATGGAGGAGGAAACAGAGGCAGAGAAGGGCGGCATGAACAAGATGACGCTGATTATCCTGTGCTCGGTCATTCTCGGTATGGCGCTCGGCTATCTGGTCGCCAGACCGCTGTTCGGGGAAAACATCGCGGCATTTGACAGCGCGGCGAGCCTTGGCATCAAGATCGGGCTGTGTATTCTGATGGTTTTCGTCGGTCTGGATCTGGGGCTGGAGGGTACCGTCCTATCGATGATGAAAGAGGCGGGTCTGCGCATTCTGGTATTCCCGCTGGCCTGCATTGTCGGTACGCTGATCGGCGCAGCGCTCTGCGGTCTGTTGTTTAAGCTGAGTCTGCCGGAATCTCTGGCAATCGGCGCGGGCTTTGGCTGGTATTCGCTGGCGCCGGGCATCATCATGGAGGCAGGGTATCTGACGGCAAGCGCGATTTCGTTCTTGCATAATGTGATGAGAGAGGTGTTCAGTATCCTGCTGCTGCCGCTGATTGCCGCGAAGGTCGGCTGTATCGAGGCAGCCTGCGTTCCGGGCGCGCCGGCGATGGATGTCTGTCTGCCGATCATCAATCGCGCGACACAGGGCAGGGGCGTGACCTACGGCTTTGTGACCGGCGTGACAATGAGCTTTTTGGTGCCGATCATGGTGCCGATCATGATTAACCTGTAACTCTAAAGCATCATGAAATTCGAGGGAATAACATGCTATTGTTAATATTATATTGGACGATTATGCTTATCTGCTATGCCGCCGCGTCGAAGCTGCGCGCGCATGCAGCAAGCTTTTCGTTTATTGACCGGGCGCTGAATATCGTGATCTATCTGCTCGTCTGCGTGATGGGGCTGCGCATGGGAGCGAATGAAGAGGTTACATCGAATCTCGGAACCATCGGGCTGCAGTCCGTTTTGATTACACTGTTGACGGTGGGCGGCAGCATGCTTGCGGTGTTTGTGACACGCAAGATTGTCGGAATTGATCGCCACGCATTGCCGGTCGTACGCGAAAAAAGCTGTGTGACAACGGCTGAGAAAGAGGTTGCTGCAGTGTCAGAGATCGCGGAGGAACTGGAAATCGCCGCGGAGAATGCGGTATCCGCCGTCGAGGCTTTTGAGGAAGCAAAGACAGCCGAGGTTGAAACGGCCGAGGCGGAACATGGCTCCGGTGCCAAGACGACTCTGCTGATTCTAACCTTTGTGATCATCGGCATGCTGGGCGGCTATTATGTCGTACCGCGTTTCTTCTCCGACCTGCAGATGTTTCAAAATATGTCAGGCACATGGTTGACGATCGGCATCTGTATCCTGCTTGGTCTGGTCGGCTTCAGCATGGGGCTTTCGGGAACCGTGGTAGAAAATCTGAAGACGATTGGCTTTCGGGTATTGTTCTTCCCGTTCGCAGCTGTGGCGGGCAGTTTGCTGGCGGGCGTCCTGTATGGATTACTCTCGCCGCTGACGGTCGGCGAAGCGGTAGCCGTCAGCGCGGGCTTCGGCTGGTATACGCTTGCGCCGAGCATGATCACTGAGGCGGGACATGCGGTTGCCGGCGCGATTTCATTTATGCACAATGTCATCCGCGAGACCCTTGGCATCATCATCATTCCACTGGCAGCGCAAAAGATCGGTTATATTGAAGCGACAGCGATTCCCGGCGTCTCTGCGATGGATATCTGCATGCCGATCGTTGAACGCTCCTGCAATCAAGAAACTTTGGTGTATTCATTCTGTACCGGCGCACTGATGTGCATCGTCGTACCGCTCTTGGTCCCATTGGTCATCGGATGATTGCTGCGCCGCTTCACAAGGCGCTTTTACAGTTATTTCGAAATGTCACATCGTGATATTTCCCGCATAACAAAAAAAGGAACTGTCTCACAGCGGTGATGAAAAAGATGTATCAGCTGTAGGACAGTTCTTTTGTATTTACGATAGACAGGGGCAGCAGCGATAAGCTTAGCTGAAATAGCGGAACACGCCCTTGACCTTGCCCATGATGCGGACATCCTCGACGATGATCGGGCTCATGGTGTGGTTCTCCGGTTGGAGTCTGACATGGCCGTTCTCGCGGTAAAAGGTCTTGACGGTCGCTTCACTCTCAAACCCATCGATCATGGCGACGACGATCTCTCCGTTGTTCGCGGTTTCGGTCTGCTGTACGAGAATCAGGTCACCATCCATAATCCCCGCTTCAATCATACTCTCACCGCGCACCCGCAGCATGAAATTCGTGCCGTTTGCGGCGAAGCGCGCCGGAACCGGAAAGCTGTCCTCGATGTTCTCGTCGGCGAGGATCGGTTTCCCTGCGGCGACGCGACCGACGACCGGGATCTCGACGACATCCGGAACGGTCTGTACCGAAGCCGCGCCCGCATCCTGTGCCGGTGCGGCGGCAGCCTTACCTGCCGGGATGTGACCGAAAGCCTCCTGCGGGTCCACGACCATCAGCGCGCGCGGTTTAGAAGGGTCCTTGACCAGATAGCCCTGTCTGACGAGGCTCTCGATGTCCTTATGCGCGGTCGAGGTGGATTTGATATGCAAAGCAGTGCAGATTTCCCTGACTGTCGGCGGATATCCTTTGGTCTTGATCTCCGCTTTCATATAATCCAGAATTTTTTGTTCTCGTTCTTTTAACATCGCACGGCTCCTTTTCGTTTTCTGATCGCTGTGAACGGCTGCCGACGTGGGGCTCCCCTGCGTAGTATATGCGTTCCGTTCGTTCTCTTGCGAACAGTTTACCATAAAACGAACAAAAAGTAAACAGATGTTCCGGACTTTTTATTGTGATTTCGTTTTGCGTACCTTGTCAGGTTCCTTGTGTTTTTACGCGCGTGGGTGCAGGGTGTGCGCAGGCAAGGCAGTGTGCACAGCGGCAGCATTGTTTCCATATCGTGGTAATACACAAAAAAACACATATTTTTTTTGTGAAAAACGTTGACAAAGGTACTGAAAATCTGTAAAATATCTCTGTTAAAAAGAAAAAAGTAAATCATGATGCAAAGGATAAGGTTGTGAATTGGCTGGTCGTGAGGGTTCCGTCAATTCGTGCCCTTATTTTTGTTTTTGAGAGCGAAGAGACGAGAGAAACGAAAAAAGGAAGAGGCATCACCATGAAACAAAGCACCAATCAAACCGCAAGCAAGCAAGCCGCCAGACAGACAAAATTTATTTTTGTGACCGGAGGCGTCGTGTCAGGTCTCGGCAAAGGCATTACCGCAGCGTCGCTGGGCAGACTCCTCAAGGAGCGCGGACTCAAGGTTGCGGCACAAAAATTAGACCCGTATATCAATGTAGATCCCGGGACGATGAGCCCGTACCAGCATGGCGAGGTATTCGTCACCGAGGACGGCGCGGAAACCGACCTCGACCTCGGACACTATGAGCGATTCATCGATGAAGACCTGAATCGGTTCTCCAACCTGACCTCCGGCAAGGTGTACTGGAATGTGCTGAACAAGGAGCGCCGGGGCGAATATCTCGGCGAGACCGTACAGGTGATCCCCCATATTACCAATGAAATCAAATCGTTTATTTACAATGTAGGACGCGCGACCGACGCAGACGTGGTCATCACGGAAGTCGGCGGCACGACCGGAGATATTGAAAGCCAGCCGTTCCTGGAGGCGATTCGTCAGGTCGGACTGGAGGTCGGTCCGGGCAACGCGCTGTTCATCCACGTGACGCTGGTGCCGTATCTGCGCGGCTCAGACGAGCACAAGAGCAAGCCGACACAGCACTCTGTCAAGAATCTGCAGGGACTCGGCATCAAGCCGGACATCATCGTCCTCAGAGCTGACGAAAAGCTGGAAGAAAGTATTTTCAGGAAGATCGCGCTGTTCTGCAATGTCAAGCCGGATTGTGTCATCGAAAACATCACCATCCCGGTACTGTATGAAGCACCGTTGATGCTGGAAGCGCATCATTTCTCGGACATCGTATGCAGAGAGCTCGGTATCGAAGCACCGGCGCCGGACCTCGCGGACTGGAAAGCGCTGATTGACAAGATTCACAGCGCGGAGCGCAGTGTGACCATCGGGCTGGTCGGCAAGTACGTCCAGCTGCACGACGCGTATCTTTCGGTAGCCGAGGCGCTGCGGCATGCGGGCTATGCCTACGGTACCAATATCGAGATTGAGTGGATCGACTCCGAAACCATCAACGAACAGACGGTGGAGAGCCTGCTTTCCGGCTGTGACGGCGTGATCGTTCCGGGCGGCTTCGGCAATCGCGGGATCGAGGGCAAGATCCTGACCGCCGCTTACTGCCGGACGCACAATCTTCCGTATCTAGGCATCTGCCTAGGCATGCAGGTTGCGGTCATCGACTTCGCCAGACATGTCTGCGGCATGGAGGACGCGAATTCCGGAGAATTTGACGAGCTGAGCAAGTACAAGGTCATCGATTTCCTGCCGGATCAGAGTCATCAGATCGACAAGGGCGGCACGCTGCGTTTGGGTGCTTATCCCTGCAAGATCGCGGAGGGTACGCAGATGTACCGCTGCTACGGCACGGAGGAGATCTCGGAGCGTCATCGCCATCGCTACGAGTTCAATAATCTATATCGGGAAACTCTGGCGGAAGGTGGACTGGTCATCAGCGGTACGTCCCCGGACGGCAATATCGTGGAGACCGTTGAGATTCCGCAAAATGATTTTTATATCGGTGTGCAGTTCCACCCGGAATTCAAGAGCCGGCCGAATAAAGCACATCCGTTGTTCCTGGGGCTGATAGAAGCTGCCCTCACCAAAAAGGAGACGAACCATGCATAAAGAAATTTACGAAAATCCGCTTTGCGGCAGATACGCGTCCAAGGAGATGCAGCGCATCTTCAGCCCGGACAACAAGTTTTCCACCTGGCGCAGACTCTGGATCGCGCTGGCTGAGAGCGAAAAGGAGCTCGGACTCGCAATCACGGACGCGCAGATCGACGAAATGAAGCAGCATATTGATGACATCGACTATGCCAAAGCAGCCGATTACGAAAAGAAGCTGCGGCACGACGTCATGGCGCATATCCACACCTACGCGGAGCTCTGTCCGACTGCCGCGCCGATCATTCATCTTGGCGCGACGAGCTGCTTTGTCGGCGACAATACCGATATCCTGCAGATGAAAGAAGGGCTGTTACAGATCAAGAAGCTGTTGGTCAGCCTGATGCGGGCGCTGGCGGATTTCGCAGAGCGTGAAAAAGACACACCGACGCTTGCCTATACGCATTTTCAAGCGGCGCAGCCGACGACGGTGGGCAAACGCGCCTGCCTGTGGCTGCAGGATTTCCTGATGGACTACGAACGTCTGGAATTTGAACTGGCGCATTTAAAACTGCTTGGCTGCAAGGGTACGACAGGTACAGGCGCAAGCTTTTTGGAGCTGTTTGCGGGTGATCAGGACAAGGTCAGAGAGCTGGAACGAAAGATCGCGGCGAAGATGGGTTTTGAAGCCTGCATGCCGGTTTCCGGACAGACCTATTCCCGCAAGGTTGACAACTTTGTTCTGCAGGTACTCAGCGGCATCGCGCAAAGCGCGAGCAAGATGGGGGTCGATCTGCGTCTGATGGCGCATATGAAGGAATTCGACGAACCGTTCGAGAGCGGACAGGTCGGTTCCTCCGCCATGGCATATAAGCGTAACCCGATGCGCAGCGAGCGAATCGTATCGCTTTCCCGCTACATCATCAATTGTACAGGTAATACCGCGGATACCGCCGCCAACCAGTGGCTTGAGCGGACGCTGGACGACTCCGCGAACCGCAGAATTACGATACCGGAAACTTTCCTGGCTGCCGACGGCATCCTTTCTCTGGCGATCAACGTTATCAACGGGGGAACGGTCTACGACAAGGTTATGGCAAAGCATCTGCGGGAGGAACTGCCGTTTATCGCGACCGAGAACATCCTCATGGACGCGGTCAGCCGCGGCGGTGATCGGCAGGAGCTGCACGAGATCATCCGGCAGTATTCCCAGCAGGCGGCAAAGGCTGTCAAGGCGGAGGGCAAGGAAAACAATCTGCTTTCACTGCTTCTCGCGGACGAACGCTTCGGTCTGACCGAGGAGAGTCTCGCGGCGGTACTCGATGTGCGCAAGTTCGTGGGCTGCGCGCCGCAGCAGGTGACGCGGTTCCTGGCGGACTATGTGCAGCCGGTTCTCGACGCAAACGCGGAGCTTGTGGGCGCGGAGGTTGAGATCAACGTATAGGCGCGGCAGGCAGGCAAAACCGAAAAATTTCAAATGATTACAAGGCTCTGCGCGCTGCTTTCGCAAAGCGCGTACGGCGAGATCCATAGAGCAATACCAGAGATATAAGGAGGTAGCACAATGTTAACAGCTGTGGTAGGAACAAACTGGGGTGATGAAGGCAAGGGCCGCATGGTCGACCTTCTGAGCGAAAAATATGATATCGTCATCCGCTATCAGGGCGGCAACAACGCCGGGCATACCGTCGTCAACGAAAAGGGCAAGTTCATTCTGAACCTGCTGCCGTCGGGCATTCTGCGTGACGAGACCGTCAACGTGATGGGAGCGGGCATGGTCATCGACCTCGAGCATCTTTTCAACGAGATTAAAATGCTGCGCGACAAGGGCATTGAGATCACGCCGCAGCATCTGGTCATCAGTGACCGCGCGACGATCTGCATGCCGTATCACAAGATGCGTGACATTCTGGAAGAGGACAGACTGGCAGACAAAAAATTCGGTTCCACCCGACGCGGTATCGCGCCGGTCTATGCCGACAAATATATGAAAAAAACGCTTCGCATGGGCGATCTGCTGCATGCGGAGCACCTCAAGGAGCGCGTGGCGGATTTGGTCGAATGGGAGAACCTGACTGTGGCCGGCGGCTATGCGCACGAACCGATTTCGCCGGACGACATGTATCAGTGGCTCGAAACCTACGGTTTTCCGTTCAAGGATTATATCAAGGATACCACAGTTTACCTCGGCGATGCGGTACGGGCAGGCAAGAACCTGATGTTCGAGGCCCAGCTGGGCGCGCTGCGTGATATCGACTTCGGCATCTACCCGTATACGTCCTCGTCCTCCACGATCGCAGCCTATGCGCCGATCGGCGCGGGCATTCCGTTCTGCAAGGAGGACTGCGTGGTCGGCATTATGAAAGCCTATTCGAGCTGCGTCGGGGAAGGTCCGTTTACCTGTGAACTTTTTGGGGAGGAAGCAGACAGACTCAGAGAGGCAGGCGGTGAATACGGCGCCGCGACCGGACGTCCGCGCAGAGTCGGCGGCTTTGATGTGGTAGCCTCCCGCTACGGCACGCTGATGCAGGGCGCGACTGAGATAGCGCTGACCAAGCTCGATGTGCTGTCCTATCTGGACAAGATCCCGGTCTGTACGCAGTACGAAGTCGGCGGCGCGCTGATCGACAACTTCCCGAATGGAAGTGCGCTTGCCGAGGCCAAGCCGCATTACGAATATGTGGAAGGCTGGCACTGCGACATTTCCGGCTGTCGCAGCTTCGATGAACTGCCTAAGGCCGCACGCGACTATGTTGAAATGATTGAAAAAGCCGTTGGCTGCCCGATCAAATACGTTTCCGTCGGCGCCGGCAGAGACGAATATATCGAAAGATAGACACGCGGTTGCACACCGACTGCTGCAGCAGTTGCACACAGGTGGACGCGACAGCAGCATGATCCGACCGTGCATCGCAAAATCCTGCATAAGCTGCACCTTTTTTGCAGTTTCATGGGGTCAAAAATGTCTATTTCTCTAAAAAAGGAGCCCGCAGTGCACATGCGGACTCCTTTTTAGACCACTTTGCGATCCTTTTCTGTCATAACGACCGATAAAATGGCATGAATGGCTCATTTCGACAAAGAATTCTTTCAATTTTAGGGAATACACACCCATGCAGCAGAAAGCAGATAGCGAAAACAAGACATTTTTTCTGCGCATTTTCGGACAAAAGTGTGCAAAAACGGAATCTGCGATTCCTTTGCACACATGCCTGCCATGCATGGCAGACGCTTCGCGAGGTGCTTTTGTCTTGATTCCGGAAATATCGCACAGTAATATTTCCGGAATCACAAAAAGGTGTAAGCCCATTTCTAAGCTTACACCATAGTTCCTAAAATCTGCGCTTTATAACGAAGCCATGCCGGGCTTACTTGTTCAGGAAAGCACCTAACTTTTTGTCTTCGAACTTGATATGGTTTACCAACACAGCAATATGACCGTTCAGTAACCCGATATCCGCTATGCTGCCTCCGGAAGTCGAAATCTTGTTTGCAATTTCTCGCAGCTTCAGCTTGTATGACTCGTGGAACTGCTTATGCGCCGGCATGCCTGGATAATTACTCTTAGCCTGGAGCTGTTCTTCATGGGTAAAATGCTTGTCCACATAGTTCAGCAGGAATTTGATGGTGGGATCCAAGGCAGCGCGTCCCTGTCCTTGTCCGCAGGCATCCAACAAAGTATTGACGGCGCGAAACAGTTCCCGATGCTCTCCGTCAATGATTGCGTTTCCGGTTTCTAAATCTTTTGTCACTTCATATCTCATAGTATCCATTTCCTTTCTCGGTTGTTCATCAGTCAACCGGCATGCAGACATCTGTCCTTGCTTACAATACAGCTTTTAGTTGCTCCGATGCCGCTGCATTCTTTTTTAGTCGATACAAGTTTCGACATAACATATAAATAATTTTTTGAACAATCTTAAGTATATCATGATGCGCGAAAAATGTCAACCCATGGCGGGGTGCGTCCCGACATTCGTAACGATTATGTACAGGACAAGGCTGCTTTTCTGCATCATCGTAAAAATCGATCGGCACATAGAGCAGCAAGGAATCTGCAATGAGTGCAGCTGGGATGAAAGAAAAAAAGCGTTACCATTCATTTAAAACAGTCCCTTATTTTTAATGCGATCGCTGAATCAATAAAATTGTTTTTAGCCATATCATCCAGGATATCACACGTTTTTTCATGTGATAGCCCTTTTTTGTATGGTCTGTCTTCGGTAAGTGCCTGGTAGATATCTATGCACGCCATAATCCGTTCCTGTTCATTTAATTCGTCAGCGGTTTTCCCAAAGGGATATCCTTTTCCGTTTAATTTTTCGTGATGAAGTGCTGCCCAGTCGCGGATATCTTCAAAATCATTTACTTCCGATAATATGAAATAAGTGTAAGCCGCATGGTTTTTCATTTTATCAAATTCCGCATCTGAAAGTTTATCCGGTTTCTCTAAAATTTCATTACCGATAGCCATTTTTCCGATATCATGCAGGGCGCCCGCTAAGTACATTTTTTGTACAGTGCATGCATCATAACCAATATATTTCGCAAACGCTGCAGCCTTTGCAGCAACGCCGATGGAGTGCGTACTGGTAAATGATGATTTATAATCTACGATATTTGCAAAAAAATCAGCAACATTTTTACATGTCTCCCAGTCAAACAAGCGTTTTTCTCTAGGAATCAGCGTCCAAAGCTTTGACTCAAAAGCATCTGTGTTTAGCATTGTAAAGTCTTCTTCTTTGAACACTTCAAAGAAAGCCTGCACGCATTCGGCATCGAATAATTTATTTTCCTGCTCTGAAAGATATTGACACACAAACAGCCATTTTTGCCGGTCAAAATCGCCTCTGCCTCCTATCACATCAACACAATCAGCCAAATGAATGATCCTTGCAAATAACGGTACTTCATGCCACTTCTTTTGAAATGCACCTGTTCCATCCGCACGTTCATGGTGGTACAGAATTACGTTTGAAACGTCTGTTTGAAACGGCAGCTGCGCAATATTTTTTTCGCCATAGACACAGTGAAAATTTGTAGCGCTTTCTGTAATATCTTTTGCGGAATCCGGGTTCTGCTTGTCTTGTAATTCCTCAGCAATGTATTGTGCCAAGGCGTTGTCATGCAGAAGTGCGCATACAGCCAGATCCTGCAGTGCATCTCCTGTAATTCCAAAATATTTAGCCATACAGGCACTCATGTAGGCCACTCTTTTGCCATGTCTGTTTTTGATATGAAAAATTTCGGATTCGATACAATCCAGAGCATAGGAACAAGCGCCTGCCAGTCCGATCATATCTACATATAACTGCTTATCGTTCATAACTGCACCCCCGAGTGTTAATGTTATTACTATACGACTTTTGTTCAAACTGGAAGGCTGAAACAACTCGACCAGACCGAAAGAATTTTGCCGGCAAATAAAATGAGGTAGGTCTGCTTGCGGTCACGTTTCGCTAAATCCGGGTCTGTTTCGGCTACATTTCGACGCCTTATCCTGCCGATGACTGAGTCGAAAGGCGAGGGCAAGAGGACGGCAGATCCCATGCCAAGAAGTGTAGCGCTTCAACGCGCGGCACGCGAAGATTCATAGTAGGTAATTTGTCGGTCTCCACCTCACGTGCGCAGCAAAATATATATACCCACAATTTTCGTCCGGTAATCAGAGCGCAAGATTAGGAATTTTTGAGAAAATTTTGCGTAAACGAAGGTTTGCTTTTGACAACCGAAAGCAGCATGGTTTCCTACAGTGCTGCAATCTCCTCCGCCGTCAATCCGGTATTCTCCGCGATGACGTCAACCGGAATCCCTGCGTGCTTGAAATTCTTCGCAATCTCGCGCTGTTTCTGTGCAGCGCCTTTTTTGAGCCCAATGGCTTCGCCTTCACTGCGCCCTTCAGAAAGCCCGGCTGCGTGACCTTCTGCACGGCCTTGTTCTATGCCTATGCGTTCGCGTTCTTTGAGCATATATTCGAATGTCATGTACTTCCGCCTCCATTC
>OGHJ01000976.1_pt1 | contig 35135 bp, 29 predicted proteins | sample 1571351 | NCBI WGS metagenome assembly OGHJ01 (sample SAMEA2582037, study PRJEB24529) | metagenome | biome: Human gut stool | place: China | collected 2011 | reverse complement strand
TCTCAGCATCCGAATCAGTCTCAACCTCTGAGTCGGTCTCAGCATCCGAATCAGTCTCAACCTCTGAGTCGGTCTCAGCATCCGAATCAGTTTCAACGTCTGAATCTGTGTCGACATCCGAGTCAGTTTCTGTATCTGAATCAGTTTTAACGTCTGAATCAGTGTCTGCATCTGAATCAGTATCTACATCTGAGTCAGCATCAACCTCTGAATCAGTCTCAGCGTCCGAGTCAGTATCGGCATCAGCCTCAGTCTCAACGTCTGAGTCGGTATCAGCGTCTGAATCAGTATCAGCCTCTGAATCTGTATCTACATCTGAATCAGTGTCTGCATCTGAATCAGCATCGACATCCGAATCAGTGTCTGCATCAGAGTCATTGTCAGCGTCTGAGTCAGCATCAGCCTCTGAATCTGTATCGACGTCTGAGTCAGTCTCAACGTCTGAGTCAGTTTCAACATCAGAATCAGTCTCAACGTCTGAGTCATTGTCAGCGTCTGAATCGGCATCAACGTCTGAGTCGGTTTCAACGTCCGAATCGGTTTCTGTATCTGAATCAGTGTCAACATCAGAATCAGTCTCATTGTCCGAATCAGTCTCGACATCTGAATCAGTTTCAGTCTCTGAATCATTGCCAGTCTCTGAGTCGGTTTCAACATCCGAGTCAGTATCTACATCTGAATCAGTCTCGGCATCAGAGTTAGCATCTACGTCTGAGTCAGTCTCAATCTCTGAATCAGTTTCAGCGTCTGAATCAGTGTCTACGTCCGAATCGGTTTCTGTATCTGAATCAGTGTCTACTTCTGAATCAGCATCAGCATCTGAGTCTGAATCAGTCTCAATGTCTGAGTCGGTATCAACTTCTGAATCATTGTCAGCGTCTGAATCAGTTTCTGTATCTGAGTCAGCATCAGCCTCTGAACCAGTCTCAACGTCCGAGTCGGTCTCAGTGTCTGAGTCAGCGTCAACATCCGAATCAGTGTCTACCTCTGAGTCAGCGTCAATATCTGAATCAGCATCAACGTCTGAGTCAGTATCAACGTCCGAGTCGGCATCAACGTCCGAGTCAGTTTCAACCTCAGAATCAGTTTCAAGGTCTGAATCTGTCTCAACATCCGAGTCTGTCTCTAAGTCTGAATCAATCTCGACCTCAGAATCATTGTCAGCATCGTTGGGCACTTCAGTATCAGAAAGTCAGTCAGTCTCTACCTCAGTGTCAGTTTCGACATCAGAGTCGGCATCCGAGTCGGCGTCAACCTCAGAATCAGTTTTAACTTCTGAATCTGTTGCAACCTCAGAGTCAGTCTCAACGTCTGAGTCGGTGTCAATATCCGAATCAGCATCTGCGTCCGAGTCAGAATCAACATCTGAATCGGTGTCAACGTCCGAATCAGAGTCAGCATCTGAGTCAGTTTCAACATCCGAATCGGTTTCTACATCCGAATCAGTTTCGACATCAAAGTCTGTCTCTACGTCTGAATCAATCTCGACCTCCGAATCATTGTCAGCATCGTTGAGCAGTTCAGTATCAGAAAGCCAGTCAGTCTCTACTTCGGTTTCAGTTTCGACATCAGTATCTGCATCTGAGTCAGTATCATTGAGTACCTCTGCCCCTGAATCAACTTCAATATCAGTAAGTACTTCAGTTTCAGTGAGTCAATCACAATCAGGATCAACATCTGGTAGCGGTTCATACTCTAACTCAATGAGCCAATCAATTTCTCATTCAGAGTCATTGTCTGCATCAGAATCAGCAAGTGGATCACAAAAACACAGCCAGTCTGTAGTGCTTCCAAATACTGGCGAAACAGGATCTGTAACATCAGCTCTTCTTGGGGTTGTTACAGGGTTAGCTGGAATTGCTGGACTTATCCGACGTAAAAAGAAGGGGAAATGATCCAGTAGGAAATATCATTTTTTTCGAGTGAATCTCATAGGAGATTCACTTTTTTACTAGTAGAATGAAGTGTTTTTAATGTGTTACAAAAAAATTTGAAATTTAAACGATAATATATAAGTTTTTTGTAGCAAATTACTTGAATCTACGTAGTATTGCTGTATAATGAATAATGACTACAATGTAAGGGGAATATCATGCAATTTAAGCGTTCAAAAGGAAACTTTCGTGAAACAGATCGTGTCGTACGCTTCAAATTAATTAAATCAGGAAAAAATTGGCTTCGAGCATCAACAGCTGCTCTAGGCCTCTTTCGCGTGGTGCGTGGGCAAGTGGAGGAGACTATCATTGCTAACGTGCAGCAAGATCAAATAGAAAGTCAAAAGAATAACCAAGCCTTCTTAAAGGGTTTGATTACGGTAGGGACTGTTTTTGGTGGTGCTGTGCTTGCTACGACAGCTAGGGCGGAGGATGCAACATCACTTGCACCAACGGTTTCTGAGACAAAAGAGGAAACCTTGGCAGAAGTGGATAGTGTGGTTTTAGCAAAAACTTCAAGCCAGCCCTCAGAATCCATCTCTGTTTCAGGATCAACTAGTTTTTCTACATCTGAGAGTGCGTCTGCTTCGATCAGTGAATCTACGTCTTTATCCTTGAGCGAAGTTGGATCAACTGCATTATCAACGGCATTTAGCGAGTCTGCTCGAGCTCTAGAGTCAGAGGTAGTTGTTGATGAACCGACTAGTTTAGAAGAAGCCACTGTTTTAGAACAAAATACCTCTGAAGCTGAATTGCTTCAAGAAATTGCAGGGAATTACGCGTCTAAAATGACGGATACGAATCGTAGAGCAGTGGTTGAAGCGGTTATTAACAAAGTGCAGGCTGAAGTTGCTGCAAGCAATCGCCTGATCTACACCAATGCCAGTGCTCAAGCTTATGCTGACCAGCGCGATCGTTTGGAGAAAGCTGTCGATGAGATGATGACGACCTTGACAGCTGCAGGTTTTGTGGGAAATACAAATGTAGATGGGAAACCTGCGATCTCTGCTCAGTTAGCACCTCTAGCTGAAGAAACATACTTGGCTGATGATGTATTGGATATGACCCCGAACCCAGAAGATCCCAATGGTGCGAGTGTAGAAGATCCTACACTTGACACACCAGGATATGCTAAGGATCCTCATCTAGATAAAGATCTCTTAAGATTTTCGCCTGAAGAGTTGAAAAATTTTTTAGGTGAACCCTACACCAATCGTTATACATTTGGTATTTGGGACTTTGTGAATAAACAAGGAGAGTCACTTGGTTACTATGCGACTATGTCGATTGATATCAGTGAGATAGATCCGGAAAAGCATAAGGCAATGGATGTCTATTTCCGCATTGTCCGAAAATCAGATGGGGCTGAAATTTTTTCACAAACTGTATCTCCAGAAGGATATGGCCAAGATATTCAATTACCAAAAGAAGTACTGATTGGTCAGGCTCCCTTTGGGAACAAGGTTTTTAATTCGAAACCTACTACAGGTAATGGGACTTTTGGAATGCTGACGAATTTTATTCCGGAACAGGCTTTCTTATTCCGGAGTATTTATGATGTCATGACGCCTGAGAATCAGGGGCAATTGATTAGGACGTATCCTAGTATCAAAATTCCATCTATGATGGGACAACAATCGACCTTCTATAGAGAAGTGGACCCGAATGGTAGATGGTTTAATGGGGAATATGAACCAACGGGGAAAGAAAGATCCTTACTAGAGTATAGAATCTACGGATTGGAAGGCCAGCATTATACAGCTTCCAATCCACGCGAATTTCCTGGTTATGTACAGGTCCCAGCGCACACCGTGTTCCCAAATCGTCAAAGTGGGGTGTTCGATAATAGCAAGAATGGGAAATCAAGAATTGAACTATTAGGGGATGCGCGTGAGCATTTCATTAAAAGTGAAGTTGTCACCCTTAATCAAAATGGTGATTATTCTCTTCGCTACTATGTTTTAGATCCTTCTAAAATCCATGATGTTAGTAGTGGTGATGTTGGCAATACTCAGGTAACCGATGTATATACACTTGTTTATGAAAAAGAATTTAAACAAGATAGTACGGATAAGCTTTCAGATTTAGGTGGAACTCGTAAAGTTGAAAGTAAAAACAAGGACTATTTCCTAAATGTCACACCAAGACGAATAGATTACCAACATTTCGAATTGGATATTACAGGTTGGTTCTCTAGTAAGGAGACAGTTACTTACACTGATGAGAAAACAGGAATAGAATATACTGTTCCAAAACCATTCACGGAACTTCCAAAATCAGCATACCTCGATAAAAATACGACCATGGTCGTTGGAGAAGATGCAACACCTCAAGGAGCAGATGGTTTTTCCAACTTCAAACAAACGATCAAAAAAATAGTAGATTCATACCCATTAACGAGTGTGAATTATTACTATCGGAAGATGACACCGTCAGAATCTGCTTCACAATCTCAAAACTTCTCGATTTCAACTTCAGAGTCACTAGTTTCAGAATCCATTTCATCTTCTCAATCTGTTTCGGTCAGTGAGTCCGTTTCCTTGTCACAAGCATCTAGCTCCGCCAGTCAATCAGACTCACAGGTTTCAACCTCGATTTCCTTGTCACAATCTGTCTCGACAAGTGAATCCAACTCGTTGGTTCAAGAATCGATCTCCACAAGTCAGTCCGAGTCGTTGATTCAAGAGTCCGTTTCAGCCAGCCAATCAGACTCGTTGGTTCAGGAATCTGTATCGGCAAGTCAATCAGAATCCTTGGTTCAGGAATCCGTATCAGCAAGTCAGTCAGATTCATTGGTACAAGCCTCCGTATCTGCCAGCCAGTCAGAATCCTTGGTACAAGCCTCCGTTTCAGCCAGTCAATCAGACTCGCTGGTTCAGGCATCTGTATCGTCTAGCCAATCAGAATCCTTGGTACAAGCGTCCGTTTCAGCCAGCCAATCGGAATCGCTGGTCCAAGAGTCGGTTTCTGCAAGTCAGTCAGAGTCATTGATTAAGGAGTCAGTATCAGCCAGCCAGTCAGATTCCTTGCTTCAGGAATCCGTTTCCGCCAGTCAGTCTGAGTCGTTGCTTCAGGAATCCGTATCAGCGAGTCAATCAGACTCGTTGGATCAAACGTCCGTTTCAGCTAGCCGGTCAGAGTCGTTAGTTCAAGCGTCGGTTTCTGCAAGTCAGTCAGAGTCATTGATTAAGGAGTCAGTATCTGCCAGTCAATCAAACTCCTTGGTTCAAGTCTCGGTTTCAGCCAGCCAGTCTGAGTCGTTGGTTCAGGCATCTGTATCGGCAAGTCAATCCGACTCGTTGGTACAAGCCTCAGTTTCTGCAAGTCAGTCTGAGTCGTTGCTTCAGGAATCCGTTTCGGCCAGCCAGTCTGATTCCTTGGTTCAAGAATCAGTTTCTTCAAGCCAATCTGAGTCGCTAGTTCAAGAGTCGATTTCAGCTAGTCAATCAGACTCGTTAGTACAAGAATCCGTTTCGGCAATTCAATCCGACTCCTTGGCCCAAGCATCCGTTTCAGCAAGTGAATCAGAATCGCTAATCCAAGAGTCGATCTCAACTAGTCAATCCGAGTCTTTGGTTCAAGCGTCCGTTTCTACTAGTCAGTCCGACTCGTTGATTCAGGACTCCGTTTCAGCGAGTCAATCCGATTCGCTAGTCCAAGAGTCGATCTCAACTAGTCGATCCGAATCTTTGACCCAAGCATCCGTTTCAGCAAGTCAATCCGAGTCGTTGGTCCAAGAGTCAGTTTCCGCGAGTCAGTCAGAATCCTTGGTTCAGGCCCCGGTCTCAGCTAGCCAATCATACTCGCTGATTCAAGCATCCGTTTCAGCAAGTCAATCTGAATCCTTGGTTCAAGAATCAGTTTCTTCAAGTCAATCTGACTCCTTGGCCCAAGCATCCGTTTCGGCAAGTGAATCAAATTCGTTGGCCCAAGCATCCGTTTCGGCCAGTCAATCCGACTCCTTAGTACAAGCGTCGGTTTCAGCTAGCCAATCAGACTCGCTGGTACAAGAATCAGTCTCAGCAAGTCAATCAGATTCATTAGTTCAAGCTTCTGCTTCGACAAGCGAATCGGCTTCAACTTCTCATGTCGTAGCTGCATCGCAGATTTCAGAGTCTGGATCGTTCTCTCGATCCGTTTCTGAGAGTCTATCTGCTTCACAATGGACATCCCATTCAGAATCTCTAGCATCAACATCTGTTTCAAAATCAGACTCCTATAGCCAATCAACTTCGCTCCTTTCAGCAAGCGAATCGGCTTCAACGTCCATGCCAGTATCTGAATTTCCTTTGACGAGTGTTTCAGATTCTATAAGCGCATCATCAACAGAGAGTCAATCCTTATCGCAGGAAATTTCTGAATGGATCAGTGTGTCTTATGCGTCAAGTTTCTCTGCTGTGACAAGTTCTTCGGAGTCTGTCGTGTCTTCGTTAGACACCTCTTACTCAGAATCTCCATCAGATGCAAGCTCGCTAAGTGCGACACGTTCTTCAGGACCTGCTCTTCCAGAGACAGGTGCCCATCCTTCATCTAATATTCTTGCTACAGGAGCTTCCATTCTTCTGTCTGGATTAGCCCTTTTAGGAATTCGGAAAAAAGATGGCAAATAAAACCTTAAAAGACCGGAATGAACCGGTCTTTTATTGATCTAGAATGTCTAAGAAGTTGGGAAATATGTTATAATGAATGAGGAAGTTTTCGTTGAGGGATATGAAAAAGGTTACTTTGTGAAAAGCTCTGTTTGCCTTCATATCTTCAGAAAATATGGGATTAAAAAAGAAGAGTCAGAGGAAAGAGATGAAAATCCATTTTACAAATTTATTCGGGCAATCTTCGAAAAGTGTTGCCCTGATGGCACAAAACGATATTATGAATGTCGTTCGTGAACTTGGGGTTAATGAACTAGGGATCTACTTTTATGATCATAGCAATGAACCAGCTAGCGAATTGAACTCGCGGATGGATGGGATTTTAGCAGGCGTTGCTTTTGGGGATATCGTCTTCGTTCAATCTCCTTCTTGGAATGGAATTGAGTGGGACCGCCGTTTGGTTGATAAGTTAAAACTCCTTCAAACCAAGCTGGTCATGTTTATCCATGATGTTCCACCACTCATGTTTGAGAGCAATTATTACCTAATGCCTAACTATATCGACATGTACAATCAGAGTGATCTGGTCGTTGTTCCGTCAGAGCAAATGTACCATCGTCTAGTATCAGAAGGGCTCACAGTGAAAAAATATGTGGTCCAAAAGTTGTGGGATTTGACCCACAGTTTGGATCTCTATACTCCGCAATTTGAGAAAAAACTGATCTTCTCAGGGAATCCGTCGCGTTTCCCACATATCATCGATTGGAAATATGAGACACCCCTTCATGTCTATACCGAACCAGTTGAAGGAGTCGATTATTCTAAGGTCCATATGGAAGGCTGGCGAACTAAGCAAGAGTTGCTTCTCGAGCTTTCCAAGGGTGGTTTTGGGCTTGTCTGGGGAAATTCTGAGAATCCTGAGGATGAGCGGGATTACTACAAAGAAAATATTTCCTACAAACTATCAACTTATCTATCTGCTGGTCTTCCAGTAGTAGTGCCAGACTATTTGTCAAATGCAGACTATATTCGAGAAAAAGGGCTCGGTTTTGTAGCCTCCAGTCTTGAAGAAGCCAATCGTTTGGTCCAAGACTGTACAGAAGAAGAGTATGCCCAAATGGTCCGAAAGGCTCAATATACTTCTTATTTGATCCGCAATGGCTATTTTACAAAGAAATTATTTGTCGATACCATCATGGCTTTAGGTGAATAATATCCAAGTAAACAAGATTCTTCAGATAAACATCTGAAGGATTTTTTGTTGAATACGGTACCAAATGGGGAAATTGAAATATTATCAAATATTAGTGACAAATGAGTTTGGAAAAGTCGCAAATTATGGTAAAATAAGTTGAGATAAAATGCTCTAAAGGCACATATTTAAAGGCTGTTTCCCAGGTGAAAGAGTCAAAATGAGTAAGAGAAAGTTTAAAAGAAATGTTAAAACGATCTGAAGTAGGAAAGAGATTTTGTTGGACGATATTTTTCGTCTTTATTTATGTTTTGGGAAGTAAAATTTCCCTGCCTTTTGTTGACTTATCAAAGGCATTGAGACTCAATGAGGGAACGACAACGGGCTTGCAGCTCTCAAGCGCTGTGATGGGGGGAAACCTCCGCGGAATGTCGATCTTTTCGATCGGTCTATCCCCATGGATGTCTTCCATGATTTTGTGGCGGATGTTTACCGTTTCAAAACGCTTTAACCTTGAAAAAACCAGCACGGAGATTGTGGAGCGGCGAAAGATGTACGTGACCTTGGCGCTCGCTATTGTCCAGTCTTTGGCAGTGGCCATGTATCTCCCCTTGAAGACAGGGTTGAACTCCGGACTTGTCATTGCAGTCAATACCATGATTATGGTAGCCGGAGCCTTCTTTTTAGTTTGGCTCTCCGATCTAAATGCCGCTTTGGGGCTTGGAAGCTCTGTTGTGATCATGATGGCTGGGATGGTTATGTATCTGCCAGAAGACGTGATGCAGACCCTTTCAAATGTCAATAATATCCCAGAAATCGCTTATATTCTGGGCGTGATTTTCATCTTGATTTTTGTCTATGTGGCAGTCTTGGTGGAATATTCCAAGTACCAGATTCCTGTCAATAAATTAGGAATCCACAACAACTTGAAAAGTTATACTTTTTTGGATATCAAGCTCAACCCGGCAGGAGGGATGCCCTTCATGTATGCCATGACCTTGGTGTCCATTCCTCAGTATGCTATGCTCTTGATCTTGTCAATGGATTCCAATGCCAAGTGGGCTGCTCGTTTAGCCAAACACTTGGTGATGGGAGATCCGATTTGGATCCTTCTTTACATTCTGATGATCGCCCTTCTCTCTTTTGCTTTTGCCTTTGTCAATGTGAACGGAGAAGAAATTGCAGATAAGATGATGAAGGCTTCCGAGTATATCGATCATGTCTATCCTGGAGCAGATACACGTCGCTATATCAATAAAATTGTGCTACGCTTGACGGTTTTTGGGACCTTGTATCTGATCCTCTTCACGGCGCTTCCTTTTTCTCTCTTGTTATGGGATAAAGATCTCTTGCGCTTGACCATGATTCCAGGAACCTTCCTCATGTTTGTCGGGATGATTTACAATATCCGAGAAGAAATTCGTGCCCTTCGTGTGAATCAACGTTATACAAGAATATTCTAGGAGTAACCATGTATTATTTTGTACCAGCCTGGTATGGAACGGAACGCATCTGGCAGCAAACAGCTACCCCTTGGTACTGGATGCGAGAGTCCATTGAATTTGACGATACCATTAATCAAGTTCGTATTTTTCAAGAAGCAGAAATGGATCGGATCTTATTGTTGCCTCAGTATAGTCCGCAACTGCGCTATTTTTTACACCGCCAAGATTTGTTAGAGACAGATGTGCTCTCGATTTTTGATAAGATCCAACAGGTTCCGTCTGATTTGGCTATGCGCCCAGTTCAGCTTCAGGACATCGAATGGCCGAGTGAGACCACTTTTTCCTATACTCCCTTTTTGGTGATGGCATTTCAAAAGGGCCATCACCTAGCAAAAATTGATATGGGAGTGGATGGGAACCTTCTCTCTTTGACCCGTTATAAGAATGACGATATCAGCTACATCGAGTACATAGATGATCGTGGCTTTATCTCTAGTAGAATCTACTACAATGAGGGAAAACCTTATTTCCAAGAGTATCTGAGTTTTGATGGGCAATGGGTTTTGAGAGAGATGTTGATCGAAGAGAACCACTCCGTCATGGTTAATGAAGCTTTCTTTCATGCCTTCAAAAAAGAAAGCTATGCCAATATGGGAGACGTTGTCGCTGAAAAAATGAAGGAGCAGCTAGCAACCTTGGTTCCAGGACGAGATCAGTTGGTTTTGGCAGCTCATCCAGCAAATTTGGCCTTTTTACAAGATACAGCAAGTAGTGTCAAGAAAGTCTTGTCTTTCTACGGGGATCGCCAGCCCTTGTCTGCCGAAAACTTTGCCCTCTATTTTGATATGATTGATGCCCAGCTCTTGATTACAGATAGTGAAAAAACCAAAGAAGCGATTGGGGTCTTTTCTCCTAGCTTGGCTCAGAAGACACACCGGATTACCTCTTTTGACTCCCGCCTTCGTTTGGGCTCTAGTCAGGAGCGCAAGGAATCGAAGATTTACTTTTATGTCAATGAAGCTGAGCTTCCAAGTAAGAGCCAGCTCAAGAAGGTTCTGGAGGTCTTGGCGCAACATCCTTTATTTGAAGTTGTTTTTGCATTTTACAATGGATCACCGGAGCGTGTTAAGGAATTAGAAGGGCAACTCGAGGAATTGATCGCTAGCGAGCAGGACTTGCATCTGGTTCAATCACCAGCCCAAATAGAAGGACTTGGGGAAAACCAGATTATCGATGAAGAGTCCGTACAAGACGCACCGGACTACCGCTTTGTAGTTAAGAATTTTTCAAATGAAAATGACATTATTCAAGAGTTGGAAAAAACCCGCTTGATCGTAGATTTAAGCGAGGAACCTAACCTCTACACGCAGATTGCAGGGATCTCTGCTGGGATTCCTCAGGTCAACCGCGTCCAGACAGAATATGTCGATCATTTGAAAAATGGCTATGTCTTATCAAAGGGAGACAAGGAATTAGAAAAGGCGATTACTCACTTTTTATTGGAATTGAAGCCTTGGAACGAAGCCTTGGTCTACTCGATCGAAAAAATTCAAGAATACACCGGTCAACGCTTGATCGAGAAATGGGAAGGATGGATGAAAGAACGTCATGGATAAAAAACAACAAATACCCCATATTCTCCAAATCGGCTCAAGCAGTTGGCAGGATCAAGTGGAGCTTCCTGCTGGACTAGGCTGGCACTTTTTTCAAGCTACCACTCTTCCATCGCTCAAAGAGTATATGGAAGAAGAGGAAATCTCCAAATTCAAAGCCTTGATTCTGGAAAAGCCAGAAGATTTATTAGCTTTAGGAGAAGACCTGGCTTATTTCCAGCCTTATACTGTTTTTTATGATCAAAGCCATGAACTAGAGGCGCCTTCTGACGAATTGGCCCACCTCTTAAGACTCAAGCAAGCAAGACCCTGGGATTTCTCAAACAAGCATCAATTTCTCTATGTCTTAGAGCGTTTTTTATACGACAATCAATATGGAGATGCCTTTACGGTTCGTGACCTGCGAGTGAGACCGGATTTTGCGGGCCAGCAAACGGTGCTGGGGCAACATTTTCTTCAGCTGGATGGCCCATACGGTGAAGAGTTTACACCGATTGCTCAGTGGGTCTACAACTACGTGTATGATGCTAGTCGTCCCATCAATTTTTGGTTGGAATATGAAAAAGATCCAAGCTGTCAGCTGCAATTGCGGATTCAATTTTACCGCTTTGGTGCACTGGGAGAGTGGGTCAAAGATGCAGTCTTTTCAGAAGAAGAGATGGCACAACCACTAGAATTGGATGGAGCAGAACCTTATTACCTAGCCTTTTCGCTGGAAGCAAAAGGAGAAGGGACGCTTACGATCGGAGCCCTCCATAAGCGTTTGTCACATGGTCCTTTAGGAGAGATGACTGTAGGAGCTAAGACGCTACGGGACCACAAACGCCAAGAAATTTTTGCTTATTTCCATCCTGGCGATATGAAGCCACCTTTAAACATTTACTTCTCTGGGTATCGCCCGGCCGAAGGTTTTGAAGGGTTTGGGATGATGCGTGCGATGGGGAGTCCCTTTATTCTCTTTTCTGACCCAAGACTGGAAGGTGGATCCTTCTATATGGGCTCAGAAGAATTGGAAAATCAAATCACTGCCTTTATTGATCAGCACTTGGACTTGCTCGGCTTTGAGCCAAAAGATATGAATTTCTCAGGCTTGTCCATGGGGACCTTTGGTGCCCTTTACTATGGTGCCCTTTATTCTCCTCATGCGATCTTGGTCGGAAAACCTATTGTCAACCTGGGGGATGTCGCTGCCAACCTGAAATTTAAACGTCCAGATGAGTTTGGAACATCCCTAGATATGATGCAGTTGATCATTGGTCAAGTGTCGCAAGAAGGGATCGGTCAGCTCAATCAACGCTTCTGGGAACGGTTTGACCAGGCAGATTTCAAGGATACGATTTTAGCCCTTGCTTATATGAGGGATGATGACTACGACCAGCAAGCTTATCCAGATATTTTAGAGGCCTTGTATGAATTGCCGGTTCGTATTATCAGTACTAGCCGCGCCGGTCGACACAATGATGCGAGTGGTCCAATCATTGAGTGGTTTGTGACCCAGTACAAAGAAATCATGGAAAGAGACTTTGGAAGAAACCAATGATAAAAATAAAAGAAAATGAAAGCAGACGAATCTACTGGGGCGATACCGTTCTGGCAGATTATCTTTGGGGGTCGACCATTCAAGCGACTGACCAAGGAAGCGTTCAGTTTCAGAACCCCCTCATGCCATCTGGTCAAGTGCTGAAAACTTGGCATTCGCAGACAAATTTTGGCGCAACTCGTCAAATTCCTAGTCTGCCCCTGCTCAAAAGAGAGCAAGATTATGAATTGGTTATCACGATGGAAGCGACTCCTGCTCATACCGTTATGGTAGAAATCGTCTTCAAAGATCGCTTTGGAGAGGTCGTTGGCCGTCGAGTAACCGCAGAAGGTCGCTTGCCGTTTACCTATCCAGATCAAGCATACGCCTATGAAGTACGCTTGCTCAGTGCAGGTTTGCAAGAGTTTACCTTCCACTATTTCACGATTCAACCAATATCGTCTGAGGGAGCAGAAGTTCTCGAATAGACGAACATCACTGCAAAAAAAGAGGATTACATTGGATTACGTTAAATTAAGAAACATCAAAAAAATCTTAAAAGAAGTCAATAGCTGGAAGGATGACATGGCCCGCTTGACGGATCGACAACTACAGGAGAAGACTGTGGAATTTCGGGAACGTCTAGCTAAGGGTGAGACCTTGGATGATCTCTTGCCGGAAGCATTTGCGGTTGCGCGGGAAGCCGATAAACGGGTCTTGGGCATGTTTCCTTATGACGTGCAAGTCATGGGAGGAATTGTCCTCCACCAAGGCAATGTCGCTGAAATGAATACCGGTGAAGGAAAGACCTTGACGGCAACTATGCCAGTTTATCTCAATGCCTTAGAGGGCAAAGGGGTCATGGTTATTACGACCAATACTTATCTGGCAACTCGGGATGCAGAAGAGATGGGACAGGTCTACCGCTTTTTGGGCTTGACTGTTGGAGTTCCCTTGAAACAATCAGAAGACGAAGAATTAGATCCAGAAGTCAAACGAGAGATTTACCGGTCAGATGTCATTTATACGACCAATACCAGTTTGGGCTTTGACTATTTAACAGAGAACTTGACGGCTTCAGCAGATGGCCAGTTTTTGGCAGACTTCAATTACGCCATTGTCGATGAGATTGATTCAGTGCTTCTAGATAGTGCTCAGACTCCCTTGATTATTTCTGGTTCTCCTCGGGTCCAGTCCAACCTTTATGGGATTATTGATACCCTGATCCAAACCTTCAAAGAAGGGGAAGACTTCAAGTTTGATGAAGAAAAGAAACGAGTTTGGTTGACTCGAAAAGGAGCTCATGCAGCAGAAGCTTTTCTTGCTATTCCCAACCTCTATGATCCCCAATACCGTGACTTGGTCCGCCATATCAGCTTAGCCCTGCAGGCCAATAAAAACTTTATTAAGGATAAGGATTATGTCATTCATCCCAATGTCGAAGGGCAACCGGAGATTGTCTTACTAGACCAGGCGACGGGTCGCTTGATGGAAATGACGCGCTTGCAAGGAGGACTCCACCAGGCGATTGAAGCTAAAGAGGGTCTCAAGCTGACCCAAGAAACACGGGCCATGGCTTCTATTACTTACCAAAACCTCTTTAAGATGTTTCGGAAGTTGGGTGGCATGACCGGGACTGGGAAGGTCGCTGAGGCAGAGTTTCTTGATACCTATGCCATGTCAGTGATCAAGATCCCAACCAATCGCAAGAAGATCCGCAAGGATTTGCCGGATGAAATCTATCAGACCTTGCCGGAAAAAATCGTGGCTTCCTTGGATTATGTGAAGAAGGTCCACGAAAAGGGCAATCCGATTCTGGTCTTTGCCGGATCGGTTGAAATGTCGATTCTTTATTCGAACCTTCTTTTGCGGGAAGGAATTCCACACAATCTTCTCAATGCCAACAATGCTCCTCGAGAGGCCCAGATCATTAAGGAATCAGGTCGAAAAGGAGCTGTGACGGTTGCGACCTCAATGGCCGGTCGGGGAACCGATATCAAGTTGGGACCAGGAGTCGCTGAGTTAGGTGGCTTGGTGGTTGTTGGGACTGAGCGGATGATGAACCAGCGGATTGACCTTCAAATTCGGGGACGTTCAGGTCGTCAAGGAGATCCCGGTTTGACCAAGTTCTTCGTCTCTTTGGAAGACGATTTGATGAAAAACTGGGGACCAGACTGGATCCAGGATACCTATCAAGACTATGATGTGGATGAGCGGATTGGTTCAGCCAAAGCTCTGACCAAGCGCAAGTATAGAAACTTGGTGGAACGGGCCCAGAATGCTAGTGAAAGTTCTGGTCAGGCCAGTCGTCGGATGACGCTAGAATTTGCGGAAAGCATGAACATTCAGCGTGCCATCGTCTACGAAGAGCGCGACCGCTTGATCAAACAAGAAGGACGTTTGGATGATATCGTTGAAAAAGTGCTTCGTTCCGTCTTTTCAAGCGTAGTCCATAAAAAAGAATACAAGGAACCGGTAGCTTTTTATCGCTATATGTTAGACAATGTTAGCTACCAAGTAGATCCGGAAAAGGCCCACCAAACCTTCCGTAGCAAGAAAACCAAAGAGAATTTCTTATGGGAAATTGCTAAAAGCGAGTTAGAAGCCAAGTATGAGATCTTAGGCACCGACGAGGTGATCGCCCAATTCCAGCGCATGGCCATCCTAAAAGCTATCGATGAAAACTGGGTAGAGCAGGTAGACTATCTGCAACAATTGCGCATGGCGCTCTCTGGTCAGTACACCAGTCAGAAAAACCCTTTGGTAGAATTTTTCCAAGAAGCCTACCAATCCTTTGAACGAATGAAAGAGGCGGCCAAAGAACAAATGGTCCGCAATCTCCTACTAAGTCGAGTAGAAATCAATAAAAAAGGGGAAATTGTCTTGCATTTCCCATAAAAGAGGACATTATGACAGTATACAATATCAACCTTGGAATCGGTTGGGCCAGCAGTGGTGTTGAGTATGCCCAGGCCTACCGTGCCCAGTTGTTACGCAATATCCATCAACCAGCCAAGTTTGTCTTTATGGATATGATTCTAGCCGATAATATCCAGCATTTAACAGAAAATATCGGTTTTAAAAATGATGAAATCATCTGGCTCTATAGCCATTTTACAGATATAAAAATTGCGCCAACGACCTATACCATTGATCAGGTCTTAGCAGGATTTGCCGGAAAACCGACTCGGGAAGAAGTCGATGGTAAGATCAAACGCTTCTTTTATGAGGACCAGGACAACTTTTTGACCTGCTACCTGCGCGCAGAAAACAGTCCCTACGTCGAACGCTGCGAGTACGTGTCTAGAGGAATTTTGGTGAGAAAGGATTATTTCTCCTATACCCGCTATTGTACCGAGTACTTCATTCCCAAGAACAATCAAGCTAACTTGATTGAGCGCCGCTTTTACAATGAAGACGGGACGGTTGCCTACAGCATGCAGATGGCGGATGGCCGCGAAATCTATCGTTTTCCAGATCGCTACCTGGTTGGTCGCCAAGAATTGATCCGCTACTTCATGCAGACCCTTCAATTGACCAAACAAGATCTGGTGATTTTAGATCGGGAAACCAATATTGGTCAGCCTATCTTTGAAGAAGCTCAAAAGGCCCGCCTGGGGGTGGTCGTCCATGCCGAGCACTTCAGTGCCAATAATGTCGATGATCAGTATATCCTGTGGAACAACTATTACGAGTACCAATTTACCAATGCAGACAAGGTGGACTTCTTTATTGTTGCTACTGACCGCCAAAAAGAAATCTTGGCAGAGCAGTTTGCCAAATACACCAACCATCGGCCAGCTATCTATACCATTCCAGTTGGAAGCCTTGCCAGCTTGCCACAAAACGAAAATCGCACCCCGTTTTCTATGATTACTGCCTCTCGTTTGGCGACAGAAAAGCATATTGATTGGTTGGTGCGAGCAGTGGTTCGCGCCAAAAAAGAATTGCCAGAACTGTCTTTTGACATCTATGGAAAAGGTGGAGAAGAAGGCAAGTTGCGTTCTCTAATTGATGAATTGGGGGCGGCAGACTATATCCATCTCAAAGGGCATGCCAATCTAGAGGAAATTTATAAGAATTATGAGGTTTACCTGTCAGCGTCGACCAGTGAAGGCTTTGGGTTGACCTTGATGGAGGCGATTGGTTCTGGACTTCCGATTATCGGTTTTGATGTTCCTTATGGCAATCAGACCTTTGTCACAGAAGGTAAAAATGGCTATCTCATTCCGCCTTCAGCAGATCAAGTGGTCGACCAGATTGCTTCTGCCTTTGCGGAGAAAATCATCCAGCTATACAAAAAGGATGATCTAGCCAGCATGCGTCAAGCATCTTATGCGCGTGCAGAAGACTTTTTGACCAGCCGAGTAGAAGAAGCTTGGGCACAATTGATAGAAGAGGTGACACATGCTGAACGTATTTGATAGTTATTCTCGTGAAAGCCAAGACTTGCTCCACTCCATGAAAGAGTCTGGCTTTGACCACCCGACCGTTGTTTTGGAGCCAAATGGTTTCTTACCAGACGGTGTCGAATCTCCCTTTATCTATTTCTTAGGACAAGCAAAAGGAGAGAAGCGCGGACGCTACTTTAATGAAGTTCCAGTGCCTGATTTCTGGGAAGTTTCTGGGGATAACAGTTCGGGAAAAGTGACCTACTATGGTCAAGAAAAGGCTCGAATTGTGTACCATGCTGCTTCTTATAAACGCATCGTCGAGCGCTTAGAGTGGTTAGATGACAAAGGGCAAGTGGTCATGGTTGAGCACTATGACCAATACGGTCGTAAGATTGCTGTAACGACTTGTGGTGATCAAGGTCAGTATTTGGTGACTACTTATTTTGAAGGGGATACCGAGCGCTTGACAGAAAATCACCAAACAGGGGATTTGATCTTGACCTTGGACCATCAACCCATGCGGATTTTCAAGAATCGCTTAGATTACTTTGTCTTTTATCTAGAGTATCGTGGTTTTGATCTAGATGGTTTGGTCTACAATACGCTGGCTACCTCCTTTAGCATTAGCCTCCAGCTGGGCAATAAAGGCATCAAAGGGCGCGACGTCTTGGTGTGGCAAGAGCCTCTTCACGACAGCCTTCCTGGGAATATGCAGTTGATTCTACAGAACCCAGAAATCCGGACCAAGAAGATCTTGATTCCGCAAAACGCGACCTATCATCGTGCTTTGCAGTTGACCTCGCAAGACCAGCATAGTTATTTTGGTCCTCTTGGCTACCTGTATGATTTCAAGGTGAAAGACGATATCCGTAAAGACGCCTTTGTCTTGACCAATTCGGATCAGATCGAAGCCTTGACCTACCTAGTAGAGAACTTGCCGAATGTGACCTTCCGTGTAGCAGCTTTGACGGAGATGTCTGCGAGCCTCTTGTCTATGGTCCGCTACCCAAATGTGGTCTTGTACCAAAATATCAGTCAAGAGCGGATCAAAGAGTTGCTTAAGGTCTCTAGTATTTATCTGGATATCAACCACTATGCAGAGGTACAAGGCATTGTTCGCAAGGCCTTCGAACACCAGCAAGTCATCCTTGCCTTTAGCCATACCCTGCATGACCGCCACTTCCTCGCACAAGCCAATATCTTTGACCAAGGAAAAGAAGCAGATATGGTGGCCCGTATCCAGGAAATCTACCAATCTGTGGATAACTACAGAGAAGCCGTTGCGCAACAAATTGCCCAATCAAGTAGCGTTGAGCCAGCTGTTTTCAAAGCTCGCTTGCAAGAAGGGATAGGTGGATACAGTGAGTGATCGTAAGAAAGATTTATTTTACAAAGAAGTAGAAGGACGGATGGAGTCTCTCAAACGCCGTCCTGCCGAAAAAGAAAAGACGACACGTTCTGAAAAGATCAATGTCACTTTTAATGTGATCATTGGTTTGGTGATTCTGCTGGGAGTTATTTTTACCCTCTTCAGAGTGTTAGGAGGATCCTAAGATGGAAATGGTATTTGCAATCGGGATCTCGATCTTATCCCTCGCTCTTGTGGTTCTGATCACCCTGCAGCCTCGCCAACAACAATCGCTCTCAACAGATGCGACCAGTAACCTAGGAAAACCAAGTTACTGGCGGTCTCACCGTGGACTCAAGCTAGCGACCCTCGTTGTTAGTATCGTCTTTCTCGTATCCTTATTTCTTTATATGATGGTCGTACAGGCCTAGTCTTTAATAGAATGGATAAAAAGAAGTTAGAATGTAGACAAACTATTTTAAATTAAAATAAGTTAAGCGATTCTGCAAAAAAACAAAAATGAGTTCCATTTTTAAAATCGATTCAAGAAAATACCGAAACTTTCCGCTGTGAGAAAAGTGCCTGAAACAATAACGTTTCAGGCACTCGGAATTATTGAGACCCTAGGCTCAATAATTAGTCATGGAACTTCGAAGAAGTTCGCTGACGTCCGTACTCACCTAAGGAAAGTTTTTATATGACTTTATCTTCAATCTGAACGAAGTTGGTATTCTCCAACTTCGTTTTTTGATGATGTTGCCTTTGTTTTTATGGTATACTGAAAGCGATAAAATGATTGGAGCTTCCGATGAAAAAGATCCCCTTAGTATTTTCAGGCTGTCTGTTAGGACTGGTTGGCGCTGGAAACCTTCTTGCAGACTCGCTACCCTTCCTTGCTCACGCCTTTAGTCTGACAGGTTTGTTCTTCTGGTTTTTCTTTGTAGTTTATCATGCGATTCGCTGGCAAGAAACCAAGATAGAATTCCAACAACCAGCTCTTTTATCTGGGATGGCGACTTTTCCCATGGCAGGGATGATTTTATCCACCTATCTTTTGCGCCTCTTTCCCGCCTTTGGGGGTCTATCACAGTTGGTCTGGTGGTCTGCCTTTCTCTTGGATCTGGGCTTAATTCTCTATTTTACCAAGACCCATGTCCTAGCGCGACCAAGAGCCAATGCCACTCCCAGTTGGACCGTTCTCTATGTGGGCATTGCAGTAGCAGCTTTGACCTATCCCGTTGTGGGAATAAGGGAGATTGCTTATCTCGCTTTAGTGATTGGTTTTGGTTTGACCTTTCTTCTTTATCCCCTTATCTATCATGATTTGAAGCAGTCCCCCTTACCCAGTCATCTGTTGGGGCAAGAAGGCATCTATTGTGCTCCCTTTTCTCTTCTTTTAGCAGCCCTGGTTCGTGTGGGTGGAGCGAGCTTGCCCACCTGGTTCTTACTGATCATGGTGGTGGCCTCGCAAGGTTTTTATTTCTTTGTTTTGACGCGCCTACCGAAAATGATCACAGAAGGTTTTCAACCTGCTTTTTCAGCCCTGACCTTTCCAACAGTCATCACAGCGACCTCTTTGAAAATGGCCCAAGGCTTGTTGCAACTACCTTTCTTGACAGCTCTCGTATGGCTGGAAACTCTTCTTTGTCTCTTGATTTTAGTCGCTGTCCTAGGTGGTTATGTGGCCTATCTCAGAGAGTAGGAAGGCATCCTTTTTCATTGAAACCTTGTCACGATTATGGTAAGATGCACTATACGATTTGTCATACTTTATAGGAAAGGTATCTATGAAATTCATCAAAGGAAAGCTCTCACTGCTGTATCCCCTCTTTCTGCTCTTGTTTTATTTTTATGTTCGGTCTCAATTTCGCCCCTTGGCCCAGTATGTCTCCAACAGTGTAGCAAGCGCCAATAGCTATTATTGGACCTTATTTGGCCTAGAAGGCCTCTATGCAGTCTTTACAGGATTTTTGGTCTACCGTTTTTCTAAAAAAGCGCAGTTTAAGCTGGGAAAGAACCCCCTTCAAGCTCTGATAGAAGCCGTTTTTGCGGCTTGTTTGGTCTACTGGTTGGACTACTTCATCAGTGGTTTTGTTCAAGGACGGGCAGCCGTTTTGAGTCTCTTTCCACGGGAAATTAGCCCCACAGGGGTGCTTATCCTAGTGATCGCAATGGTTATCATACGGCCGGTGACAGAAGAGCTGATCTTTCGTGGAGCCTTGGTGAATGCCTACTTCAAAGGCTGGAAACTCTATGCTGAGATTTGGCTTCCAGCCCTCATCTACAGTGGCTTACATTTTCTCCACAATCCCTTTTCGCTGGGAGCTTCTATCATCTATCTCCTGCCGAGTGTGATTTTTGGGATCCTGTATTATCGGAGCAAGACGCTCCTTGCCCCTATTTTGGCTCATATCTTGCTCAATCTCTACTACACCTTGCCTTTACTTTTATCTGTATTTAAGTAGCAACCGATTTCCTGAGTGAGATTGGTTTTTTTTGAAAATATGGTATAATAGAATAAATTTAAAAGAGGGAGTTGAGGTTTGAAAAAAAGCTACCGCGTCAAACGTGACAAAGATTTTAATGCTATTTTTAAAAGTGGTCAAAATGTTGCCAATCGGAAATTCGTTGTTTACCGCTTGCGCAAAGACCAACCGCATTTTCGAGTCGGCCTGTCTGTTAGTAAGAAACTGGGAAATGCTGTGACCAGAAATCGCATCAAACGTTTGATTCGCCATGTTTTGATCAAACACCAAGCCTTCCTTACGACCGATGATTTTGTTGTCATTGCTCGTAAAGGAGTGGAGGAGCTCGACTTTCATCAAGTAGAGAAAAATCTTGTACATGTCTTAAAATTAGCGCATGTCTACCAAGAAAGGGAATAATGTGAAAAAGAAACTGAAGTTAACTGGATTATTTGGAGCGGCCTTATTGGTCTTGACAGCTTGTGGAACTTCTCAAGTGACAGCTCAGTCGACAGGTGGTTGGGAACGCTTCGTCTACTTCTTTGCAGAAGCCATCCGCTTCTTGTCCTTTGGCGGAAGTATCGGTGTAGGGATTATCGTCTTTACCATTGTGATTCGGACGGTCCTCTTGCCTCTCTTCCAATATCAAATGAATTCAACCCGCAAAATGCAGGAAATTCAACCCCTCCTCAAGGAATTGCAAGCTAAGTATCCTGGGAAGGATCTCGATAGCCGGACTAAGCTTTCTGAAGAGATGCGGGCCCTTTACAAGGAAAAAGGCGTCAAAACGTCTTCAGCCTTCCTTCCTCTCTTGATCCAGATGCCGGTCTTGATGGCCTTGTTCCAAGCGCTGAGCCGTGTCGAATTCCTTAAAGTCGGTCACTTCCTTTGGTTGGACCTTGGTGCGATCGACCCGACTTATATCTTGCCGGTTCTTGCAGCACTCTTCACATTTTTCAGCAGTTGGTTGACAAATAAAGCCATGCCAGAGCGCAATGGTAGTGCGACAACCATGATGTATGTGATGCCTGTGATGATCTTCTTCTTTGCCTTGTTCTCAGCCAGCGGGGTCGCACTATACTGGGTGACTTCCAATGCTTACCAAGTCGGGCAAACCTATCTCTTGAACAACCCCTTCAAGATTATTGCAGAGCGTGAAGCAAAAGAGCAAGCTTCGCGCGACATGGAAAAACAAAAACGCCGTGCCCTAAACAAAGCACAGAAAAAGAAAAAATAAGAAAGAGGTGGACATATGGTCCTATATACTGGAGCAACTGTTGAAGAAGCGATTCAAAAAGGTCTGAACGATTTAGATATTCCTCGTATGAAGGCACATATTACGGTTGTAGCGCGTGAAAAGAAAGGTTTTCTTGGCTTGTTTGGGAAAAAACCAGCCCAAGTAGAGATTGAACCCATTGCAGAAACAACGGTTGTAAAAGCCAATCAAAAAGCTGTCAAAGGTGTCCCAGATGAGATCAATGCGCAAAACGAACCGGTTAAGACGGTGAGCGAAGCAACGGTCGATCTCGGACGCGTCGTAGCAGCGATCAAAAAGGTCGAAGAAGAAGGAGAAGTTGTCTCTGAAGAAATCAAGACAGAAATCCTGAAACATGACAAAGAAGCAGATACCGTTCTTGAAGAAAAAGGGCATGAACATATCCTTGAAAAAGTCAAAGAACCAGTGGCAAAAGAATCAAGCGAGTCTGATTTCTCAAACCTTGGGATCGAGGTAGAGGAAAACTACAATATCGAAGAAGTCGTAGATGATGTGACAGCCTATGTTCAAACAGTGGTCGATGAAATGGATGTGGATGCGACCATCTCAAGTAGTCACAACCGCCGTACGGTCAATATGCAAATTGATACCAATGAACCAGGACGTGTCATTGGTTACCACGGAAAAGTCTTGAAGGCTCTTCAACTATTGGCACAAAATTACCTCTATAACCGCTATTCAAAGAATTTTTACATTACCATTAATGTGAATGACTATGTAGAACACCGGGCAGAAGTTCTTCAAAGCTATGCTCAGAAGTTGGCAACACGTGCCCTCGAAGATGGGCAAGCCCAACAGACAGATCCGATGTCAAACAGTGAACGCAAAATCATTCACCGGATCGTCTCTAAGATGGAAGGAGTCACTAGCTACTCTGAAGGGGAAGAACCAAACCGTTACGTGGTAGTAGACATCGAAGGTTAATCTAGCTATTATTTCCCATAAGGGAGAGACGGGATTGAGCCGATCTCTCCTTTTTTAGGTTTAGAAAGGAAGCAAATGGCATTTGTAGCGATTAGAGAGTTTATAAAGCTTCAAGGAATCCACTACCAGGCCCCAGCAAAGGCTGGGGTGCTAGCCTCGGAGATGGAGCAGTATCGTGTCTTAGCTCAAGCGGCTCGTAAGGAATTCACCGATTTAGTCTCGGCCTTTCAGCAGCGTCACCCTTACTTGGAGCAGGACCGGACTAGCCAATGGATGAACCAGGCCCAGGTCTTGCGGCCTCATTTTTGGGCCTATCTAAAAGGAGAAGGGACGATGGCAGAACCTATGTTTGCCTTGAGGCTCTATGGAGATGCAGCTGATTTTGGAGTTTCCTTAGAGGTGAGTTTTATCGAGCGAAAAAAAGATGAGCAGAGCCTTCAAAAACAACACATGGTTCTCACCATACCCATCACTCAGCCAGTTTATTATTTCGCCCAGAAAAATGGAGAGAGTCAAAGGGTAGAAGGAACAGAAAAGAACCGCCATGATCTGTTGCAAGGAGTAGCAGAAGGGACGGTTCGTAAGGTCCTCGTCAAATACGATGTTTCTCTAGTTGAGGAGAGTTCCCTAGAGAATATCCTGGATCAGTTGCAAGAGGCGCTGGTGGCTCTGGAACCCTATTACTTGGCAACCCGTCAGGTGTAGAAAGGTGTTCTCCGACCTGTATTTGCAACAATTTTGCCATAGCTATTGACAAATAGAGTCGAATCCGATAGAATAGTAAAGTATGTTTAGTAACTGATCACAACTAGCCGGCTAAACGAATACAAAATCTATGAGGAGGTATTCATCGTGAAACGTACTTATCAACCAAGTAAACTTCGTCGTGCGCGCAAACATGGTTTCCGTCACCGTATGGCAACTAAAAATGGTCGTCGCGTATTGGCAGCTCGTCGTCGTAAAGGACGCAAAGTTTTGGCTGCCTAATTCAGATAAAAACCTAAAAACCAGTAGAAACTCGAGACTACTGGTTTTTGTTTTGTCCGAAAGTGAATTTAGAGGCGCTTTCTGCTATAATAGAAAGAAGAAAAACTCGGAAGAAAAGGAAGATCATGCAGATTTTTGATACCCACACCCATCTCAATGTGGAAGAATTCGCAGGAAAAGAACAAGAAGAGCTCGACTTGGCCAAGGAAATGGGTGTTGTAGCCCACAATATCGTTGGTTTTGACAAACCGACGATTGAGCGTGCCATGGAGTTGGCAGACCAGCATCCAGAACTCTATCTCACGCTTGGTTGGCACCCCACTGAGGCAGGCGATTATACTCCTGAAGTGGAGGCCTATTTACTTGAACAGCTAAAACATCCCAAAGTTGTCGCACTCGGAGAAATCGGTCTGGATTACCACTGGATGACGGCACCAAAAGATGTCCAAGAAAAGGTTTTTCGTCGTCAGATTCAATTGTCTAAGGACTTGGACCTCCCCTTTGTGGTGCATACACGCGATGCTTTAGAAGATACTTATGGCATCATCAAGAGTGAAGGAGTTGGTCCTCGCGGTGGGATCATGCATTCTTTCTCAGGAAGTTTAGAAGAAGCGAAACGCTTCATGGATTTGGGAATGATGATTTCCTTTTCTGGAGTAGTGACGTTTAAGAAGGCAACAGATGTCCAAGAAGCGGCAGCTGGCCTTCCGCTCGAGAAGATCTTGGTTGAAACAGACGCCCCTTACCTGGCACCAGTTCCCAAACGTGGTCGGGAAAATAAAACAGCCTACACTCGTTATGTGGTAGATTTTATTGCAGGTCTACGTGGCTTAACAACAGAAGAAGTAGCTCAGGCAACCTATGGCAATGCAAGAAAGGTATTTGGCCTTGACTGAGAAAAGAAAAATACCAGAAGTAATTGTTGTAGAGGGCAAGGACGACACAGCTAATCTCCGTCGTTTTTATGAGGTGGATACCTATGAAACGCGAGGCTCTGCGATCGATCAAGATGACTTGGAACGAATTGCTACCTTGCAAGAGTTGCGTGGAGTCATTGTCTTTACCGATCCAGACTATAATGGTGAGCGAATTCGCAAGATCATTATGCAAGAGGTACCCCAGGCCAAACATGCCTTTTTAAATCGTGGTGAAGCAGTGCCCAAATCCAAGACCAAGGGGCGTTCTCTTGGAGTGGAGCATGCCAGTTTTGAAGACTTAGAAAAAGCCCTAGCTGGACTGGTCGGGTCTTACGAAGATGAAAATTTCTTTGATATCACAAAGACCGACTTGATGCGGCTTAGACTGTTGATGGGAAGCGATAGTCGCAAACGGCGGGAATATCTAGGAGAAGCCTTGCGCATCGGCTACTGCAATGGCAAGCAATTACTCAAACGCTTGGAGTTGTTTGGAATTTGTTTGGCCCAAGTCGAAGAGGCGATGGCCAGTTATTAAGACGGAAGTAGAGGGGATCCTTTACCCCTAAACTGATTAGAAAAGAGAAAAAATGAGAATTGCAGATTATAGCGTGACCAAGGCAGTGCTGGAGCGTCACGGTTTTACCTTTAAAAAATCCTTCGGTCAGAACTTCTTGACCGATACCAACATCCTTCAAAAGATTGTGGATACGGCTGAGATTGATAAGCAGGTCAATGTCATCGAAATCGGTCCCGGAATTGGAGCTCTGACTGAGTTTTTGGCAGAAAATGCCGCAGAAGTGATGGCCTTTGAGATCGATGACCGCTTGGTTCCCATTTTGGCGGATACCTTGCGGGATTTTGACAATGTCACGGTTGTCAACCAAGACATCCTCAAGGTAGACCTCAACCAGTACATCGCAGAGTTTAAAAACCCAGACCTTCCGATCAAGGTAGTGGCTAATCTTCCCTACTACATCACAACTCCAATCCTCATGCACTTGATCGAATCCAAGATTCCTTTCCAAGAATTTGTGGTCATGATGCAAAAAGAGGTGGCAGACCGCATCTCAGCTGAGCCCAACACCAAGGCTTATGGTTCTTTATCCATTGCAGTCCAATACTATATGTCTGCTAAGGTAGCTTTTATCGTGCCTCGCACCGTCTTTGTGCCAGCACCAAACGTCGACTCTGCCATTTTGAAGATGGTCCGTCGCGAAGAACCAGCAGTAGCAGTCAAGGATGAAGATTTCTTCTTCTCTGTCAGCAAGGCCAGCTTTGTCCACCGGCGGAAGACACTTTGGAACAACTTGACCAGTCGCTTTGGCAAGACCGAAGAAATCAAAGCCAAGCTGGAAGCAGGAATCCAAGCCGCAGGCCTGCAACCTTCTGTACGAGGAGAAGCTCTTAGCTTAGAAGACTTCGCTCGCCTAGCAGACGGCCTTCTAGAAGCAGGAATAAAATAACAGAAAAGACATGAGCTTTGTAGCTCATGTCTTGTTTGTTGTAGAAGGAAAGGACGGGATTTGAACCCGCGCGTGAATAAAATCCACTTGCCGGATTTCGAGTCCGGTGCCGTACCGAGCTGGGCCACCTTTCCAAGATGCGGAGAAAGGGATTTGAACCCTCACGCCCGAAGGGGCACATGCGCCTGAAGCATGCGTGTCTGCCGTTCCACCACCTCCGCATAGTTCTATTATACACTTTTTAGGAAAAATGCCAAGGAAAAAAAGGAACAGGGGAGCCTACAGATGGCTTCTGTTCCTCTTATCCATAGATCATTTCAATGCTGCAGGATATAGGCTCTCTTGCTCCTTGGAGGTATCTTTGAGGATAAAGATGGCCCATAAAAGAGCTAAGATGCAGACCACTAATCCCGGGATGCCCCCTTCAGGGCCAAATTCACCACCAGTGATCAAGGTGTGATTTGAAGTTGTGAAGTACATCAGGGATGATTCGCTGTCAAAGCCACTGACATGAAAACCATAGACATTTCCCATCAGGAAATTCCAGGCAAAGTGGAAGCCACAAGGTCCCCAAATATTCCCGCGTTTCAGGGCATAGACTGCTGTAAAGACCCCGAAGAAGAAGAGATGAACAGTAGAGAACCAAGAAGCACCGTTGTTATTCATATGAAAGTAGGAGAACATAGTAGCTGAGATCAGGATAGCCAGAAGGGCATTGGTATGGTAGGAGATAGTTGGAATCAACCAACCACGGATATAAATTTCTTCTGCCGCAGTTTGGAAAATATAGCCGATCAAAACCAAAATCCAGGATACAAGAAATGGCATACTAAATTGAATCCGATGGAATGTGGCATTTCCTGTGACTAAAAAGACGATCAAGACTGTTGTGATCATGATGCCTCCCACTAGGCAACCTTTGGCGAATTCAGAAAGCCCATTTCCTTTAGAAAATCCCATGGTTCGAATAGGCCGTTTTTCAATCAAGCGAACCCAAAGGAAGAAGGCGATGATGGTATAGAGGAAGGACCAGAGGTCAAGGATGTTCCACCAGTCTGGGATCCAGTGTTGCTTATTGAGAAAGAAATTGGTCGATGCCGTGCTAACAGGGGACATGTACTCTGTGATGTAATACAGAATAAACGGAGCCAAAAACCAGGGTGTCAGAAATTTTCCCTTTTTGATATTGGCAATCAAGGGATTCTCTTTAGAAAGAAAAGAAAGACTCATAAAGAACCTCCATCTAAAAACGTAGAACAAAGAGACAGTTTTCTTTGTACAGCAAGTAATCATTGAAACAAGGCGCTTCTTGATGTCACTTCCTTTCTGCATTCTTGTTTCGAGCTTCCCACAAGCAACTTATTTATGAATGTTTTTTCACATTTATTATACCTAAATTAGGAAGCGGTTACAATACCCCTATCTTTATTATCCCTAAAAATTTTACTGAAACTAGTTCCAGATTTTTCTTATTGAGCAATCCAGCCTTATTTCTCATTTTTTGGTATAATAGATAGTATTAATCTCAAAGGAGTACGATTTGCAAGGAACAATCGTCAAGGCCTTGGCTGGCTTTTACTACGTGGAGTCAGACGGTCACATTTATCAGACACGGGCTCGTGGAAATTTTAGAAAAAAAGGACAGACTCCTTATGTGGGGGATCAGGTAGAATTCTCTGCTGAAGAGAATTCAGAAGGCTACATTTTGAGCATTGCGCCTCGAAAAAATAGCCTCGTGCGTCCTCCGATTGTCAATATTGATCAGGCAGTAGTGATTATGTCAGCTAAGGAGCCGGATTTCAATGCCAATCTTTTAGACCGTTTTCTGGTTCTTTTGGAGCATAAGGGGATTCATCCCATTGTCTATATTTCAAAACTGGACTTGTTAGAAGATATGGAAGACATCCACTACTACCAAGGAATCTATCAGGCTATTGGCTATGATTTTGTCTTGTCGATTGAGGAACTCTTGCCCCTTTTGACCAATCAAACCACGGTCTTTATGGGACAGACCGGTGTAGGAAAATCGACCTTGCTCAATAAGATTGCTCCGGATCTGGAGCTTGAAACGGGTGAGATTTCAGATAGTCTGGGGCGCGGTCGACACACGACCCGAGCTGTCAGCTTTTACCATTTAAATGGAGGAAAGATCGCAGATACGCCTGGCTTCTCCTCCCTCGATTATGAAGTGACGACCAGTGAAGACTTAAATCATGCCTTCCCAGAAATCGCCGACGTGAGCCACTCTTGTAAATTTCGTACCTGTACCCACACACATGAGCCCGCTTGTGCGGTGAAACCAGCCGTTGAAAGAGAGGAAATTGCGCCTTTCCGTTATGAGGATTACTTGCAATTTCTAAGTGAGATTGAAAACCGTCGCGAAACCTATAAAAAAATTTCGAAAAAAATACCAAAATAGGAGACACTACAACGATGAAAACAATGAAAATTGCACCCTCAATTTTGAGTGCCGATTATGCCAATTTTGAAAGTGAATTAAAACGCTTAGAAGCAGCTGGAGCTGACTATGCCCATATCGATGTCATGGATGGCCATTTTGTGCCCAATATCAGCTTTGGAGCTGGTGTCGTAGAGAGCATGCGTCCACATAGCAAGTTGGTCTTTGATTGCCACTTGATGGTCACCAATCCCGAACACCATATCGAAGAATTCGCCCGTGCAGGTGCGGATATCATCAGCATCCACGTAGAAGCAACTCACCATATCCACGGAGCTCTTCAAAAAATTCGTCAAGCAGGTGTGAAGGCTAGTGTCGTGATCAATCCAGGAACTCCTGTAGTCAGTATCAAACATGTCTTGAACTTGGTAGATCAAGTCTTGGTCATGACCGTTAATCCAGGATTCGGTGGCCAAGCCTTCTTGCCTGAAACCATGGACAAGGTGCGCGAATTAGCCGCGCTTCGTGAAGAAAAAGGCTTAGGCTTTGATATCGAAGTCGATGGAGGAATTGATGGCCAAACTATTTCCCAAGCAAAAGAAGCCGGGGCCAATGTCTTTGTAGCAGGCTCTTATGTCTTTAATGGAGATGTTAATGAGCGTGTTCAAACGCTCCGAGATGCTGTAAATGGGTAAGATCGCAATACTGGCAGGAGGGGACAGCACGCTTTTGCCAAGAAATCATGACGCTTATGTAGGCGTTGATGGTGGCTGTTTGAAGTTACTGGAACAAGGCCTGCCATTAGATATAGCTGTGGGGGATTTCGATTCCGTCTCTGAGACTGATTTGAATAAGATCCGTATCCAAGCCAAGCAGGTTATTCAATCCATCCCTGAAAAGAACGATACGGATTTGGAATTGGCCTTGAAAGCAGTCTTTGAAGCCTATCCAGAGGCTATTATCACCGTTTATGGTGCCTTTGGCGGTCGCTTGGATCACTTCTTGTCTAATATCTTTTTACCGACCGATCCAGACCTAGCTCCCTACATGGATCAGATCCAATTAGTCGATGGTCAAAACCGCTTAATCTACAGACCAGCTGGCTGCCATGAGATTCAGCCAGATCCAGCCATGTCCTATGTTGGTTTTATGCCTGTCGGACAAGGCCACTTAGAGATCACAGGGGCCAAGTATCCGCTCCATCAGGATAATTATTTTTTGAAGGCCATGTATGGCTCCAATGAATTTTTGGATCAACCGATTCAAGTGAGTCTTGACCGTGGCTATCTTGTCATTGTTTATAGTAAAGACAGAGGTTAATATGAATATCATTCTGCTTCTGATTGGCCTGCTCAATCTGGGCCTCCTCATCTATCTCTTGCAACGGTCAGATGATACTAGACCGGCTTTACGAGAGATGCTGGAAGACCATGAGGATCATTTGACAGACCAGTTGGACTATCGTTTTGAAAAAGAAAGACAAGCAAGCCAGATTGCCAATCAGCAGTTAGAGATCGCCCTGACAGATCGCTTAACCGAGATGCGAGTGGAGATCCACCAGCAGACGACGGCTCTGCGCGCTGAGATGAACGAGCACTTTACTAAAAATCGGGACAAAACAGATGAGCGTATGCGCCAGATTCAAGAGTCCAATGAAGTGCGGCTAGAACAGATGCGCCAAACGGTAGAAGAAAAATTGGAGAAAACCTTGCAGCACCGCTTGCAGACCTCCTTTGAGACGGTTTCAAAACAATTGGAGTCGGTCAACAAAGGGTTGGGAGAAATGCAGACGGTGGCGAGGGATGTCGGAACCCTTAATAAAGTTCTCTCCAATACCAAGACGCGTGGGATTATGGGCGAATTGCAGCTGGGCCAAATCATTGAAGATATCTTGGCTCCAGCCCAGTATGAGCGGGAGTTTGTCACCGTTCCCCAATCCAGTGAGCGCGTGGAATATGCCATTAAGCTTCCGGGGCAAGGAGAGGAACCAGTCTATCTACCGATTGACTCTAAATTCCCACTGGAAGACTACTATCGTCTGGAAGAAGCTTATGAATCAGGAGAGAAAGAGGAGATCGAGCGTTACCGCAAGGCCCTTCTTGCTAGTATCAAGCGTTTTGCTAAAGATATTCAACAAAAATACCTCTTTCCACCAGCGACGACTAATTTCGGAATTCTCTTTTTGCCAACTGAAGGCCTCTATTCCGAAGTGGTTCGCAATCCAGCATTCTTCGATCGCTTGCGTCGGGACGAACAAATTTTAGTGGCTGGTCCAAGTACGCTATCAGCCCTCTTGAACTCCTTGTCTGTTGGCTTTAAAACGCTCAACATCCAAAAGAGTGCAGATGACATTAGTAAAGTATTGGGATCGGTCAAATCAGAATTCCATAAGTTTGGAGGGATTCTGGCCAAAACTCAGCGCCATTTAAAGAATGCTTCCAATAATATTGATGATTTGCTAACCAGACGGACCAGTGCCATCGAGCGGACACTCCGCCAAATCGAAAGTGATGAGGACCTGCTGGGACTAGATGTATATATAGAAGATGGAGAAGATGATGGTCAAAATTAACCAAATGAAAAAAGATGAATTGTTCGAAGGATTCTATTTGATCAAGTCAGCAGAAGTGCGTCAAACGCGGGCCGGGAAAAACTACCTCGCCTTTGTCTTCCAGGATGAGACCGGTACAATCGAAGGTAAACTATGGGATGCCCAACCTCACAATGTAGAGAGTTTTATGGCTGGGCGCGTGGTCCATATGTCTGGACGTCGAGAAGTTTACAATAATACTCCGCAAGTCAACCAATTAAACATGCGCTTGCCCCAAGCAGGAGAGCCCAACAATCCAGCAGACTTTAAGGAAAAACCACCAGTAGATCCCAAGGAATTGCATGAATACCTGTCAAACATGATTTTCAAAATTGAAAATCCAGTCTGGCAACGGATTGTTCGGGCCCTCTATGGGAAATATGAGAAAGAGTTTTATAGCTATCCAGCTGCTAAGACCAACCACCATGCCTTTGAAGCCGGTCTCGCTTATCATACGGCGACCATGGTCCGTTTGGCAGATAGTATCGGTGATATCTATCCTCAGTTGAATAAAAGTTTGCTCTTTGCAGGGATTATGTTACACGATTTGGCCAAAGTGATCGAGTTGACGGGACCTGAAAATACAGAATACACTGTTCGAGGCAACCTCATCGGCCACATTGCACTGATCGATGAAGAAATCACCAAGGTCTTGCAAGACTTGAAGATTGATGATCAAAAAGAAGAAGTGATCGTCCTTCGCCATGTGATCTTGAGTCACCATGGCTTGCTGGAATACGGTAGTCCTGTTCGTCCAAAAATCATGGAAGCAGAGATTATTCATATGATCGATAATTTGGATGCGGAAATGATGATGATGACAACAGCACTTGGCTTAATTGGTCCTGGCGAGATGACCAATAAAATCTTCGCTATGGAAAATCGTTCCTTCTATAAACCGAATCTCGACTAGTAAAAACAGAGATAAATACGGAATTCATTCTGCCAAAAATAAAATAATCAGGAAAAAACGGCCTTCTGTAAATCAGAATGTTCGTTTTTTTCGCTTCTTATGGTATAATGATAGAAAAAACTACATGGTGAGAAAATGAAATTAAGAAGAAGTGAACGGATGGTCGTGATTTCTAATTACTTGATCAACCATCCCTATGAATTGACTAGCCTCAATACGTTTGCGGAAAAGTATGAGTCTGCCAAGTCTTCCATCTCAGAAGATATCGTGATCATTAAGCGTGCGTTTGAAGAGATGGAAATCGGAAATATTGAGACCATTACAGGAGCTGGTGGAGGCGTGATCTTTACACCGTCTATCTCAGATCAAGAATCCAAAGAAATCGTCGAGGATCTTTGCAAGCAGCTGTCTGAAAGTGATCGTATCCTTCCTGGTGGCTACATTTACCTGTCTGATCTTTTGAGCAATCCGAAGATTTTGAATCGGATCGGCCGCATCATTGCCAAAGCCTTTCGAGATAAGAAAATTGATGCTGTCATGACCGTAGCGACCAAGGGAGTTCCTTTAGCGAATGCAGTGGCCAATGTCTTGAATGTTCCATTTGTCATTGTCCGTCGTGATTTGAAAATCACAGAAGGGTCAACCGTTAGTGTCAACTATGTTTCAGGCTCAAGTGGGGATCGTATTGAGAAAATGTTCCTTTCAAAACGGAGCCTAAAAGCAGGAAGCCGGGTCTTGATTGTCGATGACTTCCTTAAAGGTGGCGGAACGATTAATGGGATGGTCAGTCTCTTGGCTGAATTCGATTCTGAATTAGCAGGAGTAGCTGTCTTTGCGGATAATGCTGCAACCGACCGTGAATTCTTTGAACACAAATCCTTATTGCGCGTGACCAACATCGATGTGAAAGAAAATAAATTGAGTGTCGAAGTTGGGAATATCTTTGATTAAGAGCAACAAAGGAGGATCAAAAAGTGAAAAGAATTTTAGATCGATTTGATAATAGTCCTTTGTGGATTCGCTTGGTGACAGTTCTGTCTCTATCCTTTATTTTGGTAGCTGGTTTGTATACCGTTAAAAAGAATACGGCTGCCCAGGTAACGACAGAAATTCAACCTGCTAAAAAGACAGGTTCCCTTCCAGTGAAAAAGGAAACAAAGGAAGAAAAAGAAAAGAAGGAAGAAAAGAAAAATACAGAAGCTGCTGAAAAAGCAGTCGTTCAAATGGAAACAACGCCAAGTCAAGATTCTGTGAACGCTGCCCAAGCTGCTGTGAAGAAAGTCAAAGATGCGACTCAAAAGCAATCGCTTGAGGCCCGTATCCAATACATCGCTAACTATTATGGACTGACCTATGAGAGCGACACAACGGCAACACAGCAGACTCAAACAGACGCTAATGCCAACACGAACGCGAACGCAAATACTAATGCCAATGCTGGAGTAGCTGGAGCCAATGCGACAGTTCAACCACAACAGCAACAACAGTATGTTCCAGCTCCAGCTACAGGGGCAGAAGAACCTGCTGAAGCTGGTCAATAATGAACTTTTTCGACTTCTTCAAAAAATAAAAAAACATCTTGCAATCAAAGTGCCGTCATGTTATAATAATAGACGGTACTTTTTACTTTTGGTCTCTCAAGAGTGTACAGGGACGTGCTGACAAATGTTGCAAAAGTACACACAGATGGTAGCTGTCACCAAGTGTATCATCACCAAAAATAAAAAAACACAGGAGAATGTAGATGCCTACAATTAACCAATTGGTTCGCAAACCGCGTAAATCAAAAGTAGAAAAATCTAAATCACCAGCTTTGAACGTTGGTTACAACAGTCATAAAAAAGTTCAAACAAACGTTTCTTCACCACAAAAACGTGGTGTTGCAACTCGTGTTGGAACAATGACACCTAAAAAACCTAACTCTGCCCTTCGTAAATTCGCTCGTGTACGTTTGAGCAACTTGATCGAAGTGACTGCTTACATCCCAGGTATCGGACACAACTTGCAAGAGCACAGCGTGGTGCTTCTTCGTGGTGGACGTGTAAAAGACCTTCCAGGGGTACGTTACCATATCGTCCGTGGTGCACTTGATACTGCAGGTGTAAACGATCGTAAACAAGGCCGTTCTAAATACGGTACTAAAAAACCAAAAGCATAAGGAAAGGGGATAAAGAAAAATGAGTCGTAAAAACCGTGCGCCTAAACGCGATGTATTGCCAGATCCGCTTTACAATTCACAATTAGTTACTCGTCTTATCAACCGCGTTATGCTTGATGGTAAACGTGGTACAGCTGCTTCAATCGTTTACGGAGCTTTCGAACAAATTAAAGAAGCTACTGGAAACGATGCTCTTGAAGTATTCGAAACAGCTATGGAAAACATCATGCCTGTACTTGAAGTACGTGCTCGCCGTGTCGGTGGTTCTAACTACCAAGTCCCAGTTGAAGTTCGTCCAGAACGTCGTACAACACTTGGACTTCGTTGGTTGGTAACCATCGCTCGTCAACGTGGTGAACACACAATGGTTGATCGTCTTGCAAAAGAAATCTTGGATGCAGCGAACAACACTGGTGCAGCTGTTAAGAAACGTGAAGATACTCACCGTATGGCTGAAGCTAACCGTGCATTCGCACACTTCCGCTGGTAAGATTAAGATACTAAGGGCATTAAAAAAGCGACTGAAAATTAGGAAGCTTGACGAAGAATCGAAGATTCTAGGAAAGCTTATCTATTTTCCGAGCTTTTAGCCCGAGTTCAATTATGATGCTAGGAACGGCAAGGATGCAAAGTGGAAATAGGAAACTGATGCAGTGTTCGATGAACACAAAGCAGTTTATCTTTTTTGCACCGGGCCTCGCTCGGGTTCAAATCAGTTAACTTGAGCTTTTAGCCTGGGTTCAATTGAGCTCAACTCGGCTAACTAACTTTAGCCCGGGTTCAATTCAACTCTTCTTACAAGTTGGAACCAAAACTTAGCATGAAAACACTGAAAACGGGTAGGTCCTGCCTATCCGTTTTTATTAAAATCGTGTTATAATAGAATAGAAATCAAAAATAAATAGGAGAAACAAACCTCATGGCACGCGAATTTTCACTTGAAAAAACTCGTAATATCGGTATCATGGCTCACATCGATGCTGGTAAAACAACTACTTCTGAACGTATCT
>OGHJ01000969.1_pt1 | contig 35231 bp, 27 predicted proteins | sample 1571351 | NCBI WGS metagenome assembly OGHJ01 (sample SAMEA2582037, study PRJEB24529) | metagenome | biome: Human gut stool | place: China | collected 2011 | reverse complement strand
TGCTTTCCAGTCTTTTTTAATGCAGACACTCTCTATTTATAGCAAAATTATTCATCTACCCTTTTCAAAGCACACACACTCTCCACATGAACCGAGTGGCTGAACTGATCTACCACAGATACCTTCTCCAAGGTATATTTTTCCTCACACAGCATCTTTAAATCTCTTGCTAATGTTGCCGGGTCGCAGCTTACATAGACAATGCGCTTCGGTGCCATATCGAGCATTGTGTTTAAGAGCATCGCATCACAGCCCTTTCTTGGTGGATCAACAACGATGACATCTGGATGAATCCCAGTCTTTTCATACTGTGCAGGTACGACTTCTTCTGCCTTTCCAACGAAAAATTCAACATTATCCATATGATTTAATGCGGCATTTCTCTTGGCATCATCGATGGCTTCTTTAATGATTTCTACACCGTAAACCTGCTTTGCTTTCTGCGCCAAAAAGAGGGAAATAGTTCCGATTCCGCAGTATAAATCCCACACAAGTTCCTGCCCTTTCAGCTCAGCGTACTCTAATGCTTTAGAATAAAGAACCTTTGTCTGCTGTGGGTTTACCTGATAGAAAGAAAGCGGCCCAATCTGATATTTAATATTACCGATATAATCTTCAATATAATCCTGGCCCCATACAGTCTCACAGCGAAGTCCCAAAATTTTATTTGTCTTATCAGTATTCGTGTTTACGATAATACTTGTCATTCCCTCGATTGTTTTTAAGTCATCTACAAGTTTATCAATATGTTTCAACTGCTTTTTCGTACCATTTACAATAAGACATACCATAATCTCGCCAGTAGTAAATCCTATGCGGGTTAAAATATGGCGCACCAAACCGCTGTGATTTTTCTCATCATATGCAGAGATCTTATTTTCTTTCATATAAGTAAGAACTTTTTCAACAATCGGGTGAGTTACTTCTGCCTGAATCGCACAATTTGTATTGGCCACGATGGAGTGGGTACGGCCCGCATAAAATCCGGCAACAAGGTTCCCCTCTTTGTCATAACCAACAGGAAACTGTGCCTTATTGCGGTAATGCCACGGTTCTTCCATTCCGTATACCGGCTCCATCTTCTGCTCAATATCTTCTTTTCCAAAACCGCCTATACGCATCAGGCAGCCTTCCACAAGACTCTTTTTAAAAGAAAGCTGTTTCTCATAAGAAATCTGCTGTAACTTACAACCTCCACACTGTCTTGCGACCGAACATGGCGGGGTTACTCTGTCTTTTGATGGTGTTACAATTTCTACCAGACGGGCATAACCGTAATTCTTTTTTAATTTTGTTATGGAAACTCTCACTTCATCACCGATTACCGTGTCTTTAACAAAGAAAGGGAAGCCCTGGTACTTGCCAAGACCTTCCCCTTCCTTTGTAAAATCTTCGATTGTAAGTGAAATTTCCTGATTCTTTTTCAAATTCAACTTCTGTTCTGATTTCACTTTATTATTCAATCCTTTTCTCCTAAATGACTTGTCGCTCTGATATTGCTTTCAAATAATTTATTGTAACCTTTCCACTCACCGCTCTGACGGCTCTCTTCTGCAAGTGCTTCAATAAACGTCTCCATCTTTGCATCAGTATTATCTGCAAAATTAAGGGCTAATGCCTCAATTAATGCCGGCTTCTTAGGAGAACCGTATTCTAACTCACCGTGATGTGCTAAGATACAGTGCTTTAATTCATTCGCCAGCTTCGCTGGGAAACCATTAATATTTCTAATCTTCTCATCAATCATCATCGTTCCCATTACGATATGGCCGACCAGCTGTCCAACATCTGTATAATCGTTCTCCGGGAAATCAGAAAGCTCATCAATCTTTCCGATATCATGACAGATTGCTGCTGTAATAAGTAAATCTTTATTCAAAACCGGATACTGCGTACAATAAAAATCACACAGTTTCGTTACGCTTAATGTATGCTCTAACAGACCGCCCATAAATCCATGATGTACTCTTTTCGCTGCGGAATGTGCCTTGAACTTGGCTGCAAATTCCTTATCTCCAAAGAAAGCAACTAATAGCTGTCTTAAATAAATGTTCTGTACATGATTCACATAGGAAGATAATTCCTTAAACATTCCGTCAATACTCTTGCTGGAACATGGGATATAATCCTCCATTGCAAATTCGCCCTCTCTGGCTTTACGCAGTCTTCTGACATTGAGCTGCGGACTGCCCTGAAAGCTTGTGACATTACCCTCTACACGGATGTAATCCATCTGTTCAAAATTCTCGATTCCATTATTCAAATCCCAGATTTTTGTGTCAATGACACCAGTCTTATCCTGCAAAATCATGGAATAATAAGTCTTTCCCGCTTTTGTCTTCGCAATATTTTTTACTTTACAAAGGTACACTTCAGAGACATTATCTCCTTCTCTGAGTTCATTAATATAACGCATATACGTTTCCTTTCTAATCCATCTCTTTAATTACTTCACATATTATAGCTTAAATTTAATAGGCTGACAACCAAGAAAATGCTCTATTTCGCAGATTTTTCCGCATTTTTAAAGGCTTTACGCCCCGTCTTCATTGACAAATGAAGTATTTCATGTCACAATTACTTTTGCATTAAATTAAGGAAAGGAATAGTCCGGCACAGTATCGGACTGTAGGTAAGCATTATGATTAGAAAACACATTATTGCACACGGCCGCGTACAGGGCGTTGGTCTTCGCTTTACAGTAACCGGTTTTGCAAAAAAGTACAATGTGACGGGTTGGGTCCGCAATCTCTATGATGGTACGGTAGAGATGGAAGTCCAGGGAATAGACCACCGTGTGGAACTCTTTTTACAGGAGTTATCCTCTGATCGGCCAGGTGGGAATCGCTTCATCCGCATTGACAAATTGGACATTACAAATATTCCTTCTGTAAATGTAGCAGATGAAAAGGGCTTTCGGGCTCGCTACTAACAAGTTAATCTAATATTATCAATATATGAAAATCTTATTCAATCATAACTTACGCAGTAAAACTATGTACAAACTATATACTATCTGGATTATTTCTCTTTACATAGCTCTGCAATACGTTTTCCTGCATAATGCATCCATCACAAATTAAGATGCATATCAAGATTGAACTTAAATTTTTGAGAGGATTTTATTTATGAATACAAAGGCACTAATCACATTAGAATATGATAAAATCATTAAAAAGCTGGAGACTTTTGCTTCTTCGACCATGGGAAAGGCACTCTGTAAAGACCTGCTTCCCTCCTCTGATTACGAAGAAATCTTGTCAGCACAGACAGAAACAAAAGATGCACTGACCCGGCTTTATAAGACGGGTTATCTTTCTTTTCAGGGACTTTCTGATATCCGTCCACATTTAAGATTATTAGAAATTGATTCCACATTAAATACAAAGGAGCTTCTCGATATTGCCCGTCTTCTTTCTATTACAGCACAGGCTGTAGAATACGGCGATACGGAAGATGACATAATGGCATATGACTCCTTAAACAGCTATTTTGGAGAACTTGATTCATTAGAATTCCTTTACCAGAGAATTACACAGTGTATTTTATCTGAGGATGAGATCAGTGATGATGCCTCTTCCGCATTAAAAGACATTCGCCGCGAAATCAAACAGACAAATATCTCCATCCACAATAAGCTGACTTCTGTTATCAACTCACAAAATAACAAGACAATGCTTCAGGATGCGCTGATTACCGTCCGTAATGGCCGTTACTGTGTTCCTGTAAAAACAGAATATCGTAACGCCTTTCCGGGTATGATTCACGATCAGTCTTCTTCCGGTTCTACACTTTTCATCGAGCCGATGGCCGTTGTCCAGTTAAACAACCATTTGAAAGAATTAGATATTAAAGAAAAAATGGAAATCGAAAAGATTCTCCAGTCTTTAAGCGCACAGGCCGCTTCCTGCAGCCGTGAATTAGAGGAAAATCAGAAGATTCTGACAAAGCTTGATTTCATTTTCGCAAAGGCAAAATATGCAAAAGAATATCAGGGAACCGAACCGATTTTCAATACAGACGGAATTGTAGATATCAAGCAGGGCCGTCATCCATTACTTGACCCGAAAAAAGTCGTTCCAATCCATATTTATATTGGCGAGGACTTTAATATGCTTCTGCTCACCGGACCAAATACTGGTGGTAAGACCGTTTCCTTAAAAACAGTCGGTCTCTTCCAGCTTATGGGACAGGCAGGACTCCACATTCCTGCATTTCAGGGTTCCCGCCTTGCTGTATTTTCTGATATTTTTGCGGATATCGGAGATGAGCAGAGTATTGAGATGAACTTATCCACATTTTCATCTCATATGACGAACCTTGTCCACATTTTAGACGAAGCTGACCCCAATTCTCTCGTTTTACTCGATGAATTATGTGGAGGAACTGACCCGACAGAAGGTGCGGCACTTGCCATTGCCATCTTAGATGACCTGCATACAGGAAAGATTCGTACAGTTGCAACAACACATTACGCTGAGCTAAAAATGTACGCAATGGACACACTTGGCGTAGAGAATGCCTGCTGTGAATTCGACCTTGAGACTCTTTCTCCAACTTACCGCCTTTTAATCGGTATTCCTGGAAAAAGTAATGCCTTCTCCATCAGTGAACGTCTTGGCCTGCCAGACTACATTATCGAACAGGCACGCTCCCAGATCGATGCGACTGCCATTGACTTTGAAAACATGCTCTCTGAATTAGAGAAAAACAAAGCTGAAATTGAAAAAGAACAGTCTGAACTTTACAAGACAAAACAGGAAATCGAGAACTTAAAGAACAGCCTGAAAGAAAAACAGGATGACATTAAAGAAAAACGAGACAAGATGCTCCGTGATGCCCGCGAGGAAGCACGAAACATTCTCGAAGAAGCCAAGGAAGTTGCTGATGAATCCATTCGTAAATATCACGCATGGGGACAGCATCCAAAGCAGAACAACATGAAAAAAATGGAAGCACAGAGAAGTGATCTCCGAGGCCGCATGAGTAAGCTTGACAAAAAGCTCGCCTATAAGGCAAAGAAGTCTTCCACTATCTCCGATCCTTCTGACTTCAAAGTAGGCGATTCTGTATTTGTAACTACACTTTCTCTAAACGGAACTGTAAAAGAAGCTGCCAACAAGGATGGAGACCTTGTAATCCAGATGGGCTTCTTAAGTTCTGTAGTAAACTACAAAAACTTAGAACTTCTCGCTCCAGAAAAAGCACCGAAACCACAGCATCAGCCAAAAGACCGCTACAGTATCAATAAGGCTGCAACAATCAATCCGGAAATCAACCTTCTCGGAAATACTGTGGATGAGGCAATCGCCCGCCTTGAAAAATACCTTGACGATGCTATGATCGCCGGACTTACTTCTGTCCGGGTTGTTCATGGAAAGGGAACTGGCGCCTTACGAAAGGGAATCCACGAGTATCTCCGTAAACTGAAGTTTGTGAAGTCCTATAAGCTTGCAGAATTCGGCGAAGGGGACGCCGGGGTAACAATCGTAACTTTTAAGTAAATACTAGTTTTTAGAACTAAACAGACGCCGCTACAAAGAAAATTGCAGGCAGTTGCTCAAAAAAACAAAGAGAAGGAGTATTCTAAGCTTGATTTTGTTCCGTTGCGCTAAACGTTCCATCCTGCCTGATAAAACAACCTTGCTCGAAAACGAGCTCGCAAGGTTACAGTCAGGATTCCACAGCGCAAAGTCACAAAATTCAAGCTTAGAATACTCCTTCTCTTTGCTTTCTTTTGAGCAATCCGATAAAGGATATATATGTAGCGGCTGGCTACTTCAAGTCCTACTAGTCAGTTGAAAGACAGCTCCCCAAAAAAGCCCATAGCCTATATTTGTGGTCTTAGCGAAGATTGAATGCGAACCTTTAAGGAATATTTAAACCACAGCGATAGAGTCACAAATATAGGCTATGGGCTCTTGGGGGGGGAGCGTCTCCCTTGCCTGCGGCAACTCAGATTTACCATTCGTATTTGTGGAGTTGTCCTTCAAGCTCTAATTCTTTGAACCCCTGCTGTCTCAGTGCTTCATACAAAACAATTGCTACAGAGTTTCCAAGATTCAGTGAACGGATATGCTCGAGCATCGGGATACGAACAGCGGTTTCTTTATGTTCAAGTAAGATTTCTTCCGGGATTCCGGCGCTTTCTTTTCCAAACATGATGTAGCAACCGTCTTCGTATTCTACATCTGTGTAAGTTTGTTTTGACTTTGTGGTTGCCATATAGATTTTTGCTCCCGGATTCTTGGCGAGGAAGTCCTCGAAGTTCACATAAGTACGGACATCTAATTTATCCCAATAATCAAGTCCGGCACGTTTGAGCATTTTGTCGTTGATTTTGAAGCCAAGTGGCTCAATTAAGTGAAGAACGCTTCCTGTTGCTACGCAGGTTCTTCCGATATTTCCAGTGTTTGCCGGCATTTCCGGCTCATGTAATACGATGTTTACCATAATTTATTCCTCGATATTTCTTATTTACTACTATTACAGTTTTTTCTCTTTGCGCAATCTTTCCACAAAGTTAGCCAGACGACCTAATGCCTCTTTTAATTCTTCGATAGAATAAGCATAGGATACTCGAAGGAATCCTTCGCCGCAGTCTCCAAATGCTGTTCCCGGAATGATGGCTACTTTTTCTTCGCGTAAGAAGCGGTTCGCAAATTCATCGGAGGTCATGCCAAATTCTTTGATGCATGGGAACATGTAGAACGCGCCTTCTGGCTCGAAACATTTCAATCCCATCTCCGAGAAGAGTTCTAAGACAAATCGGCGGCGCTGATTGTATGCATTTCGCATAATCTGAACGTCTTCCTCCCCGTTCATCATTGCTTCGATTGCTGCGTACTGGCTTGTTGTCGGTGCTGCCATAATCGCAAACTGATGAATCTTTAATATTTGCTGCATGATAAGTTCCGGACCCGTGGCAAATCCCATTCTCCATCCGGTCATGGCAAAGGATTTACTGAATCCATTGATGATAATCGTTCTGTCTCTCATTCCTGGAAGAGAAGCGATAGAACAGTGATTCTGTCCATAAGTAAGTTCTGCATAAATTTCATCAGAAATGACATACAGATCTTTTTCTTTTACGATTTCGGCGATCGGCTCTAAGTCTTCACGGGTCATAATCGCACCTGTCGGATTGTTTGGATAGGATAAAATCAGAATCTTTGTCTTATCGGTAATTGCTGCAAGTAATTCTTCTGGCTTTAACTTAAAGTGATTCTCTTCTTTTAAGTCAATTGTTACAGGCACACCGTCCGCTAACTTCACGCATGGGAGATAAGAGACGAAAGCTGGCTCTGGCAAAATAACTTCGTCTCCCGGATTCAGCATCGCACGAAGAGCAAGATCAATTCCCTCACTTCCACCGACAGTCACAACGATTTCGTGGGCAGGATCGTAAGTAAGTTCATATTTACGATACATGTAGTGTGCGATTGCTTTTCGAAGTTCTAATAATCCGGCATTGGATGTATAGAAAGTACGTCCTTTTTCTAAGGAATAGATACCTTCCTCACGGATATGCCACGGAGTATCAAAGTCCGGCTCACCTACACCAAGGGAAATAGCATCTGGCATTTCCTGTACTAAATCAAAAAATTTACGGATTCCTGAAGGTTTCATCTGTACTACTTTATCGGATAAAGGGTTTCTCATGGTGTCACCTTCATTCTGTTTGCCGGCTCTTTATCTATAAGAATCATGCCGTGGTCTTTATATTTTTTCAGGACAAAATGTGTTGCTGTTCCGGCAACTGCTTCTAATGTGGAAAGCTTTGTGGAGACAAACATGGAGACTTCTTTTAAAGTTTTACCTTCTAAAAAGATAGCAAAATCAAAAGCTCCAGACATCAGATAAATGGACTTTACTTCCGGGTAGTTTGTGATTCTCTCTGCCAGCTTTTCAAATCCCTGTCCTCTCTGTGGGGTAACACGCACTTCGATAAATGCAGTTACTTTCTCTGTGTCTGTTTTATCCCAGTTAATAAGAGTAGGATATCCGCAGATAATTCCCTCATTCTCCATTTTTTCGATTTCTTCTAATACAACACTCTCATCGGTTCCAAGCATAATTGCCAGGTCGTGTAAATCTATTCTGCTGTTATTTTCCAGCATTCGTAAAATTTCATGGCGCATAATTTTTCTCCTTTATCTAATTTACTTTATAATACTCATCCATCTTCGGCGGCTCTAAGAAACGAGCCTCATCATCATAGCGAATCAGTCTGTCATTTCCTGCAGTCGTCTGTCCGATCACTGCCGCCTGCACTCCAGCATTTTTCAACTGCTCGACAATTCTGGCTCCATTTGCACAGGCAAGAAGCAATGTTCCGCCGGACCGAAGCATATATGGATTTAAATTAAAATATTCGCATACTTCTATCGTATGCTGCTTGATCGGTATATTTTTAAGATCAATAGACAGTCCGACATTGGCTGCCGCTGCCATTTCCCAGAGTGCGGCAAAAATACCGCCTTCCCGCACATCATGTACAGAAACAACTTCTTTTTCCTGTAAAATGTCCTCTACTGCCGTCATAGAGCCATCATCAAATAAATGCTTTGCCGCCTCAACATAGGACGGTGCGTATCTTTCTTCTAATCGTTTCGCATACTCGGCCGCAAGCATAGCCGCACCTTCTCTGCCGACCGTTCCTGCAACAACTAAATCTAAATCCGCATTCACTACAGCTACCTGCTTTGTGTTTCCCTTACTATCCGCTATGCTCTCCTTGCTTACTACAATGTTTTCCTTATTTCTCGTAATACTTCCCATTGCAGTAACCGATAAAATAAGTGTGCTGACATACGGTGACACCGCTGTATGCCCGGAAAGCACTAAAATATTTTCCTGCATACAAAGGCTGTCGATTTCTTTTATCAATGCCTTTAACTGTTTTTCCTCTGCTTCTTCCGGCATAAGAATACTGAGCGAAATCGCTTTTGGAGCTGCTCCCGCTGCCAGCATACTATTTACTGCACCGTAGACTGCTCTTTTTGCTGCAAATGTCCAGCCTTCCACCGGATTTACCGCCATTGCCACACCGTTTTTTCCCGAAAATCCCTGTGTAAACTCTGGCATAAATTCCGGCATAAAAAGAACTCCGGCATCCTCACCGGGTGCCGGAGAGCCTTTTTCACTGTGGTTATGCAACTGTCTTAGTACCGAGCGTTTTAAAATACTCTCTTTTACCTTTCCTACCCGCATAATATACACTCCCACAGCGGAAGCAGGCTCACCGCCTACTCCGCCTTATTTGCTCCCTGATTATTATTTCCTGTCGTACCTGTGCTGCCTTCTGCTTTCTCACCAGCTTTTGCTGTCTCATCTTTCTTCTGCGTCGTTGGCTTTGACACTTCCTTTTTCTTTGTTCCGACACGGACAACGGATGGAGTGGACATATAAGAACTGGAATTCACCTGCGTTCTCTTCGTCTCTTTTCCATCTATGTATATAACCTTCCACAGTCTTGCTGTGTAACCAGTACGTCCATTGGATTCTACAACTCGCTTGCCCTCTTCCATCGTGTTATCCTTGATTACTTTTTCGGAAGGACCTCTTGTAGAAACAGTCTCGGATACATACTCTACCTTTCGGTTTGAAGCACGATATTCCTTACCGTAAATAGTAAATGTAATGCTGCTTCCTCCAGCTACTCCCTGAATATATACCGGATGATCAAGATTATTGGTAAACTTCAGATCCTTATCTGTTCCGGAAATCGCCGCATCCGCAGATAATGGAACATAATGTACCGTCATTGAATGATTCGATCGCTCTGTTACATTTAACTCTGCTCTTAAAACCGCATTGTAAAGTGTTGTAGATACCTGGCAGATTCCTCCACCATAAGTCTGCACTGTCTGTCCATTCGAATAAGAACCTGCAAGATGGTATCCATTATCCGCTGTAAATGGTGCTACTTTTGAATAAACAGAGAAAGAATCTCCCGGATACAGTAAAGTTCCGTTAATCAGGCTTGCTCCATTCTCTACATTAGCGCATCTTCCAGAAGCAGAGCCTGCATAAGATGTTGTAAATGTTCCAAGCACATCTTTAATTGCTGAAAGCTCCTTCTTCGTATGCTTTGCTTTATCTAACGTATAATCCATCGGAAATACAACAGACTTGTGATTCCAGTCTTTTTTGCTAAAGACTTCTGCAAGCTTGTCTGCATTTGCCTCAAAGTCGATATCTACACCATCTACCTGCTTTGTGATAACAAACTTTCCGTCTTTTCTTGTAATAGTGGCATCCTTTTTCTTTGCAAGGAACTTCTTCGCCTTCTTCTTAACAACCTTCCTCGTCTCTGCCTTATCTACAGAAAAAGTAAGTGGAAAATCCATCCCTTCCTTTTCAAGCTTTCTTACTTCAATGACACGCTTAAAGACATTCCCTGTCTTTCCAAAATCATATGCTTTCTCTACCACATCCATATTTGTACATTTCAGACCAATATCGGAAAGAGCAAATGTACTCTCTTTCTTTTTCACCTGCAATGTAACCGTTTCCTGTGATACCTTATCTATATATTCCTGTACTTTTGCCTTTGCCTCTTCCTGTGTCATTCCGCCGACAGACATCCCCTGAATTGTCATTCCCGGATAGATTGCGTCAATATTAATATACTTGGAATAATAATAATAAAACGCCGCACCGCCGCCTGCTAAAATAAGAAGAAGCAATACAAGTATGATAATCCCTACTCTTTTTTTCATATTGCACCCTTTTACTTTCTTAAAATTCTATTAAATAAAACATCATTCTACCCTATAGATCATGATTTATTTAATTCATTTCTTTCATTCATATTCAAAAACTCTGATGTGTTTTTGAATCCTACATCATCATTGCTGGAACGACTGTTGTGATAACCATCGCAATAACTACTAATACAACTACAACTGTAGCAATTCTCTGTCTTTTCTTTGTGCCATCTGACTTCATACTAAAACTTCCTTTCTAAAATAAACTATATAAAATGCGTCCGTCTTCGTTTTCTAACTTCATATAGTGATTTCGCATCTTTCAAAGATACAGCACTTCAGAACAGAAATCACTATATCTCTCACTCTGACCTTGCTATGGCGCTTACTTGAAAAATACTTTTATTGTTATAAACATACAGACTTTTTTTGTTCTCCTGAACATTCTTTTTTATTTTAAGTCATTTCTGTCGTACATTCAAGTCTCTATTTTATCAGGATTTACTATCCTATATCATTATCAACAACATCGTAACCTGCTGTTCACTTATTATAATATTTCCCACTCTACAGTTCTAGCCGCCCGATTTAGCGGATTCCTTCTGCTATAATCAAATAAGCAAAACACCTGTTTTTTCTCCACCTGCCCACTCTGCTCAAACTTCTTTATATTAATTTCAAATACTTCGATATGACTTTGGTTGGCTGCCCTCTTTGAATCATAAATTCCTGCCTGCACATCTTCTGGAAAAAGTTTTTCTCCCTGTTCTCTGTATAATGCTTTCCACTCTTTCTTGTATTGTGCGGTATCTTTTGCCCATGCAGGTCTTCCTTTTACATTTTCTCGAAGATACATATCATATAGCATAATCTCATCTAAAGTATCCCATTCATTTTCGTCTATATGTTCTCTTAAAAACTCCCGAAGAATATTATACTTTTCGAGTCGGTTGTGATTCAGCTTATGATAGCCTTTTCCCCGGTACCATGCTGAAAACATTTCATAGAAGCGGAATGGACTCTCAAAAAATGGAACAGCATATTTTAAAGTTAATGTATACTGACCACTGTTGTAATAGAGTTCTACAAGCTCCTCCACACCTTTTAATAAAATAATCTCGTCATAAGAGAGCCATTTTGTTCCAAGTACTTCGTATGGCGGCTGATTACGATATAGAATGCTGTACTTTTTGACTTCTTCCTCCATCATCGTTCCCTTTAACACTTTAAGGAATCCAAGCTGAAGCTGGTCTGGCTCATGTGCATATAAATCATCAAATGAGCATCCAAATCTCTCATAATTTTCATATGGCAGCCCGGCAATTAAATCCAAATGCTGATGAATATTTCCCAGTTCATGTACTCTGTCCACATAATGAAAAAGCTTATCTAAATCCATATGCCGATGAATCGCATCAACCGTCTCCCCATTTGTGGACTGCACTCCAATTTCAAGCTGAATCAGACCTGGACGCATCTTTGCAAAAAGCTCTAACTCCTCCTCACCAAGTAAATCCGATGAAATCTCAAAATGAAAATTCGTAATTCCATTATCATGCTCCACCAGATAACTCCAGATATCAATTGCCCTCTGTCTGTTGCAGTTAAATGTCCTGTCAACAAACTTAACCTGTGGAACTTTTGCTTCAAGAAAAGCATCCAGCTCTTTTTTCACAATCGGCAAAGAACGAAATCTTACCGTCTTATCCACAGAAGAAAGGCAGTAACTACAACAGAACGGACATCCTCTGCTCGTCTCATAATATAAAATCTTATGTTCAAAAAGATGAAAATCCTCGTACACAAATGGAATCGTATCCATATCCATCAATGTGGCAAAACCTGTATTGATGATTTTCGTTTTATTTCCTATATTGCTCTCAGCATTTCCTAAAGCTGCTTCTCCTAAAAAATCCCGGACTGCAATTCCCTGTAACTTTTGGAGCTTTGACATATCTATATAATTCGTTGGATAGACATTATCTTCTCCTGCGAAATGTTTATCTTCTATATCTTTTTCCTCTTTTACAGCTTGTTTCCTTTCTATGGAATATCTCTTTTCCACAATTCCTGATAAGACTTTTTTACTTTCTGATTGTTTGTATACATCTTTAATCCGACATTTTTCCTCCACTGTTAAGCGAATCAGTTCAGAGAAAACTTCCTCTCCCTCTCCCTGCATAATCAGGTCAAATGCTGGATTCTCCATCAAAAATTTATTCGCTGCATAAGAAACTTCCGGACCACCAGCCCAGATTTTCACATCAGGACTCACTTTTTTAAGCTCCGCCGCCAGTTCTCGCACAAAAGAAATATTCCATATATAGCAGGAAAAAATAACAACATCAGCCTTTTCCTCATATAAATCCTGTAAAATATCCTCTACATAATTATTAATTGTATATTCTTTTAAAATAATCTCCGCTCCTGGGATCTTCTTCCTGTCAGCATAAGCTTTCAGGCTGAAAATCGCCAGATTTGAGTGGATATATTTCGCATTAATTCCGCATAATAAAAAGCGCATTACATACTCCTTCCAACAAAAATAAATCCTGCCAGGCAGGTTCTTTTATTCAATACGGGATTCAAACAGAACTTCCCAGCTCTGTTTGAATAAAAAACCTACGGAAATGTACTCCGCAGGCTGCTTTTAATTCGAACCTTTTCAGTATAACATGCGATGAGCGTTTTTAATAGGGGAATGTTGTTTAAATGGCTAAACTGACGCCCCTTATCCTTTGTAATATACAAAAATTCTTTCTGCAGGCATCTGTCTTGCTTGATAAATCAAATTTTTTTCAAAAAACTCTTGCATTTTCAAAACTCCTGTGTTAAAATAAATTTCGTTGTGAGACAGTACATCACATGCGGGTGTAGTTCAATGGTAGAACACTAGCCTTCCAAGCTAGATACGTGGGTTCGATTCCCATCACCCGCTTTTTGTGTACCCAAAAACAAATAGCTTTTATCGCAGAGCCAAATCTGATATTTGGCTCGCGATTCCTTTGGCATTAAAATGCCTGCGGAATGGAGATTAGTGAGATTATGACAAAAAGAACGAAAAGCATTTTAGAACGGTTAGATGAGCGGTATACGACAGAATTCCGGTGTAGTTTAAATTACACGACACCGTGGGAGCTGCTTGCGGCAACGATGCTGTCGGCGCAGTGTACCGACGAGCGGGTCAATATTGTGACAAAGGATTTATTCGTAAAGTACCCGGACGTATCGGCAGTTGCACATGCAGATGTAAAGGAAATGGAGCAGGATATCCGCTCAATCGGGTTTTACCACAGTAAGGCAAAGAACCTGATTGAAACGGCAAGAAGAATCTGCGTGGATTTCGGCGGGGAAGTGCCGTCTTCATTAGAGGAGCTTACAAGTCTTCCGGGGGTCGGCAGAAAGACGGCGAATGTCATCCGCGGCAATATTTTTCATGAACCGAGTATCGTAGTGGATACCCATGTCAAGCGTATTTCCCAAAGACTGGGTTTTACAAAGGAAACTGAACCGGAAAAGATTGAATATGATTTAATGAAGGCCCTGCCGAAAGACCACTGGATTGTATACAATATACAGATTATTACATTTGGACGGGAAATCTGTACGGCGCGTGCGCCAAAGTGCAGTGAGTGTTTTTTGCAGGATATCTGTAAATCAAAGGATAAGAGATAGAAAGTAAACGGGAAACGAGGATTGGTTATGATAAGGGACTATGTGGCACTGGATTTGGAAACTTCGGGGCTGAATCCGTCAGAAAATCAGATTATTGAAATTGGCATGGCAAAGGTCTGTGACGGCGAGATTACAGAAACCTACAGCCGTCTGTTAAATCCGAAGGAGAAGCTGCCGCAGCGGATTGTGGAACTGACCGGCATTACTGATGAAATGGTGGCAGGGCAGCCGCATGTTTCGGAAGTAATTGATGAAATTGTAAGTTTTATCGGGGATATGCCGCTTTTGGGACATAATATTATATTTGACTATTCATTTTTGAAAAAAGTGTGTGTGAATCATGGGATTCCTTTTGAAAAGAACGGAATTGATACCTTAAAGCTTGCAAGAAGACTGCTTCCTGAGGTGGAACATAAAAATCTGGATGTGCTTTGCGCATATTTTCAGATTAATCCGGGTAATTCGCACCGCGCCTTAGACGATGCGGTCAGCGCCCATCAGCTTTATTATAAGCTGTATGCGGTAAAGCCGGACGATGAAGGGTTTAGAGAAACCCTGCCGCTTAATTACACGGTCAAGAAAGATACACCGGTTACGGCGGCGCAGAAACGATATCTGGCAGCACTGGTTTCCTATCACGGACTGACACTGGAGCAGGACATTGACAGCCTGACAAAAAGCCGGGCTTCTAAAATCATTGATGGCATTATTTCGGAACATGGGAAACTGCCGTATAAAAAATAAAAAGTCTGTTTAATCGTAAGCGCAGTAAAAAGTTAGGCAGGTGAAGCCTCTCCGCGCTGGATGGCTTTTAACCGGGCAATAATCGGGTCTTTGGAAAGCGAGGAAAGCTGTTCTGCCTGTGCGATTAAAAAGTCGATTTTTTCAGGCTTTCCATATTCCATGTAATATCCGGCAAGCAGGGTATAGTTTTTACCGATGTCGGTATGGGTTGCGATGCCGAATTCCAAAAATGCGGCAGCCTCTTTTTTCAACCCCTGTTCTGTCAGTAGTTCAGCAATTCTTGCAAGGGAGCGGCTCAGTGTGACATAGTTGTTGTCATAATCGGTCAGCTCGGTTAAGTTGCCGACACCGTATTCCAATTTTAAATCGGTGTTGGTAAAACCTGACAGATTTAAAATCTTTTTTTCTTTTAAAGCTTCAATTGTATGCCACTCCTTTAAGATACGTTCATCCTGCGTATCCGGACAGGTCAGTGTATCCGGAATCCGGATGTAATCCAGTCCGGAAATATCTTTTTTCCGCACAGAATTGGCTTCCGCCTCCCGTTTCCAGAAGGTTTCATTGTTAATTTTCTCTTTTTTTGAATTTTTTTTCATATTATGTTGAAGCAGAAATAATATTAGTATAAAATAAGGCAGTATCAGTTTCATAATTTATCCTTTACATTGGGATAATCACAGAAATGGAGCAAGTATGAAAAATAATGCTGATGCGATTATTTTTCATACAGATAGTTGTTTCTGAGCGAAAACAACTATCCCTGATGTCAATCGCCGCTTCGCGACAAAGTCGCTCAGAAATGAGGTAAGCATGATTAATTTTAACAATAAAAAAAACAAGCAAATTTTTTCTGCAATTATCATTATTATTTTAGTATTGGCAATGGTTGTGCCGATGGTGGCATCAGCCCTGCTTTACTAATCATAACCTAAATAAGGCAAAGTGGCAAGTTTTACTTAAAGACCTGTTGGAATGGAGAGTATATGAATCCGGGAAAAGTATCAAATTCGATTTTGAAGCGTTCTGTTTTAAAGCAGATAAAAAAACGTGAAGAATATGCGGCGAAACCGGCGATTGGTGTAGACTGTGCGTATATCAGCCTGCAAAAGAAAGACAAGCCTGCGGTGGTGAGTGCGGCAGCGGCTGCAACGGGGGACATTGCAGCGAAGAATCCGGTACAGCGAGCCGCCAATAATATTTATGCAGGCGGCGGAATTCCCGTGGCGGCGGAGTGTACGGTGCTTTTACCGCTGTCCGCAGAGGAGGCGAAGCTGCGGGAAATCATGGAAACGCTCCAAAAGCAGTGCGAACCGCTGGGTATCCAGATTTCCGGCGGACATACGCAGGGCAGTGCAGCGGTTTTAGAACCGGTTGTAACGGTGACGGTAATCGGGCTGTGTGACGGGAAAAATTTATCGGCGAAAAATATTCATCCGGGACAGGACGTGATTCTGACAAAGTGGATTGGTATCAGCGGCATCCGGCAGATTATTGCAAAGAACCGCCCGGAAATTTTACGGTTTTACAGAGAAGACGTGATTGAAAAGGCACAGGGAAATGCACAGGATATGTCCGTTGGGGAAGAAGCGTTTCTTGCTGCACAGGCAGGCGTGACCGGTATGCACGATGTTTCTGAGGGCGGCATTTTTGCAGCACTGTGGGATATGGCAGAAGCCGGAAAAGTCGGACTGGATATTGATTTTAAAAAGATTCCGGTCAGACAGGAGATTATTGAAATTTGTGAAATTTTTGACGTAAATCCATATGAATTGGAATCTTGTGGTGCTTTGTTAATGACAGCGGATAACGGACATGATATAATAAAAATATTGTCTGATGCAGGAATTAAGGCATCTGTCATTGGAAGGACAACGGCAGATCACAATAAAATTTTGCGCAATGACGATGAGGTACGGTATTTGGACACACCGAACCGGGACGAGGTATATCGTTTTATATAAGTCTTGGATTACAGCGAAAGGCGGATGAATGTATGAGAGAAAAGATATTAAATATGCTGGAAAAAAACAGCAGAATCGATTTAAAAGACATGGCGGTTATGCTTGGCATGACAGAGGTGGAAGTCGCCAATGAAATCGCGGATATGGAAAAAGAGCATGTCATCTGCGGTTATAATACCCTGATTAACTGGGACAAGACAAGTGAAGAAAAAGTAACAGCCCTGATTGAAGTGAAAGTCACACCGCAGCGCGGATTGGGATTTGACAGCATTGCAGAGCGCATTTATAAATATGATGAGATTACATCGGTTTATTTAATGTCCGGTGGATTTGACTTTACGGTCATTATTGAAGGCAAGACAATGAAATCAGTCGCACAGTTTGTAGCCAATAAGCTTTCACCGCTGGATTCGGTACTCAGCACATCCACACATTTTGTACTGAAAAAATATAAGGATTACGGCAGGGTGCTGGATGCAGAAGAAAAAGATGAAAGGATGCTGGTGACACCATGAGAAATCCATTGTCAAAGAAAATAATCGGTATTGAACCATCAGGAATCCGTAAATTTTTTGATATTGTCAGTGAAATGCCGGATGCGATTTCTTTAGGTGTTGGAGAACCGGATTTTGATACACCGTGGAATGTCCGCGAAGAAGGCATTTATACGCTGGAAAAGGGAAGAACATTTTATACATCCAATGCAGGTTTAAAAGAACTGCGTGAAGAAATCAGCCGGTATGTAAACCGCAAATATGATCTGCACTATGACCCGGTGCATGAAATTTTTGTCACGGTCGGCGGTAGTGAAGCGATTGATGTGGCACTGCGCTGTATGACAGACCCCGGCGATGAGGTGCTGATTCCGCAGCCGAGTTATGTGTCGTATCTGCCGTGTGCAGTCATGGCGGATGCCGTGCCGGTGCCGATTGAATTAAAGGCGGAAAATGATTTTAAGCTGACAAAAGAACAGCTTTTAAACAGCATTACGGATAAGACCAAGATACTGGTACTGCCATATCCGAATAATCCGACCGGTGCAATTATGACGAAGGAAGAACTGGAAGAACTTGTTCCGGTGATTATTGAAAAGGATTTATATGTGATTTCCGATGAAATTTATGCGGAACTGACATATGGAGGAAAGCGCCACTGTTCGATTGGTTCACTGCCGGGCATGAAGGAGCGGACCATTGTGATTAACGGCTTTTCAAAGGCATTTGCAATGACCGGCTGGCGCTTAGGCTATGCCTGCGGACCGGCACCGGTTATTGAGCAGATGGTAAAACTCCACCAGTTTGCGATTATGTGTGCGCCGACGAACAGTCAGTTTGCGGCAGTGGAAGCACTGAAAAATTGTGACATGGAAGTTGAAATGATGGTAGAGGCATATGATCAGAGAAGACGTTTCCTGCTCAATGCTTTTAAAGAGATGGGACTGGAATGTTTTGAGCCGTATGGCGCATTTTATGTATTTCCGTCAATTAAGAAATTTGGAATGACATCAGAGGAATTTGCAACAAGGTTACTGAGTGAACAGAAGCTGGCAGTAGTACCGGGAACAGCTTTCGGAGCATCAGGTGAAGGCTTTGTGCGCATTTCTTATGCGTACTCCATCGAAAATTTAAAGGTGGGATTAGAAAGAATACAGAAGTTTATAGAGTCCTTGGGAGGAAATGATGGCAGAATTTAGCGTAGAATATATCAATCCTTTTTTAATGGCGGCAACCAGCGTGATTAAAGACATTTGCCAGGTTGATATGAAAATTGGCAGACCGTATGTAAAGACAACGGAGTTTGCAAGTGATTCCGTGATTATTATGATTGGTGTGACAGGAGAAGTGCGCGGACAGGTTTTAATGTCATTTCCGGAAGCACATGCACTCCATGTAGCCTCTAAGATGATGATGGGGATGCCGGTTACGGCACTCGACGATATGTCTGCCAGTGCGATTAATGAGCTGGGGAATATGATGATGGGAAATGCGGCAACGATTCTTTCGACAAAAGGCATTGCCATGGATATCACACCGCCGACCTTATGCCGCGGAAATGTTTATTTAAAGCAGTCTTACAGTCAGAATATCTGTGTTCCGTTGACAAGTGATGAGATTCATATGGAACTGGATATTGCAATTAATGTGAATTAATTATAATACACGACGGAGGCATTGACGGATAGGGTGGTGCAGTTGTGTAACTGGTTGATTGCAGGATTAGAAAGGGAAAAAGATGTTAAATATTGTATTACATGAACCGGAGATGCCGGCGAATACCGGAAATATTGGAAGAACGTGTGTGGCGGCGGGCGCAAGACTGCATCTGATTGAACCGCTCGGCTTTAAATTAAATGAAAAGATGTTAAAGCGTGCCGGTCTGGATTACTGGGACAAGCTGGACGTAACCGTGTACGATGACTATGCGGATTTTCAGAAAAAAAATCCGGGTGCAAAGATATATATGGCAACGACTAAGGCACAAAAGACTTACTGTGATGTGTCTTATGAGGATGACTGTTATATTATGTTTGGCAAGGAAAGTGCCGGAATTCCGGAAGAAATTCTGGTCGATAATGAGGAAACATGTATCCGTATCCCGATGATTGGCGATATCCGTTCCCTGAATCTGTCCAATTCCGTTGCAATTGTACTGTATGAGGCTTTGCGCCAGCACAATTTTGAAACAATGAATCTGGAAGGACATCTGCACAGACTGCACTGGAAAAGTGAGTAAATATAAGAATAGCATAAAAGCAGAAGCAATGTATGGCAAAACACAGAGATACCGGGAAAATCCGGTATTTCTGTGTATTTTTTGTGTAATAGGAAAATCCGATAGAATTCCCTATTACACAAAAGGCACTACATGTCGATGATGCAAACTTGCGCGAAGATGTAGTTTGTCGCAAACGACCGCGCTCGGCGCGAGAATGTGTTTTGCACATTCTTTTTTAAAAAATCACAGATTAATGATAAAAATTTTCAATAACGTCAATGGGCAACTTGCACAATAAAATGTTGTAAATCATGGCTAAATTGTGGAAAAATCTAAAAGTAGTGCTAAGGTACTATGTTGGGTTCTGTGAAAAGATGATAAGATTATTGGCATAAGTGTCATAAAAACGCAAAAAATGCATAAAAAAGAAGCGGGAGGGAAAAGTAAGGATATTTGCAGATTTTGCAGCAAAAATACAAAGGAAAGTCATGATGCATCACTTAGGGGTTTCAGGTCAGGGGTTTGGACATGAATCAGATGAATCATGACAAGTTGGAGGGTTTATGAAGGTGTGTATGAAAAAACAAACACAGAAGCGGTGGGCATGGCTTTTGGCGCTTGTAATGTGCCTCAGCGTGATTATGCCGACATCATTAATGTCTGCAAGGGCAGACGGAAGTTCAACGGTTGTAAAATATGAACACAATTTTACAACACAGGGAGTTACCAGTGATGACTTTTTTACAATTGCCGGAAGTGCAGGAAAGAAAAAAGGAACAGCAACTTATGATGGGGTTACATATACAGACCCATTAAAGTTTGATTCAAAAGCAAGTGTTAAATTTACAGCACCGGAAGCTGGTAAGCTGACGCTGGTATTTGGTACAGAAGTTGAATCAGCAGCGGGTAAAAATGTCAAGATTAACGGAACAAAGACAAAAGTCGGTGATGATGGGGTACTGACAGTCGATATCAGTGCAGGCGATTATACGATTACCAAGGGCGATACCATGAATTTATTCTACATCGTCTACAGCTATACAAAGCAGGGTTCTACAGAAGAAACCACAAAGCCGACAGAAGAAACAACAAAGGCAACAGAAGCAGCCACAAAGCCAAGTGAAACAAAACCAAGTGAAACAAAGCCGGACACAGGTGATACAACAGTAGAACAGGTTTCACTGATTCAGAGTACAGGCTGGCTTGAATCAGCATACGTAGAATGGAATGAAGCAAAAAATGCCGCTTCTTATAACGTATACGTAAAGAAAGCAGATGCAGCAGATACAAGCTATGAAAAGCTTGATAACGAGCTGGTTAGAAAATATAAGACATCAGACGGAAGTTCTGTATATTACAGAGCAGATGCGTTAGGACTTGCAGCTGGTGATTATGTATTAAAGGTTGTTCCGGTTGCAGGCGGCACAGAACAGGCAGACAGTGCAGCCGTAACGGAAGCACTCAGTGTCAAGGCACATGACAGAACAGGCTTTGCATGGACCAATGGCGAAGCAAACGGCGCTTACCGTGATAACGGTACATTAAAGGGCAATGCCGTGGTTCTTTATCTGACAGAAGAAACCAAAAATACTGTTACCATGGACGTTGTTAAAAATGCCAAGGGTGCAACAGAAACAGCAACCGGTATTCAGGCTATTTTAAATCTGTATAAAAAGGGATACGATAACAGACCGTTAGATATCCGTCTGATTGGACAGGTAACAGATTTTGCAGTGATGGAAGGCGGAGATATGGTTGTCAGCGGAAGCAGTTCATCAAAGCGCCTTTCATGTGGTATCACAATCGAAGGTGTCGGTGATGATGCAACTGTTTACGGCTGGGGTATCCGTATTAAAAATGCTTCTAATGTAGAAGTAAGAAACTTAGGTATTATGCTGGTAGACAGCAGTGAAGGCGATAACATCGGACTTCAGCAGGATAATGACCATATCTGGGTACATAACTGTGACTTCTTCTACGGCGAAGCAGGCGGAGATTCAGACCAGGCAAAGGGTGATGGCGCATTAGACTGCAAGAAATCTACATTTATTACATTTTCTTATAATCATTTCTTTGATAACGGAAAATGTAACCTGTTAGGATTAAGCGAAGGAACAACTGAAGATTTATATATTACATACCATCACAACTGGTATGACCATTCAGATTCAAGACATCCAAGAATCCGATTCTATTCCGCTCATGTATACAACAATTACTATGACGGAAACGCAAAATACGGTATCGGTTCAACAAATGGTTCTTCTGTATTTTCAGAAGGAAACTATTTCAGAAATTGTAAATATCCGATGCTGACTTCTATGCAGGGTTCAGATGTCATTGCAGACTGGACAACCTTAAAGAGAGATGAAGCCAACATGGCAACATTTTCAAAGGAAGCAGGCGGAACAATTAAAGCGTATAACAACTATATCGAAGGCGGAAACGGTTTTGTATCTTATCAGGAAAACAATACCGAATTTGACGGATATGTTGTAGAATCTGCTGATGAAAAGGTTCCTGCAACAGTCAAGAGTTATAAGGGCGGCAACACCTACAACAACTTTGATACCAGCAAGGGAATGTACAGCTACACAGCAGATTCACCGCAGCAGGCAAAGGAAAATGTTGAAAAGTATGCCGGCAGAGTAGAAAACGGTGATTTTAAGTGGACATTTACAGCAGAAGATGATGCTTCTTACGCACTAAATCAGGCATTAAAGTCTGCATTAAGAGCATATAAGACTTGTTTAGTATCTGTTGCACCAAACAATACGGTTTCCCAGAATCCGTATATCGGAACCGGTGCAGAAGAACCGACAACAAGCCACAACACATTAAATAAAGAAGATTTAACACAGCCTTCTACAAAGGAAGACGAAAGCACAAAAGCAACAGAAAGTACGAAAGCCACCGAAAGCACAAAGGCTACGGAAAGCACAAAAGCTACAGAAAGCACAAAGGCTACGGAAAGCACAAAGGCTACGGAGAGTACGAAAGCCACAGAGGCAACAAAAGCCACTGAGAGCACAACCGGTAGTACAACGCCGGGGGGAACAACAGGCGATACATCTTCTTATGATAAGACAAGCACTGCATTTTCAGGTGCATACACATCATTAAGCGGTGTAACGGATTCACAGTATTTAAAGAAGCTGTATGCGGCACCGGACGGAAGTGCATCTGCAGACGGTACAAAGGATTCACCGCTTGATTTAGAATCAGCAATTGCAAAGGCTGAAAGTGGAACAGCAGTTATTTTATTAGAAGGTACTTATGCATTTGATCATCAGGTTACGATTCCGGTATCCAACAGTGGTACGGCAGACTGCTATAAGGTATTAAAGGCAGCAGATGGTGCAAAAGTTACATTTGATTTTTCATCACAGTCCTATGACATTAAGGATACATCTGTGAATGCAAGAGGACTTCAGATTGAAGGCAACTACTGGTATGTATATGGTATTACTGTATACGGTGCAGCAGACAACGGTATTTTTGTTGCAGGAAGCCACAATGTTATTGAACGTTGTATTTTACAGGCAAACAGAGATACAGGTCTTCAGATCAGCAGACGTTCTTCTTCTGTAACCAATAAGGAAGACTGGCCGTCATGCAATTACATTATCAACTGTACATCATTTGATAACTGCGACCCGGCAACCGGTGAAAATGCAGATGGTTTTGCGGCAAAACTGACATGCGGCGAAGGTAATGTATTTGACGGCTGTATTTCATACTGCAACTGCGATGACGGCTGGGATTTATATGCAAAACCGGCAACCGGTTCAATCGGTGTTGTAACAATCAGAAACTGTATTGCATTTAATAACGGTACATTGACAAACGGTAATTCAGAAGCCAACGGCGATATGAACGGATTTAAGTTAGGCGGAAGCAACGGTAAAGTGCCGACACCGCATTTTGTGTTTAACTGTCTTGCATTTAACAATGGAAAAGACGGATTTACAGATAACGGCAACGGCGGCGCATTAACATTAATGAACTGTACTTCTTACAACAATGCAAAGACGAACTTTAACTTCTACCGTACAACGGCAGGCGGAACATTCTTTAACTTACTGTCCGCAGGCGGTAACAGTACAGATAAGTTTATCGGAAAAATCAGCAACAGTATTTCATTCAACAGTAAGAAATACTATCAGGTTCCGTTCTCTATTACAGGAACAGCCGTAACAAGCGGACAGAAGCTGGGTACGGTTGTATCAGACCCATATACATCAGGTGCATTTACATCTACAACCGCACCGGATGTTACGGTAGATATTGATACAATTTTAAGAAATGCAGACGGTTCACTGACAACAAACGGTTATCTGATGTCAACAGGTGATTATCAGTCAATGGGTGCAAAGTTTGGCGTAGAAAATCAGGTACTTGAAGTAAAGGCAAGCATTAAGAGCGAGCCGGAAACAAAACCGGAAGAACCGACAACAGCAGAAGACAAGACGGAGGCTGCAACCGAAGCCACGAAGGCAGAAGACAAGACCGAGGCCGCAACCGAAGCCACGAAGGCAGAGGACAAGACCGAGGCCGCAACCGAAGCCACAAAGGCAGAAGACAAGACCGAGGCCGCAACCGAAGCCACGAAGGCAGAAGACAAAACAGAAGCCACAAAGAGCGGCAAGTCCAGTCTTTCAGAAAAGAATGACGTCAAAGGTGCAGAAATGTCTGTCAGCTTAAAGGCAGAGGACAATGTATTTGATGAAGATGACGTTATGCAGTTTACAGAATTAACAGAAGGTAGTGCATTTGATGCGGCTGTAAAAGCACTTTCTGATTATAAAGAAAAAATGGTAGTCGTAGACATCTCTATTTTAAGAGGTGCGGAATTTGTTCATCAGTTCCCTGGCGGCGTTGAAGTAACATTAGACATTCCGGCAGGCTATGAGGAAGCCAATACAAAGGTATTCCGTATGGAAGCAGACGGAACGGCAACAGATATGCAGGCAGCCTGCAAGGACGGCAAAGCAGTCTTTGTAACCAACCATTTCAGTACCTATGTTATTGCAGAACAGGCAAAGACGGCAGAGGAAGCATCGAAGGTTGTAAATGAAAATGTTTCAACCGCACAGACCGAAGCTGCTAAAGCAGAAAATGCAAAGACCGAAACCGTAAAAACAGGAGATACCGCCAATGCAGGATTATATGTAATGCTGATGGCAGTCATGTTTATCGGTGCAGGCGTTCTGGTCATCGGAAAACGTAAAGATTTATTCACAAAATAAGCTAGAAGAAAAAGCTGTCGCAATTTTTATGCGGCAGCTTTTTAGCTATGCCATAATAAAATTGTATTTATTTTAGAACATGACTTAATGCAAAATTATGATATAATAAAAATATCATATGCATATGTTATACATTTTTTAATTTGAGGAGGACAAATGAAACAAATGAAACAAATGAAACAAATGAAACAGTATATAATAGGTATGCTATTTGTTCTGTTTTTGTGTCCAGTGAGTGTTTATGCAAATGACAGTGAGGGGGTTATTTCTAGTACAAGTGAGACGCAAAGCTCAGCTATTGTCAATACGGAAAACGTTCTAAATGAAATTCCAGAAGATGTAATCCCAATTAAATTTAAAACTAGAGAACAAGCGGATCAATTCTTTTCATTAATGGATAAAGAATTTGAGAGAGGTAAAACTTTTGATTATGACAAGTATAGTTATCTATTGAATGAACAAGAAAATTATTTTGACTTATCTAATGTAGAAATTACAGAAGAAATGTTTATTGAAACATTATCCCAAACTGAATTAGTCAGTAATAATACTAGAGAGAGTATGACTTTAGGTGATGATAATTTGATAAGCTTGTATTCGTTTTCAGATTATCCAGATCAGCAGACTGAAAGTTGTTTGTTTAATCATACGGGACCATATGTTGCTGATAAGTTCAATGTTGATGTGAGTGCAACAATCCGATATATGTCAAAGAAGTTTGTGTCATGTGATAGTTTTAATGCCTGTTTTACAGGATTGAGTATAGGACGGAAATGGGAAACAACAGCGTATGTTGCTAATATAAGTGATAATGGATATGAAATAACAATAGATTTTACTGGAATAGTGCATCAGTATATTCTAATTGACACTGATCTTACAGAATTTAATTCATATAAAAGATCAGCTAGTGTTGAATTTAATACATATGATAGAGTTGAAGGCTGGAGAAAAATTGGTGATACAGAATATTATATAGATTCTAATGGGGATATGCTGACAGGTTGGCATACATTAGACTGGTCAGGCGGTCGAAATGAGTTTTATTTTAATTCAGAAGGAGAAATGTTAAAGGGTTGGCATACATTAGAATGGTCAGGTGGTCGGAATGAGTTTTATTTTGATTCAGACGGCTGTATGGTAACAGGCTGGCATACATTAGAATGGTCAGGTGGTAGAAATGAGTTTTATTTTGATTCAGATGGCTGTATGGTAACAGGCTGGCATACGTTGAACTGGTCAGGTGGCAGAGATGAATTCTATTTTGAACCGAGTGGAGCAATGGTAACAGGCTGGTATACGTTGTATAGAAATGGTGTGATGTGTAGATGCTATTTTGATTCAGATGGAGCTTTGAGAAATGTTGAACCATATGATGATAGTTTTGATTAAATATTAAAGTTGTGGGAATAACAAAGGCAGGAGGCAGATATGATATTTGAAAGAGATTTTAATATGTTTTTTGATGGAGCATTGACTGTATTTAATATAGTTTTGTGGATTGTAATTCTTGTTATAATTGTTGTCGGAATAGTTCAGCTGGCAAAAACAATAAAAAGAGTCAATAGATATTTAGATAAAAAAGAAAAACAGGAACAGCAAAAGGATTAAATCTAAAAAAATCATCTTCTTTCCGAAGTTCAGTGTAACGTTAAGGAAAGAAGATGATTTTTTATTTCTCTAAAGCCAGCGTAAAGATAAACTCCGTGCCGACGCCGACGGTGCTGACGACATCAATCGTTTCATTGTGTGCCTGTAAAATTTCCTTAGTGATAGAAAGTCCAAGGCCGGAGCCTTTTTTGTCGCGGCCGCGGGATGCATCGGATTTATAAAAGCGGTCCCAGATTTTATCAAGACTTTCCTTTGGAATACCGGAGCCGTTGTCCTTGACGGAAATATAGGCTTTCTCACCTTTTTCCCGCACGGAAATGTAAATCACAGAATTTTCGTGGCTGAATTTAATTGCGTTGTCGACAAGGTTGTAAATAACCTGTCCGATTTTGCTTTTATCGGCTTTGACGGAACAGGTTTCCGCGGAAAAGGTCAGCTGGAACTGAATCCGCTTCTTTTTACACGTTCCCTCAAAGGTTTCAATCGTGTGCTTGATAATCGAATTGACATCAAATATGGACAATTCAAGCCGCACGGTTTTCGGGTCTAATTCATTCAGCGTTAAAATGTTGCTTGTCAGCTTCGTCAGCCGGTCCGTTTCAAACAGTACAATATCAATATATTTTTTTGTCATTTCCGGCGGAATCGTACCGTCTGCAATGGCTTCCAGATATCCCTTAATTGATGTCAGCGGTGAACGGAAATCGTGGGAAATGTTGGATAGGAACTTCTGCTGGAACTGGTCGGATTCGTCCAGCTTTGATGCCATATAATTTAAGGAAGCGGACAGCCGTCCGATTTCATCAATATCATTTTTGACATCAATTTTATAGGCGAGATTTCCTTTTCCGTATTCCTTTGTCGCTTTGATAATGCCGTTGAGCGGTTTGTGAATCTGGACAAAGTACAGTGCGATAAAGCTGAGGCTTAAAAGCATTACCATAACCAGTGTGATGTAGTTGGTATTAAAGGTTGTGTATACATTACCGGTAATCACATTTTCATCTAAATGCACAACCACATAGCCTTTCATCGTAAAGGAGCTGGTTATCGGTGCGAAGACACTTAAACAGGTACAGTCAAGCATACCGTAAAAATCGCCGGTCTGCGTGTGTTTTGTCCCCAGACTGGTATAATCAAAGCCATTAATGGTGTATAAAATATCTTTTGTGTTATGCTCCTGTGCATAAGCTGTATCCAAAATGATATTACCTGCGGTGTCGATAAACATAATGCGTGTATCGTTGAGCAGGGCAACGGTTCTTAATTCGGTTTCAACGATACGCAGGTGCTCCTCGCTGAAATAGTCATCGGCGTATTCACTTGAAATCGACAGTGCCTGCTTGTACAGGGCATCTGTATAGTAGTTGTAAACCTTTGCATAGTCGATGCGGTAGCTGATAAAAGTCACGCCTAAAAAGCCGAGCAGGGCAACTGCCGCATAGACAAAAAGGTATTTGGTTAAAAGATTAAATTTCATAATTGAAAACAAGCCTTTCCGGTGCTATGATGGTTTCATTTCATCTTTGCAGATTACCGGCGTGTTACGAACTTGTAGCCGATGCCCCATACCGTTTCAATCGACCAGTTTGCGTGGTCTTTGATTTTTTCACGGATTCGCTTAATATGGACATCGACCGTCCGGGTATCACCGATATATTCATAACCCCAGATGTGGTCTAAAAGCTGCTCCCGCGTAAAGACCTGATTCGGTGAAGAAGCCAGAAAGTAGAGCAGTTCCAGTTCCTTTGGCGGCATTTCAACATTTTTTCCGCAGTATTGTACGGAATAATTGCTGAGATTAATAATCAAATCAGGGTATTCCACGCACTGCACGGTCGCACCGACCGGTGCAGATTCCGCCGGCAGCTGATAGCGGCGTAAAACCGCCTTGACACGGGCAACCAGTTCCTTTGTTTCAAAAGGCTTGATAATATAATCATCAGCCCCCAGTTCCAGTCCGAGTACCTTATCAAAGGTTTCGCCCTTGGCGGATAGCATGATAATCGGTACATTGTTGGACTTGCGGATTTCACGGCAGACTTGATAGCCGTCAATACCCGGAAGCATTAAGTCCAGTAAAATGAGGTTCGGGCGGAAAGTGTCAAGCTGGAGCAGGGCACTTTCGCCGTCATAAACAATCTTTGTTTCAAAACATTCTTTTGTCAGATAAAGAGAAATGAGTTCTGCAATATTTTCGTCATCGTCAACAATCAGTATTTTTTGTTTTGTCGCCATGTAAAAATCCCCCTTTTATTTAAAATCTACAATGGTTACACCGGTGTCGCCCTCGCCGATTTCGCCGAGACGGAACGACTTGATATAAGGAACACCGCGCAGGTAGGCGGTAACGCCGTTTCGCAGCGCACCGGTGCCTTTTCCGTGTACAATGCGTACCTGCGGAATTCTTGAAATGTACGCATCGTCTAAATATTTGTCCAGTTTGGCAACCGCTTCGTCAACGGTCAGTCCCAAAAGATTGATTTCATGGGAAATCGAAGCCGCCTTGGACATCTTGATTTTGCCGGAGCCGCCAGCCCCCTTCGGTGCTTTTTTAGCTTCTTCCGGGTCTTTGTAGCCGACAAGAATCTCTAAGTTATTGATTTTTGTCTTGGTGCTTAAACTGCCCATCTGTACGGTGATTTCGCCCTTCGGACTTGGCGGTGCGGTCACGGTGCCGATTAAGTTCATGCTTAGAACGCGCACATGTGTGCCGACTTTAAATTCGGAAATGTCGTGTGCCTTATGTGCTTTCGGCTTTGCTGCCTGGACGGAAAGTTTTTCCTGACGTTTATTCATCTTGTCACGGATGGCACTGCGCTGTTTTTCCAGTTCTTTTACGGTCATGCCGTGCTTGTTCATCGTCTTAATCGTCTGGTCGGCATATTCTTTGGCATCTTTTAAAATCGCCGCCGCTTCTTCGTTGGCTTTGCGCAAAATTTTGTCGCGGCGTTCATCTAACCGGTCGGATTTTGTCTTTAATTCGTCCTTTAACTGCTGGATTTCCTGCTTATAGGCATTGATTTCGGCACGTTCTTTTTCAATCGTAATGCGGCTATGCTCCAAATCGGAGAGCAGGTCTTCAAACTGTACGTCATCGGCATCCATGCGGGCAGAAGCATCTTTAATAATATAATCGGGCAGACCGAGCTTTTTGGAAATCGCAAAAGCGTTACTTTTTCCCGGAATACCGATTAATAAGCGGTAGGTTGGACGCAGGGATTCCACGTCAAATTCACAGCAGGCATTTTCCACGCCGTCCGTGGTGAGTGCATACACCTTAATCTCGCTGTAATGTGTGGTCGCCATGGTTGTAATGCCGCGTTTGTGCAAATCATTTAAAATGGAAATGGCAAGTGCCGCACCTTCTGTCGGGTCTGTTCCCGCACCGATTTCATCAAATAAAATCAGGCTGTGTGCATCGGCTTCCTTTAAAATGCTGACGGTGTTTGTCATATGGGAAGAAAATGTACTTAAACTCTGCTCAATGCTCTGTTCGTCGCCGATATCGGCAAATACATTGTCAAATACGGCAAGCTCGGAGTGGTCGAGAGCCGGAATGTGCAGACCGGACTGCGCCATTAAGGTCAGCAGTCCCACGGTTTTTAAAGAAACCGTTTTACCGCCGGTATTCGGACCAGTGATAATAAGCAGATTAAAATTCTTTCCTAAATAAATGTCGATTGGCACAACCTTATGCGGGTCAATCAGCGGGTGACGTCCCTTTTTAATATTGATATAATTGTTGGTATTCATAACCGGGCAGCTGCATTTATATTGCTTGGACATCTGTGCCTTTGCAAAAATGAAATCCAGCGTAGTCAGTACCTGAAAATCCGTTAACAGTTCATCGGTAAATTCAGATGCCTTTGCGCTTAATTCTGCAAGAATGGCTTCAATTTCAGCCTGTTCCTTTAATTCAAGCTCGCGGATATCATTGTTTAATTTGACAACCGCCGCCGGTTCGATAAAAAGAGTTGAACCGGTTGCAGACTGGTCATGCACCATGCCGGGTACCTGCGATTTGTATTCGGCTTTGACTGGAAGACAGTATCTGCCGGAGCGTGAGGTGATGACAAAATCCTGTAAGCAGTTACGCACGGAAGATGAATTTAACATCTTATTTAATTCGGTGTGAATCCGTTCAGCGGCAAGCACCTTCTGACGGCGGATACTGCGCAGATTTGCACTGGCATCATCGCTGATTTCATCTTCTGAGAGAATACAGCGCTTAATTTCTGTATTTAACGGTGTCAGCGGTTCAAGTGCATGAAAATATCCCGTTAAGGAATCGGTGGTATCTTCGTAATAATTTTTTACCCTTGCCGCCGCGGTCAGCAGGGAACTGATATGCAGTAACTCTACCGTATTTAAGGAGCTGCCGATTTCAAGACGTTTTACGGAAGCGCCGACATCATGTACACCGCCAAAAGAAACAGCCCCCTTTGCATAGACACGGGAAAGGGCATCACTGGTTTCTGAAAGAGCAGCGTTAATATCGTGGATGTCCGTCATCGGCACCAGCTTTTTTAAGCGTTCCTTTGCTTTATCGGAAGCCGCAAAAGATACTAAGCGGTCAATAATTTTATCATATTCAAGAGTCGTTAAAGACTTGTAATTCATTCATTTCTCCAATCCGGAAATGCAGGGTCTTGCAGACACGGAATCTGTGGCATTTCCGGCACAGATTCCATTTTATTGTACCGCATTTGAAACAAAAATTCTACTATGGATATAAGAATTTACAAGTAGGTCATAAATTGTTCATAACTGTCCGTTATAATAAAATTAATTTTGCAGTTCAATAAAAGTTAGGTTATGGTGACAGAAAAAATGGGAAACACAGAACATAAGGAAGAAGACTCCTTTGCTTTATATACGGAAAAAATCGTACCCAAGCCGTCCGTGAAGTACCGCAGACTAATCCGCGCGGCAAAGTTTTTTGTGGCGGCAGTGCTGTTTGGTTTGATTGCAAGCGGTGTGATGCTTCTCGTATATCCGGCATTGGAAAAAAGAATGGTTCAGAGGAATACGGACAAAGAAATTCTGACCATTGAAAAGGATGAATATCCGAGTGAAGAACAGGATAATACGGAAACAAAAGAAACGACAGCCGATGACAATTATGAGGCAGTGTTACAGACAACCGATGCGGCAGCTTTAAAAAATGTTGCTACGGCGGCGATTAAATCACTGGTATTAATTGACGTCTATAAGACCGATATGGGAAATATCCTGACGGAAACACAGAGTGCGACAGAAACGGTCGGACTTGTAATCGGACAGGTCAATTCAGAATATATTATTTTGACGAATGCGGAGGTTGTGCGTGATTCGTCGTCACTGGTCGTAAAGGTTTCAAAAGCGACAGAAGTCGATGCCGAGCTGGTTGGAAGCGATACGGATACCGGCATTGCGATTGTCAGTGTCAAGGAATCGCAGATTCCGTCCAAAGAAAGAAGTTCGATTGTAACAGCGCAGTTAGACAACTCTTACAGCATACAGCAGGGGGATATTGTCGTTGCGGCAGGCAGGCTTTACGGACAGAATAAGACGGTTGATTACGGCATGGTTTCAGGCATTTCAACAAAAAGCGGTGTCGATAACAGCTATGAGATTATCAGCACGGGACTTGCGGGCATAGAAGGCGATTACGGTTATCTTTTTAATATGAAGGGAAATGTTGTCGGCATTTCCATGAAGAATACAAAGACGACATTTTCAGTGCTTGGCATTTCGGATTTAAAATCAATGATACAGGAATTATCCAACGGGAACAGTCCGGTATATTTCGGCATTAAAGGGCAGAATGTAACCGGTACAATGGCAACGCGCTATGGACTGCCGGTGGGAATTTACGTAACGGATATTGAACTGGACTCTCCGGCATATGCGGCGGGAATCCAGCCGGGGGATATTATTACAGGGATTGACGGAAATATGGTTTTGACAATTCAGGCATTTAGTGAGAAACTATATCAGTGTGAAAGCGGTCAGCAGATTTCTATTACAGCCAAACGGTTTGGCGGGGATGAATATAAGGATATGACATTTAACGCCGTAATTGCGGTGAAATAAAGTATATAATCCGGCTGGCGGCAGGAGAAATGAGAAAAGGAAAGGGCAGATTATGCATTTTATTGAAAAATTTAAGGACGGAGACAGAATCTCCGATGTTTACCTTTGTAAGTCCAAATCAACAGCACTCACAAAGTCAGGAAAAGAATATGAAAATGTGATGCTTCAGGATAAGACCGGACAAATGGATTCCAAAATATGGGACCCGTCTTCCGGCGGTATCTGTGACTTTGATGCCATGGATTATGTTGCAGTAACGGGACAGGTTATCAGCTTTAACGGCGCATTACAGTTAAAGATTGAAAGAATCCGCAAGGCAGACGAAGGAGAATATGTTCCGTCTGATTATATTCCATGTTCTAAGTATGATATCGAAGAAATGTATACAGAACTCATGCAGTATATAGGCAGTGTGAAGAATGAGTATCTTTCGGCACTGTTAAAGAGCTTTTTTACAGACGATGCCGATTTTATTGCAAAGTTTAAGAGCATTGCGGCAGGAAAGACGGTACACCACGGCTTTTTGGGCGGATTATTAGAGCATAGTTTAAGTGTAACCAGACTGTGTGTAAAGATTGCGGAAAATTATCCGTTTTTAAACCGCGATTTACTGATTACATGTGCGGCGCTTCACGATGCCGGAAAAGTAAAGGAACTCGCACCGTTCCCAAAGAACGATTATACGGACGAGGGTAATTTCCTCGGACATATTGTAATGGGTTATGAAATGATTCAGCAAAAGATTGCAGGCATTGAAGGTTTTCCGCCGGTGCTGGCTTCCGAAGTCGGACACTGTATTTTATCCCATCACGGCGAGCTTGAATACGGTTCTCCGAAAAAACCTTGTATTATGGAAGCGGTAGCACTGTCCATGGCAGATAATATGGATGCCAAAATGGAAACGTTTAAAGAGGCACTGGAAGCCAAAGACACCAACGAATGGCTTGGTTTTAACCGGTGGCTGGATGCAAATATCAAAAAGACACTGTAGAGGTAAATGTGAAAAGCGAATTTAAAAAAGACGATTGTGTGACACTGCACATTGAGGATATCGGAACGGGTGGCGAAGGCATCGGAAAAGCGGACGGATTTACATTTTTTGTAAAAGATGCCATTGTCGGCGATGTTATCGAAGCCAAAATTATGAAATTAAAGAAAAATTATGGCTATGCAAGACTGATGAAAGTGCTTACACCATCTAAAGACCGTGTAGAGCCGAAATGTCCGGTCGCAAGGCAGTGCGGCGGCTGTCAGATACAGGAAATGCGTTATGAAGCCCAGCTTGCTTTTAAGCAGAAAATGGTACAGAACAATTTAGAGCGTATCGGCGGACTTTCGGACTTTGAAATGTACCCTGTAATCGGCATGGAAACACCGTATGCATACCGTAATAAGGCACAGTTTCCGGTCGGGGAAGATAAGGATGGCAATATTGTCATCGGATTTTATGCCGGAAGAACACATCATATTGTGGAGCAGACAGACTGCTGTATTGGTGCGCCGGAAAACGGCGAAGTGCTTCGCAAAGTCAAGGCATATATGCAGAAAAATCAGATTCGCCCGTACAATGAGGAACACCACAGCGGGATTGTGCGCCACATTTTAATCCGCACCGGCTATCATACTAAAGAGATTATGGTCTGTCTGATTGTCAATGCGGCCAAGGCTTCCTGCTTAAAAAATGCAGAACAGCTCACAGAATCGCTGCGTGAAATGGACGGCATGACTTCGGTGATGGTGAATTTCAACACGGAAAAGACGAATGTGATTCTCGGCAAAAAAAGCGAGGTGCTGTGGGGACAGCCGTATATTGAAGATTTTATCGGCGATGTAAAATATCAGATTTCACCGCAGTCTTTCTTTCAGGTAAATCCGATGCAGACGGAAAAGCTGTATGCAAAGGCACTTGAATATGCGGGACTGACCGGAAATGAAACGGTGTGGGATTTGTACTGCGGTATCGGAACGATTTCGTTATTCCTTGCAAAAAATGCGCGCAAGGTATACGGCGTGGAAATTGTGCCGCAGGCAATTGAAGATGCCCGCAATAATGCAAAGCGTAACGGTATCGACAACGCAGAGTTTTTCGTGGGCAAGGCGGAAGAAGTCGTACCGGCATTTTATGAAAAAGCCCTAAAGCAGGCGCAGGATTCGGAAGCCGGTAAAAGTATCCGCCCGGACGTGGTCGTTGTGGATCCGCCGAGAAAGGGCTGTGAAGAAGTGCTGCTTGAAACGATTGTGAAAATGCAGCCACAGCGGATTGTCTACGTAAGCTGTGATTCGGCAACACTGGCACGTGACCTGAAGTTTTTAAGCGCCAACGGCTACGCCGTAAAGAAAGTCCAGCCGGTAGACCAGTTTGGACATAGTGTTCATATTGAGACGGTTGTCCTTTTGTCCCAACTAAAATAAACGCCGGATGATTATATTAATGTCACGATTGAACTTGATGATGTGGATATAACATCTGCAGAGACTAAGGCAAC
>OGHJ01000963.1_pt1 | contig 35614 bp, 28 predicted proteins | sample 1571351 | NCBI WGS metagenome assembly OGHJ01 (sample SAMEA2582037, study PRJEB24529) | metagenome | biome: Human gut stool | place: China | collected 2011 | reverse complement strand
GCATACGAAGTTTCGAAGAAACTTCTAAGTGACTACGAAGTAGTCATATTATATCATAATTTCTGCGTTGTTTTTCAACGCATACGAAGTTTCGAAGAAACTTCTAAGTGACTACGAAGTAGTCATATTATATCGTAAACAGGGAAAGGGCAGGCACAGCATCAGATTTATTATCTAGATGAATGAAGCTTGCCTTTTTACTACATTTGCTAAGAAATGAGGTTATACATATATGAGAGAATTATATCTTGAATGTTATTCAGGAATAAGCGGAGATATGTCTGTTGCGGCACTTCTTGATGCCGGAGCAGATAAAGAATATTTGTTAAAAACACTTGCAACTATGCCTCTGACAGGTTATGAGGTTAAGATAACAAGAGTTAAAAAGAATGGTATAGATTCGTGTGATTTTAATGTAGTGCTGGACAGCGGACACGAAAACCACGACCACGATATGGAATATCTGTATGGACATCTTAATGGCGAAGGGCATACGCACAATTTTGAAAATGTACATTCGCATACTCATTCAGCACATCACAGCCACAGGGGGCTGAAAGAAATATATTCTATTATAGAGCAGACACAGCTTACTGGGAATGCAGAAAAGCTTGCTAAGAAAATATTCAGAATATTAGCAGAAGCAGAAGCCAAGGCACACGCTACAGATATTGAAAATGTTCATTTTCACGAGGTTGGGGCAGTAGACTCGATTGTGGATATAGTGGCATTTGCTGTATGCTTCGATAACCTGCATATAGACAGGGTGTATGTTCCAGGTATCAGCGAGGGAACTGGAACAATAAGGTGCCAGCACGGAATAATTCCAGTACCAGTGCCAGCGGTTCTTAATATAACATCAGCTTATAATATAGAATTAAGCAATGCCAATATTAAAGGCGAACTTGTAACGCCAACGGGAGCGGCGATTGTAGCGGCTGTAAGAACAGATACAGCACTTCCGCAGCATTTTTCAATAAAGAAGACTGGATATGGTGCAGGCAAGAGAGAGTATGAGCTTCCGGGAGTATTAAGGGCAATGCTTATTGAGAGTAATAGTGAAAGCTTAGACGAAAATGCTGACTTAATATATAAGCTGGAAACGGATATTGATGACTGTTCGTCAGAGATATTAGGATACACTATGGAGCGCTTGTATAAGGCGGGTGCAAGAGAAGTGCATTTTCTTCCTATATATATGAAAAAGAACAGACCTGCATATGAGCTTGTTGTAATATGCTGCAAGGAAGATATTACGACTATGGAGAATATCATATTTGAGGAAACAACGACAATAGGAATAAGACGTTGTGCAATGAAGAGAACAATTCTTCCAAGAAAAATTGAAAAAGTCAGTACACCATATGGTGAAATTGACGTAAAGGTGTGTACGCTTCCTAATGGCAAAGTTAAGAGATATCCTGAATATGAAACTATTAAGAGCATATGTGAGACAGAAAATGTGCCATTGAGGGATATAATTGGGAATATAGGAGAATAAAAAATAATTAAAGACTGTTACAAGAAATTATATGCTGGCATTATATAGAACATAGAAATATAAAAGTCCTGAGTAATGTCAGCATATTAAAATATAAGTTTCGTGTGACAATCTTATATTATAAACCTGGAAAAGCATTTCGATATTATACATTTGCAGAGGCAGAGTTATGGTTAATATATTTTATTGATATGGGAAAATGATATAGCCGTCACCTGTATTTTTATAGTTGTACTATATCACTAAGCATTACAGAAAAATTAATTAACACGGTTGCCATCAGTACCAATAGTTACAACTCTTACAGGAATTGTCTTGCCGCTGTCAGCTACAGCCTTTTCAACTGCATACTGCAATCCACCACAGCAAGGTACAGTCATACGTGTTACAGTTATGCTCTTTATGTTATTATTCTTGAATATCTCGGTTAATTTCTCAGAATAGTCAATCATATCAAGCTTTGGACATCCGATAAGTGTTATGTGGTTACGCATAAAATCGTGGTGGAATGTACTGTAGGCATAAGCTGTACAATCTGCTGCAATAAGAAGGTCAGCTCCATTAAAGCATGGTGCAAAAGGAGATACAAGCTTAATCTGTACAGGCCAGTTGTTAATCTGGTTTCCACTTGCCGCTTTGTTAGCAAGTACTTCAGCTTCATTATATTCAGGAGCTTCACGCTCAATAAAACGAATTGCATTCATAGGGCAGGCTGGCAGACAGTCGCCAAAACCGTCACAATAATCATCTCTTAAAAGCTTAGCCTTTCCGTCAACAATTCCAATAGCTCCCTCGTGACAGGCGTGTGCACATAAGCCACAGCCGTTGCAGAGTTCTTCATTAATTTCTATAATCTTTCTTATCATAATCCAATAAATCCTCCAATTTATTTATATAGTATTTTTTTATTAATAGAAAATTTTGATAGAATTTCCTATTAAATAAAAAGCCATCCGTGCAGGTTCAACATACGGCGGTAATGCAGATACCGCTAAAGTGTTCTGCCGCAGGTGGAAAATTCTGTGAAACAGGATTCTTTCCTGCAGACCCGCTAAAAGGACTTAATAAGTATAAGTCGTGGTTATTTTCAGCCATATTTTTATAGCCGGCTGATTAGTTTGAATTATATCTTAACTACCTGGTAAGTATAATATTAAATATTAATAAAGTATGTTGTAAATACAACAAAAATAAGATTATAATGTAATGAGTGCAAAAGAAAAGGAAGCGGCTGCGAAGCAGACACCGTAGATTTTATAGATTATTTTATGAATAATATAGAGAAGAATAGGATTGAAGAATATGGGCAGAATATTATATGACATTTCACAGGATTATATGGGAGTTATACAAAAGAGCAGGCTGTTTAGCGGTATAGAACCAGACGAGGCTAATGGAATGAGCAAATGCCTTGAGATAACATTTCGCGAGTATGACAAAGAAGAAGTTATATTTAATGAAGGCGATAAAATATCCAAAATAGGTATGGTGATTCAGGGCAATGTGAGCATAGAAAAGGCTGATTACTGGGGCAACAGGCATATTATGACATATGTGTCATTGGGTGAAATATTCGGAGAGGCATATGCATGCAGTAACGACAAGACATCCAATGTAGAGGTTGTTGCGGCAGATAAATGTATAGTTGCATTTCTTGACACATACAAGGTTATGACGGTATGCAGTTCATCGTGCCAGTTCCACAGTAAGCTTATTCATAATCTTATATATATGCTTGCTGAAAGGTGTGTGGTTATGAACGAGAAGATTACACATTTATCCAAACGAAGCACTAAGGAGAAAGTATTGTCATATTTATCAGCAAGAGCCGCCAAATATGGGAGTGATGAGTTCGATATACCATTTAACAGGCAGCAGTTGGCTGATTATCTTTCAGTTGACAGGAGTGCAATGTCAGCAGAATTAAGCCGTATGAAGAAAAATGGAGAAATTGATTTTAGGAAAAATCATTTTATTATAAAATGTCGTGATAAACAATAATCTGCCGCTGTAAAGACACATAATTTGGAAGAAAATGTTAATTTAAGCCGTCATTGTATAAAACTAAAAACAACTAAAAAATGTATTGAAATTAATTGACAGGGGTGTTAATATACCCTTGCGAGAGATAGTTAAGAAATTAACATTTCGCTTTATATTTTTTTGAGAGTTTTGTATACAATATACAAACTATTATACAAATTAACAGTTATTTTATTAAGGAGGAACCAATAATGGTAAATTTTGATCAGTGGAATGGTTTCAAAGGTAGACTTTGGAAAGAAGAGATCAATGTAAGAGATTTCGTTCAGAACAATTACAAGCCATATGATGGAGATGAAAGTTTCCTTGAAGGACCTACAGAAGCTACTAACAAGCTCTGGGGAAAGCTTCAGGAATTACAGAAGGAAGAAAGAGCTAAGGGCGGCGTACTTGATATGGAAACAAAAGTTGTTGCTGGTCTTACAGCTTATGGTCCTGGATATATAGATGAATCTATGAAGGAGCTTGAAAAGGTAGTTGGTCTTCAGACAGATAAGCCACTTAAGAGAGCATTTATGCCTTATGGTGGTATTAAGATGGCAGAAGAAGCTTGCAAGAACTACGGTTATGAACCAGATCCAGAACTTCACAAGATCTTCACAGAATATCATAAGACACATAATCAGGGTGTTTTCGATGCTTATACACCAGAGATTAGAAAGGCTCGTCACAGCCATATCATCACAGGTCTTCCAGATACTTATGGACGTGGCCGTATCGTAGGTGACTACAGAAGAGTTGCTCTTTATGGTATCGACTTCCTTATGGAAGAAAAGAAGAAGGATCACGCTAACTGTGGTTGTGGAACAATGACAGATGACATTATCCGTTTAAGAGAAGAAATATCTGATCAGTACAAGGCACTTGCAGGTATGAAGAAGATGGCTGAAAGCTATGGTTATGATATCAGCAAGCCAGCTACTAATGCTAAGGAAGCTGTTCAGTGGTTATACTTTGGATATCTTGCAGCTATCAAGACACAGAACGGTGCTGCTATGTCTGTAGGTCGTGTATCTACATTCCTTGATATCTATATTCAGAGAGATCTTGAAGCTGGTACTCTTACAGAGAAGGAAGCTCAGGAGCTTATTGATCATTTCGTTATGAAGTGTAGAATGGTTAAGTTCGCAAGAATTACATCATACAACGAATTATTCTCAGGAGATCCTACATGGGCTACTCTTGAAGTAGGTGGTACAGGTATCGATGGACGTTCAATGGTAACAAAGAATGACTTCAGATTCCTTCACACACTTGAAAATATGGGACCTTCACCAGAACCAAACCTTACAGTACTTTATTCTTCAAGACTTCCAGAAAACTTCAAGAAGTATGCTGCTAAGATTTCTGTTGATACATCTTCAATCCAGTATGAGAACGATGATGTTATGAAGGTAACATGGGGCGATGATTATTCAATCTGCTGCTGTGTATCTGCTACACAGACAGGTAAGGAAATGCAGTTCTTCGGAGCTAGAGCAAACCTTGCTAAGTGCTTACTTTACGCTATCAATGGTGGTGTAGATGTTAAGAACAGAGAACAGGTTGGTCCTGCTTATAAGCCAGTTACTTCAGAATATCTTGATTATGATGAAGTTGTTGATAAGTTCGATGCTATGATGGATTGGTTAGCTGACCTTTATGTTAATACACTTAACCTTATCCAGTATATGCATGATAAGTATTACTATGAAGCTGCTGAGATGGCTCTTATTGATACAGATGTTAAGAGAACATTTGCTACTGGTATCGCTGGATTCTCACACGTTGTAGATTCACTTTCAGCTATTAAGTATGCAAAGGTTAAGACAGTACGTGATGAGACAGGTATCGTTGTAGATTACGAAATCGAAGGCGACTTCCCTAAGTATGGTAACGATGATGACAGAGCTGATGATATCGCTGTATGGTTACTTAAGACATTCCTTGAGAAGATTAAGAAGAGACATACTTACAGAAATTCAGAGCCAACAACATCTATCCTTACAATTACTTCTAACGTAGTATATGGTAAGTACACAGGTGCTATGCCTGATGGACGTAAAGCTGGTACTCCACTTGCTCCTGGTGCTAACCCAAGTTATGGTGCAGAGCAGAATGGTCTTCTTGCTTCACTTAACTCACTTACAAAGCTTCCTTACGAGTGGGCATTAGATGGTATTTCTAATACACAGACAATGAACCCAGACGCTTTAGGACATAACGAAGAAGAAAGAATTAACAACCTTGTTAACGTTATGGATGGATACTTCGATCAGGGCGCTCATCACCTCAATGTTAACGTATTCGGTAAGGATAAGTTACTTGATGCTATGGAACACCCAGAAAAGCCAGAATATGCTAACTTCACAATCCGTGTATCTGGTTACGCTGTTAAGTTCATCGACCTTACAAAGGAACAGCAGATGGATGTTATTTCTAGAACATTCCACGACAGAATGTAATTATAACTTAAAGATATAAATTAGATATTAAAATAAAAGTCCACATACTTGTGTTAGTGCAGGTATGTGGGCTTTTTTTTATGCAATTATGAACTTGCAGGTTAGGATTATAAAATAATACTATCGTATCAGTTATATATTTTGATGAATTAGCAATAGAAAACATTGCAATTGCAAACTGTAATATTGCAAAAAGCGACACAATATGATAAAATTCTTAACAAATTATAAAATTATTATTATTTTATAATTATATTATGAATTTATTTTTAATATGAAGGGAGAACTATATGAAATATTGTAGTAAATGTGGAAGACAGCTTATGGATGGAGAAATTTGCAGCTGTGACCAGCAGGCTGGTATGCAGTATAATGCCAATTATGTAGATTATAATCAATATCCATATGGACAGGGACAGATGCAGGATGTGGTAAAGCAGAATGTTAAGGGATCTTTTAATCAGATAATTGAATTATTAAAAAGTCCGGTAGAACAAGGAAGAAAATTTGTATTTGCAAGTAATGTTGCCACATCGGTGATACTGATATTGATTCAGGCAATCGCATCTGGATTGTTTGCAATAGTTATGAGTACTAAGGCTCAGAGCCTTTTTGATAAAGTAATAGGGATGATGTCAAGTTCGTCAAGTGCTTCTGAAATAATGCAGATGAAAACAATGTTAAAAGTACCAGTGTTAAAAGCATTTTTATTAACATTAGTTATATCCGTAGTGATTACAGTTATATTAGCGGCAATTATTATGTTATTTAATACTATTTCTCATAGTCAGTTAATATTTAATAATGTAATAGCACTTGTATCTTTAAGAAGTATTGTAGCAACAATAATGATTTTACTTGGATGTATAGTTTCATTTATAAATATATATGCAGGAATTGCAGTATTTGCAATGGGCAACATTGCAGGTTTTATGTTAATTGCAGTAGTATGGTCACATAGCTGTCAAGAAACAGCAGATAAACAGATTTATATGATGATTATTGCATACATTGTATTTATGATTATATATATGCTGGCAATACGCATGTGTTGGAAAATGTATTTGCCAGACGTATTAAAAATTGCATTAAATCAGATGCAGTCACAATTAAAAACATTGGGAAGCCCAAATGAAATATTCAAGCAAATTATAAACTCAATATATTAAAAGAAAACGGAGTGAAAATATATGAAGTATTGTGAAAATTGTGGTGCACAGTTAGCAGATGAAGACGTATTTTGCTTTAATTGTGGTGTTAGACAAGTTGAAGTACAACGTCAGCAACCTTTACAACAGACGATACCAGTACAGAGTACAATGCCGGTACAGCATCCAGTGAAACGAATAATAAATAAAAAAATTATGATACCACTTGCAATTGTGATTATTGCGATTATCGCAATAATCGCGGTGTCTACTCAGATTAAAAAAAGAGTAAACTTAAATCAGTATATTTCAGTTGAATATGCTGGTTATAATACGGTGGGAAAGGCCTATTATAAAATAGATAGAGAAGGTCTTGCAAAAGCAGTTTTAAAGGCACAGGGAAAAAAGGATAGTCAAATTCTTACAGATGATTCAACATTAGATACAGTATATGGTACATTGCGTGATTATATGGATGTTTCAATAGATAATGATAATAATTTATCAAATGGTGATACAGTTACATTGAAGATAGAATGTAATGAATATGCTAATTCTATGTTAGGGGTTAAGCTCATTTATAAAGACAAGGAATATAAGGTTGAAAATCTTAATGAAGCACGTCATGTAAATGTATTTGATAATATAAGTGTAAGTTTCAGTGGTACATCACCAAATGCGAAGGCGACAGTAAAGAATGATGCTACAGACTCATATTTATCAGGCTTGAAATTGAAACTCTCAAAATCATCTGGGATTAAGACAGGAGATAAAGTTACAGTAACAGTTTCATATAGTGAAAAAGAAGCACTTAGTAATGGTTATATTTTAACAGAAACATCAAAAGAATATACTTGTGATAAGTTAGATGCATATATTTCAAATGTTGATGAATTATCATCCGCTCAACAGGAAGAATTAAAAAAAGCAGCTAAGGATAAAATAGAGGCGTATTGTGCACAGAATAATATTAGTCAGGCAAATTTAAATTATGCAGGCACATATACACTTGTTCCTAAAAGTAGTAGTTATTATGGAAATTCAAATCAGATATATGAAATTTATAATGTGGATATAACAGCCAAAAAAAATTATTCTGGTACAGAAACTGTAACACAGTCTGTATATATGGCAGTTAATATAGGAAATGTTTTATTAAAATCAAATGGCTCTATTTCATATAATTCATCTATGTCATTATCTGGAAGAACAACAATTGGAAATACATCTGTAAGTTGTTATGCTAATGGTGAAGAACTTTATCGTTCTTTAATTACAAAGCAGAAAGATACATATACATATAGTGTAAGTGGAGGCATTAAACAATTTGGAGAGTAATTCTTAAGAAAAATATTAGCTGAAAATAAAGCTGGTAAAGCTGTAATGACTTTACCAGCTTTTATAATATAAAGTTAATAGTTAATTTGCTTAAAAATAATTACATATAATATTTTATTTTTGATTTTAATAAATGTTTTCTGTAATCATACATCTTCGTTTCGAAAGGAAAGCAAGTATGCTGCTGGAACATCTAATGCTTCAGAGATATCGAATAATTTTTCTAATGAAATGGATGTTGGCATATTGGGGGCTTCTATATTACTGATATGTGTTCGACTGACATTGACTAGTTCTGCAAGCTGCATTTGAGATAATCCTTTTAACTTTCTATAGTATGCGATATTTAATCCGATTATTTTGAAATTCTTTTTATATTTATCGTCCATAATGTCACCTTAAATATATTAATGATAAAAAATGTTACTGATAGGTATTTTACAAATTGCCTAAAGTTGCATAAACAATATATTAGTTTGCATATGCAAACTAATATATTGCAAAATACAAAACGATGTGATAAAATTCTTAACGAATTATAAAATTATTATTATTATTTTATAATTACATTTTGATTTGAATTATATACATTTGGGGACTAACACATAACAAAGGGGAATTGTTAAGTTAATATGTCTAAAGAGGTGAATAAATAATGAAAATCAAATTAGCAATTATAGAAAAAGATAAAAATTATCTTAATCGTATTATTTCTGTTTTTAATACCAAATATTCAGATAAATTTGAAATATATTCTTTTACAGAAATAGAAGTGGCATTTGAAACATTAGAACATTCCAAAGTAGATATTGTACTTGTTGATGAACAATATGAGATTGATTTTGACAAAATTCCAAAAAGATGTGGTTTTGCATACCTTACGGATTCAATGGGGGCAGACTCGATAAATAATCAGCGTGCAATATGTAAATTTCAGAGAGTAGATCTTATATATAAGCAGATTTTGAGTATTTATTCTGAAAATGCAGGGAATATTTCAGGCTTAGGTATAAGTGATGATACGTGTAGAGTTGTAGCATTTACATCACCATGTGGAGGAACTGGAAGTTCTACAATGGCAGCTTCATATGCAGTCTATTGTGCTAAAAAAGGGAAAAAGGTCTTATATTTAAATCTTGAAAAATTTGGTTCATCAGATTTGTTCTTTAGTGCAGAAGGTCAATTTGATATGAGCGATGTGATTTTTGCATTAAAAAGTAAAAAGACAAATCTATCTATTAAACTTGAAAGTTGTGTAAAACAAGATGTTACAGGAGTCTATTTTTATTCACAAACCAAAAATTCATTAGATATGCTTGAACTTCAATTAGAAGAGAAAACAAGACTTGTTTCGGAGATAAAACTATCAGGGATATATGATGTTGTAATAGTTGATACAGACTTTGGATTTGATATTGACAATTTGAAATTTTTAAAGCTTGCTGAAAATATTGTATGGACAGGAGATGGTTCTGAAATTTCAAATATGAAAATTAACCGCGCATATAGTGCATTAATGTTGAAGGAAGAAAATGAAGAAGAAACATTATCAAGCCGTATAGTTCTTATATATAACAAGTTTAGTAATAAATCAGGCAGAGCAGTAAGTGGTGTTGATATTACGAATATAGGTGGTGCACCAAGATATGAACACGCATCAACAAAGCAAGTTGTTGAACAGTTATGTAATATAAATATGTTTGAGAAGCTTGATTAAGGTGGTGAAGTAATTGGATTTTAAGCAAGAACAGCAATTTGTTACAAGTATTAAGAGATATGTATCAGAAAATCTTTCTTTAAGTCAGATTAATGATGAAGAACTTGAGGAGAAGATTGAGGAGATTGTGCTTGAAAGAATAGGAACAGAATATTGTTCAATTCAACAGAGAGTTTCAATTGTGCAACAGGTATATAGCTCAATAAGAGGATTTGGATTATTAGATTCAATAATTAGTGATGACACAATTACTGAAGTTATGATAAATGGACCTGATAATGTATTTATAGAACAGAATGGACGGCTTTTTAAAATGGATAAACATTTTGAAAGTCAGAGAAAGTTAGAAGATGTTATTCAGCGTATAGTCGGACTTGCAGGTAGAGAAGTTAATCAGGCTAATCCAATATGTGATACAAGATTACCAGATGGTTCACGTGTAAATGTTGTTCTTCCTCCTATAGCATTATGTGGTCCAACACTTACTATACGTAAGTTTTCGAAGACACCAATGACTATAGAAAAGCTTATACAGTATGGTTCAATAACGCAGGAGATTGCGGATAAGCTGGAAATATTAGTAAGAGCCAAATATAACATTTTCATAAGTGGAGGTACGGGCTCAGGAAAAACAACATTTCTAAATGCCTTATCTAATTACATTCCGAAAGATGAACGTGTTATTACAATTGAGGACTCAGCAGAACTTCAGATAACAGGAGTAGATAACCTTGTAAGTCTTGAAACAAGAAATGCCAATACATCAGGTGCAGGACAGATTACAATTCGAGATTTGATTAAATCATCACTGAGAATGAGACCGGAAAGAATTATAGTTGGTGAGGTTCGAGGCGGAGAAGCTCTTGACATGTTACAGGCTATGAATACAGGACATGATGGTTCATTGTCAACAGGACATGCGAATTCAACACAGGACATGTTAAGCAGACTTGAAACAATGGTTCTTCAAGGAGCAGAAGGTCTTCCACTTGAGGCTATAAAACAGCAGATAGCATCAGCAGTTGATATTATAATTCATCTTTCAAGACTTCGTGATAAATCGCGAAAGACAATGGAAATCACAGAAGTTGTTGGAGTAGAGAATGGTCAGATTATTCTTAATCCATTATATAAGTTTGAAGAAGATGCAAACAGTACGCTTGAAAAAGTTTCGGGAAGCCTTAAGAGAACTGATAATAAGATGATCAATGATTTTAAGTTAAAGCTGGCTGGTATAAGAACAGAGATATGAGGTAAAGTATGAAAAAAGAAAGAGAACCTAAATATATACCATCACCATTAAATAATAATATGATTAATTATAAAGAATATTATATGAGTATGAATGAAAAGATAGGATATTCACTATTAATATTTATTATTGGTGGCTTGGTTGGACTTGTTTTTTATGGTGGTTTATTTAAATCAGATGGTGATGCGACATTAGCGACACATATAAGTAATATTATCTTTTTTTGTATTATGGGGCTTATTGCATTAAAATTTTTCCTCAAAGCAGTTATACAAAATTTAAAAAATAAAAGAGATAACAAATTACAAAAGCAATTTATGGATATGCTTGAAAATCTTTCATTTTCACTTTCTTCAGGTAATACAGTAAACGATTCATTTTTGAATGCGAGAGGGGATTTACTTAATCAGTATACAGAAAAAGATATGATTATTGTTGAATTAAATGAAATTGTTAATGGTATTCAAAATGGTAAAACATTAGAAGAAATGATGCAGTCATTTGGAAAACGTAGTGGAAATGAAGATATTGAAAATTTTGGTAATGTAATAAGTAACTGTTATAGACTTGGTGGTGATTTTAATAGTGTAATTAGAAAAACAAGAATAATTCTTGGTGATAAAGTCGCGATATCGGAAGAGATAAATACAAAGCTTATGTCAAACAAATTACAGCTTAATGCAATGTGCATTATGCCGATTGTACTTGTGGCAATGTTAAAAGTGAGTAGTACGTCATTTGCTCAAAATTTATCATCATTGTTAGGTGTTATGGTTACAACATTTGCCATTGGTTTATTTATAGCGGCATATTTTTGGGGTCAGAAAATAATAGATATAAGGTGATTGTATGAATATAATTTTATTAATAATAGGAACTGCGTTAAGTGCTTTATTTATAATAATGATGTTTGCGGGTAGTAAATATGATTATATGATTGAATCATTGCAAGGTGATGATTTTCCTTGCAAAGGATTATATGTAGTAGGTCTGAAATGGCAGGACTTTCGACCTGTGCAGTTAAAGGGAAAACTAGGAGATTCATTAAGAAATAATACACAGATGATTTATTCAAAAAAGTATAGCGAATTTTATGCAAGAATTATCTGGGCACAGATTATTACATTTTTTCACTTAATAATTGCTTTGTTTTGTTTATTGTCTGGTATGACATCAGGGAGTACATCAAGTTTTTATTTAATGGTTGGAATTATTGCAGCAGCATTAGCAGTATATTATTTTTACTCATCACCTAAAGAAAAAGTAAAAAAAAGACAGGAAGTGTGTGAAGAAGAATTCCCTAATGTAATTTCAAAACTGGCTCTTATAGTTAATTCAGGAGTTATATTACATGATTCTTGGGAAATGGTTTCATATGGTAAAAATGGTGAAATATATGATTTGATGAGAAAATCATGTGTAGAAATAAATAATGGAAAATCAGAAATAGATGCTTTATATGAATTTGGAATTATGACTAATTCAGATAGTATAAAAAAGTTTGTGTCTGCATTGATACAAAGTATAGAAAGAGGCGGCTCAGATTTGCCACAGTTCCTTGCAAATGAGTCATCAGAATTATGGAATGAAAAAAGACAGATGTTACTTCAAAAGGGTGAAAAGGCTGCAAGTAAATTGCTTATGCCTATAGCCATAATGTTTTTAGGTATTATGCTTATTGTTATATCATCAGCCATTCAGAGCTTTAGTATGTAATGATATAAGCATTATATAAATATTTACACATGAGGAGGTGAAAATTATGAACAAAATAGAAAAAGCATTAGTTGGTGTATATTGTAAAATGAATAAAGGTTTTAATAATCTTATGCAAGATGAAAAAGGTGATACAAACTTTATTTCTATAATTATTATTTTAGGCATCGTAATTATTGTTGCTGGTGTATTTATGGGATTTAAAGACCAGATTGTTAATATGGTGCAGGAGAAAGTGAATAATTTTACAATTCACTAAAATAATTAATGTCAGCTGGACTGTATATATAAAAATATACGGTTCAGCTAAAGGTTATTAATATGGAGAGAAAATATGGAATATGTAATAGCAATAATAGTGAGTGTGTTTTCTGTAATAATTGCATACTGTACTTTAGATATAAATGTATCTAATAAATTATTTTTTTTAAAGAAAAAATATGATGATAGGCTTCCCTCTAAAGAATTAAGTAAATTACAAATTAAGATTATATGTATGATTGTCTTTGTTTTAAATGTTAGTGCAACATTATCAATAATGGAAAATGTTGATAATGAGATAAATATAGTAAAAATGGTTATAGCCATTATATGTATAACAGGGGCAGCATGTAATGATTACAGAGAGCATAGAATTCCCAATATATTTCCATTAATAATAGCTGTTACAGGAATCGTATGTCTGATTACAGGATATTTAGTTAACCAGCAGGGAGCACAGGCATACATTGTTAGTAGTTTATTTGCAACAGCTGCTGTAGCATTAGCTATGATAATTATATATATGTTAACAAAACATGGGATAGGTATGGGGGATATTAAGCTATTATGTGCTTTATCACTGTTAGGTGGAGTTTATTTGATATGTGGAACTGTTTTCTTTGCAATGATAGTCTGTTCGTTAACAGCTATTATTTTATTAATTACAAAGAAAAAGACAATAAAAGAGGGTATTCCTTTTGGTCCATTTATTTATTTTGGATTTATAGTTTCAATTATACTTTTAGTATATTAGGGAGGTACATATGAAAAAGATAAAGGTAATTACTTCGATTTTATTGGTGGCATTAATAGCAGTCGGATGGGGAATAAAAATTAAATCAATTACAAATAATACTAGTATTTATAATGAAAGTATAAAAAATGGAGAATATTTTCTGGAAGACAAATTATACCAGAAAGCAATAGATGAATATAAAACAGCTTTAAGTATTAAAGAGTCTGTTGATATAAGAAATAAATATCTGGATTCATATTCATTAGGATATGCAGATGAAGTTGTAACAAGTGGAGCTTATTTAAATGCTCTTGAGGCAACTTGTAAGATATATCCAAGATATGCTAATTATTGGGAATGGATAATAGAAGTGTGTATTGATACTAATCAATATGAAAAAGCTTATTCATATTATAAAAAGTCAGTTAATAGTGGAGCAAAAAGTGAAAAATTAACAGAATTAGGTGATACTGTACAGTATTCATATACATTAAAAAATAGAACATATACTAAAAAATATAGGAATAGTGAAGGGCTATATACAGTATACAAAGAGAATAAATGGGGAGTTATGGATGCTTCTGGAGAATGGAAGTATGAATGTGAATATAATTTTGCAAGTCCTGCTTCAAAAAATGGAGAGGTAATTTTAACAACAGATAAGGATACAAGAGAACTGAAAGGTTCAGGTATAGTACAGAACTATATTAAAGAAGAAATACATAGCTGTAAGGCTCCAGTGGGAGACATCGCTTTGATATATAAAAACGGATGGAGATTTTACGATTGCGGTAAAAATGAGTACATATTATCAAGTTATGATGATGCATCAGTGTTTATGAGTGATAAAGCTTTTGTAAAAAAATCCGGAAAATGGTCATGGATTGATAAAGAAGGCAATTCTGCATCAGATATTCAATTTGACAATGTAAAGTTATTTGACAGCGGTGAGTATTTATATGGTGATTATTTCTTGGCATCTGTTAACGGAAATTATGGTTTGTATAATAAGTCTGGTAAAAAGAAAAATGATATTCAGGGAACAGAAGTTGATTTGTATTTAGGTGAACAAATAGCTTTTAAAGGGGAAAATGGAAAATGGGGTTTTGTAAATAATAATAACAAAGTTATTATAGAACCTCAGTATGATGAAGCAAAAAGTTTTTCTGGCGGATTAGCAGCTGTGAAAATGAACGGGAAATGGGGATTTATAAATGATGAAGGAAGAATCGTAATAGATTACCAATTTGTAGATGCAGATTATTTTACATCTGAAGGGTTATGTTTTGTAAGTTTTGTAGAGGATGAATATTCTCAGATTAATTTAAAGTTTAAGAGGAAAAACAATTGAGCATAGAAATGAAAATAAAAATTATATTAGCAATTATTCTGGGATTTATATATGGTGTTCCTTTTACTCCTGTAGTGTGCTTATTTAGGATACTGTTAGTAGTTCCATTTACAAAGGGGAAAATGCTTGATAAAGCAATTAAGCAGGGACATGTTGTAGAAGCAAGATTAATAAGGCAGCATGATGCCGCAGGAAAAGATGGATTCAGTAATTCTAGCAGACAAGTAGGAGTATATCAATATGAATACAATAATAAAATATATAAAACAGAAAGAAGTAGTACATTAGAATTACCAGATTCAATAACTTTGTATTTTATAAAAAATCCCAAAAGAGCAGTAGATCAAGAAGAATTAGGGACATATGAAAGTCCTTTGTTGAAATGTTATTTTGTTTCAGTTTTGATTATGTGTGTGGTCATGATATATATAGGAGTTAAATATGGGTTTGGACTTGAGTGGTAAAAATAAAATTAAAAGAAAAGAAGATGGAGAAATAATGTTAGAGGGAATGATTGTTGTAATCCTGACATTATTTATTCTAATTTGGATATTAGCTGTTGGATTTATTTATTATCAAAGATACATAACCAATATAGTTGTAAACGATGCAGCAGTAAAAATAGCTTATACATATAATAATCCAACCTCAGATATCGTAATGGGATATGTTACTACTGAAGACCTGAAAAACAGGGATATATACAGATTATTTACAAAAGAAAACAGATTGAGAATTGTTAATGAGGAGAGGGCTAAAGCATATGTATCGTATATGTTGGATTATATGAATTTTAAAGGAGTTATAAAGGAATCTGATGTCAAAATGGAAGTGATTTCAGATTCAATGTTAAGAAAGCATGTAAAGATTACAGCTAACTGTACATATAATACACCATTTGGTTTTGCATTAGAGTATTTTGGGATGGATTCTAGTATACAATACTCTGTTAGTGCAAGTGCAGAATGTGTTGATTATGCAGAATATATGTCAGTTATAAATTCAGTAAGCGTTTTAAATAGTGGTGAATATACGAAGAATTCAGGATTTGTTAATAGTGTTGTAAAACTTTTGAATTCGTTTGTAAACATATACAATAGATTTACCGGACAGTAAAGAGGAGACCAGAAATATGAAAAACAGGTGGAAATTTAAAAACAGATTATCATTTTTAAATAAGTATATTAATGGAACTAATGGTGTTATTTCGCTGTTTTTAGCAATATTAATGGTCCCATTTGCATCAATCGCAGGTGTACTTGTTAATTCAGCGAGAATAAATAGTGCAGTAGCTATATTTGATGAAGCTTTATGTAATGCATCCAATTCAACACTTGGAACATATGATAAATTTCTAAGAGAGCGTTTTGGTTTATTAGCTATGAATCAAAATACTGCATCAGGAGGCTCAGGGTATTCTGTTCAGCAATTAATACAGGATACGTTCAAAGAATATATGGATAAGAATCTTACAGTTCTAAGTAATACTTATGAGACCTCTACGGTGTCTGCGTCGGGAGTATATCCCTTAGCTGACACAGATGTATTGTTATCACAGGTTTATGAGGCTGGAAAATATACAGTACCAATTAAAATGACTATGGATAGTTTTTCAGTAGAGGATATATTGAATTATTTAACAAAGGATCTAGGATTTGCTAAAAACATAATGAGTTCAATTTCGTCTGGAGTTTCAGTTGTTGATAAGATTGGTAATTGCAAAGAAAAATTTGATGCTGCAATTGAAAAGTTAAAAAAATTAGATGAAGGCACAGTTAAATATGATAGTGCTTATAATGAATTTTATAATGCAGTATCAGATTATAATAATGTTATAGATGAAATTTATCAAGAAAAAATAAATATTCAAAATCAGATAAATGAATTGAATGATGAGATAGAAACTGCTAAAGAAAAGTTTGATTCTGAAAAAGAAAATGTTCCTGAATTGTCAAAACAGATAGAAGACTTAGAAAATGAAAAAGATAAAAATGGAAATAAAGTAGACGATAAGGAACTTATAAAAAAAATAGAAGAGGATAATAAAGACGTACTTAAAAACTATCTTACAGCAAAAAAAGAATTAAAAGAAAAACAAGATGAATTAAGAGAAAAGCAAAAGAATTTAGCAAATGTAGAAAGTTCTTATGCAGATAAGCTGAATAACAAGCGTGAAAATGTGAGAGAAAAAAAATCTAATTATGTAAGTAAAATAGATGAATATGCATCAAATATATTGGATGCTGGAAATGCAGTTGGAAGTGCAGAAGATAGCATTGTTGAACTGCATTCAAAAGCAAACGCACTTGTTACAGATATAGCAGGAGCAGTATATTCAGGTCAGAAAAATCATATTGATAGCGAAATAAAAGATACTAAAGCAAAGATAGAAGATGCAAAAAATTCAGGTGATACAGTAAGTGAGAATAAATATAAAGAAGAGCTTGAAAAGTATAATGGAGATAAAGTAAATATTGATAATGACAATAATATAGTTAAGGCAGTTGGTACGGCAGCTAATACAGATGTGTCAACGGTGAATATGTTTATTCAGGCAAAATATAGTGAGGAGTTTTCAACATCATATAGTATATTTATAGAATTACGTAATAAAGTTGAAAATGGTTACACAATTTACCAGGAAAATAAAAAAATGGATGATACATCACCATATTATATAACTGATTCAAATATTACATTAACATGTGAAAAGTTAAAGGAAATACAGAATGATATAGCTGATGAAGTGGTTTCATCCTCATTTTTTTCAATCGTTAAAACCATTGTAAGTTTTATGAAAGCATTAAAGACTATGAGTACCACATTTGACCCAGAGTTATGTGGAAATATTAATTATGATTATTACAGTAATACAATAGGAGGGTTGCCGTCTAAAAAGGTAAGAATGGATGGTAGCGTATATTCTTTAAAATCACCATATGCCGAATCAGACAAAATACAATCTGATTACTTCAAAAAGGAAATTAGCTCATATTCGAATATACTTAATTCAACAGGAAGCATAGGTGAGGTATCACTTGTAATAAGTTCATTGCTTGAATCAATAGAAGATATTGAAGAATGTTGTGATAAAGATAATTGGAATTGGAGTAACGTATGGAGTAATTTAGGAAAATTAGGAAAAGCTGTTTTTAATATTGTAGGTACAATATTAGAAATGATAATTAAAGTAACACATGTATTAGATACATCAGTTTATGAGAAAGCATTACTTACGGGATATATAGCATATAACATACCAAATCGTACAACATATACAAAAAGCGGATTATTAGGAAAGTCATATTCACTACCAAGTATTGGAAGTAGCAAACAAGGATATGCTTTTTATGGGGCAGAGACTGAATATATATTAAATGGTCATTTTTCAGAAATAGATAATCAGAGAGAAACGTTTGAGACAATGTGGGTTATAAGATTATTATTTAATATATTACCTATAATCAGTAGTCCGGAAATCACTTCTATAGTGAATACAGTTATTGCAGTAGGCGGAGTTTTGGGATTTATTGGTGCTGTAGCAATATATGTCCTTTATTTTACAGTGGAACCATTGGTAGATACTATTTTAATGGCTAATGGTAGCGACATTGCATTTATTAAAAGAAAGCCGTACTTAACTCCAACAGGAATTAATAACCTGATAGATGATATTGGTAGTATGAAATTGAATTATGAAAATAAGAATAAATTGTATAAAAAAACAGTGGAATTTACTGGCGTACAAAATTTAAGCGAAAATTATCAGGAACCTCCCGAAAAGTCAAAAGTAGAAGGAATAAAAAGTAATATAAATACAGTAAATTACACACAAATGCTGATTATAATAATGCTTTTTTCTGATTCTGATAAATTAGTTAATCGTTTAGCGGATGTGATACAGATGGAGGCTTCATACAATGCTGCAACAAGAATAGATTCTTATGTGTTTGATTTGGATAAAAGTTTTACATATTTGAGAGCATCAGGAAGTTTTTCAACGAATGAATTTATAAAATTATCTAATTCCTCAAAGATATATTCAAAGGAAAGAATTGTGTATAGGGGGTATTAATTATGAAAGCTGACGAAAAAGGACTTCTTTCATTAGAGGCATGTGTTTCGGTTACAATTTTTATGTTTTTAATGCTCTTTTTGTATGGTTTTTTTACAATTTTCGAAGCAAGAAATGAAATAGGGCATGTTATTTTATCAACGACTAATAGTATGGCTGCTGACGCTTTTCAAAATAATAAATTGGGAAATAGTGGTAATATGGGACAAGTTATTTATGAATTGTATGGAGTAGTAACCAATTCAGATAGTGGTTTTACAGATTATCGCCAATGGTATGAAGATGCTACAGAAGATGACGGTGCAGGTAATAAAAAATTAAGTGCTACATTTTCTGAGGTTATAAAAGAAAGATTTGTTGCATATTTAACAAGTGGAAAATCAAGTGATGCTAATGAAATTTTGAAAAAATACAAAGTTAAAAATGGCATTGATGGCTTAGATTTTTCAGGATCATATGTTGATTCTTCAAAAGGAGATTTGTATTTAAAAGTTAAATATACTTTGGAATATGATTATAATCCATTCAATTTAGGCGGATTAGAATTTGAGCAGTCTGCATGTTCAAAATTATGGAAGTAATTTGAGTAACAATTAGATTAAACAGGGAGGACTAAGTTATGGAATTTACATACGAAAATCAAGGAGCAAGTACATATTTAGTATATGAGGTAAAAGAATCGGATGTTGTAGATTCATTAAGTCTTGGTATGCTTACGAATAACAAAATTCAAGGTTTGGCACAGACATTATTTACTCAGATGAATGAAACGAGATACATTAAATATAACGTTTCATCAAAAATATCAGTAAGACAATTTTTTAATGGACCAGTTAATAAGAAGAGACTTCTTGGAGTGTTTAGCGGAATTGTTGATGGTTTATTATCAGCAGAAGATTATATGATTGATTCTAATGCAATTGTACTTGATTTAGATTATATTTTCGCAGATGTATCTACATGTGAAGCGATGCTAATATGTCTTCCTATAAGTAATCTTGAAAGAGAAAGGACGGATTTGGGTGTATTTTTCAAAAATATAATGGTAAATACACAATTTGATTCTACAGAGAATTCTGATCATGTTGCAAAGATTTTCAATTTCCTTAATACTTCTCCAGCATTTTCTCTTACTGATTTTAAGATGCTGCTTGAAGAAATCAGAAATGATGGAAATGTAACTGAGATGTTGTCAAATGTTAAGAATGAATCTATTAATAATCAGCAGAATACGGCTCAGAATAATATTAATAACCGAAGTGTTCAGCTACAGCAGGTACCAGTACAGCAGGTACAGCCAATTCCTGTGCAACAGCAGCAAAGACCAATTCAAGTACAGTCAAAACCGCAAAGTCAGCAGGCACAGCAGTTTCAGCAGCCTGTAAGACCTATGCCTAATAATAGACAGATGAATATACCAAATGGTAATATGCCTAATCAGTCAATTAATGGTAAGCAACAGCAGTTCCAGGCGAATCAACAGTCAGGAACACAAAAGGAAATGAGTTTGTTTTATCTTTTACAGCATTATAGTGCTGAAAATGCAGCTATATATAAAGCACAAAAAGCAGCTAAAAAGGCAAATGCTCAGAATAATATGGCTTCAGTGAATATGGGGATGCCAGAGGCTGGAAATAAGCATAAAAGAGATAAAAATACCAAAATGCCAAAAGGACAGCCACAGTCTGGTAATTTTAATGTTCCAGGAATGCCAGAAGGCAATGGAATGAGAGTCCCATCTATGCAAGGAGGAAATGTCAGACCACCTATGTCAGGTATGAATGGGCAGCATAATTTTGCAATACCGGGACAGCAGAATATGTCAATGGTTCAAAACAGGGTTCAGCAACAGAATGTTACTCAGCCACAGCAGTCTGTTCAAAATGAATATGCAGCAACAGAAGAACAGATTGGTAATGTAAGAGCTGATTATAATAATCCATCACAGAATAAAGCACAGGAATATAATCAATCGTTTGTACAGCCACAACAGCATAATCAGGAACAGCCATCTATGCAGGGACAGCAGATGAATTTTGGAGAAACTACCAATCTTGATATGTTAAGAAATGGCGGAACAACTGTTTTAAATCCAAGTATGAGAAATCCACAGATGATTTCACCTAACTTAATAAGGATGAAAAACAATGAGAAAATTATGATTAATAAGCCTGTATTTAGAATTGGAAAAGAAAAAAGTTATGTTGATTATTTCGTAAGTGACAATACAGCAGTAAGTAGAAGTCATGCAAATATTATAACAAGAGATTCTAAATATTATGTAATGGATACTAATTCGACTAACCATACATATGTCAATGGAAAAATGATACAGAGTAATATAGAAGTTGAAATAGAAAATGGCGATAAAATTCGTTTTGGAAATGAAGACTTTGAATTTAGAATGTTTTAATTATGGTTAATAGTAATAATTATTTAGGCTGAATTAACATAATTATATGCAAAGGGAGGTAATAAATAGTGGATTTTATTATTTCTGCAACAACCGATATAGGAAATACAAAAAATACTAATCAGGATAGTTATAATGCCAGAGTTATCAGAACACAGTCAGAAAGAATGGCATTTGCAGTGTTATGTGATGGTATGGGTGGATTATCTAAAGGAGAAGTTGCAAGTGCTTCAGTTGTTAAAGCATTTTGTAACTGGGTTGATATCAAACTGCCAATATTGTGTGAAAATGGTTTGGAAGATGCAGATATTCAGAAAGATTGGTGTGGCATAGCAACAGATTTTAATGAAAAAATTAAGAATTATGGAAAAAAATGCGGATTAACATCAGGTGTTGGAACAACAGTTACAGCCATTTTAATAACAGAAAAGAAGTATTACATAATAAATGTAGGTGATACCCGTGCATATGAAATAATGGATAATGTGTCAGTTCTTACTAAAGATCAGACAGTTGTTTCAAGAGAAGTAGAACTCGGGAATCTGACAGAAGAACAGGCAAAATATGATGCCAGAAGAAGTGTTCTTTTACAGTGTATTGGAGCATCTGATTACGTATATCCAGATATATTTATTGGAAATACCAAAAAGGATGCTGTGTATATGTTGTGTAGTGATGGTTTTAGGCACGAGATAAGTAATGATGAAATATATAATTATTTAAATCCGTCAGTTATGCTTGATAAAGATGTTATGAAGAAGAATATGGATACGCTTGTACAGATAAATAAGCAAAGGCAGGAACGAGATAATATTACAGTTGTATCTATAAGAACATATTAGATAAAGGAGAAAAAAGATGCTTGAAGTAGGTTCACTTGTTGATGGCAAATATAAGATCCTTAGTAAGGTTGGACAAGGCGGTATGAGTGTTGTCTGGATGGCGATTAATGAAAAAGCCAACAAAACATGGGCTGTAAAAGAAGTGCGAAAAGATGGTGTTTTGGAATTTGAAGCCGTTAAGCAGGGACTTGTCGCTGAAACAGATATTCTTAAAAAGCTTAATCATAAAAACCTTCCTAGTATTATTGACGTTATAGATAATGAAGATTCATTCATTATAATTATGGATTATATAGAAGGTAATTCTCTTAATAAGGCTTTAGAAGAGTATGGAGCACAGCCACAGGAATATGTTATTGAATGGGCAAAACAGCTTTGTGATGTACTAGGATATTTACATTCCAGACAGCCGGCGATTATATATAGGGATATGAAACCAGCAAATATAATGTTAAAGCCAGATGGAAATGTAACACTTATTGATTTTGGTACAGCAAGAGAATTTAAAGAAAAGAACCTTGCAGATACAACCTGTTTAGGTACAGTGGGGTATGCGGCACCGGAACAGTTTGGTGGAATGGGACAGACAGATGCAAGAACAGATATATATTGTCTTGGAGCTACATTGTTTCATCTTGTTACAGGCTGCAATCCAAGTGAACCACCATATGAAATGAAGCCAATAAGACAGATTAATCCTGAATTATCAAGTGGCTTGGAAAGGATTATTCTTAAATGTACACAGAGGAATCCAGATGACAGATATCAGTCGGCAGCGGAGCTTATGTATGCATTGGATCATTACAAAGTTATAGATGATGAATATAAAAAGAAACAAAAAATAAAACTTGGTGGATTTATAGCCGCATTAAGTTTGAGTGTAATATTTGCTGTAAGTGGATTAAGCTTTAATATTGTTGCACATAAAAAGGCATCCGAAGAATATCAGAAAGTATTGCAAAATGCAGAGGATACATCTAATTATAATGAAAAAATAAAATTATATCAGGATTGTATAGCAATACCAAATCAAGGTGGAAACAAAGAAGCTTATCTTGGATTAATAAGAGCGTTTCGTGATAATGATCATAATTTTAATGATAGTGAAGCTAATACATTAGACAAGCTGATATCGAATAATAGGGATGAATTAATAAAGAATCCTAAGGATTATGCGGATATATGTTATGAAACCGGAAAGTTATATTGGTATTACTATCAGGAAAATGCTAATAAACTTACATCAGCTATAAATGCCAAAAACTGGTTTGGAAAAGTTAAAGAATATGCTCCAGATGGATATGAAAACAGAGGGACGGCAGAAGTTTATTATGCAGTGGGAGACTTTTATTCGACAATAACAGAATTACAAAAAACAGGTGAAGATAGAGGAATATATCAAGATTTCTTCAATAATCTTTCATTGCTTATGGAATCTGTTGGTAAAAATGACAATGAAACAGAAATCGTCCGTTTAGAGATGCTTGAATTAGCAAGAAGTTCTATACAACAATATGCTACCAAATTTAAAAGAGATGGTGTTGAAAAGCAGGACATAGATGCAATGCTTTCAGATATTGAATCGATTGCAAATAAGATGGAAACTGATTTGACTTTGAAAAATAACATTTTAAATCTTTTAAATGATACAAAATTATCAGTTGCAATTGATTATGGAACTGGAAATGGAGGTAACTGATATATGTCAATAGAAAGATTACAAAGCATATCAATAATATCTTATATAATTGCAATTGTTTTGCTGCTTATAGCAATTGCTCTATTTTTTCTTTTGGATATAAGAAGAATAATCGGAGATTTAACTGGAATTACAGCACGTAAAGCAATAGAAGATATTAGAAGACAAAATGAGAATACTGGTGAAAAGAATTATAAGTCAAGTTCCGTTAATGTGGCAAGAGGAATGCTTACAGATAAAATATCACCATCTGGTAAATTAATAAAAAACACAGGTGGAATAGGAATTTCTCCACAAACAGAAAAATTCAATACATCAGAACTTAGTCCACATACAGGAAATACGGAATTGCTTAATACAGGAATGAATGAAACGACAGTATTATCGCATTCACCTAATGAAACAACTGTATTAAATAAAGGATTGTGTATTGAATTTGAGATAGGATATGCAGAGAGTAAAGATATTATAGAATAGGAGAAAAGTTATGAAAGGCAAAAGAAAGCTTATAGAGCGTATTAATGCATGGTTTCTTGTAATATTAATGGTTATTTCAATTATTCCATTTAATGTATTTAGAATACGAGCTAAAGCAGATTCTCAGACTAATGGTTATTCTATTACAGTCAAAGACGAAGCTGGTGCATTAATTGATGGCGTTAATATTGAATATTTAATTAAAGCTGGAAGTGAAAATAAATCAGGTAATGTTGTGACAATTAATGGTATTGCGTTAATTGCAGACATAACTTCCGATTTAATTGCGAATGCAGCAACAGACGGAACGACAGTAACTATGGATATTATAGCTACGAAAGATGGATATGTTAAATATACAAATAATAATATACAGGTAGTCAATGACGTTGATAATATTGATATTGAAATACATAAGAAAGCAATTGATGACACATTTGCTTTTACTTCATCAACAGCTGAGATAAAATATGGTGAGGACTTTACTAACACAGCTACGAGTTCAAAAACAGATCGTACTGGTACTGTAACATACAGTGTTGAGTCAGGTGATGAGTGTGTAAGTGTAGATAATGATGGTGCTATAACTACATTGAAAGCAGGAAGTGCAACTATTAAAGCTGTATTGCCTGAGGACGAGAATTATCAGGAATCACAGGCAACATATACTTTAACTATAAATAAAGCAGATGATTCCAATTTTGAATTTAGTGATCCTGCTCCAGGGTATATTATATATTCGGAAAATGGAACATATGTTAATAAGGCATCTGGTGGTTATGGAAAAGGTGACATAACATATGAAATCATCAGCGGAGATGATTATGCAACTGTAGATAATGATGGAACATTACATTTATTAAAAGCAGGAAGTGTTGTTGTTGAAGCAACAAGGGCTGCTGATGATAAATATAAAGAAGTCAAAGCACAATATACAATTGAAATCAAAAAAGCATCTCAGAAAATACTTCAGTTTGAAATAGAGACTCCAGAAGATGCAGCTATAACAGATGGAACATTTAGTAACGAAGCATCAGGTGGTAGTGGTACTGGACAAATTATATATGAGATTACAACAGGTTCAGAGTATGCTTCCATAGAAGATAATACATCACCAGTTATAACATTAAAGAAAATTGGAACGATAGTAGTAAAAGCAACAAAATTAGGAGATGAAAGATATGAAGACTCTTCTCCAATAACGTACACACTTACTATTAAGAAGGCTCAACAGGAAGCTCTTGAATTTTTAACAACTAATCCAGAAATTACATATTCAGAGAATTGGACTTATACTGTTGAAGCATCAGGTGGAAGTACTAGTTCTGCAATTGCATATTATATAGTTGATAACGGAAACAGAGTTACAGAGAATGATATTGCAAGTATTGACACAGCAACAGGTATTGTTAAATCTAAGGGATATAGAATAGGAATAATTACAGTAGAAGCGGTTAAAGGGGCAGATGATATATATGAGGAAGCTTCAATAGCCTGCAGTATTACAATAAAAAAAGCAAATCAAACAGAAGTTAAGTTTAATAAAAACACTGATAAAGTTACATATGGTGAAAATAATAATGAATACAACAATGTAGCTATAGGAGGACAATCAACAAGCGATATTAAGTATAGTGTAAAAGAAGTTAGTAATACACAATCAGGGGTTCCTTGTGCAGCCGTTGATGCGGATACAGGAAAAGTAACCATTAAGGGTTCTGGTACAATTACTGTAGTGGCTGTAAGAAATGGTGATGATTGTTATCTTGATTCTAATAAGGCATATTATACATTAACAATAGATAAAGCAGAACAGAAAGACTTTAAATTTGATAATAATATGCCACAATCAATCAAATATAATGAGAATAATAATGAATATACATTAGCAACAACGGGTGGTAATGGAGATGGAGAAGTAAAATATTCAATTGTAAGTGGTGATGCTATAACAATTGATGGTAATAAGATTAAAGTAAAAAAAGCAGGAAAAGTAACTATTCGAGCAGAAAAGGCATCTTCTGATGGTTATAAAGCTGCTTTTGATGAATTAACAATTGATATAAGTCCAGCAGAACAGTCAATTAAATTTAATGATACCAATACACAAAAAGTAATATACGGTAATGATTTTTCTAATGCAGCAGTCCCAGTAGAAAATATAAGTGTACCGGACAAAAAAGGATATGCAGTGGATACTGTTATAACTTATAAAGTTATAGAGGGTGTTAATATAGCAGAAGTTGATAATAATGGTAAACTTAAATTTAAAGATAATAGTATAGGTACGGTGACTGTACAAGCTGTTAAGGCAGGTAATAATTGTTACGCAGCCACACAGGCAGTTTATACTATACAAGTAGAATATCTTGAAACACCTTCACAGCCATATACAATATCAGGAGAAAAGTCATCTGATAATATATGGTATAGAGGTGATGTTACTATTATTCCAGCAGCAGGTTATAAAGTTAGTTATTCTAATAATTTAACTAATAATATATGGGAAGACAGCTTAAAAATAACTGAAGATGGTTCACATACTAAAAAAATTTATTTAAAGAATGAATTAGGAATAACAGGAACTATAAATATATCATCAGATGAAATCAAGATTGATAAAACAAAACCACAAAATCTTACTATAAGTTATTCAAAATCAGTACATGATATTTTGTTACAGGGAATAACATTCGGATTTTATAAAGCACCAGTAAAAGTTACGATAGAAGCAGAGGATTTGACATCAGGAATAAAGTCATTTGCATACTCTTATAAAGTAGATAATGGTGTAAGTGATGTAAATGCAGGAAAGAGTGATGTTGTAATAGCACAGGGAGATAATGCTTTTAAGTCAGATGGTAATAAAGCTCAGGCAGTTTTTGAAATACCAGCTCAGTTTAGAGGAAAAGTCGACTTTACTGCAACGGATAGTGCTGATAATAAAAGTGACATCTGTATTGATAATGATAAAACAATAGTTGTAGATGAAATAACTAAAGGAGTTAGCGTATCTTATGATAATAATGATGTGAAAAATTCATCTTATTATAAAGCAGATAGGACAGCAACAATCAGCATAGATGAAGATAACTTTTTTGTAGAGAGTCTTGAAAAATCAACTGATGCATCAAGACCAGATGAGATTATATCGGAACATTTAAATATAGCAGTTACCAGTATAAATGATGAAGGTGTAACTACTTCAAAAAAGTATCAGAATAAGGACGATTTTAAAGAGTGGTTTAACAAAGGAAGCGATGGTATATGGAGAGCATCTATTGAATTTACAGAAGAAGGCGATTATACATTAAATATTCAATACTCAGATTTTTCAGGAAATGAAGCAAAACCATATACAAATAAATTTACGATAGATAAAACTGCACCACAGGTTAGCATAGAATTAGATAAAGAAGATGCTATAAATGGAGAGTATTACTATAGAAAAGCAAAGGCGGATATAGTAATTAAAGAGCATAATTTTGACCCTTCAGATATAAATGTAAACTGTGTTACTAAAGATGCAGATGATAAATCTGTTAATGTCAAAGATTATCAGAAATTATTAAGAGAAGGTAATTGGGAGCAACAGGGAAATACTTATACACTTAGAAATGTAGAATTTGATACAGATGCTATATATTCATTAAAGATAGATTATAAAGATATGGCAGGAAATTCACAGCAAAAAGAGGCTGAGACAGAATTTTGTGTTGATAAGGAAAAACCAGAAAATCTTACAATAAGCTATTCAAAGTCAAAGAAAGATGTAATTTTGCAGTTAATTACATTTGGATATTATAAAGCCCCTGTAACCGTTACAATTGCAGCAGATGATAAGACATCAGGAATAAAATCATTTACATATTCTTATGAAGTAGAAGAAGGGACAAGTACTGTAAATACTGGTAAAAAAGATATTGTAATATCTGAAGGTGACAAGAATTTTAAATCTGATAAAAGTAAAGCTCAGGCAGTCTTTGAAATTCCAGCCCAGTTTAGAGGAAAAGTCAGCTTTACAGCAACTGATAAAGCAGAGAATGTAAGCGAAGTTTTTAAAGATACTAAAACAACAGTGGTAGATGATATTAAACCAGAGATAAATATTACGATAGATGGAAAGAATAAAAGCAATCAATATGAAGAGTATTATAAAGATTATCCTGTTACAGCCAATATTCAAATAAAAGAAGCAAATTTTGACAAGGATTCTGATGACTTGAAAATAAAAGTTACAACAGAGTTAAACGATGGAACATTAAGCGAAAAGACATACAAGGATAAAGATTTAACAACAGGATTTTCATATAATGATAAAGATGATATCTGGGTAGGTAGTATAGAGTTAAATAATGAATATGAAAGTAAAGATGCCAAGTATATAGTTAGTGTTGAGTATACTGATTACTCAGGTAATGCTGCGGATAAAGTAGCGAAGCAATTTATTGTGGATAAAACAGACCCAGTTATAAAGGTAGATTACTCTAATAATGATGTACGAAATGATAAATACTTCAATGCTGATAGAACAGCTAGAATAACAATTATAGAGCACAACTTTAATTCAAATGATGTAGAGTTAAAAGTAACAAATAACAAAGCTGTTGATAATGTTGCAGATTTTGCTTCATACTTAAAGAATCCTTCAAGCTGGACAAATAACGGAGATATTCATGAGGCAGAAATTCCATTTACAGTTGAGGCATATTATACATTTGATATTTCATATACTGATATGTCAGGTAGAAAAAACACCTATGTTGATTATGGAAATTGTAAGGCTGTTAGCGAATTTGTAATCGATAAAACAGCACCAGTCAATTCTGATATTACGATAGATAGTTCTTCAGTTCTTGCTGTAAACGGAATAGCATTTGAAAGATTTTATCGTAACGATATTACTTTAAAATTTACAACAGATGCTGATATTAGTGGTATTAAATCAATTAAATACCAGAAAATTAATCAATTAGCAGATTATGATGTGAACGGAATATGGAATAATTATGATTCACAAAATGGTGTTTTAATAAAACCTAGTGAAAAATTTGTAATATATTTCAGAGTAGAAGATATGTCTGGTAACGTATCGATTGTCAATTCAACAGGTATAGTTGTTGATGACAAAGCACCAAGTGGTGAAAGTGCAGCACCACAGATAGATATATTGCCTGGTGTAGCTAATAAGAATGGTCTTCATAATAGTAATGTAAATGTTGCAATGAAAGTTATTGATCCTAAATATTCAGGTAATAATCAAGATGTTAATGGATATTATTCAGGTATTAATAAAATAACTTATAGAATATATACCAGGGATACAGATGCGGTTGAAACAGGAACGTTGCTCGATATAGCTTCAGATAATGTTGCAGGTGCAATATATGATAATGATAAACTTATAAGTTCCTGGAATGGTAATATTGTTATTGACTCTCAAAAATTTAATTCTAATAATGTAATATTAGAATTAACAGCATTTGATAATGCTGGTAATGAACGAGTTACTAATAATGAAATGATAGGTCAGTATATAAAGATAGACACAACTTCTCCAATAATAGATGTATCTTATGATAACAATGTTGCAGATAACAATGTGTATTTTAAAGAAAGCCGAACAGCAAGAATTCAGATAACAGAGCGTAATTTTAATGCAGATGATGTTAACATAAGCATTGTAAATACAGATGGTGTAATTCCGTCAATTTCAGGATGGGAACAGAACTCAGGCAGTGGAAATATGGATGATACTACTTGGGTAACATATGTTACATATGATGCTGATGGAGATTATAGTTTTGATATTAATTATAGTGATATGGCAGACAATGCAAGTCAATCAGTAAATTATGCAGAAGAAACTATTGCAGCTAATGAATTCACAATAGATAAGACATTGCCGGTAATAGAAGTTAATTATGATAATAATGAAGCTTCTAATGATAATTATTATAAATCGGACAGAGTAGCAACTATTACGATAACAGAACATAATTTTCAGGCAGATAGAGTTAATGTTAATATAACTGCAATGGATGATGGAAATGCGGTTTCGACGCCAGATATAAGTGGCTGGTCTTCAGATGGAGATAGAAATACAGCTACAATTAATTATAATAGTGATGCATATTATACATTTAGTGTTAGTACTACTGATATGGCGGGAAATATAAGTGAAGAATTTGCTGAACAGAACTTCTATATTGATAAGACACTTCCTGAGTTATCAATAACAGGAATTGATAATAATACAGCTAATAGTGGAACTGTAATGCCAGTAGTTTCATATTCAGATACTAACTATGACGAGTCAATGGTTTCAATTACGCTTACAGGTGCTAACCGCAAGAGCGTGGAATTAGATGGAGCTTATTCAGATCAACATAATGGACGAGTATTTACATTTAACAATTTTGATAACAATAAAACCATAGATGATATTTATACATTGGATGCAAGTATAACTGATAAAGCAGGTAATACTTCTACACAGATAATAGTATTTTCTGTAAATAGATTTGGCTCAACATATGAGCTGTCTACAGAGACAGAATTTCTTAATGGAAAATATGTTAAGCAGGCGGAAGACATTATTATATCAGAAGTTAACGTTGATAGGTTAAATAATATTAGACTTATATTATATAAGAATGATGAGACAATTAATCTTAAGGAAAATGTTGATTATCAGATAAATATAACAGGTGGAAATGGTGAATGGTATCATTATACATACGTTATTTTTGCAAAGAATTTTACAGACAATGGAGTATATAGATTAACTATTCAGTCAGATGATGAAACTGGCCGTACACAGAAAACTGATCAGGATACCAAGAATGTGGAGATTCAATTTGGTATTGACGATGAAGCTCCAATAATTAATGTAAAAAATCTTGATAGCAGATCAACATATGCAGTTGAGGATAAGGATGTTGAGTTAACAGTAAGAGATAATTTAAAACTTAGTAAAGTTATTGTTGAATTGGATGGTAATGAATATAGAGTATGGTCAGATGATGAACTTGATCAAATTGTCAAAGATGGAGGTAACTTTACATTTAATATTAATGGAGATTCAACATCAGCCCATAATCTGCTTGTATATGCTGTAGATGCAGCTGGTAATGGTGAAAAAGCAATGGGTTCAGAGGCACCATCAAATATTGTTAATATATCAGATTTTTATGTTACTACTAATAAATGGGTACAATATTTTAATAATAAGCCATTATTCTATGGAAGTATTATTGGAGTAGTGGTACTTGCTGGATTGGCAGTAACAGCAATAACTTTGAAGAAAAGAAAATTAACAAAAGAGTTATAAGATGGAGGAAAAAATGATTGAGTGTCCTAATTGCCATACAGTATGTGATGATAATGCTGAAATATGTAATGTATGTGGTATGAAATTAAATACAAGCATACAGTATGAGCAGAATAATAGTGAAGCTGGACAGTGGTATGATAACCAGTATGCACCTAAATTACAGCTTCCAAGTAATAGAAATATTGTAAAATACATAATTTTCAGTATTCTTACATTAGGAATTTATTCTATTGTAATAGAAAGCCAGATATCGGGTGAAATGAATATAGTAGCCAGTCGTGCCGATGGAAAGAGGACAATACCATTTTTAGGAATGCTGCAGATTTCGGCAATTACTTTAGGAATATATGGATTGGTTTGGAATCATTCATTTGCTAATAGAATAGGTGCTGAATTGAAAAGAAGAGGATACGATTATCAATTTGGTGCTAAGGATTTTTGGCTTTGGAATGTTTTAGGAGCTTTTATAATTGTGGGTCCATTCATATATTGTTATAAGAAATTGAATGCAATGAATATGATAAATGCAAGTTATAATATATATGGATAATAAATTATAAAGTATTAAGATAAGTAAGGGGTTATCGTGTAAAACGTTGTTGATATAATATGTAAATTATAATATTTATATATTATAGAGATTAAACTTAGCACGACAGCCCCCTTTACTTTTTCGTATTTGATTATAAAATCAGACAGGGGGATTTATGATTGTATCTGTAGACAAGAAAACTTTAAAATTAATATTAGTAATATGTATATTAGCAGTAAGTGTATGTGCAGTAACAGGTATAAATGAGTTGATTAAAACTGCCGATTATATGCAGGCAGATGGAATACTTTTATCAATTGACAGATATGTTGATACGGGATTAAATAATTATTCTGGCACACAAGTTATAAGATATAAAAAATATAGTTATATAGTGAATGATAAAGAATATATATGCCAATATAGAACATATCTTTTATTTAAATCTAAAATAGGTAGTCATAAAAAAATCTATTATTTAAGTTCAGACCCTCGAAAAGTAAGAGATGAATTTAAAATAAAAACATCAATAGCAGGAGGCATATTTTTTACTTTTTTTGGTGTTATGATGTTGTTATTTATACGAAAATCTAATGAAGAAACAATGGGTTATCAAAAACAACCCAAAATAAAAATATAAAGTAAGAGGATATTAATAATGAAAGAAAAAGAATGGGAAAATCTCTTAAGAATAAAGACAACTGGACGTGATGACACAAGGTCAGATACATTCAGGTATCCATATGAACCAACCTCATATGAAGTATTGGAAAGACTGGCTAATACAGGATTTATAGGCAAAAATAATATGTTGTTGGATTATGGCTGTGGAAAAGGCAGAGTAAGCATTTTTATGGCATATCAGACAAAATATCATTCTATTGAGATATTCAAGAGCGTGCTGGCGAATATTATAGACAGCTATTATGAGGCTGAAAGGGAAATGCTTATTATGTGTTATTATCCATCAGATGAGTATCTTATGTGCCTGTCACAGGAATATAATGTGACATTTGTTGAAGAGATTGATTGTAGTGATGTATCGGAAGGAGAGGCTGAGAGGGAGAAGATAGTTGTATATAGAGTTGGAGAGGGAGAATAAGAGATAAATATTATTTTGAGTTTTAGAAATAGTTTTAGGAATAGTTGTTTTATTCAATATATTATTAGGAATAGTTATAAATTGATTTGATTTAAGTTAAATCTGAATTTTAACAACTGAAATATTTAAGTTGTTGGAGTTTGGATTTAAGTTGTTTTGATAAAAATTTAAGTTAATTGGTTGAAATTTGAGTTTATTTGCTTATATTTAAGTTGTTTAATTAATTAGCTTGGTTATGAAGATAAAATTGTATTAAATTAATGAATTGTAAGCGTTAACATATAGTTACAAAAGCTAGTAATTATCTATGTTTCACGCACATTAAAATTTTATAACATAATAACAATCGAATATTAAGTGTGAAGATACTAGAGGTAATTATAGCCTTTAGTATCTTTTTTTATTTGGAAGAAGAAATGATTATGACAGCAATTAGAAGAGAAGATATTGAATTATTGGAAAGAGTACCAGAAGATAAGCTGGCTTATATTGTTCAGATTTTAAGTAGTATTGATGGTTTGATAAGTATATCAGACAGACGAACAAAGAAAATAAATTTAGACCAGTTTGTTATGCCTACAACAGAGCGTAGCAGAAATGCAGATGAATATAAGAGATTTTTTATAATGTGTATAGAAAAGAATATACACGTTGTTACTTCTGCTATAACAGTAGAAGAATATCTGGTATATTCTGAATAATGGAGAATAATATATCTTCTGATTTATTGTAAATCTTATGTAATAAGTCTTTGAAGCGATTCGGCTTCTGAATCTCAATATCTATATGTATTAACGCCTCTTTATAATATTGTAAGCTAATAATCTCATATGCACAGTAAATAAAGTGAAAGATACCTCAATTATTTTTGTCACATAAGGGCAATTATGTAGCGAAAATGTAGAACTTTATTTCACGAAAATACATTGACATTCATCTATGTATATGCTAATTTTATACATAGATAATTATCAATATGAGGTGAATGAAATGAGATTAGCGGATGTTTCTTTAATATGCAAGGCACTTGGAGATTCAAACAGAATGGAAATAGTGCAGATGTTGTCAGATGGAGAAAAATGTGGATGCAGACTTTTGGAACGATTTAGTATTACTCAGCCTACATTATCTCATCATATGAAAATACTGGTGGAGTGTGGGTTGGTTAATGACCGGAAAGAAGGCAAATGGCATCATTATTCCTTGAATTGTGAAACTTTAATAGAATTCAAAGATTCTATTGGCAGTTTGACATGTGAGTCATGCTGTGACAAAAAAGATAGCTGTTGTTAGAGGGGGAATCCTGTTAATACTTGAAAAAATTGTAAATAAGACGAAAGGAAGGTTTCTATGACAGTAAGAGAAAAAGCAGAACTGATTGTAAAAGATATAAAGAAAGAACAGGGAACAAATCCGGTTGTCATTTTTAAACATATAGCAAATAAGGAATATGTCAGTATTCATGGACCGGAACATCATATATTAGATGGTGCAAGTTTGCTTGTAGCTTACAAAAACGCAGGAGGAGAGATAGACTTAGAACAGGCATTGGACAGGCTGATGGCAGAGGGACTTCGGATGCCGGGGGCAATGTGCGGTTTATGGGGAATATGCGGAGCAATCACATCTAT
>OGHJ01000960.1_pt1 | contig 35698 bp, 28 predicted proteins | sample 1571351 | NCBI WGS metagenome assembly OGHJ01 (sample SAMEA2582037, study PRJEB24529) | metagenome | biome: Human gut stool | place: China | collected 2011 | reverse complement strand
CCGGACTATTGGGACCTGTATTTTGATCTGCTGGAGCAGGTCAAGGCCGCCTGCGGGTGCCAGTACATTCTCAATTCCTGGTTTTACGACACGATCACGGGCCGCCCGGTGGGCAATCTCAAGATCGACGGCACAGTCAAAGCGGCCGCCGGCTGGAACGGCTGGGGGCTGACCTGGGACAAGGGCGCCGACATCCGCCTGGACATCTTACCCGACAACGGCGGGGCTTCCTACCTCAGCGGCGTGGAGCTGCTGACGCCCACCAGAGGGCCGGGCAAGGCCCTCAGCTACTCCCCGGAGTACGGGGACACCCGGGGCCGCTCCGCCGTCCTGCTGGCCGGGGCGCGGGTGCGGGTGGAGCGGGACGCCCTGGAGTACCGCCGCTACCGCCGTACCGCCCCCCTTGGCATCTATCAGAAATGCGCCGGTCTGGAGCGGCGCCTGCGGGAGATGGGTATTTGTGTTGCTGGGACAGGTGGCCGGTAAGGTCTGGGCCACAAAAAAATCCCCCGCCCTCACCGGGCAGGCGTTTCTGACCGTGCGGGTGGGTGAGCGCCTGCTGGTGTGCGCCGACTGCGTGGGGGCCGGGGAGGGAGAGACCGTCCTCGTGGCCACCGGCGGCGCGGCCCGGGTAGCGGTGGGGGCGGAGCTCCCCATTGATGCCGCCATTGTGGGCATACTGGACGAGAGCTAGAAAAGCAAGGCCGCCGCATGTGGGCGGCGGTCATCCTCTCAGGCTGGCGGCCCAACCGCCCGCCTGAGCCGCGGAAAGGGGACATACTATGTCCATCAACGAGATTATTGTCTACCTCATGGTCGTCTTTATGGCCTTGGGTGCGGTTGACCGCATCCTGGGCAACCGGTTCGGCCTGGGGGAGAAATTTGAGGAGGGTATCATGGCTATGGGCTCCCTGGCCCTGGCCATGATCGGCATCATCTGTCTGGCCCCGGTGCTGGCCAACCTGCTCCGGCCGGTGGTGGTGCCTCTCTACCAGGCCCTGGGGGCCGACCCGGCCATGTTCGCCGGTACCCTCCTGGCCAACGACATGGGGGGCGCGCCCCTGGCCCAGGAGCTGGCTCTGACCCAGGAGGCGGGACAGTTCGGCGGCCTGATCGTAGGCTCCATGCTGGGCCCCACCATCGTGTTCACCATCCCGGTGGGCCTGGGCATTATCAAGGCGGAGGACCGCCCCTATCTGGCCACCGGCGTGCTGGCAGGTGTCATCACCATCCCCATCGGCAGCTTCGCGGGCGGCCTGGCGGCGGGGTTTCCGGTGGGGATGGTACTGCGTAACCTGATCCCCATCGCGCTTTTCGCCGTGCTCATCGCCCTGGGGCTGGCCTTCCTCCCCAACGGGATGGTAAAGGGCTTCCAGGTCTTTGGCAGAATCATTGTGATTATTATCACCATCGGCCTGGCGGCGGCCATCATCCAAAAGCTGACCCCCCTAACCCTCATTCCGGGGATAAACCCCATCTCAGAGGGCGTGGCCATCGTGGGCGACATCGCCGTGGTGCTGGCGGGGGCGTTTCCGCTGGTGTATGTCATCACCAGGGTATTCAAGACCCCTCTGATGAAGCTGGGCCATGTGCTGGGCATGAACGACATCGCGGCCGCCGGGCTGGTGGCCACCTTGGCCAACAACATCCCCATGTTCCAGATGCTCCACGATATGGACCGGCGGGGTAAGATCATCAACGTGGCCTTTGCGGTGTCCGCCGCCTTTGTGTTCGGCGACCATCTGGGCTTTACCGCGGGCTTTGATTCCACCATGATCTTTCCCATGATTGTGGGCAAGCTGGTGGGCGGCGTGACAGCGGTGGCGGTTGCCATGCTGATCACCAGAAAATACAAGGAGGAGCGCCATGGATAAGACCGCATTGGAGGCGCTGGTGCGGCAGGTGCTGCTGGAGCGCCTGGGCGGCGGAACCCACGGGGTGAAGGCCGTGCAGGTGCCCCGCATCGCGGTGACGGAGGAGCACCGGATGGACACGGGAAATCCCCTGGACCGGGTCTACACCCGTGACCTATTCACCCTACAGGAGTCCCCGCGGCTGGGGGTGGGCGTCATGGAGATGACCGACACCACCTTTCCCTGGACCCTGCGCTACGACGAGATGGACTACGTGCTCAGCGGACGGCTGGACATCCGTATCGGCGGAGAGACCGTCTCCGCCGGGCCGGGGGAGCTGATCTATATCCCAAAGAACAGCTCCATCCAGTTCTCCGTCACCGGGCACGCCCGCTTCCTCTATTTCGTCTACCCCGCCGACTGGCAGAGCCAGGGCGGCTGATTCCGGGCGGGCGGCCATCGGCCGCCCGCTTTTTTTACACAATCTGAACGGTGCTCACCGCAAACGCACACCCTTTTTACATCCGTGCTCGTATACTGGGGGGCAAACGGAGGTGCCGTTATTATGGATTATGGGATATGGACGCTGCTTCCAATCGTCGTCGTGGTGGCCGTGGCGCTCAAGAGCAGACGGGCGCTGGAGCCGCTGATTCTGGGAACCCTGCTCACCTACATCATCGTCGATGGACTTTTCTTCCCCATCGGCTGGATGGACGCCTTTTTCCGGGTGGCCACCGACCAGAGCCACCAGTGGGTGTTCATGGTGTGCGGCCTGTTCGGTGCGCTGATCGCCCTGCTGGGCGCCTCCCACGGGACGCTGGGCTTCTCCCGGCTGCTGGGTCGGCTTTGCCGGGGCCCCAGGACCACGCTGATTGTGACCTGGGTCATGGGGATTCTGATCTTTGTGGACGACTATCTGAATATCATGACCCTGAGCACCTGCATGCGCAAGCTCACTGACCGGCAGAAGGTGCCCCGGGAGACCCTGTCCTACATCATCGACTCCACCGGCGCGCCGGTGTGCGCCCTGCTGCCCTTCTCCACCTGGGCGGTGTTCTTTGCCGGGCTGTTCTACGCCGAGGCGGGCATCCCGGAGCTGGGCTACGGGAGCGCCATCAACACCTTCTGCGCCGTGATCCCCTTCGTCTTCTACGCCATCGCGGCGGTGGCGCCCGGTTTTGGCATGCTGTTTTCGCGCCAGTCGTTCCACTGGTTCTACCCGCCGCTGTTGATTATGGCCGCGCCCAATGACAGCCTGAACAACCCAGCCCTGCATGCGCGGCGCATATTTGAACTTATGGATAAAAAACCTCGCTGGCTGAGCCTGCCGCAGGCCGACACGGGCGCGCTCATGGCTCCATGCCCCGAATCTCTGGCCATGGAGTTGCCTGAACTGTGCCGCTCGGTCACGGAAGAAACACGCGGGGCAATCCACAGACGCATGACGGAATCCCTGGGTGATTTTTTTCTGCACTACCTTGGCAATGCCCAGAATCTGCCCCAGATTCCACCGCCGCCCGACCTTACGCCGCAGCCGCAAAAGGCAGCGCCAGAGCCAACTACGCAGCCTGCGCCAAAATCCAAAAAGCGCCGCCCCGGGTAGGCTTGTAAAGGCATATTACATGCGCCTTCACAGTCTCCTTGACAATTGCCGCGCGCCTCACTAAAGGGTGTGACATGGCGGTAGAATCATACCGTAACATGCAAATTTCCCTATCCGGAACAGGATAATATGCGGAACACACTTTATTTGTTCTGTTTTTTACTGACTGCCCTTATCCCCGCAACCGCCTGGAGCACAGACAGCCAGGGTTTGCCAGAACAACAAGGCTGGGTGGTCATGCCAGCTGGCGCGCGCCCTGCCTACTTTGGCATACACGGCGGCACCATGCCCGTCAGCCTGCTTGTGTACGGCGACGGCTCTTCGCTTGTGACCTTTGTTGGGCGCACCGGCAACGACTTTATTGATGTGCTGCGTAGGGCCGAAGTCTCCATGCCAAGCCTGCTCAACGCCACCTCACAGCGCTCGGCCGCTGGAAAAAACGTCTCGCCTTCGGCCAATGCCACCGCTGTTCTTATGGCTGGTTCTTCTTCAAGCAGCCTTCCGGTGTTCAATGTCAGCGGCGAGAGACTCTCGCACATGGATGTTCCGCCCGGACAGCTTCAACCCTTCGGGCTTTCCGACAAGGCGCTGTCTATCGAAGGCGAAGTAACAGCCCCTCAGCGGCTGTCCACAGTGAAGCAGTACCGCCTACTTTTTCAGCCGCAGTATCTGCAACCACGGCGCAACCAGCGCTAGCCTAATTGCAAAAAGCAACCTTTACTTTTAGCAAAAAAATCAAAAAAACTTTTTTACAGTTCAAAGAGCATAATAAGTAGACTGCTTAAATAATTTTAGTTTCAAACTCGGCCTTTTAACACTGCTTATAATCACAGCCTGCCCGGAACAAGAGCGGGCTTTTTTTCGCCTGCTTAATTTGAATGTTTATAGAAGATAAGCTATCTCCAAGCAGAACATTTTGTCTCAGGAGCCAAGCTATGCCGCTTTCAGATCATTTAGAACTTATGCAGCGCCTCTGTGCCAAAGCAGGACAGGGTCATGAGTGCCCCTTCGAAAAACACTTTCTTTCAGGCATTATGTCACTCAAGGAATTCAGCACGGATTATGATGCCATAGTTGACGAGCACAACCCCTTTTATCAGGAATTTACAAAATACCTGAACCAGGATGCCCTGGAGACTGACGATCTGTTTTCGCTTTTTGAATGTCTGGTGATCTTTATCCGCATGCGCCAGATGGCACGCTCCGGGCTTGAACTCAGCCCCAAGGAACAGAGCGTGCTGGACTATTTTGAATCATGCGGAGAGTGGGCGTCACGTGACAATACGCTTGTGAGCAACTGGTACTGGAAGCAACTCCCAGGTAAACAACGCAGTCATTAGAAGAACAGGATTCTACAAAGGGTTATCCAGACAATCCACCAGACCGCCAGCCCGATCTATGCGCAAAGGCCGCCCAGCACTGCTGAGCGGCCTTTGCAACATATGAGCTACGACTCTGCCGCCAGCATTCTAGAACACGCCAGGATTAAGCATCACAGCACGGTGCAGATAATGCCCACGCTGGCGCCGCAGGGCGTGAAAGGCCAAAACGTACGGCGCGCAGAACCTCATCTTCCCAAGCAGCTCAACACGGAAATTTGAAAAAGATATAGGTGCGGCCCTCCCCACAGTGGAGAACCGCACCTTCCCTCAACTTTCCTGCGGATGAAGAGCCTTGGCTTTCAATCCGCAGGAAGATGTTTCGTTGGATTACTTTTTCAGGTTTTCAGCCAGAAGCTCGGCAATATGATCGACCTTGATCTTGAGGCCCTGCTTTTCAGCACCACCACGGATCTGCATGACGCAGCCGGGGCAGTCCACCACCAGGCGGTCAGCGCCAGTGGCCTTCATGTTGGCGATCTTCTTGTCCAGCAGCTGGGCGGAGATTTCGGGGAACTTCACAGAGTAGCTGCCGCCAAAGCCGCAGCACACTTCTTCTTCCTCGCAAGGCACGTATTCAGCCGCATCGCCAATAAGGTCGCGAGGGGCCTTTTTGACGCCCAGGCCACGGCACAGATGGCAAGCGGCGTGGTAGGTGACCTTCTGCGCAGACTTGTTGAAGTCCTCGGCCTTGAGGCCCAGCACGTCATGCACGAAGGAGCTGAAGTCGATGATCTTGGCCGCAAAGGCCTGAGCTTCCACAGTCGAGAAATCATTGTCGAGAATTTCAGGATAGTGGTGCGTAAGATGACCGGCGCAGCTGGCGCACAGCGTGATGATGTAGTCGTAGTTGCCGCCACGGAAGGCCGCAATGTTCTGCTTGGCCACATCCATGGAGGTTTTGCGCTGGCCCATCATTTCGAGGGGCAAGCCGCAGCAGGACTGTTCCATGGGGAAGTCCACGGCCACGTTCTTGGCGGCCAGAATCTTCACGCAGGCTTCCAGTTCTTCGGGGTAGATGAAGTCCTGGGCGCAGCCAGCGAAGATAGCCACACGATAGGTGGGGTTCTGCACCTTGGGGGCCAGTTCGGGCCAACGGTCGCGGAAGGACTTGTTGGCAATGGCGGGCAGAGCCTTGAAGTTGTGCTTGCCAAGGAAGACGGCAGGCAGATGGCGCTGGAACTGCGCCCCACGAGTGAAGGGCTTCTGGGCGAAGCTGGCGAACTTGAGCAGCTTGTGGAACAGCTTGCGGTTCTTCATCACAGCGGAAAGCAGGTTGGCTTCGATGGGCGCGCCCTGTTCCACGTTGAGGCGCGAGCGCACTTCGCGGATAAGACGCGGCAGGTCGATGCCGCCAGCGCACACATTGGCGCACGATTCGCAACCCATGCAGTTCTGGCTGAGAATCCGCGCACGATCCTTGCCGTGGAAGAAGTAGGTAAGGATCAGGCCGATGGCGCCAATATAGATGTAGCCCATCTTGTGGCCGCCCACGAGGCGGTACACGGGGCAGACGTTGGCGCAAGCGCCGCAGCGCACGCAGCGGAACACCTGCGAGAACAGGGGATCCTTGGCGATTTCGGTACGGCCGTTATCGAGGAAGATAACGTGCAGGATCTTTTTATCATCGGCATTGGCTGCGCAGGGGCCTGCGCCGCACATCCAGGTAACATAGGAGGTAAGGCGCTGGGCGGTGGCGTTGCGGGGCAGCACCTGAAGGGCCACCAGGGCATCGTCCAGCTTGGCAACGAGCTTGTCCAGACCAGCAATGGCAACGTGCACACGCGGGAGGGTCGTAACCATGCGGGCGTTGCCTTCGTTGGTCACGGTGGAGATCGCGCCGTTTTCGGCCACGGCAAAGTTACAGCCGCTCACGCCCATGTCGGCGGCGATGAACTTGCGGCGCAACTGCACGCGGGCCACCTTGACCAGACGCTGCACGTCAGAATCCTGCTTGACGCCGGTGGCCTTGGTGAAGTCGTCCGCCACCTGATAACGCGAAAGGTGGATGGCGGGCATAACCATGTGCGAAGGACCTTCGTGGCGCAGCTGGATGATCCATTCGCCAAGGTCGGTTTCGTCCACGATCAGGCCATTGCCTTCCAGCGCGGTGTTCAGGCCGATTTCTTCGGCGGTCATGGACTTGGACTTGACCACCTTCTTCACTTTGTTTTCTTTGGCGATACGAACGATCATGTCGTTGGCTTCGGCAGCGGTGGCGGCACGGTGCACGTGCACGCCGCGCTTTTCAGCTTCGGCCTTGAACTGAGCGTACAGTTCGTCCATGTGCTGACAGGCGTAGTCCTTGGCGTCGGCGATCTGCTTGATCAGCGCTTTCTCGTCCACTTCCTTGAACACGGCTTCGCGGTTGGCGCGGTAGGCCACGGCAAAGGTATCAAGCGTGCGACGCAGAAATTCGTCGTTCAGGGCTTCGTCCAGTTCCTTATGATATCCCGATGAGCTCTTGAGGGCGTCATGCATGGGTTAGTCCTCCAGCAGAATGATATGCAGTTCCAGCGGCCCATGCACGCCCACGGCAGCCACGCGTTCAATGTCGGCGGTACGGCTGGGGCCAGTCACCAGGGTGGTGTACGTGGCAGTACCTTCGTTCATGCGCTCGCGCAGCAACTGGGCTATGGAGGGCAGATCGGGATAGATGGTGGACTTGCGCAGCATTAGCACGGAAACTTCCGAGATCATGCCCGTAAGGCGCACGTCTTCGCTGTCGGTATTGAGCAGGCAGGTGCCGCTGGCGGCAACGCCAAGCTCGGCAGTGGAAACGCCCACGTCAATACCGGCAAGATAGTTGCGCAGCCCTTCACGAATGCACAGAAAACCTTTTTCTTCACAGGCAGCTGCCAGCGCGGCAAAGTCGGCGTCGCCAAGCTGCGGCGCTGCCACCACACGCTGCACGCGCGTGGGAACCTTATTGGGGCCAAGGGGGCCTTGTTCCGTGCCGGGTTCGTCAGCCAAAAGCTCTGCGGGAGCCTTGTTGGCGCAAACGTCCACAACATACTGCAAGGCGGCTGCCATGTTGGGCACTTCCTGCACTACGGCGTTAACAGCCGCAGCCTTGGCGGAAAAGGCTTCTACCAATTCCTGATGTGTCATAAACAACTCCTTTTTCAAAACACGCCGGGTTCTTGAACCATGCAGCTTCGCCGCGAAAAGTAGTGTGCAGAGGGCCGGATTCACCCGCTGCCATTGTTTGCGCTCATATTCCTGCGAACGGCGTAACACGCCCATAGCTTCCGAAACAAACCCCCACGGCTCTTCTTCAGATGGGCATTCTGGCAGAATAACCGCCGGGTTGATAAACGCGGCGGAGGAACCACAGTCCCCCGCCGCGCTCACATGTTACTTCAGGCTTTCAGCGTACAACTCCACAGTGTGCTTGACGCGCACGGAGTCATGGTTGTGCGAGAGCACGTCCTCAAGCTGCATCATGCAGGCAGGGCAGCCGGCGGCCACAATCTTGGCTCCGGAAGCCACCACATTGTTGCGCTTGCGCTGGCCGATCTTGCGCGAATAGTCGTAGTGGAAGAGGTTGAACGACCCGCCGCAGCCACAGCAGCGGTCAGCTTCGGCCATCTCCGTAATCTTGTAGGCCGGGTTGGCCGCAACAACGGAACGGGGCTGGCTGACAACGCCAAGCGACTTCTTGAGGTGGCAAGAATCGTGGTAGGTCACGCTGACGGCGTTTTCCAGAGCCTGCTCGGCGGGCTGCACCTTGAGCACATCCACCAGGAAGGCATTGATGTCCATGGCCTTGGCGGCCAGTTCTTCAATCTTGTGCTTTTCGGCAGAACCCAGACGGTGCGCGTAGCGGGGCCACAGTTCCTTGACCGTGGAGGTGCAGGAACCGCAGGGGCTGAGGATATAGTCGAAGTCGCCGTTTTTGAGGGCTTCGACGTTCACGCGCATCTGCTCCACCATGCCCTTGGCATCACCGGACGAAAGCGCCGGAATACCACAGCAGGTGAGATTTTTGGGCATGAACACGGCCACGTTGTGATAACGCAGCACCTTCAGGCAGGCTTCTGCCATATCTGTGTACATTTTGTCGCCCACGCAACCGGGGAAGAACGCCACCTTGAGCCCGCCAGCGCGGCGAGGCTCGTCAAGCGCGCCGTAGCGGGCGTGCAGAGGCGTTTTTGCCAGGGGGTGGATGTGGCGGTCGCCCAGCATGAAGTTGAGCAGAGGCGCACACACGGTACCCTGCGCGTCGTTGCTCGAGCCAAAGATCAGGCCCTGCATGGGCGCGCCAACGCGCATGGCGAAGTTGAAGAGGCCAGGCTTGGTCAGAAGCGAACGGAAGATCATCTTCTTGACCGGGTGCAGGCCGATGAACTCGTTTACGATTTCACGGGCTTCCATGAAGACGTCCATAATCTGGACGCCGGGCGGGCAGGACGCCTGACAGGAACCGCACAAAAGGCAGCGGCCCAGTTTTTCGGCCACAGCCGCAGGGTCCTGAATCATCTCATGGGCCAGGTTGTCAATAAGGGCCAGCTTGCCGCGAGCCACGTCAGCTTCCATACCGGTGGCGCCGAACATGGGGCACACGGCCTGGCACATGCCGCATTTCATGCAGGCAGTGATCCTGTCGTCCAGGGCCATAAGGCGCTGGGCCAGTTCGTGCATAGTACTCATGAAACGCTCCTGGAGCGGTTGAATTTTAGCTCTTGCCCGGTAGCGCCCGCACTGGGCGGGCAGCCCCCGGAAAAGACGGGGGCCAAAAGACCCCGCCTCTGCAATGCCGGAGCGAACTGCCTAGATGCCCACCAGCTTGGTGGAGTTAAGCAGTCCCTTGGGGTCAAGAGCCCGGCGCAGCCGCTGCGAGAACAGAATGGTGCCGCGTGAGGTTTCCTTTTCCATCCACTTGGACTTGGCGGTGCCGATGCCGTGTTCGCCGGAGAGCGTACCCTTCAGCTTGATAGCCGTATCGAACATTTCGTCGATGGCTTCTTCCACGCGCTTGAATTCGTCGGCGTCGCGCTTGTCGCACAAGAATGTGGGGTGCAGGTTGCCATCGCCAGCGTGACCAAAGGTGCCCACTTCAAGGCGATACTTGGCTGCGATGTCGTTGACGGCCTTGACCATGGCAGGGATCTGCGAACGCGGCACGGTGGCGTCTTCAAGCACGGTGGTGGGACGGGCGCGGGCCAGCACGGGCAGGGCCATGCGGCGGGCTTCCCACAGCTTGAACTTTTCGGCGGCGTCCTTGGGCACGTGCACCGCGGTGGCGTGATTGGCCTTCAGCACCTTTTCAACGGCTTCGGCATCGTCAGCAACCTGGGCGGGGTGGCCGTCCACTTCGATGAGCAGGATGGCGCCCGCTTCGCGCGGCAGACCAGCCTTGGTGAAGTCGTCAACACGCACGATGGTGTTATTGTCGAGGAATTCGAGAGTACAGGGCACAACGTGGGCGGCAATGATGCCAGCCACGGCGTCGGCGGCGTCCTGCACGTCAGAGAACACTGCCATCAGGGCCTTGGAGGCCTTGGGCGGCGGCACGAGCTTGAGAATGGCTTCAGAAATAATGCCCAGCGTGCCTTCAGACTGCACCATCATGCCGGCGAGGTTGTAACCGGTAACGCACTTGACCGTGCGCGAACCGGATTTGACCACTTCGCCCGTGGCGTCGAAAAATTCGATGCCCATGAGGTAATCCTTGGTAACACCGTACTTGAGGCCGCGCAGGCCGCCAGCGTTTTCAGCAATGTTGCCCGCAAGGGTGGACACTGCCTGGGAACCCGGATCGGGGGGGTAGAAAAGATTTTTCTTGGCAACGGTAGCCGCAAATTCAGCAGTAATGACGCCCGGTTCCACCACAGCGTAGAGGTCGTCAGAATTGATTTCAATGATGCGGTTAAGGCCGGTGGTCAGAATAACCACAGTCTCGGACTTGTCCGGGATGGTGCCGCCGGAAAGGTTGGTTCCCGCGCCGCGCACGGTCATGGGGATACCGTTGTCATACAGTTTTTTCACACACTGGCCGAGCTGCTCCTTGGTAGTGGGGCGCACCACCAAAGAAGGCATGACTGGCGGCAGCACCGCAGAATCATACGAATAGCTCATGCGGTCGGCTTCGGAACTGAACACGTTTTCCTTGCCGATCATGTCTTCAAAATCCTTAATCAACGCCTGGCTTGCCATAAGGCCTCCTTAAAAGTCCGTCATGAACGTCTTTATGGTAAGGCACAGACCTCGCGCCCCTTGCGCGGGCCTGACAGATTTGGATTCCCATACGGTTGTTTGAACAGTCGGTCAACTTTTTTACGAGAATGAAGTCGTATAGCGTTGTTTGACAAGTTTGCAAAGGGCACGAGCCAAAAAACTTTGGTATCACAGTCTGACATTCTCGCAAAAAAGCTTGCCTACTGTCGTTGCACCCATGCCGGGGCAATGCGATCTGCATCATTGCAATTCAAATCGTTTTAAACAGTTAAGCCTTATACGCGGTATTGTGAAGACGCAGTGCGCACAAAGTTCCCTGCCGTCTGGCGGGAAGGAAAACATAAAAAAAATTCTGCGGCTGTCATGAAAAAAGATATTCCGTGTTCTCCCAACGGATCGCAAAACTCAACCAGAGAGGAGACGTGAAAAGGACGGCCCATTGCCAGGCAGACATGCCGGAATCAGGCGATTGTGAGGATGTGGCGGCGCAGCGCGCGCCGCCACAAAAAAATTACCGCTGCCAATAGCTGCCGTCAACGGCAGATACCAGCGGATATGCCCGAACGGACAGATTTTGCTAGCTTGCCTGAGGCTTTTTTGCCGCGGCCTGCTTCCAAAAGAAAAAATGCCCCAGCGCCATGCCACCATGCCCAACGGCATAGGCCATCAAAAGCCATACAAAGATGCTGTGCAGGCTTGCCGCAGTGTGCGACACATCACCCATCTGCCATGAGCGGAACCACCACAGACCAGTGAGCAGGGCCATGCTCAAGGCACCCATGCCAAGCCCCTGCACAACACAGGCAAGCCCCTTGGGGCGCGGCGTGATAATCAGCTTGCCGCTGCGTATGGCCGCAACGTCCCTGCCAAGCTGATCCATGTCACCCCACAGATAGGGAAAGTAGTGGCGCGGCCCCCGCATGCCAAGCCCACATGCCACAAGCCCAAATCCCAGCACGCACAACACAAGGCCCAGAATCATGTGGACAGTGCCAAGGCCAAAAAGTTGCGTCAGCACCTGCACCATTATCAGGCAGACCACCAGCGCGTGCAAAAAACGCAGCACCGGGGGCTGAAAAAATCCAAGAAACTTCCACAGCAAACCCAACTGGGTTTTCAGCATTTCACCCAAGCCCATAGCGTCGCTCCCTGTTTTGCAACTATTCAAGAACGGCGGCTCAACGGCGCGCCTGTGGCTTCAATCCCTGCAAAAAGACAAGAGTCGCCCCAAGGGGCGGCGCGACATATCTAATGGAGGCACGAGCATGAAAGCATGTGCGCCATCTTTTCCTTCTTGGTACGCAGATAGTTTTCATTCTCCGGGCAGGCTTCCATTTCAATGGATACCCGCTCCACGATCTCGATGCCGTAACCGGAAAGCCCCACAATCTTTTTGGGGTTATTGGTCAGCAGACGGATCTTGTGGATGCCCAGGTCAACCAGCATCTGCGCGCCAGTGCCGTAGTCGCGCAAATCCGGGGGGAAGCCCAGCTTGCGGTTGGCTTCGACCGTGTCGTAGCCTTCATCCTGCAAGGCGTAGGCCTTGATCTTGTTGGCGAGGCCGATGCCGCGCCCTTCCTGACGCATGTAGAGCAGCGCGCCGCGTCCTTCTTTTTCAATCTGGCGCAGGGCAGCGCCCAACTGGCCGCCGCAATCGCAACGCAGTGAACCCAGGGCATCGCCCGTGAGGCATTCGCTGTGGATGCGCGTCAGCACCGGCTCCGGCGTGGAAAGGTCGCCCTTCACAAGAGCCAGATGCGTGCCGGGTTCATTTTCGCTTTCATAGGCAATGACCGAGAATTCGCCAAAACGCGTGGGCAGGTGGGCCTGCGCCACGCGGCGCACGGAAACCTGACCCCGGTCAAGGCGGTAACGGATGAGATCCTTGACCGCGGCGATCTTGAGGCCATGCTCTTCGGCAAAAATTTCAAGGTCGGGCATACGTGCCATGGTGCCGTCGTCGCGCATGATTTCGCAGATGACAGACGCAGGCTTGAGCCCGGCCAGACGGGAAAGGTCAACGCCGCCTTCGGTCTGCCCGGCGCGCGAAAGCACGCCGCCAGCCTTGGCCCGCAGGGGGAAGATGTGGCCAGGGGTGACGATGTCGTCAGGCCGCACATTGTCTGCCACGGCAGCCAGAATGGTCGTGGCGCGGTCGGCGGCGGAAATGCCCGTGGTCACGCCCTCGCGGGCTTCAATGGAAATGGTGAAGTTGGTGCCAAAGCGCGAGCCGTTGCGCTGGGTCATCAGGGGCAATTGCAAGCGGTCAATGATTTCGGGAGCCATAGGCAGGCAGATGAGCCCCCTGCCGAACTTGGCCATAAAATTGATGGCTTCCGAAGTCACATGCTCGGCGGCCATGGTGAGGTCGCCTTCGTTTTCGCGGCCTTCGTCATCTACCAGAATAATCATTTTGCCCTGCCGGATGTCGGCAATGGCCTCTTCAATGCTGCACAATGGCATGTTGCTTCCTTCATTGCCCGCCGGGGGGCGTGATTTTTTTACTTTCATCAAAGGTTAGGTACGGAGGCCTGTTCTGTCAACCGCAGGCGGGGGCAAACGCCCAGCGCCTTTCTGCCCGCAAAAGGGGCAGGGCCGCCACGCAGAGGCAACTCGCCCGCGCGGGGCTAACCGCCCGAAACAGGCTTGAGGCCTACCTCTGCCAGCAGATCCTTGACCGACCTACCGAACAAAAAGGGTAACATGGCGCGGGGTACGCCTGCGCGCTCCACGCAAAGGTCGCGAAAAGCGGCGTCCAAGCGGGCGGCTTCGCCCAGTTCCGCCACGGCGGCTTCCCGTTCGCTGCCCTCCAGCGGGCCTTGCTCCGCACAACGCTCCACCGTCAGGCCTTGCGCCTGCTGCGGAAAAAATCCCAGCCTGTCGGCCAGTTCAAGCACCGCCCGCACAGAAACCTGCTCTTCATGCGCACTCACAAGGTCAGGCAGCAATGCCCTGCTGGCAGCACTCAGGGTGGAAAATCCGGGGATCCCGTTGGCCAGCGCGTTCAGAGCCGCATAGCGCCCAAGGTGCGAGGCCTTGGCAAGCAGCATTTCCAGCGGCCCGGTGTCCATGCAGAACAGGGCCGTGCATTGCGCAGGACGCTGTTCATAGATGCCGCAGCCCGCGCTTTCACGATAATAGCGGCAGCGCCAGGGGTGCACCCTGCCGCCGGGCCCGGCAATCTTGATACGTTCCCCTTCCAGTGGCCGCAATGCCTTGCGCGCGTCGTCCCGTGCCCACTCCCCGGCGCGCAGGCACACCAGAGCTTCAAGGGTCAAGGTGCCGGACACCAGCAATGCGGCGTCGCTCAGCATCAGGGTCGGCCCGCCCAGCAGGCAGCAGGTGCCGCAGCGCCTGCAAACAGGCGCCCCGCCGGAATCGGCGGGCATGGGTGAAAAAGAGGAATTCTGCATACTCATAGGTTCTCCAGGGCCGGATCAGTGCGAAGGAGGAAAGGCTTGCCCTTTCTCCGCATGCTCCTGCCGGTTCTGCTTGAAACGCCCGCCCCAGAGGCGTCCCAGCCTGCGGGAGAGTTTTTCCATATAGTAGTAGTACACTGGCGTGATGTAGAGCGTGACCAGTTGCGAAAAGCACAGCCCGCCCACCACAGCCAGACCAAGCGCGCGGCGGGCATCTGCCCCTGCGCCAATGCCCACGGCAATGGGCAGCGCGCCCATGAGCGCGGCCACGGTGGTCATCATGATAGGCCGAAAGCGCACATGACAGCCCTGGGTAATGGCCGCCAGCGGGTCAAGGGACGGATCCTTCTTCTGCGCTTCCAGTGCGAAATCGAGCATCATGATGGCGTTTTTCTTTACGATGCCAAGCAGCATGATGATGCCCACAAAACCATACAGATCAAGCTCCATGCCGAACAGCCACAGGGTCGCCAGCGCGCCAAAACCCGCCGATGGCAAGCCGGAAAGAATGGTGAACGGGTGGATGAAGCTCTCGTACAAAATGCCCAACACAAGATAAATGACCACAATGGCCAGCACAAGCAGCCAGCCCATACCTTTGAGCGAACTCTGGAAGGCCTGCGCAGTGCCCTGCGATTCTGCGGTCACCGTATCGGGCAGCAGCGGGCGCGCCGCCGCCTCCACCGCGCCCACACCCTGACTGAGCGAAATACCGGGGCGCAGGTTGTACGAGATGGTCACGGAGGGGAACTGCCCGTTGTGGTTAACCGCGATGGGGCCAACCCCGGTGGAAAACTGGGCCAGGGTATTCAGCGGTACAAGATCGCCGCCCTTGGAGCGCACATAGAGCCGCGAAAGGGCCGAGCGATCTTTCTGGAAGGGCTTTTGCAATTCCACAAAGACCGAATAGTCATCCGTAGGCGCATAAATTGTCGAAACCTCGCGCGAACCATAGGCCGACTGCAGGGCCAGTTCTATCTGCTGCGGGGTCACGCCTAGCGCTGCGGCGCGGTTGCGGTCAATGGTCACGCGCAGTTCAGGATTCTTGAGTTGCAGATCGCTGTTGACGTCCTGCAATTCCGGCAGCTTGCGCAGGGCATCCTCAATGCGCTGGGCGCTTTCAAAAAGCGAGCCCATATCCGGGCCAAACAGCGTGTACTGATACAGGGCTTTGGACGCACGGCCGCCAATGCTGATGGTGGGCGGCACACGCACAAATACGCGCATGGAAGGCGAGGTGTTGAGATCCTTGCGCAGCTTCTGGGCCACGGCCTCAATGCCGGGGCGTTTGTCGTGCTCCGCAAGCCGCATGAGCAGAATGCCGTTGTTCATGCTCTGGCTGCCGCCCACAATGCCCACAATGGAGTTGTAGGCCGCCACATGGGCGGAGGATTCTAGCATGGGATCAAGGCTGTGCTGCGCGCGCACCATGCCCTCAAAGGACACGCCCTGCTCCGCCTCGGTGCTGGCCTGCAACAGACCCATGTCTTCCGTGGGCAAAAAGCCCTTGGGAATAATCATGCCCAGCCATACTGTCAGGGCCAACAGGCCAAAAGAGGCCAACAGGGTAATGCGCCGATGGCGCAGCGCCACATCCAGCGAACGGGCGTACAGGTCGGCCAGCCTGTCAAAACATCGTTCGAGTGCGCCGTACAGCCCGCTCACGGCAGGCTTGTGCCCGGCCATGTTCCGCCCTTGGGCCTTCAAAAAATAGGCGCAGAGCATGGGCGTGAGCGTGAGCGAAACCACGCCGGAACTCAGGATCGCGGCAATGATGACCACCGCGAATTCGCGGAACAGCCGCCCCACAATGCCGCCCATGAACAGCACTGGAATGAACACCGCCGCCAGCGAGAGCGTCATGGAAACAATGGTGAAGCCGATCTCCGCCGAGCCGTCAAAGGCCGCCGTCTGCGGGTCTTTGCCCATTTCCTGATGCCGCACGATATTTTCAAGCATGACGATGGCATCGTCCACCACAAAACCCACGGCAAGGGTCAGGGCCATGAGCGAGAGGTTGTCCAGGCTGTAGCCCAGCACAGACATGACGGCAAAGGTCGAAATAACCGACATGGGCAGGGCAAGGCTGGGAATGATGGTGGCGGGCAGGTTACGCAAAAAGATAAAGATGACCAGCACCACCAGAAATACCGTAAGCACCAGAGTGAATTTTACGTCCGACACGGATTCGCGGATGGATTCGGAGCGGTCGTAAAAAACCTCCACCTTGGCGGAGGGCGGCAACTGCTTTTCCAGCGCGGGCAACAGGGCGCGGATGGAATCCACCACCTGCACGGTATTGGTGCCGGGCTGGCGCTCCACGGCCAGCATGATGCTGGGCGCGCCGCCGTTGCTCCAGGTGAGCTGCTTGTCCTGCTTGAAGCTGTCCACCACTTCGCCCAGATCGCGCAGACGCACGGGCGCGCCGTTGCGGTAGGCCACCACCGCGTCACTGAAAGCGCGGGCGTTCATAAGCTGGCCCGAAGATTTGATGGAATCAGCCCGGTGCGACCCTTCCAGCGAGCCTGTGGGCAGCATGCTGTTGGCTGCGGCAACAGCATCGGCCACTTCGTCAATGCCAAGGCCGCGTGTAGCCAGCTCGTCCGGATTCAGCTGCACGCGCACGGCGTACTGCTTCTGCCCGTAAATGACCACCTGGGCCACGCCGTCCACCATGGAAAGGCGCTGGCCGATGAGCGTGTCCGCGTATTCATTGAGCACATAGAGCGGCAAGGTGGCAGACGATACCCGCAATTGCAGGATGGGCAGATCGGCGGGGTTCACCTTGCGGAAGCTCGGCGGCACGGTCATGTTGGAGGGCAAACGGCGCTGGGCAAGGCCGATGGCCGACTGCACGTCCAGAGCCGCGGCATCGATATTGCGGTCAAGGGCAAACTGGATGGTGATGCGTGTGCGGCCTGTGGAATTGACCGATGAAATGGAATCGATGCCCGCAATGGTGAAGAATTCTTTTTCCAGCGGCGTAGCCACGGAGGAAGCCATGGTTTCCGGGTCGGCCCCGGCAAGCTCGGCCTGCACCTGAATGGTGGGAAAATCCACCGTGGGCAACTGGTTTACAGGCAGGTTGCGGTACCCCGACACGCCAAAAAAGAGCATGCCCAGCATTATCAGCACAGTGGCCACAGGGCGGCGGATAAAAAGCGCGGCGATATTCATGCGGCCCCCTCGGGGAATGCAATGGACGGCATACTTGCCTTGCGGCAAAGGGGCAGCCCGAATCAGGTCTGCCCGTGGAAAACAATCAACGTCTGAGCCACTCGCCTTGTGGCGGCCAAAGCCCGCCCAAGCCTGCTTTGGAAAAATCCATTCCGATCAATTCAAAAAATACTGCTCCAGTTCGCGCAGCAGCAAAAACAGGCCAAGTAAGCAGCATACGCCGCCAATGAGGGTGCGCAGCATGCCCGTGGGCGTGCGTTTTGCCAGAACCACGCCGCATGCAAAACCAGCGATTTCAAGAATGCATACTATCGGCAACAGGGCAAAATCCACATGCCCGTCAGCTATATTGCCCACGGTGCCAAACAGGGCTGTAACCACCTGATACGGCATGGCAAGGCCCACAGCCGTCATTGGGGCAACCCCGGCGGCTATCATCCAGGGGATGGTCAGCACCGGGCCGCCAGCGCCGGTCATGCCCGCCAGAAAGCCCGTACTCGCCCCGATGAAAAAAAATCCCGCCCTGCTCTGCCAAAAAATGCTGCCGCCAGCCTTGGGGGGCCGCAATACGCAAAAGCCCGCAAACAGGATGATGCCCGCAAGCAAAATCACCAGCGGCTTTGCGTTGATGCTGGCGTTGAGCACGGCCCCCGGCAGAGCCGCGAGGCCACCGATCATAAAGGGCGTGGCCCGCGACCAGTCCACATGGCCCAAACGGCGGTACATGACGGTTCCCACCAGCGCGATGGGCAAAAAGGATGCCAGCGCCGTCCCCATGGCCTCGTGCGGCTCAAGCCCGCTCAGCAGGATCAGCCCCGGAGGAACAAGGATACCGCCTACGCCCGTAAGCCCGACCAGAATACCCACCAGCAGGCATACAGCACCCAGCACTATTAACGACATATCTTCCTCAAAAATTAGGCAGACTGACCACCATGAAGCACAGCCAGAGCGTCAGTCCCCCACACAAGGCGCTATAGCGCAAGAGTTCGCAAAGCGCCAGCAAGCGCTTGCGATCCCAGGGCGCGGCCTCGCCCTGTTCCGGCCCGAGCCAGGGTTTTGGTGTCAGCGTGCCAAAGTACACGGACGGCCCGCCCATGCGCGCGCCGCACAGCCATGCGCAGACCGTCATGGACCAGCCGGAATTGGGGCTTGGCATGCCCACGGCCTGTCGGGTTACAACCCGGAAACCGGGCCAACGGCCTTGCCAATGGCGTACAGGCCGCATCTTGCCGGGCAAAAAACGTAGATGATGCTCACAGAAGGCCGCGCATCTGTCCGCAAGGCAGGCCGCGCAGGCCGACAAACGGGCAGGAACGTAGGCCAGCGCATCATCGCCGCGCGCCCCGGCCCAGCCCAGCCAGAGCCACTTTTCCGTCACGTAGCCCCACATGGAATCAGTAGTGCTCACGGCCTTGTAGCACCACATGGCCACAGGTCCGCCCACGAGCAGCCAGAAAAAAGGAGCCATAAAGGCGTCCGTAAGATTTTCAGAAAGCGTATCGGCCAGGGTTTTGCGCATGAGGGGGCGATCCATGCTGGAAGTGTCCCTGCTGACCAGCCACGAAAGCGCTTCTCGCGCTTGCGGCTCGTCATAGTGTTCCACCCGGCGCAGCACCTCCTGCCCGGTGCGCAGCAGGCTGCCCAGAGCAAGCCCGGCCCAGGCCAGATACAGGGCCAGCAGCGGCCCAACCACCGGCAAGGAAACCAGCCCCCACGCAACCGCGCCCGTCAGGCCCACAAGCACTGCCAGGGCAACTGCCCCGGCAAAGCGCCCGCGCTGGCGCTCGACATCCGGCCCGTTCTTGCGCATAAAGCGCCGCGCCGGAGCTTCCAGCCAGTTCAGCAGCTTGCCCACCGCGCAAACAGGATGCCGCCACGGCAGGTCAGGGTCGCCCAGCCAGAGATCAAAAATCAGGGCCAGAGGGGCAAGCCACCAGCATTCCCACACGGAATAGGGGAATAGCTGCGCCAGACTCACGCCCAATCCTCCATGAGGCCGGTGCGGGCCAGGGCCATGTACAGCACAATACCCGCTGAGGTGGAAAGGTTGAGGCTGCGCACACGGCCCTCCAGCATGGGAATGCGGATACGGTGGGGTGAAAGCGCCAGAATTTCCTGCGGCAGACCACGCGTTTCCGGCCCGAATACAAGGCAGTCCTCCGGCTCAAAGGCAAACTGGTGGGCCGGAGCGCTGACCTGCCCTTTCTTGGCCGAGGTCAGCACAAGACGCGCACCCTGCTGCCCTTGCGCCGCAAAGGCAGCCCAATCGGGCCATACGCGCAGCCGCACGTTGGGCCAGTAATCCAGCCCCGCGCGCTTGAGGTAGCGGTCTTCAAGCTTGAAGCCCAGAGGCTCAATGAGGTTCAGGGTGGTATCCGTAGCGGCGCACAACCGGGCGATATTGCCTGTATTGGGGGGAATTTCCGGCTCAAAAAGAACTATCTGCATGGTGTAGCTGACTGGTGGTAATAGGGTGAATGGCTCAGACTGGAGGTGCCAGCCATATTGCCGTGGTAAACAGATTTAGTTGCCCTCTCCCGCGAGGGGCAGGCGCATGCCCATGCGGTTGGTCAGGCCGCAGCGCTTTTCTTCTTCAAGAATATCCTTGAGAAACTGGGGCACGTCCGCATCATCTAGCGCCGTGAAGCCCAACCGGGCGTAAAATGGCGCGTTCCAGGGCACATGGGTAAACGTTGTCAGATAGAGGGCGGGTAGTTTGCGCTGCCGCAAGCGCCCTGCAACCAGCCCAATGAGCGCTGCTCCTATGCCTTTGCGCATGTGGTCGGGGAGCACGTCAATCTGGGCAAGCAGGGCGGCATGGTCAATCAACCGCACATAGGCATAGCCCACAGGATTGCCCGCTTGGTCAAGGGCCGCCCAGAGAAGACTGTTTTGAACAGCTTTATGCAGCTTGTCCACAGGCGTGAAATCGGAGCGGATGTGATCCGGTATGGAACCTGGAGGAAAAATCCCCGCAGCGGCCACTTCTATGGCCGCCAGCAGGGGCACAAGATCTGCCGTTGCCAGCTCTATGGTGTATCCCTGAGGAATTTTCATATCAATCGCCGCGCTTCTCGTGTCACTTTCGGTAAATAGGGGCTTCAATTCTTTGAAACTCACCCCAACAGGGCATGTCTGCACGGAGTGTCACTTGCTTTCCACCGAAATTTTGAATGTCTTCGTGAGCGGGTGCACCGTGCGATGGATTTTTTCTTTCGGCAAGGAAGCTTCGGTTTTCATGCAGGGAGTGTACAGCGCGGTACTCGACCGAAATGGAAACCGATGCTGACACAGCCGAAAGGAAAAAGACACGCACGGCGCACCCGCTCACCTAGCCTACCTTGGCGGAGAGGCCGGGAACTACTTGACACACAACCCGAATATCCTTGCTCCCAAAACCTGCGTCATCCAGCGTGGCAAATATGTCGGCCTCGGTCACTTCCACCCGCGCGCCGCTGATGCCAGCCGCCTCCAGCCTTTCGCGCAGCAGGGCGCTGGCCCGCTGGCGGGCTTCGCTCAGGCTGTAGCCCTTGCCGATGCGCTCGGTCAGCTCCAGCGCCGGGATTGTCAGAACGCAACGCCCGGTATCAGCGTAGAGTTCGAGCGCGTCTGTGGGCAGGGTCAGGGCCGCGCCCACGGCATTGGCAACATCGGCGTGTGGTGGTGTTTCCACGGGCATGTTCAGCGCTGTGGACATGCGCCGGGCAATGCAGGCCGCAGGGCCGCCCACCAGCCACACATGCTGCGGGCGCGCCTCGCGCACAGCCTTGAGGGCCGCCAGAGTATAAATGGGACGGGCATTGATGCCATCGGTCAGGGCACGAGCTGCGGCAGCCACCTGCGCAAGGGCATCGTCTGCGGCCATTTGGGCCAGAGATTCAGGAGACAGACTGCATTCTGCGGCCAGGGCGGCAATGCCCGCAATGGATGCTGCCACATCGCCCGCCACGGCATCCCCGCCATGGATGCCCTGCGCGTCAGCCGGGCCAGCGGCAGAATTCAATATGTTCAGAGCATCCAGCAGAGTGGGCCGTGAACCGCCAAAGGCCATGGCCGGGCCTTCACGCAAGGGGCCGACCTGAACCGGGCGCGCAGCGTCGGGCGCGGCATCCACCGTAAGCAGCGAATCGCCGCCCACACCGATGGAAACCGAAGCCAGAGCGCGCACAAGGGTGCGCCGCCCCTTGAGCAGCATGCCGTCCCTGTCCACCACCGGGGAGCCGTCCACAAAGAGCGCCATATCTGTTGTGGTGCCGCCCATATCGAGCAGCAGGGAGCAGCCCTGCCTCATGGCCTTGCTGCCGCCGCACAGGGCGAGCACGCCCATGACGCTGGCCGCAGGGCCGGAAAGTATGGACTGCACAGGCTCCCGGCGCGAAAGCGTCAGCGGCACCGCACCGCCGTCCGCCTTGAGCAGACGCACTGAGGCTGTAATGCCAGCTTCGGCAAGGGCCGCCTCCACGGCGTCCAGAAATTCATTGTGCAGGCGTTGCACGGCGGCGTTGAAATAGGCGGTTGCCATGCGCCGGGGAAAGTTGAGCCGCCCCGAAAGCCTGTGCCCCACAGTTATGGACATCTGCGGCGCAGCCGACCGCACGGCCTCGCTCATGGCCAGCTCGTGCGCAGCATTACGCGGCGAGAATTTGCCCACGCAGGCCACGGCGGCAACCCCCGCCGTCTCCCATTCCTTGACAGCGGCAGGCAGGAAGGCTGTACGCAGAGGGCTGACCTCCACGCCCCGGTGGTCCAGCCCGCCAGGGACAACGCAGACATGCGCGCCCATTGCAAAACGATGCGGGTCAAGCCCCGGCCCGGCGGAAAGTGCCAGACCCACAGGGTCTGCACGATCCTGCACCAAGGCGTTGACGGCCAAAGTCGCCCCAAGCGTCACGCGTGAAATAGCGCCAAAATCGCAGTCAGGAGCAGCCTTTGCCAGGGCGGCAAGCACCTCTCGCACAGACGCGGGCAGATTGTCGTGACGGGTGCGCGCCTTGGCGCTGGCCACCAGCCGGGCGGAGGGCAACGCTTCGGCGCCAAATCCATCTGCGCCCGTCCCGTCCGGAACCATTTCTTCTGCGGCGGCATCGCAGGCAAGCAGTACGGCATCGGTATGCGTACCCCCGGCGTCAATGCCCAGCACATATGTTTCGCTCATAATTCCGGCCTCATAATACTTGTTTGCTGGCCCTGAACATACGGCATCGCCATCCGCAGGGCCAGCCCTTATTATTGGGCAGTTTTCAGGCGGCCTTACCCGCCCTGCCGCACCGCGCATCCCCTTTGCCTGCTCCATGCGCCCGCAATTGTGGATATTCTTTCTCCCACTGGCGCAATTGCTTGCCATATTCGGTCATTTTCAGTAGATTTTTGCTCTTGCGGCAACCGCCGGGACTGCCCCGGCGCGCCCGCGTCTTATACAGCAGGCTACTGCGGAGGAAAGCCATGCAGAACGCAAAGTTTATCTGGTTTGACGGAAAAATGCTCCCTTCTGAACAAGCACAGGTTCATGTGCTGACCCACGCCTTGCATTACGGCAGCGCCGTATTTGAAGGCATTCGCGCATACGCCTGCGCCGACGGCACTTCTGCCGTATTCCGTCTGGAAGACCACTGCAAGCGCCTAATTAACTCCGCTAAGATTATGCGCCTGGAAGTACCCTTCACGGCTGAACAGCTCGTAGTCGCCTGTATTGAGACCCTCAAGGCCAACAAACTGCCCGAAGGTTACGTGCGCCCCCTTTCTTTTGTGGGCCACGGCGAAATGGGCGTCTACCCCGGCAACAACCCGGTGCAGACCATCGTCGCCGCCTGGGCGTGGGGCGCGTACCTTGGCGCAGAAGCTCTTGAAAAAGGCATCCGCGTCAAGACCAGCAGCTTTGCCCGCAGCCATGTGAATACCAGCATGTCCAAGGCCAAGGCCGCCGGCAACTACATCAACTCCATCCTTGCCAAGATGGAGGCCAAGGAAGACGGCTATGACGAAGCCGTGATGCTCGACACCAACGGCTATGTTTCCGAAGCCACGGGCGAGAACATCTTTATCGTACGCGACGGCGTGATCAAAACCACGCCTTGGACGTCCATTCTGGGCGGCCTCACGCGCGATTCCGTCATGAAGCTTGCCAGAGACCTCGGCTACACCGTGGAAGAACAGCAGTTCACCCGCGATGAATTCTACATAGCTGATGAAGCGTTCTTTACCGGCACCGCGGCAGAAATCACCCCCATCCGCGAGCTTGACCACCGCCAGATCGGCGTTGGACACGCTGGCCCGGTGACCAAGCATCTGCAAAAAGAATACTTTGCCATCGTCAAGGGCGAAAATCCCAAGTACGAAGGCTGGCTGCACCGCTTTACCATTTAGTGCAGACAAACGGCGGGCCGCAATGCCGCCGCTATAGAGATATGCATCCGGCAGTTCCGCCCTCGCGGGGCTGCCGGATGCCAAAGAGTAAATAAGTCCAACCCGCGTCGTAATCCGGCGCAGCGCGGACACAACAGGTAACAGCCTTTCCTGCGGGTTCGCGCGCAGCGCAATCCGGGACTGCCCGACAGCCCGTTGGTCATCTTTCAAAGGCAACGAGCGCCATGAAACATCTTTCCCTCGCCGCACGATACAGGCCGCAAAACTTCGCCCAGGTAGCAGGACAGGACATGGTCAAGGCCGTCCTTTCCCGCGCTGCGGCAGAAGACAGGCCCGCAGCCGCCTACCTTTTGAGCGGCACTCGCGGCGTGGGCAAAACTACGATTGCCCGCATTTTTGCCAAGGCGCTCAACTGCCAGCATGCACCAGGGCCGGAACCCTGCAACCAGTGCGAGCAGTGCCGCAAGATCACCCAGGGCGTGCACGTTGACGTGACCGAGATCGACGGCGCTTCCAACAACAGCGTGGAAGACGCCCGCTCCCTGCGCGAAACCATCGGCTACGCGCCCATGGAAGGCCGCTACAAGATCTTCATCATTGACGAAGCCCACATGCTTACCCGCAACGCATTCAACGCGTTGCTGAAAACGCTGGAAGAACCGCCGGAACGCGTGGTCTTTATTTTTGCCACAACCGAGGCGCACAAGTTCCCCATTACCATTGTGAGCCGCTGCCAGCATTTTGTGTTTCGCCACCTGAGCGAAGACGCGCTCTTTGCCCACCTCACTGCCGTGCTGCGCAAAGAAAACGCCGCCTTTGAAGAGGGGGCCGTGCGGCTTATTGCGCGCAGGGCTGCGGGCAGCGTGCGCGACAGCATGTCGCTGCTCGATCAGACCCTTGCCCTTGGCGGCGAGGAACTCACCGTTGCAGCCACCCGGCAGGTGCTCGGCCTCGCAGGGCAGGAACTGTTTGCGGAGCTGTTTACCGCCCTGCAAGGGCAGGATTGCGCCGCTGTGGCAAACCTGTGCGGCCAGATATTGCAGCAAGGTGTGGATATTGGCTTTTTCATGCGGGAGCTTGCAGGCAATCTGCGCAACCTTTTTTTGCTGCGCCAGAGCGGTCAGGCCATTGTGCCGAGCTTGCGCCTTCCTGCAGACGAAGCCGCCCTGTGGCAGGGCATTGCCCCGCAATTTTCTGCCGCGCATCTGCACGCGGCATGGCAGATGGCCCTTGACGCGCAGCGCGGCATAGTGCAAAGCCCGGAACCAGCAGCAGCGCTTGAACTGCTTTTGCTCAACCTTGCCCTGCTGCCGCAGTTGCTGCCCGTTGGGCAAGCCACGCCCGGCCCCGTTGGACAGGCTGGCGGAGCCGGACAGGGAACCCAGCAGGCTCATGCCGTGCCCCCCTCTGGGCAACGTGTGGAAAACAGAGCGGAAATGCCCGCCGGAAGCGCGCAGATGGCGCAATCCCGGCCCAGGGATGCCGCCACGGGCCAGCACGCCGCCAATGATGCGGACGATGCGGAAGCCGACGAGCCTGACGCGGCCCAGAATTTTGCAGCCCCTACGCACCGCCCCTGGCGGCCCGGTGCGCAAACAGGTGCAGTGCAACCAGACCAGAACAGACCTGCTTATGGCGGGCCTGACCAGGGTTGCTCAAGCCAGAGCAGCTCAAATCTGGGCAACTCAAGTCTGGGTAGTCCAGGCCAGAAGGCCCCCCGTCAGGAAGATTCTGGCCCTCGAAATTTAGGGCAAGAGGATTCTGGACAATATGGAACTGGCCCCAGTGATTCTGACCAGCCGGACTCCGGCGCAAGCCTCACAGGCGGGCAAGGCCTCAACCACAGCGGCGCGGGCACACCAGGCCAGGGCAAGCAGGAAGGTCAGGCAGCCTGCAACTGGGCGGCATTTTGTGATTTTTGCTCTTCATGGCAAGGCGCCGGGCGCGACATGCCGCGCCAGCATTTGCTGCGCAGCGTGAGCGCCACATGGGCTGACGGAATTTTACGCCTCTCCCCCAAGGCTGAAACCCAGTTGTTTCAGCTTGAGCGCGGACGCGAGGAGCTGACAGCAGCTCTGGCCGCCTACGGCGCAGGGCAGACGCAGCTGGAACTCGTGGCGCCCCGGCCCTATCGCCCTGAGGCGGAACTTATTGAAGAATTCAGCCAGAGGCCCGAGTTGCAGCCCTGCCTTGAAGTGCTGAACGCACGGGTCAAAGGGTGCCGCCCGGTGGATCAGGACAACCGCTGAGGCCGCTGACAACTGAAAAAACTTTCCGCGTCCGCCCGGCCCACGCCGCCGGAACCGGAAGCATGCAACAGACGCAAGGAGAAACACATGCGGAACATGAACGACATTCTGCGCCAGGCGCAGGTTATGCAGAGCAAGATCGCCAAGCTTCAGCAGGAACTGGGTGAGCACAGCTACGAAGCCAGCAGCGGCGGCGGCATGGTCAAGGCCGAAGTTTCCGGCAAGCAGGAACTGCGCAAGCTGGTCATTGATCCCAAAGCCCTTGAAGGCAATGATGTTGAAATGCTCCAGGATCTTATTCTGGCTGCCGTTAACGAAGCCGGTCGCATCGCCCGCGAAACCATGGAGCGCGAAATGAGCTCCATCTCCGGCGGCATCAAGCTGCCCGGCCTTTTCTAGAGCCATGCACGATCGGATTCCCGAACCGCTCAAGGCCCTGGTAGAGCAGCTTTCGCGTCTGCCGGGCCTTGGCCCCAAATCCGCCATGCGGGCTGCCATGGCCCTGCTCAAATGGCCGGAAGCCGAAACACGGCGTCTTGGGCGCGGCATCCACGACCTGCGCGACAATCTGCACCTCTGCTCGCGCTGCGGCGGGCTTTCTTCCACTGACCCCTGCGCCGTCTGTTCCGATACGGAGCGCGCCCGCGACACGCTTTGCCTTGTCACGGAATGGGACAGCATGCTCACACTGGACGAAGGCGGCTTTTATCACGGCCAGTATTTGATACTGGGCGGCCTGCTCGCCCCTCTTGAGCGCATGGATTCCGACAGCCTCGACATGGACAGACTGGTGAAGCGTCTGGGCGAGGGCGAGGTGCAGGAGCTTATTCTAGCCCTGGGCGCAACGCTTGAGGCAGAGAATACAGCTTCCTTCATTCGGCAGATGGTGCGCAGGCAGTTCCCCGCCGTGCGCGTTTCGCGTCTTGCGCAGGGGATTCCCCTTGGGGCCGAAGTAAAATTCATGGACAAAGAAACCCTGCGACAATCCCTGCAATTCCGGCAGGATCTCTCCTGACATCCCGCATATCCAACTCAGCGACTCGTCTTTTTTTTCACTCCGGTATAAATTTTTCGATGATTCTGCCGTAAGAAGGGCAACACGGAGATTGTCTGCGTTGCCCTGCAATGCGTTTGTGATTTGTGCACATTTGCGCAATCTCCTTGTTTTTCTGCCTCCCAGCATATAGTATTGATTACATAATATATGCTACGTGTTTTGCCAAAGACACATGCATCGTAAAAACTTTCAGGAATCTCAATGGGATGGTTTCTGTTTGCGCGTTGCATTTCTTTGCACTGGCCAACTGACAGCGCCCGGGCCAAATGGTGTTTGCCAGCAAATCAAAGGCGCAGGATGAGGTTCCATTCCATGAACATGACTTTGGCTTATCGTATCATTTTTGTTTTTGTTGCGGGTCTCGTGCTGGCCTGTATGGCCATGCTCATCGGGTTTACCATGGTTCTGGGAGATGCCCTGTCCGGCGCTGCCGCCCTGAAAGCCCTGCTGATTGGCGGCGGCTTTACACTTCTGCTAGCCGTTGCTGGCTCTTTTTTTATATGCAACAGACTCTGTCCCATCCGTAAAATTGTGCTCTACGCCAAGGCTATTGCCGCTGGCGATGAAAAAGCAAAGCTGGAAATAGACCGCTCCGACTGCCTGGGCCACATGGCCACTGCCCTGCAGGAAATGGTTGCCAAGCTCGAAGGCCAGGCCCACTGGTACGAGAGCATACTCAATACCCTGCCCCTCTCCATTTCGGTGACAGACAACGAAATGGTCTGGACCTTCTGCAACAAGATCGCGCTTGAGAGCATGAATAAGTCCTGTCAGGGGGATGTGGTGGGCAAGCACTGCTCGGAAAAGCAGGGCAACATCTGCAACACGCCGCAGTGCGGCATTGAGCAACTACGCCTGGGCAACAAGCAGGTCATCAATGAGATGCCCAATGGCAAAACCATGCAGATCATGCTCGACTTTTTGCAGGATCGGCGCGGCAACGTGGTGGGCCATGTAGAAATTGGCGAGGACATCACCGAACGCATTGCCCTTGAAAAGAAAGCTGATCAAGCCGCGCACAAGGCCCGCATGGAGACTGTGAACCAGCTTGAGGGCGTTGTGGAAACATTGCAGCATGCCGCCAATACTCTCGACAAATCACTCAACGATGTACGCGACAAGTCCGGCACGGTGGCTGACCGCATGGCCGAAACCGCCACAGCCATGGACGAAATGAACTCCACCGTACTTGAAGTGGCCCACAATGCAGATGGCGCTGCCGATGCGGCCAATTCCGTGCAGGGACACGCTCAGGAAGGCGCGGACATTGTGCTGCGCACCATCAAGAATATGCAGGAAGTTCAGGGCAAGGCCTCTGGCCTCAAGGGCGAAATGAGCACACTGGACAAACAGGCAAGGGATATTGGCGCAGTGCTGACGCTCATCCGCGACATTGCCGACCAGACCAACCTGCTTGCCCTTAACGCCGCCATTGAGGCCGCCCGCGCTGGCGATGCCGGTCGCGGTTTTGCCGTGGTGGCGGACGAAGTGCGCAAACTGGCCGAAAAGACCATGAGCGCCACCAGCGAGGTGGAAAAAGCCATTGCCGCCATTCAGGAAGGTACCAGCAAAAGCGCCACCACAGTGGATCACACTGTCAATTCCATTGAAGAAGTGAGTCATATGGCGCAGGAATCGGGGCACTCGCTTGACCTTATCTCAAATCTCGCAGGCGATTCCAGCAGCCGGGTTTCCGCCATTGCCGCGGCAGCCACCCAACAGTCGGCAGCCTCAGAAGAAATCAACCGCAATATTGCCGAGGTCAACACGCTGAGCGCCCGCATTGCCGAGGCCACCAATGCCGCCGCCGGTCAGGTGCGTGATCTTGCCGCTCAGGTCAATATTGTAACGGACATCCTTGACGACATCCGCAAGGACGACAAAAAACACGCTGCCAAGGCGTAATCCATAAAATTACCGGGCACCAGAGCCTGACATAATTCAGCCGCCGGAAAACACTTCCGGCGGCTTTTTTTACGCTGCTCACGGGGAAAAAATGTCAGGGTTACGCTCGCAACCCACCACTTGCGCAAGTTTTTTGATTTTTTTTGCCCAACCGCTCTGGACGATAACGGAGAAGGACTTACATATTGTTCGCGCCCAACCAATGGCGCTGATTTTCCCGCGCTCGCCGCCGTTTGCGCACTCCCTGAGGCCCCTCGGAGGTGGTAGCGCGAAGCGTACAGAGAAGTTTTCCTGAGGAGGATTCAGATATGTCCAAGATCATAGGCATCGACCTGGGTACCACTAACTCCTGCGTCTACGTAATGGAGGGCAAGGACCCCAAGTGCATCACTAATCCCGAAGGTGGCCGTACCACTCCTTCCGTGGTCGCCTTTACAGATAAAGAACGTCTGGTGGGCGATATTGCCAAGCGCCAGGCTGTTACCAACCCCAAGCGCACGGTTTTCGCCATCAAGCGCCTCATGGGCCGTAAATTTGAAAGCCCCGAAGTTGGCCGCTGGAAAGAGCATTCGCCCTACGCCATCGTCAAGGCTGCAAATGACGACGCTGGCGTGGAAGTTGATGGTCGCACCTACAGCGCGCCTGAAGTTTCGGCCATGATTCTGGCCAAGCTGAAGGCAGATGCGGAAGCCTACCTCGGCGAAACCGTTACCGAAGCTGTCATCACCGTGCCCGCCTACTTTAACGATGCCCAGCGCCAGGCCACCAAGGACGCGGGCCGCATCGCCGGTCTTGACGTCAAGCGTATCATCAACGAGCCCACTGCGGCCTCGCTGGCGTATGGCGCGGACAAAAAAGCCAACGAAAAGATCGCTGTGTTCGACCTCGGCGGCGGCACCTTTGATATTTCCATTCTCGAAGTTGGCGACAACGTCGTGGAAGTGCGCGCCACCAATGGTGACACCTTCCTTGGCGGCGAAGACTTTGACCAGCGCGTCATCAACTTCCTGGTGGAAGAATTCAAGCGTGAAAACGGCATTGACCTTTCCAAGGACAGCATGGCCCTCCAGCGCCTGAAAGAAGCCGCTGAAAAGGCGAAGAAAGACCTTTCCACCTCCATGGAGGCCGAGGTCAACCTGCCCTTTATCACTGCCGACCAAAACGGCCCCAAGCATATGCTCGTCAAGATTGGCCGCGCCAAGCTTGAATCGCTGGTCAGCGACCTTGTTGACCGCACCATTGAGCCCTGCAAAAAGGCTCTGGCCGACGCTGGCATGAATGCCTCGCAGATTGACGAAGTCATTCTTGTGGGTGGCATGACCCGTATGCCTCTGGTGCAGACGGTTGTGGGCAAGTTCTTTGGCAAGGAGCCCAACCGCTCCGTGAACCCGGACGAAGTTGTGGCCATGGGCGCTGCCATTCAGGGTGGCATCCTCACCGGCGACGTCAAGGACGTGCTGCTGCTCGACGTGACCCCGCTCTCCCTTGGTATTGAAACCATGGGCGGCGTGTTCACCAAGCTGATCGACCGCAACACCACCATCCCCACGCGCAAAAGCCAGGTGTTCACCACTGCGTCCGACAACCAGCCCTCTGTGTCCATCCACGTGCTTCAGGGCGAGCGCCCCATGGCGCCCGACAACATGACCCTGGCCCGTTTTGACCTGGCTGGCATTCCCCCGGCGCCCCGTGGCGTGCCGCAGGTTGAGGTGTCTTTTGACATTGACGCCAACGGCATCGTGAACGTGTCTGCCAAGGACATGGGCACCGGCAAGGAACAGTCCATCAAGATCACGGCTTCTTCCGGCCTGTCGGAAGACGACATCCAGCGCCTGGTGCGCGAGGCTGAAACCCACGCCACTGACGACAAGAAGAAGCAGGAACTGATTGAAGCGCGCAACCACGCCGACAGCCTGATCTACGGCACGGAGAAATCCCTGACCGATCTGGGCGACAAGGCCGACGCCGCGCTCAAGAGCGACATTGACGGCAAAATCGCCGCTCTGCGCAAGCTCATGGAAGGCGAAGACGCCGCAGCTATCAAGGCTGCCACCGATGACCTCGCCAAGACCTCGCACAAGCTTGCCGAGCAGCTCTATCAGCAGCAGGCCCAGCAGACTGGCGGCCAGCCCGGCGCAGAAGCCGGAGCCGCGGGCGCAGGCCAGCAGCATGGCAATGCCGGCGATGATGTTGTGGACGCAGACTACACTGAAGTGAAGAAATAAGGGCAAGGGCAGCTCGGCGGCACACGCCCCGAACTTGCAACCACGCCTACCCTGTACTAAAAAGGTCTGGTTCCCTGAACCAGACCTTTTTTTGCGGCCCGCGCACGGCGGGCCTGCCGGTACTACAACCAGGATACCGTCATGAATTTTTGCCGCTCTTTCGCCGCGCTGGCTCGCAACGTTTCGCTGCTGGCGCTTCTTGGCTGTCTTGCCGCGTGTCAGATGCCCTTTGGCCTTGGTCAAAGAGCGCCCGAACCCAAACCCCAACCGGTTGCCTCCGCGCCCGCCTCCGGCCCCTGCGTGGTGCTGGCCCTGCCGTCTTCCGGCACGTATGCTCCCATTGCGAGCAAGGTGCGCCACGGCGCGCAGATGGCCCAGACCGAGCTTGCCGCCAACGGCGTCAAGATGCGCATTGAAACGGTCAACACAGAAGCAGCCGACTGGTTGCAGCGTCTGGACGCGCTGCCCCCGGCCTGCGCTGTTGTGGGCGGCCCCCTGCAGGCGCGCAACTACGCTCAGGCCCGCGAGCACGGTCAGCTCGAAAAAAGAGCCTTCTTCACCTTTGTGCCTTCGCTTGAACAGGGTGACGAAGGTGCGCGCGCCTGGCGCTTTTTCCCCAGCCCGCAAGACCAGATCGACACGCTCATCAACTTTGCCAGCACCGGCCTGAACATCCGCACTTACGGGGCTTTTTATCCTACCGATGCCTACGGTGTGCGTATGACCGGCCTCATGGAGCAGAGCCTTGCCAGCCACAACATGCTGTTGCAAAAGGCCTCGTATAACCCCGCCGACTCCACCTCGTGGAGCAATGCCGTGGCTCCGCTCATCAACGCCCAGACGCCGCAGGGCAGCAAAACCCCTGTGCCGCAGACCTCCTTTGAAGCCCTGTTGCTGCCTGACTCTTGGAAAAGCATGGAAATGCTAACCACAAGCCTGCTCTATAACGGCGAGGATCGGCTGGTGCTCCTGGGAACCACGCTTTGGGAGCAGAGCCTCTCCGGCAAAACGATTGCCAATGCCGACAAATTCGCTCTGGCGGTCTTTCCCGGCGCATGGAACCAGCCGCAGGCCCCCCGCGCCCTTCAGGCACCCGGCACGGACTTCTGGAACGCCCTGGGCTACGACTTCGTGCGCTTTGCCGTGTCCATGGGGCTTGATTCGCGCCTGACAACACCGCAGATTACGGCCCGCGCGCAGCGCGCCTCCAAGATGATCTGGGGCATGGCCCCCATTACGTGGGACAACGCGGGCGTTGCCCATCAGAAGCTCTTCTTGTTCGGCGTTTCGCCCACGGGTATGACGCCCGTGGATGTGGAAACCTTCCAGCAAACTCGCGCTCGCGTATTGCAGCAGGCTGCTCTGCGCATGCAGGGTCTGCCCCCCGTGGACGCCACCGGCGCACCCCTTGCGGCCCCTGCCGCAGGTGCGGAAGCCGCCCCGGCGGTGCAGACGGGGCAGACGCCGCCGTCTGCGCCCATCATGAGCAACACGCCGCGCCCCTCGTATAAACTCAGCCTGCCCGCTGCGCGCTGATCGCGCCCGCAGGCATGCCTTTAAAGGACGACACATGGCAGACAACAAAACCATCAGTCTGGAAGAAGTGGCCCACATGGCTACGCTTTCCCGGTTGAGCGTCAGCGAAGAAGAACAGACCCTGTTTGCCCGCCAGATGGGCGATATTCTGGCCTATATGGACGTGCTTGCGCGCGTGGACACCAAGGATGTGGAACCGCTGTACAGCCCGGCCCAGCATCCCGGCCCCCTGCGGGACGATGTGTCGGCCCGGCGGCGTGAACGCAGTGAAGTGCTCGCCAATGCCCCCGAGGCCGATGGTGAATATTTCATCGTGCCCCGCATCGTCTAGCGCAGTTTCAGGGCAATATTGCTCTGCCCCGGCCCAGTGCAGCAGCCCGGTGGATCACCAACGCCGGAGCATCTCGCACAAAAACGCACAGCATTGCGCAAACCGCAGTGCAGAACATATTTGAGAACGCCATGACCGAAATTTGTTCCCTCTCGCTCACACAAGCCGCTCAGGCTCTGCAAAAAAAGGAACTGAGCGCAGTTGACGCCGTTACGGCCTGCCTTGCGCGCATGGACGCCACCGAGCCGCGCATAGCGGCCATGCTGACCGTGGACAAGGAAGGGGCGCTTGCCGCTGCTGCCGCCATGGACAAGGAAGGCCCCAATCCTGCCAAGTCCCTGTGGGGTGTGCCGGTAACAGTCAAGGACGCCCTCTCCACCAAGGGCTTGCGCACCACTGCCGGTTCGCGCATTCTCGAAAATTACACCCCCTTTTATGACGCCTTTGCCGTGCAGCAACTGCGCGAGGCCGGGGCCGTCATTCTGGGTAAGAACAACATGGACGAGTTCGCCATGGGTTCCACCACGGAAAACTCCTCCTACCAGACCACCCGCAACCCGCGTGACGTCAATCGCGTTCCCGGCGGCTCCAGCGGTGGCTCCGCAGCCTCAGTCACTGCCGGGCAATGCTTTGCTTCGCTGGGTACTGATACCGGTGGCTCCATCCGTCAGCCTGCCTCATTGTGCGGTTGCGTGGGCCTCAAGCCCACCTACGGCCGCGTGTCGCGCTACGGCGTTATTGCCTATGGCTCCTCACTGGATCAGGTTGGCCCGCTGACCCGCAGCGTGGAAGACTGCGCCCGCGTGCTGGCCGTTATTGCCGGGCATGACCAGCGTGACGGCACCTGCGCTCCGCGCCCGGTGGACGACTATGTGGCCGCACTGAACAGTAAGCCCCTCAAGGGCGCGCGGCTGGGCATACCCAAGGAATTTTTTGGCGAAGGGCTGGCCCCTGAAGTGCGCGCCGTATGCCAGAACGCCATGAGCATTGCTCAGGCCCAGGGCGCCGAACTGGTGGAAGTGAGCCTGCCGCACACCGATGCGGCCATCGCCACCTACTATATCATCGCCATGGCCGAGGCCAGTTCCAACCTCGCCCGCTTTGACGGTGTTCGTTACGGCCGCCGCGCTACGGATATCAAAAATCTTGAAGAGCTGTACGTGCATTCGCGCACCGAGGGCTTCGGGCAGGAAGTCAAGCGCCGCATCATGCTGGGAGCCTATGTGCTTTCCTCCGGCTATTACGATGCGTACTACCGCAAGGCCGCGCAGGTGCGCCGCCTCATCCGCGATGAATACCTTGCCGCCCTTGATAAATGCGATGCTCTGTGGGCTCCGGTCTCGCCCGTTCCTGCATGGAATGTGGGCAGCCTGACCGCCGATCCGCTTCAGATGTACCTCATGGACGCCTACACGCTTTCGCTCAATCTGGCGGGTTTGCCCGGGCTTTCCATGCCTGTGGGTGTTGGCGCCGAGAGCGGGCTGCCCGTGGGTATGCAGCTTTTTGGCAAAGCCTTTGCCGAGGGCGAGTTGCTTTCTCTTGGGCATGCCTTGGAGCAGGTTGTGCCGGGGGTTGGAGCGGCGAAGTTGTAAATTGTTTTTGACGTATGGAATATGCTGGGAGCAGGCCTAAGGGTTTGCTCCCTTTTTGCTGGCGGCATTGCGCCCTGTGGGCACAGCGCTTCGCCGCCCGCCGAGGTTTGGGACGCCTGCGCGACGTGCGATTTCGCCTAGGCTGGACGATGCTGATCTTTTTTGCTGCCCTTCGGGCACGGGATTCCGTCCTCCGGCGGAGTTTGGGACGCCTCCCCGGCGTGGGCAGAGGGGACCTGTTAGGGGCTGCGCCCCTCCTAGGCCCCCTCTGCACTCCCCCCGGAACACCCCCTAAGAAGGGCTTTCAGCATTCTTCATGCGGCGAGGGCAACGCGGCATCTGCTGCGGGAGCTTCCATCACTCGCTGCGCTCGCTCAGGTGATCTCCCTCCGCGCCGCGTTAATGCCAGAGTCCGCTTTCACTTTGAATGTGAATCCGTTTCAGCCAACTACCACAGGTATAGCTGCTCGTTTCGGAAATAGCTTCGTACTCTTTTCCCGTAGTTTCTGGAGTTTCAGTCGCCACAAATACAGGACTAATCACGATATCAAAAAAATTTAGCATATCGGTAAATTGCATACAGTAATGCCAGTTACCATTCATCTATAACCAGACGAAAAATCTACGACTCAAAAGAATCCAGCCCGTCATCAGAAGCTGGTTGTGGAGTTGCCTTCCTTAAACTCGCCGGAGCGGACGCGGAGGCGATGGCTGGTGTTGAGTGAATTTGCAAAATACGCATTTTTCTGGACTGACAAGGAAAAATCCTGTTTTTGAGCGCAGCGTACTCATGTACGTGAGCATCAAAATCCCGGCGCTGACGCAT